>Ga0058701_10000121_pt1 | contig 64011 bp, 36 predicted proteins | sample AgamicOrMae_FD_97039 | JGI IMG/M metagenome (GOLD analysis project Ga0058701, IMG submission 97039) | Agave microbial communities from Guanajuato, Mexico - Or.Ma.e | ecosystem: Host-associated > Plants > Phyllosphere > Phylloplane/Leaf | place: Guanajuato, Mexico | collected 2012-06-04
AATTTCTCCCCTAAGCTGATTGTTAAATGATCCGTTTCGTGCAGCTGAAGCCATAAATCAATCCCGGAAGACCAAGGCCCGCAGGCTAAGTGACATTCATTTCATTCATGAAATAAACGGTTGGCCAACTTGCTCAATCTAAGTTACCTTGAAGGTTCAATCTGATCGTTATGAACCAGAATAAGAGCACATAAGAATTAATTGAGATAAACTTATCGACCGATAGGGAGATGTGTAGGAATTTTGGCGCAATGAAATTCTCGATTTCTTTCCTCACCAGCAGCTGACGGGCCCACAATCCACGTATGAGTTTCCCCTTAGGCTCCAGAGAGCATCTGGCTAGGTAGGCCGCCATGTAGTGATGTTCCTTGACTAGCAACTCGAATGCTTTGCAGATTACGCAGCCGGTTACTAAATATGCATTTAGCAACGCCAGAACAAACCCAGTGCCAAACATTATGTATCCCAGAGTGCAACTGTGAAAATCGGTCGATAGGTAGACTGAAGCATAACTCGATGAAGCAAAGATAGCGATTTGAGAGATGAGGAAATCTAATAATTTCCTAACTCGTCCGTGTCGACGGCGAAAGAGCATGAAGTTGATGTAACAAATGGTCAAACACTCGATCAACTTTTCTTCATCTCTCTGCAGTTCTCTTTCAGTGTCCTTCATATCCGTTCCTCCTCCCGCATTGATTTGTCTTTGGGCGATTGATTGGAAGAGAGTCAATCTTCTATGGTAAATCTTCTCTGCCAATCTGGAGCACAAATTCATCTGGTTCCTGATTTGCCAAATCCACTGAAGTTGGATTAAACTCGATATAAGACAGAAATTGAGCCATAAGGCTGCTACGCTGGCTGGGACTGATGCAACAAAGACTAGCTCAATAATCAGGAACAAATGTTTCCAACCAAAAGGTAACAATTTGCGTAATGCATCGACCGGAAATTCTAATATGAGATAACGAAGAAGATTGGCATCCAATTGGTATGAAGTCTTTGTGTGAATTGCTTCGTTGTTTTTGCTGAAAGCCTCACACTCAGCGATCGTATTCATGTGGCCGATCCTCATGTTTTCTAACTGAAGGCACATTGTCTTGCTATTATTAAATCCTGAACCAGAACGAATTTGATCGATGTTATTGAGGAAGATGTCAAGCCGGTTCTGCCCATCGGGAGTAAAATAACTCTTGATTGTGATAAAAGCAAAGAGAGCTGCAAAGAAGGAGAATAATCCAAGGAGATGGACACAGATGGTGGAGAAAGCGGAAAGTGTGACATTAGAGGGGAGCTTTTCATGAAACAATACGGGCCTTACTAGATGCTCTTGTTTGATCCTCTCCAAGATTTCAACAAGCTGCCTTGCGCCCGAAAATGGTACGAAAGAGAATTTCGTTTGGCTTGAGCTCAGTGACAGCGTTTCGAGATATCCGGGCTTAATAGGGTACTTTACTATCCCTATCTGGTCTCTAGGGATCTGCTGTTGATCAAGAGAGTCCAAAGATGTCTCTGTTGCACCATCACTGTTACATGAGCTGTCACTACCGACTACCGACATCGCTTGCTCGGCTGTAGTTTCGATGAGCGCCTCAATTTCTTTCTGAATCCATCTACATGCCTGCTCTGGTTCCAGTACGATCGCAAGCACGTCGATATTCAGTTCTTCCTTCCGCGTTATTATACGACACAAAGCGAGCAAGGAAAAGGAAAAAGTCAGGGGCCACATGGTGGCCAGAAGCATTCGAGGCATCACTAGGTCGGGCCAGAAGGAGAGGCTAAGCTTCGTGCTCCACCATTGAACCTGACGATACTCTTCCATCAATGTTTGATTGTCTAGCAGTTGCCCGTCCAGCAAAGGCGATTTGTTCCGCCTCCATAGGTCAATAAGTTTCTCTTCATATGCCTCCAACCTTGCGATGAAATAGATAGTGAATATTTGCTTGAGAAGGATGAAAAGACAAATCGATAGAATCAACAAACAAATGAGAATGATCTTCCAATTCCGTTTCGGACAACGCCCACCCCTCCTTAGACCAGGGAAAATAATCGTGTATTTTGAATCCTCTTCCCTCGATCTATCTATGCTTATTCTGATGCAGTTCAAGAGGAGCAAGGTGCTTAGAGTTAATTTATATCTCCTCTTAGTCACTCCTATAGCTCCAGTTGGATCAAAAAAGTTTTCCGTCTCAAGCTCGCCTGATGAAGTCGTTGAAGACGGTGGACCTCTTTTTGGTTCGCCACATGTTGGATTATAAAATCTGTATCTATTTTCGTAGAGAAAAAAGGGGTCTTCTTTTGTATGGTCGCGCAAGACGTCTCTCATATGGATGTGAACTTTAAGCACGCTCATTACGCTCGTCACTCCCGATCAATCGACTTCTATCGGATTAGTTCCAATATTTAGCAATGCACAAGTTCCGCTGTCCCTCCGAGACTCAGTTCCGGTTCAGGTTTGATAACCTGAGGCTCTCACGAGAAGCGAGGAGCGACAGACGCAGTGCTGATTACATGCGAGCGACGATGCAATCCCCGACTATACCAGAGCTTAAACGGTCGTTTAGAGCAAGACCTCTCGATTCGAGGAATCTGTTGACCCAAATGTGGGCCATCTCCGATTTTCAATGTCTACAAAATGAATGTCTAGCCTTGTTGAGCCGGTTCATAGCCTCATCTCACCAGTAGAATGGTTTATTCGCCACTGAAATCTCAATCTTTTCCCTCCAAGTTGCTAGGTAACAAGTCAAGCCACTGACTGATGCGAATCATTGATTGAAAGGGCAGAAAATAGATGATCTAGTTACCTCTATCTGCACAAATATGGATGATGTTCAGCTCTAGTGTATCACCATCGAAGAATCCCCAGATCGGTCCCACCGCTCCATCGTGGCTAGTCTCCGGCAAGCCCCAAGATCCGTCCCTTCTGGCGGAGCTGATCACCTTGGGATCACAGTGCAAAAGAGAAGGAAGATGCAACGCTGGTTGACTTCCTGGAAACGCTAGCTATCTAAGCCTTCTACCTCCCTGAAGTTCCTAGAACGAAGCAACTTTCCCCTAAAACCATCGAGTGTAGACTCAAACCACGCTATCAATTGCATCTAGTTGGTTATTCAGACAGAAGGGTGATTTTTATTTAGCTGAAGAGTTTATGCATTGTTCTCTGTCACGCAGTCCCTCCTCGCTGCTTGTTGCCTGGTAACTCGTCGGAATTCACAACAACACTCATTTGTCGTCGGAATCTTATCAACCTCACGCATCGACAGTGAGCAGTTGACTCAATCGTTCTCGAGAATCATATGCCATACCATGGGTGAGATTCTTTGTGGGACCTAAGGATCTAGAAGCTTAGTATTCTTATCGAAATGCTAATTAGACGCGAGGTCAGCTCATCTCTTCGCTGCAATAAAGCAAATGAAGTTAAAGGATCCTTGAAGAGCATCATTCAGTCGTAATGGGTGTGCAAAGATCGAGAGGGCCACAAAGAATGCGGGGGCTCGCCCTTGAAGCCCTTAGTAGACAAAAGAATGGATGCAGTTTATGTAAATGTTTTGGCCTGTTCGTGTCATGTTCAATTCGTACAATGTTACAGCAAAACGTCAGAAAGCGACCTTCGTGGAGGTCCTACTAAGACCTCCACGACCTCAATTTCCATTTGTAGCACTTTTGAGAAAGTTACTCAGTCTTCGAATTACTTTGGTCTTGATTTCGAACACTCAACTTGTTAGTCATGGTTGAGGGATATGTCCGTAGTTTCTTGATAACTGCACCATGGGCATCCTCTCGAGCAGAACCAATACATCGAATTGAGCACTCGGTACATTTTTTCCACTCTTGTTTGATTCTGCTTCATATACGACTGCACAGAGAATATCTACTCGCTCACGGGTGAGAAAACTCTAAATATAGCTGAATAGGTATGCGAACAAGAATGGCTGATATGCAACCTTAAGGTTGCCGAGGTTACGCCAATCAATCGCTCTGTGTAGTTTGGAAGCTGACGCATCCTCTATATAACACTACGAATTGTGACGTAGATGGTCCAGTCCCGTCTAGTGCCTCCAAGGAGGCTTGACTCCTCAAAGTTACCGAGATTCTATCTAATCATCAGAAACCAGAAGAGAAGAACATACGTGTTAATCGAGAAAATCTTCTCCACCGATACACGTATGCCAACGAAATTCGGTGCGATGAAATTCTCGATCTCCTTCTTCGTTGTCAGCTGTCGGATCCACAAGCTCACTATGAGGTTCCCCCTTGGCTTGAGGGAATCTTTAGCAAGTTGAGCGATCAGGTAATACTTTCGTTTGACCAGCGACTCAAAAGATTTGCAGACCGAACAGGCCAAGACCAAGGACACATTGCATATGAAGAGCACGATAGCAGTCCCGAGAACCAGATTCTTCCAGCCGCATTTGTGAAGATCTGTCGCTAAGTACACGGTTGTATAACTTAGGGTGGCGAAGACAGCGATTTGCGAGATGAGAAAATTCATCAACCTCTTGGATCGTTTGTGACGACGTTGGAAGAGCATATAGTTGATATAACAGATGGTCAAACATTCGGCTAACTCTACTTGATCTTTTTCCAGATCAATCTCGTCCTTAGTTAGACTGCTCATTTCTCTTCTATTGGGGCTCTTCATGAAGTTCGACGAGAGAAAGAGAGTCTCTTTCCTAAGATTCAATTTCCTAGCCAACTTAGTGCACCAATTCAGCTGATTTTTAATTTGCCAAATCCAGTGCACTTGTAATAAAATTGAGTTCAATTGAATGTGCATCCATATCATCAACACACTCACAGGTATCACCGTGAACATAGAGACATCGAGCAAGACGGGCCAATACTCGCAGAGATAGTTGCATAAATTTGAGGAGGAGAAACTTTCAACTACACTGAAATTAATCTTTCCTCGGTTCTCCTCCTGGTCCATAAATGCTCGCAAGCTCTGGCTTGTCCTCGTCTGATTGTACCCCATTTCCGTACAATTATTGTGCTGATATGTTTGACCAGTTATAATCCTGGTTAGCTCGTGACGCATTATCTTGCTATTGTTCCATCCAGCTCCCGAACGAAATCGACTGGCGATTCGGAAGTATGTTTCAGTCTGGTTATTTTGTTGGCTCATAGTCTGATATGTGAAGTAGCTGTCGATCGTTACAGGAATGAAAAATGCCAAGACTCCGAAGCACGCCATCTTCACTCCAACTATTGCCCCGTGGGTAATGAATGGCAAGAGAATATATTCGAATTTTTTATCGGACGGGGCTGGCCTAACTAATCGTTTGCTTTTGATCCGCCTCAAAGTTTCCACAAGCTCGTTAGCATCGACGATCGATACGGAAGCCGGCCTTGTTCGTCTCAAGCTAAACTTCGTTGGTTCGAGATAGTAGCTTCTATAACGAAACTCCTGTCCAGCGCTCTCTCGTCCAGCTGAGATGATATAGTCTTCCCGATGATTATAGCGGCCCACCATCTGTGTGGTGTGATGAGTTAGAGATTCGATAATTGCCGCAATCTCTCGCTCGGCTCTTCTGGACTCACCCTCCGAGTTCAAAAGGAAAGCCAGGCAATCTAAGCGCAATTCTTTCGTTCGCAATGAGATATGCCACAAAGTAATCGAAGAAAAGACAAGTCCTATTGGCCATAAGTTAGCTAGGAACATCCGACCAAATATCGGGCTAGACCAGTAGGAAAGGTTGAGCTTTGAGTCCCACCACTTCAGTTGCTGGTGCTCGTCTATCATCTCCTGGGGTATTTCCAGGAAGAAAGATGTGCAATTACTATCTCTGTAGGTTTCAAGCCTCTCTTGGTGATGTTCCAATTTGGTCAGAAAATAAATCCTCAACAGATGCTTCACCGAGATGTAAATGGAGCCTAATTTGAGCAGCAAACAAGTGAGCACATTCTTCCATTCCCAGTCTAATCCTCGCCCATCTCGCTTTGCACCGAGGAAAACGATTGAATAGTTGAAATCCGGATCTGCTGTCTCATCCTGACCTCTGACCAATCTGACACAATTCAGACTAAGTAGACAATCCAGGACCTTATCATATTTCCTGACTAGTACCGCACGTTCGCCCATCGGACTAAAGAATTCTTCTAATTCCGGTTCGAGCTTCGGCGGCCGGCTGCGAGTTATTTTCGAGTCATCTAGTTCTGAATGATTAAATATCCTATACCTATTTTCGTGGAGGAAAAAAGGGTCCTCCTCCGTGAAGCTGAAAGCGAGGGCTAAGTAGTGCTTGAACGCCCCCAAGATAGACATCTTGATTGCTTCCGGCCAATCGGCCGCCAAAGTGAAAAATCAGACAATTAAACAATTAGACTTGTCCGTTACTTTTTGGGCCCATCTTCCACCGATTGCATCGTATTACAAAGTATGATAAGACCTATTTCTCAGTCCATGTGGACCCATGATAGCAGAATTCCATCCTTTTCGAGGGGGCATCTACTCGTCGAATTTGCAGTTTCGTGTGTCGCATGGATCGGCTTTATTTCTCCTTGAATTGCATCCTGGAGCGTGCTGCTGAAAGAAGATATTGCATCTTGAGCGGGAATGTGATGGGATATCTTGGTCGTGGGTGGAGCGGCTTGTAGGTAAACTTCATCAGAGTACATGTGTATGATGGTTAGTGACAAGCATCCTACCCCAAGCATGCAGAGTTCCGCATCAGCAACGGCACCACCATCGGAAAATCTGTCGAAATACGTCGAAACGGAGAATTTCGCGGCTCTCACTGAATGTAACTTTTCAACGCGGATACGTTCTACAGGGTGAGTCAGCAGGGATTGACAAATTTGGGGCTGAATTCCGCGCGAACCCCCCAATTCAATGAGTTCAAATTCAATTCACAGACAATTGCCCCACCTGGAATTTGGATTGGCCTGATACCGGCGCGATCTGACGAACCTGTCGCCCGCAGATCAACCCAAACTTTTCTATTGTGGAGCCCGTAGCACGCAAGATAACGCGCTTTTTCCCAACCTCATTCTGCGGGAATCTTGCAGGAGTTTTCAATACTGACTGTCTATGGTGCTCGTTGCCGAGGGCAGGTATATTGAAAATATGATAAACTGAAATCCAAAGGTGTGCCCCCTCACCTGGCAGAATTTGGGGTGGAAAGCACTAAAATCCTGGGAGATTTGGGGAAACAAACTTGTCAAGCCGAAATGACTCAGCCTGTAGATTGACGGCTCTGCGCATTCTTGCTATGGGAGTGGGTAAGTCCCCAGAAGGATTGGCAGAAAACAGGGATCACGGGGCGCAAACTCCGAGGAGGAGTTTTAGAGCGCCGAGGTGTGCAAGGATATGAATGCCCAGTGGTCTTGGCCAAGCCGTTTTTTTTAACAATGTCCCAAGTCGGCGACGTGGCTTGAAGCTCAACTCACTACCACCAGGCATATGAATCCTGACGGAAGTGATCACTCGCCGACTCCTAGATCCCGTAGACTTCGAGGCAGACAGAAAGGATCGCATCGTGAATCTTGCCGTGCCCTCGCATCATTATGTTGGACTGGCGGTTTAAGCAGCACAAATCTCTCGCTCGACGTTCACGTCTAGCCTCAAAGGTTCGAGTTTTGTCGGACGTTGGGATTGGTCTTGCCGGGCGTTTTTGATTCAACCTGAGAGGTCGAATCAATTTTTATCATCAAGTGGGCTCCACGAACTAGGCGTACTCCGTTCGCAATAGTAACATTGTCTATCATGCGTTCATTGGATCTACTGGATCTCACTCTTGCGTGTGATCGTAGATCCATGAGCTTAGATGGATAGATACAACATATCCTACCAGTCATACCCACAAAGCTTTATGATTCAGAAGAATCAATTACCAGCGGAAAGATGTTGACCCTACTCTCATGGCTTGGTAGACATATCACCGTACGTTCCTCCCATCTCGCTCTTGGCTAGACGGAGTCAGGTCAGCTTCGATGCCAGTACTGTAACCATTGGGGCTCGTACAGTACTGGTTGAGCAGCCCAGAGGGAATGTTAGCCCCACAGCGGTGCCTTGGCTCGAATAGTTTGTAGTCACAAGAGAGCGAGGCTGGCATGAAAGTCCAAATATGCAGATCAGACGATCCAATTGGACAGCCTGTCTGAGAAAACCTGTATGATCATGAATTTCATACACACAATTAGGCGAGTTGCTCCCTCGATGTAAACTGGTAAAAGAGGTGGTGCCGAATCGAAAAGTACTTATCTTGATATGTCTAAGAAGGCTGAGCAAGAGAGAGAGAGAGAGAGAGAGAGAGAGAGAGACTGCACGAGTTGGTGGAGAGATCACAGGACTAATGACCTCGTTGCTGTGTGGAATTTCCTCTATTATACGATTGAATCTGATGGATGGACCCCACCCTTTTGAGCTCCACACGAGAGCTCCCTTATCACGAGCTCTCGATGCAATCGAATCTATCCGAGCTGACTGTCGCTGGGAACTTGGTGTGCTCCGAGGGGCCTATTGCCACATATGCATCTATAGCTGACCTTGGTGTCGGTTTGTCCTTGCAGATTCTATCTAATCATCAAGAACCAGAAGAGAAGAATATATGTATTGATTGAGAAAAGCTTCTCCACCGATACACGCATCCCGAGGAAATTCGGTGCAATGAAATCCTCAATCTCGTTCTTCACCGCCAACTGCCGGAACCACAAGCTCACTATGAGGTTACCTCTTGGCTTGAGAGGATCTTTGGCGAGCTGAGCGATCAGGTAACACTTTTGTTTGACTAGTGCCTCGAAAGATTTACAGACTAAACAGGCTAAGACCAAGTAGATATTGCACAAAGCGAGAACAATCCCAGTTCCGAGAATCAAGTTTTTCCAGTCACATCTGTGAAAATCCGTTGAAATGTACACTGTTGTATAGCTTGAGGTGGCAAAGATAGCAATTTGCGAGATGAGAAAATTCATCAACCTCTTGGATCGTTTGTGACGACGTCGGAAGAGCATATAGTTGATATAACAGATGGTCAAACATTCGGCTAACTCTACTTGATCTTTTTCCAGATCAATCTCGTCCGTTAGACTGCTTGTCTCTCTCCCAGGGAGATCCCTTCTAGTGCCTGAAGATAAAAGAGTCCTTTTCTTGTGAGTCAAATTTTCGGCCAACTTGGCGCACAATTTCAGCTGATTCTTTATCTGCCGAATCCAGTGCACCAGTATCATATTCGAGTTGAATTGAATGTTCAGCCATAAGGTCATCACATTTTCAGAAATCACCGCGAACAAAGAAATGTCAATTAAGACGGACCAATACTCTCTGAGATAGTCCCACAAATGTGAAGAGCAGAAACTTTGAGACGCACCGAGATCAATTTTCTCTCGGTTCTCCTGCTGGTCTATAAATGCTCGTAAGGTCCAGCTTTCCCTCGTCGGATTGTGTCCCATTTCCGTACAATTGATGCGTTCATATGTTTGACCAGTTATCATCCCGGTCTGCACGGCGCATATTATCTTGCTATCGTTCAATCTGGCTTCGGATTCGAATTTACCGGCATTCCTAGAGTATGTTTCAGTCTGGTTTCTTTGTTGGTCAATCGTCCGGTATGTGAAGTAGCTATGGATTGTTATAGGAATGAAGAATGCCAAAGTTATGAAGAACGAGAGCTGCAGTCCAACTATTGCCCCGTCGGTAATGAATGGCAAGAGTATAGATCCGAATTTTTTATCAGACGGGGCTGGCCTAACCAATCGTTTTCTTTTGATCCGCCTCAAAGTTTCCACAAACTCCTGAGCGTCCGCCAGGGAGACAAAAGCGAACCTCGTTCGACTTGAGCTGAGCTCTAAAGATTTTAGATAGTTGCTCCCGGAACCGAGCTCCTGACCATCAATCTCATAGGTGGCACCCTGTTTTCGGTGTGCGAGCGAGATCATAAAGTTCCCCGAGGGCCGAGAGTGATGACCGTCTACCATCTGGATAGTCTCATGAGCTAGAGATTCGATGATTATCTCGATCTCTCGTTCAACTCTTCTGGACTCACTTTCCGGCTCTAAAAGGAAAGCCAAAGAATCCAGTCGCAACTTTTCCTTGCGCGATACGACACGCCACAAGGTAACCAAAGAAAAGGCGAATGCTATTGGCCATAAGTTAGCTAGGAACATCCGACCAAATATCGGGCTTGGCCAGTAGGAAAGGCTGAGCCTCGAATCCCACCACTTCAGTTGCTGGTGCTTGTCTATCATTGCCTGAGGCACCGTTGTCTCCGGCAGGGACGATGCCCATTCTTTCAAGGCCGCCACTTTCACTTGGTAGAGCTCCAATTCTGTGAGAAAATAAATCCTCAACAGATGCTTCACTAAGATGTAAATAGAGCCTAATATGAGCAACAAGCAGGTGAGCACGTTCTTCCAATCCCACTCCAAACCTCGTCCGTCTCGCTTGGAGCAAAGGAAAACGATTGAATAGTTAAAATATGGGTCTCTTGTGTCATCTTGACCTCTGACCAATCTGATACAATTCAGACGAAGCATACAAGCCAAGATCCATTCATATTTTCTCACCAGTGCTGTACGATTTCCCGTTGGACTGAAGAATTCTTCCAATTCAGGTTCAGTTTTTGGCGACCCGCCGTGAGTTTTGGGATCATCTCCTGAACAATTGAATATTCTGTGCCTATTTTCCTGTAGGAAGAATGGATCATCTTTTGTGAAATCACGCGCCATTGCGATAGCAAGCTTCTGTACCTTAAAGATAGTACCCATTCTGATCACTGTCGATCGAATGAAAGATGTCGAATAGTTTTCCCGATGGCTTCGCTAATTTCAACTAGATCATTCCCTGTCAGCCATCCATGTAAGACACCAGAGTGTTGGCAGGCACCAATGGTTACGTCCATCTCGTCTGCATAGAGGCTAGACATTAAACGTGACTTATTGCCTGTCTCATTTCATCCCCCGAGTTTGCAACAAACAAGAGCCATCCATGTACATTGTCTCTCCGGAGTCTCCTCGCGAAGATGATCATTCGAGGAAACAATGAGGCATTTTGAAACACCGAGCCAATGTTTGCGTGTCATCCAGACACTAGCATTTGTGAATCTCACAAACACTTCCGCCATCAATCAACATGGCGCATGTGCAATCGGGAGCTAAGAACTAAGACTCCATTGGATGGCCCCAACTTCTCTTAATACGCGCTCCAGTTCGATTCATGCTTCGTCTGGGATCTTCACTTAATAGAAACTTTGTATTCACCTTCACGGCTCCTGAAGCGTAGCCCTTCATTCCGTATGAGTTTGGAAAGAGCGTGACCTTCAATCCATCTCTAGCCGACCCAACTCGAATTTTGCTCCTGTAAATTCAATCTAATCATAAGAAACCAGAAGAGGAAAACATAGGTGTTTATCGAGAAAAACTTCTCAACTGATATGCGGACGTGGAGAAATTTTGGCCCGATAAAATCCTCGATTTCCCTCCTCACCAGCAGTTGACGGGCCCACAAATCTACTATGAGAGTGCTCTTCGGCTCGAGAGGGCCTCTAGCGAGGTGAGCCATCAAGTAATAGTGTTGTTTGACCATGTTCTCGAACGACTTCGAAATCAGACAGGCCGTGACTAGATAGATGTTGCACAAGGCTAAAACGAATCCGGTTCCGAGCATTAGATGTTTCCAATTGCATTTGTGGAAGTCAATGGACAAATACACTGAGGAGTAGCTTGAAATGGCGCAAATAGCAATTTGGGAGATGAAAAAATTCATCAACCTCTTGGATCGTTCGTGGTGACGTCGGAAGAGCGTATAATTGACGTAGCAGATGGTCAAATACTCCAGCAAACTTCTTTGATCTTGTGCTAGTTTGATCTCCTCATTGGCTGACTCGCTTCTTTCTCTAAGAGTATGATTTCCCGCACTAGTGGACTGACGAGGAACCATTTGTTGTCTTCTCAGAGATAATTGTTCCGCTAATTTTGCGCATAATTGGAACTGATTCTTAATCTGCCAAATCCAATGCACTTGTATCACGCTTGTGACGAACTGTAAACTCAGCCACAGAGCAACCACACACTCGGAAATGATTGCAAACACAGACACTTCGAAAAGGACAAGCCAGAAGTGTTTGACATAATTTTTCATATCCGTAAAAGGCAAAACCTGCAATATGTCGACATGGAACCTGATTTGGTATTTCTCCTCAGTAGAATTTTTCGAACTTCGGTTGTCCTCTGACCGATTGTCGTATATGCCCATGCAATCGTACGCTTGTCCCAATATGAATCCGTCCAGCTCATGGCAAATACTTTTGCTACTATTCAACACGATTTCCGCGTGAATCTGACCAGTGTTCCATTCCAGATTTTCTATCCGGCGTGTGCTTTGGCTAGCTCTCTGGAATATAGAAAAGCTCCGGCTAGTCACCGGGATGAAAAAGGCAAAGGTCACATAGTAAGAGAATAGCAACCCGGCTGAAACACCGCAAACAAGGGAGGGCAGCAGAACAGAACCCAATTTTCTATCCAAAGTTGCCAACCTAACGAGTCGTCTTTTTTTGATTCGCTTCAATGTTTCAACTAGCTCCCTAGCTTCTAGGGGCGATACGAAAGAGAGGTTCGTCCCATTGCGACTCCGCTCCGAAGGTCTGAGATAATTGTCTGCGGAGTATGATTTTTTCCTGCCAAGCTCGTCCGTGTGATCCTGTTTCTGTCGATTGAGTGAGAAAGCACACTCTTCCGATGGCCAGAAGCGACGACTGTCAACTGAATTCATAGTCTGCCAAGCTAAAGTCTCGATGATTGTGTCAATCTCTTGCTGAGTTCGTCTGCACTCTTGCTCTGGTGTCAGAATGAAAGCGAGAGCATCGATTTGCAGTTTTTCTTTCTGGAAAATTATACGGCACAAGGTGATCAGTGAGAAGGCGAATGCCATTGGCCACAAGTTGGCGAGAAACATTCGTCCGAACATGCCATTGGGCCAGTACGAGAGACTCAGCCTTGAGCTCCACCATGCTAGCTGCTCGTGCTCCTCCAACAATGACTGAGAAAGCCTCACAGATCTCGAAGACTCAGTCAGATTGCCCAACGTCTCCAGCTTTTCCCGATGAAGATCCAACCGCCTGAAAAAGTAAACCCTCAGTAGATGCTCGACAACTACATAAAAGGAGCTCAACGTGAGCAACAGAGTGGTGAAAATATTCTTCAGACTCCACTCGAAGCCTTGTCCATCTTGTCCCGAACAGATGAATATGATTGAATAATTTGAGTGCTGCTCTTCTGATTCGTCTTGATCTTTGACAATTTTCAGACAATTTAGACGGAGCAAAACATTCAAACTTTTTTCATATCTCTTCAGCAGCGCGTTTCGAGCTCCAAAAGGGCTAAAGAATTTTTCCAATTCAGGCTCAGTAGATTGAGATGATAAAGAACCTCTTGCATGTGGCTGAATGGCTGGGAAATTGTACATTCTATTACTATTTTGGTGAAGAAAAAATGGGTCATCGGCTGTGAAGTCTCGCGAAACCGCTCTCATGTGCTTTGGGAGCTTGATTAGAGAGACCATTTTGACTGATACAGGTCCACACTCGATCTCGTTCTCAATTCGTCAGGAAGTTCCTGACTCACTCCTCTGAGGGCAATTTTGGTGGATGTAGAGAGATAGATTCGACAATGTAAAGCGCCCACATTTTTTTGGCCCTCGTGACCTCAGCAAGTTTTCGTATTCAATCATAGGAGGATTATTGAGTGACAAAGTCTTCTTAAGAGTCACACTCCAGGGAAAGACAGAGTAGATGAGACAAGGAGTCTCATCTACTTTGTTTGGCCCGGCTTTAGCTCACCCGCATTGGCGTGCCTTCTTAAAGAGTCTGGTGCTCCCAATGCTTGTCTTGCCATCATAAATCAATGTGCGAATGCATTGAACTTTATGAAGCTGTGGGAACGCTAATTTAATCTACGTGTCGGAACTTAGGCTGAAATAAGAGTGGGATTCTGGCGAGGAATGTTTCAAGGTATCGACCAACATGGTTCTGACGTCACAAAAGCCTCTCATTGGGGCCATTGTTTACGTAGTTCGGTGCAACCGATAGCGATAGCGCCTCAACAGTTAGGCCTAAAAGAAGCTAAAATTCGAGACTTATCTGCAAGAGATTACTTATGGACCCTTAAATACAATCATTAGCAGTGACAATATGAAGCAGTTGAGTCGTAATCGTCCAAACGGGAGGAAATGACGAAGAATTTACTGCCTTTTGTCTCGATGAATTCACTTTATTAAGGCAAGAAATGAATGCTGTTAGCATTTCGGTTAGTGCGAGTAAATAGTGAGACATCTATTTGCCTAAATCAAGAGTGGCACAATGTTGAATGAATGTTTCATTCAATTTGTTCAATTGACCACCTAGAGACAAGGACTGAATGGTCAAATCGTAGTTATATCGGTTACCACCCTTATGAAGAGTGGTCGAGCTGTAAATTTGACAACCTGCGCAGACTTCCTGCCTCCATGAGGTGATCTTTACCCACATAATAGAAACTTGCTCACGGTGATGGTTGCTACTTTTTATTATTGGAAAATTTTCCCCTCTGTCTCTTGAAGATCAAATCTGATTATTAGGAACCAAAGGAGGAGAATATAAGTGTTGATTGAGAAAAACCTCTCCATTGTGATGCGAAGATTGAGGAATTTTGGCGCGATAAAATCCTCGATCTCCCTCCTGTTCATAAGTTGTCGGGCCCACAGCTTCACTATAAGCTTTCCTTTAAGCTCTAATGCATTATCGGCAAGGTAGGCCATCATGTAATGCTGCTGCTTAACCAGCATCTCGAACGATTTAGATGTTAGACAAGCCCACAACAAATAGAGGTCGCAGACGGACAAAATCAACCCTGTTCCGATCATCAATTTTTTCCAATCCCATCCGTCGAAATCGGTCGAGAGATACAATGAGCCGTAGCTCAAAATGGCGAAGAAACCAGCTTGTGAGATGAAGAAATTCATCAATTCCTTGAAGGATTTGTGGCGATAGCAGAATAGCATCAAGTTGACGTAACAGATCGTCATGTACTCCACCAACTTCTCTTTGTCATCCGCTAAGCTACTCCTGGCTGAGTTTATGCTCATTTGATCCTCTCGATTGGCTCCTTTTCTATTGCCGCGAGGATGGGGTACATAATTCCCTTTGATCATCAATTTCCGCGCTAATCCGGTGCATAGTGTGAGCTGATTTTTGATCTGCCAAATCCAGTGCACTTGTATGATATTTGATACAAACTGCAAATTTAGCCACAGAGTAATTATACTGGCGCAAAGTAACGCAGAAGAGAATAGTTCGGACAATAGTTGCAAGTGCTGCCTGATGAAGATCCCCATGTCGAGGAAGGAGAATTGTTCAAAAAAGTCAACCAGAAATGAAGAATAATCCTGCTCTACCGCATTAAAGTTTGCCATGAAACTTCTATTTGTGATCGACATGCTCTTACAAGCTTCAAGAGATCGAGATGCATCTTGTGAATCAGTTTGATTGCGTCCCTCGCATTGTGTTCCACTACAATTTGATCCGATACGACTATAACCTCTCGCTTGGTTCTCGTATTGGCGCGTCCGCTTCCAAATAGCGAAGCTCTGAATCGTTGTAGATAGAATCAAAGTAGAGTAGACGGAGAAGGAGGAAATTAGGTTCGTCAAAACGGACGATAAAAGTAGCGGTGGGAGATTGAAGTTCAGGTGATCATGGAAGAATATTGGCCTGACTAGCTGCTCTTGTTTGATTTTCTGTAAAGTTTCAACCAACGCTTTTGCCTCCGAGGATGGCACGAACGAGAATCTAGTTTGGCTTGAGCTAATATCCAATAATCTGCGACATCTTTTTTTCCAGTAGTCCTCCTTCCTCGACGTTTCATCAATCAAATTTTCACGCCATACTCTAGAGAGATTTTCATTCCCGCCCTTCTGATAGGGAAGACTAGGGCAAACTGATGAGAGAACATCCCGACTAAGAGTGTCAATGATCGTCTCAATTTCACTGAGCACTTGATTCCACTCTTTCTCCGGTGCCAGGACCAAAGTTAGAGCATCAACTCGCAGTCTCTCTCCGGGACCAGCAATGCAGCAGAAGGTGACCAAGCAAAAAACTAGAATTATGGGCCATTGATTGGCAAGAAACATGCAACCTATGATTGAATCTGGCCAATAGGATAGGCTTAGCTGGGAGTTCCACCATTCTAGCTGCCGATGCTTGTCCACCATTGCTTGGGGAACGTCCGTCAGAGATGAAAATGTCCACTGCTTATTGCTAACCACCATGGATGAGCTTCGATTCTGGCGCCCAGCTAAGCTCCGCGAATGGAGGTCCAACTCTCTGAGGAAATATACTCTGAGCACGTCTCCCAGGATGATGTAAACATAACTCAATGAGAGTATCAAAGTGACGAGGATGTTTTTCGTCTTCCATTCGAAGCCTTTCGCATCTGCTCTTCGACACAGAGGGATGATTGAATGATTCAAAGAAGGCACATCGGATCCATTTTGATCTTCGACCAATCTGAGGCAATTTATGCCAAGCATAACAAGCAGAAGTTTCTTATATCTTCCCGAAATGACTTCATGTGATCCACCAAGTCTGGAAGAGTCGCTCATCTCAAGCTCGCAAGCTGATGATAGTCGGCGCCTCTTGTCCCTCCCAGCCAATGAGTCATAGATTCTATGACTTTTTGGATTGAAAAGAAATGGGTCAACCTTCGTGGAGTCTTGTGCGATGGCGACCAAATGCTTAGGTAGTTCGAGCAGGCTCATCATTCAAATCACTCCCATCACTTTATCCTTGAATTTGTTTGATGGTTGGGATTAAACTGCACTCACATTCTGGGATGATTTGAAAGTTTCAAAGATCGTAGCGAGGGCAAGTGTCTAACAAAGAGAAAGAGACTGTGTCTGCTTTAGACATTCATGCATGTAGACATGAAGAGACGAAACAGATCCATCAGCTCCAGCTGAAATAAACAATGTTGTCAACAAGATCCTAGCAGCTGCCTACAAGCTCACGGCATGAGAGTAATCGAGCGAAAAGTCAATCGCTCTTCGAAGTTCGATTCGGAGTTTTTTAATTTTTCTCAGTGGACAAGTAATTCAGTGCTTCGAGTCACGCTCGAAGCTGCACTTCGTTACTTGCCTAGTAACTTGCCTGAGAGAAGACTGAAGGCAGATTTGTATGGCAAGTTTGAAGGCAATAACATGAATCAGTCATCAATAGCGCGCGTAAGCAATGAGCACTATTGAGCTAGACCATAAAATTAGCTTAATTATTCCAACGTATGTTACACTAAAGCGCCCCATCAGTTTGATCGAGAAACTCTCCTTGGAATCTAAGTGTGCTATCTGTTTCAAATAACAAACTCTTGCGTGATCTAAACGAGTAGTGAGTCCCTTATCAGTTCGATGGTGCCAGTTGGATGCATAATGCAATTGGGCCACCAGTGACCAAAAAATATTCGTCACAGATGAAGCCGAAGCGTGAAGGCTAGAACAAATCGCGACGGAAAAATTGGTCATGCTAGAGGAAATGATGACTGCAAAGATTGCTAAGGATGATTCTTCGTTGAAAGTCATTTGCCATATCGCAGTAGCGCATGTTGCACTATAGGTGATGGAATAAAAGATCAATAGAGATCGAGAACAAGTTCCATTGAGACTTTTGAAATCGAGCTCCAAATTCCACAGTTCCAGGTTGAGGTGCTCCAGAAGAGAAACCAAGGAATTGGGGTCGAAATCTTCATCATTTAACCATTCGAAAGCCTGCGATTGTTTCAAGATACTTTGCTCAAAGCTACTCTGCTTTTCTCTAAAGTGGATCAGTCCACCTGCTATTCTGATATTGGGGAGCAAGTGCTTGCGTACTTTGGTCTGAAATTTGGCACTCATCCGAATGTTCTGGCAAGAGTAGCATTGATCTTCCGAAGTTAGTGGTGGATATCGTTTGGAAGGATGAAAACTCTTGTACTCCCTTATCCTCTTTGCATGATGAAATACATGAAATCCGAACTTGCTCGATAGTAGCTGCCAAATGTTTAGGACAATCAGAGATTTTTCTTTCAATTCAAAAATTTTAACCCTAATTAAAAGACTTGTGTGTAAGAGCGAACAATAATTAGTGGCGGAAAGAATGGTGGGGAATATCCAGATGAAAAAATTCTCAGCAGTTGTAAACATACTCCATGGATGATACGCTTGCTTCTCAATGGAGATAATCTCTCGTTCATCGAGCCCATCCCGATCCAGCAATTGGCTGCAGGTCCAGTTGTTCGCCTTCGGGGTATTTCGCCAAATGTAACAGTTCTCCTCATGCATCTTGGCAGCTATATCCTCAAAGCTGGCCAATCTCAATCTTTGAACAAATTCATTACCGGCGATAGATAACAAAGAGGCTAGTATAAAAAAGAAGACTGTTATTCTGAAGTTGGTTTTGTAATGTCCCATCGCTTGTTTGCGCCACCAGTCTGTAAACTGGATGGGAAAATAGCGGTAATGATGGATGGCATCTCGAATGGCTTCCTTTGAACATAAATTGTGCCACATTTCTCCTTTAAATATCTGATGCCTAAAACCGGCAAACCTATTCGATATGTCGAAATTTTCCAATGATTTTCTGAATCTGTTCAAGTTCAGATGCTGCTGGTTTATGAATTCTCTGATTCCATCCTCAGGAGATTGAATATCGTCCAATGCTTTCGTTTCAAGTGGATAGAATAGTCCTAAAGTTAGCCATACAATTGTTGAGACTGCCACCCAACCAACAGTCCAAAGGACTACCACTAATCCAAATGGATACATGGTTATCATGGGGTAATAATAATAGGCAAACCATTGATTGCAGAAAATATAATAAGGTATGCGAGTCAAAAGTTTCTTGAGTTCCGGCTCGTCACCGCTAATTCCGGTGCAGTTTGACTGGAGACAATCAATAAAGGTGAACACTTGAGTGGTGACATCGTCAGTTCGATTTAGATCCTCTCCTCGAGCACAAACTTTTGTGCTCTTTGACTTGACTATATGCCCATTATGTACTATGTCTATCATCGAGGTGAATACAAGGAACGATTTCACCGTATAGATGCAATAGAGAAAGATGCACACCCAAATAGTATGAGACTTGTTTCTGGTCTCTCCTAATTGTGCCCACTTGATTAGTAAGCTATCTGAGTTAAGTGTGCGGAGAAGGGCCCGAGCTAAACGTCTTGCAATCCTTAATTTCATGCTCATTACGGACCACATTATCAAACCACATCGACGAACCCTCAAACTGATATCAGCTATCCCCTTGCTCAAGGGTCTTTGCATTTCCGTTTTATTCATACTGGTTGCCTAAATGGGAACGAATTCAATCGGCGCCACCCTAAAGATAACTCATGGACGCTAGATTAGGCTCGCGAGAAATCATTGAGTGTGTTTTGAGAGAATGCGACATTTCATTCCAATTCAGAGTACGAGGGTGTTCAAAACAGGATGGAAACAATGAGTTTTTGCCCAACTTTTCCCAAACTTTGGGGTCTCTAAACTGATTCCTGGCGGTATTGGCCGCCATATCCTGCTAGACAGAACGGGACACGAGAGGTCGATGGTTGCGAATTTCCCTGGAACAAACGGAACAAAATCCGATTGTTCCTTGCCCAAGCGGAACAGTTTGGAAGAAAAGGAGCACAATTGAAAAGGTCTCACTTGTTCCATTTCACTAAGAACAGAGCACCATTTGACTGTCGCCTCGCCCACACGCCAACTATCTCCATTCCATTCATGAGGGTTCCTTGCTGGGCCCCCGCAGCCAAAGGAACAAGAACTCGATAGACGTCGTGGTATAACTTTACTTTCTTATAATTGCACAAATTGACCAGCAGTCCAAGTCATTTCCTTAGCTCCGCTTTAAGTTTTGCTCGAATTTGACACGCAACCCCGAAAAGAGCGCGTGCACTTTGTCGGCAGACAGCGGAAGGGGTTTTAAGTTTAATCAATTCAATGTACGATGTCAAGCATCACACGTTGAGATTATCATCCATGCGAGTAGGCGAGCAACAATAGAGAATAAGTTCTCAGTGTTAGCTCGATTATTCCGAGATAGGTGACATTGATGCTACCAAACAACTTTAGCGCTAGTCCCTCTTTGTCGTCGATGTCCTCTGCTTGTTTGGTGAACAGTGCTCTCATGTGGTCAATTTTTAGGTCTCCTTGATGGCCGGCGAGTGCGGCAATGAGAGAGCACAATTTGGGTTTCAACTTGCTGGAGTGCTTATGAACACTTGAGCAAATCGATATCACTCCATTGAGGATCATTATGGCGATGAAATTCACGAATATTGATACGATAAAACGGTCGTTGAACACTTTATAACTGAGCACCGATATCATGCTCAGCCCGTATACGATGAAATAATCCAAGACTAGGATGCGTTCCACTGGTCTGTTGATATTCCTCAAGGAGTCTATAAGTGACCAACTGGTCACTTCTATGCCCTCCAAAAAAAGGAGGAACTTTTGCTCATCGAAATTTTGAGCCTTTAATATATTGAATGCTATTTCTCTATAAGCGAGACTTTGCTCCAAACTAGTTTTCTCGATCGACTTATTGTGTCTGAATCTTTTATGCCTTCGTCTTGTTACAAACATCAGTTTGATGTCAATATTTTTGAATAGTTCATTTCTCACATAAGCGAACGAGTTAAATTGTTTGTCGCTATTCAAAATGTTCGATTGCTTATAAAAGTCCTTTTCTAGCATCAGATGAGCCATTTGAATAGCAATTTCAACCTGTTCGCTCAGCTCAAATATTTTTGCTTGCAACAATAAGACTGAAAAAGTAAGATCGGTCTGGAGAACCGCATTGGTTGTCGCTGTAAACATGAGTTGAAATACATTCTCCAGGGTTGTATAAGTGTTCCAATGATGCCGACAATCATCCACACCTATGCTTCTCCACACTAGTTGTTCCTCGTCATCAAAAGCGCAACCATAGCCCGCAACTTTGTCAACCAATTCCAAATCCCTCGGTGCTCTCAGGAAACAATTGTGCCTCTCAAATTTGTCGAGCAATAGAGTCTCTCCTCTCCATGTGAGATACAAATCCTGGAGGTGTATCATGAGGGGAACGAGAATGGTCACGCAGGAGTACATGAGAACGTGGTACAGGTACTGTGTCGAGAATTTGGCTCGCCACCATTCGGTAAATTCAATTGGAATACAGAATCCCATTCTCCTCAGGTCTGCTCTAGCTTGTTCAAGTTTTGATTTTCGATGTTTTTGATTTTCTTGCGGATCGATTGTGGGCATTAAGTCGTAACCATGCACGAAGGAGCTCGCCTGCAAATGATCGCGAAAAATTCTTTTCTCGTGGTTGAATCTAAAATTTTCAAATGATTCCCCAAGGTGAGCCAAATATCTTGCCTGCTTTTCCCTAGCCAAGGCAATTCCTCTCATTGGGCAGTAAATGTCCGACATAATTTTATGCTTCAATGGTTTCAGCATACCATAGATAGGCACTAGAACAGAGCCCACGAAGGCCCAAAATGTTATCCAACAAGTCTCAACAACTCCAACAGGATAGTGGCTCAAAGTTGGTGGAAATATTTGTTCGATAAATTTATCGCAGAACAAATAAATCGGAAGAACTTGCATTAGTTGGAAATCTTTCTCAGGAGAATATCGATTATCTGTGCAAGATATTTGCAAACAATCCAATTGTTTAACTCTTAGGTGAGATTGTCGTGTAGAGCTAAAGTTTGCACAAGGAACTGTTTCAAAGTTGTCGAACTTGTGGCTTTTCTTTCCAATGATGGTATTCAGGATGGGTAAATAGATGACATTTTTAGCCACATAAATCGAATAGACGATGATGACCAAGAAGATCCATTTACTTGTCGGCTGTGACATTTCTCTTGATCTCCTCCACTCATCATCGGAGCACAAAAATGGGCTGCTTCGACCATCTTGTAGCATGTCTATCGATTCTCGCTGACCTGCATATTTATTTCGATGATTACCACAGTCTTCGTCGTCGATCCAATGGGGCATTTGGACGCACTTATTCGAAATAAGATGCAGCCTGTAAAGAAATCGCAATGCACCAGTTTCGGTGAAATCTTGCATGTCTGTTCGATAGTCTTTCACTTTTCGTTTGCACCGTTCAAAATGGAACCCCATCTTGAGACCAATCTCAATTGATATGCTAGTCTCTTATTGATACGGTAATATCCTATCTGGACTAGACTGAGAGAAGCACTCTTACACCAAGCTCGGCCCCTAAGGGTTGACATCACGCCTAGACGTTGAAGAATACATAGTGCTGCAAGGGTCGAGACCCGCTAATAAACAGCATTCTCGAAATATAAGCTCTGATTCTTGCCAATCGTATCGTGTCGGCTGTACAGGTATGATTCGAATAAGAAGTTTCTCGCCTCAAGATAGAACCCGACCTGGATGACGAGAGAAAGAGAACGGTTTAAGCGGAAATTCTCCCATAAGTGGGTCTCCAATTTTGAGCATCGATAGTGCCCAAGCTCGAGCACTCAAGCACTAAACTAACTTTATTGCTTGACGCGATCAAGCGTCTACTGTCAGATTTCCTCGTGGCACGCTATGGTTTAAAGGGCGGTAGTTTAGAATGTGCAAATTCTTTGCCCTTAAGCCTCGGTTGGAAATTCTCTTTGACGCTTGTATCAATGGCTTCATTTATTACCATAGGCAAACAAGATGATTGTCGTGATCCAGAAAAGAAGCTTGATAATTCCCACGTAGGTAACCTTGAGACCATGGGTCTTTATCACGAGACCGCCAGTCTTCTCATGGCTGCTGAGCTGGCGCAACCAGAGGCGCCTCAAATGGGCCAGACGCTGATCGAGGGGGGCTAGACGTGATGATCGGGCCAACAGGAACCACAATTGTGCTTCAATATACTTTCCTCGTGCATTGATACCTGACACGAATCCTATCAGCAGATTCGATACGTACAAACAAAAGCCGGTCATAATCAGAGGCCAGGCAGAGGTTCTGCTGAATGATCGATGGAAGTAGACTGCGATTAGTGATAGGGTGTAGGTGAGAAGATGCGCGAAAACCATCATGTTTCCGATTGGCAGGTGGTATCCAGCCATCTTATCTAGCAGATTGAAATATGTGATCAATAGTTTCTCATTCAGCTCGACATAAAAGTCGAGCAAATTTTGTTCCAAAGAGTTTGGCCCTTGAACGAAAAGTGGCATGATTGTTGTGGTTGGTATGCTTCGTTGCTCCCTTCTTAGGCGCTGGACAAAAATCACGAGTGCTAACTCTTGATGTGCTAAGGTGGTCTCAAAGTAGCCCGAACTTTTAGGCTCAGTCTCGTCGAATCTGGTCAATTGGTCTAGGAAAAGGAGTCCGAGCCTGAATTTCATGGACAGTTTACACTTTTCGCGCATCAATTTCATGGGCATGAAACAATCGTCCGATTGAGTTGAAATGAAAGCGTCTCTCCCCAGACGCCTCCGTGCATAGTTTTCTAAGAGATTGATTGTCTCAAATTGTTCCTGTCGACCATTAACAATGGCTTCAGTTGGATTGTAGAAGAGCACCAATTTGATGAGATGCGAGATTTGATTTATGGTCATCAATTTCAAATAGAATTCATGCAACTCCATGCGAACCTCATTAGTGCAGTGGAATAGATTGTTCAATGTGGTGCATTGAATCAATGATGGTATTGTTATAATGACAGCTATCTCTAACATCATGTACAGACCCCAGTATGATGATGGCTCGCTGAGCTCAACCATTTTCTCGTTACCTGGACGATGATCTTCTTGCTGAGCGTCGTCCCTCAACCAGATCGAACAGTTCCAATTGAGGCGAAGATTTTTAAGAAACTCTCGATTCTCTGGGATTGCCTCGGAGAAATAGTAGTATCCAGCTGAACCAAAAAGACCAAGGCAGCAGAAGTACCAAGACCACATTAGACAGAAGTGTGAGAATGCATAGGCCTTGGCTAAACCTCTTTTCCATTGGTCAGTCGTATCGAAAGTCAAACAATCTTCGATATAATTTGAGTACTCCGGCGGAATTTCAAACTCTCTACTACAGATAGACTCTCTCTCCTTAAGTTCCTGCTGTATATTCTGTTCGTCGTTGTTTCTGATAACTTCCTCTCCACCTCCAAATGGCAGCTCTCCCTCGTCCACGTCGACAACGAGCTCGTACACTGTTTCAATGGCATCCCCATAGCCTTCCAAGATGCTGATCCTCGCCAGGGCCTCATATTGGTGTCTGGCTTCTGCCTTGAAATGAGCCTTGGCGTTCTCCTCGCTCTGCTGGTCAATTATGTATCGGTACGCTAATGATCTCTTAGCCATTTTTATCCAAACCAGATGGTTCAAGAATGAATGCGAAAACTTGATCATGTTCAATTTGATATTCCTCTTCTCTAATTGAACGGAAAAGGATGGAGCTATCTGATCGGCCACCAGTTTGAATGAGGTTCGAATCAGAACCTGGTGTATGGCAACTCCATGAGACATGATGGTTGCCCAAACGTTCAGGCAAACAACGAGGAACAAAGTTTCAAAGTGTCCCTCGAATATCGTGCCGTAGAGGAAATCTAGTTGCTGATTGCAAATTTTGAACACAGGCAAATAGACTAATCTCTCCAAATACTCAGGGTTGCTTATCATCGTTTTAAGACAATTTGATCGCATACAAACAAAGTCAAATTCATCTTCGTTTAACTTCTCCAAGTTCATGTGCAAATTTTGATGATCAACTTTCGTGAATGTATAGAAAATAAATATGGTATATCTTAAGGAGAAAAAGATATTGCAAGCCAAAATCAGCCAAACTGGTGTTTTGACTGGGCGCGTGAAATAATCCAAATTCTTCGACTCGGCATAGGAAATTCCCGCTTTGTAGAAATACTTATCTCTATATTCTTCTGTCCAACTTGGGAATGCGATTATATTGACCAACAATATGTGGAAAAAATGAATCCATTTAGATGGGTGGGAGAGGAGAAATAGCAATCGCCTGGATCCAACTTCTGTATCCTCTTCCATGTTCTCCGTAGTCATCCATCCTGATCGAGTGCTCTCATCATATAGTTCGTTGAGCACCATGATGCTCATCTTACTATTGAATGATACCCATCTACGGACGTTTGCCGCTGTACAGCTCCCTGGGTCGAAAAAGAAACTAAGGTGAAGCTTCTGTGTGGCGAAAAGAAAAGTTCCCTCCAAAAGGTGTCTGAGAATCAGACAATCTAAGCCTATAGACCCCCCCAGACGGCTGGAAGTCACGCTAGTCCTTAGACTTCGATCAAATTGATTGAAAGTGTCGAACAAGTCCATAGTTGCTCTAGGTGCTAGATGCGGACCAACTAAAACCACCAAGGCCTAGCCAGAGTGACAATGGAGTTGTGAAAAAGCCCCTATTCAATGTAGGTGGTGAAGTATGCTATGCAGTTGTCAGTGGGTTTTGTTGGAACAGTTCACACGATTGGACTAATAGATTTGTTTACCGCATCGAGAGTGCCTATTTGTGCGGGGAAAAGTTGGCTCAATAATCTGCGGTCATGGCGGACCCGACAAAATTTAGTTGGAAAAGTTGTTATGTCTAGCCTGTCATGTGTAGCTCAAACGGAATCACCATTCACATTGGCAAACACAAACCGGCGTGGAAAGCCTCTTACATCGACCAACGAACCAGGATGTTTCTCCCATCCCTTTCAATTGTTTGCTGGTTCCTTTTGATTTCCTGAGCTTCAGTGCAAGACAGATGATTCGTATGTAAGGAACACGAGAGTCGATCTATGATACCTGAAATGACCATCTTTGCAGCACCATTGGCGCCCAAAATCTGCGCCCTCACAATGGAATAGATTGAGTGATTCAAATCCTTTAGTTCTCTTCGATATGATTCGAATCCCACTCGGAACTTCTAAGACCTCTCGAGTTATGCTTGTCGCTGGACTAGCTACTTTGAATCGCATTCCTCGTCTCAAATGGAAGAGAAGATCTAAGAGTATTTTATTTGAAATGATTATTCGAAGGTTAATTAGAAATACTTCGTTTGCCGGGAAAACCGAGTAGACTCTATACATCGTCGAAAGGTACCCCTTCTGGGTGCTACCGCATCGAGTGTTGTGAACCAATTGTCTACCAAAACATGCTAGCGTTACTTTAGCTCTTGACTTCGCCATGGGCAGAGAACCCCAATTTTCTGCCGTTTCATTGAAACCCTATTGTGTGATAAAAGGAGATTCCACGATATCTCATCATCAAGTTCATCGATTCGAGTAAAAGTGGCACACTAACAATTACTCTTCAAACTTGTCGGAATTCAAAATACAGGATCATATTCAAGAGATTGCCGACAAATGGCTCGCAATCGACGACGAAATTTGGGCCAAAATTATCTGCATGGAAAGGAACAGGCGAATTGCTAAGGCATATGCTAGAAAGAGGACAATAACAGTTAACGGAAGCGAGGGAGACTATCTCGACGGAAGAACACTAGGCTTGAACTCGTTTGAAAACCCAGATAGAGATTCAAAAACGAGCAACATAAAGCAATATATTGGAGAGGTAAGTGCTACATCTTTGGGATCTAATTTGGGCGAGCTAATCGGAGAGATTAGTCCAGAACGTTTTATGGAAACACGAGATTGCGTTCGTCAGTCTCAGGTGATAATTTATTCTGATGTTTAGTAGAATGTAAACAGGACTTGAGGTGGCGTCATTTCTTGATTAGATAAAGTCTCGATTGACGTGCCCCACAAATAAAGTTGTCAACAATGGGGGAAGAACAGGTTGCCCAGAAATACCCACGCATTTTCTGCTCAAATGAGACCTTGAAAACCCTAAACAAAGTCTCCATCCAACGTCACGTGTGACTAATTCTGATTCAAAATGCCAACTAACTTCGATCAATGACAGGGAGTGAAGATAATCATCAATCCGAGCGGGGATATTTTCATCAAGCGTTTGAGCAAAGCTAACGTTTTTATCCACCAACTCTCGGCAAGCTCAGCGAGAAAGCAGCCCAACAAAGTGGCCAAGCCCAATGGTGACAATTACTCTGGCTCGCCTTATGGATTGGCAGCGAGAGACGGTTCGTTGCCTACAACACGGGCCAACTTGTATGGCCTTTCGAGCAATGCAAAGGTATGGGCGCCCAGACAGGCAGGCTTAGCAAAGAGAATTGGGCCCAAGAGTAGTGATCAATCATTGAGCTCGTCCGGCAACTCGTCTGGTTACGGAATGGGCAATTATTCCCTCGAGTCGGCACGCAACAAGACGGGCTTCGATGGTGAGAACGAAATGAAAACGACCATCTCGACAACGAACACTTCCAGCCTCTTGGAACTGGAGCGGGTGGTTAGGGTGTTCAATATGGAAAAGTTCAAGCAGATTGTCGATCGAGAATCCAGACGACCATATCCGAACCGTCTGTTGCTGAGAAATATGTGCATCTCTGTGGTCAGCTTTGTGCTAGACGACAAGAAGCTGTTGAATCTACCATCCTGGATCATTGTCATCAACATGGTTGCAATTGATCTTCTATCAAGAAAAATTGGCCTCGGAAATGGTGACGGACTTCTGGGTCGAGAGACATTCCTGAGCAGTGCTAAGTACTCTCTCTTGAATAGCAGGGGCCCGTTTCCTCTTTTTGGCAGCGAGCTTAGCCTGATGAGGCCAAGCGCTGACTGGGGCGAGAAAGAAGCCGAGGACGAGTTCTACAGAAAGTTCCATGGAATTTCAAGGTCCAGACTGCCAAACAGTGTCAGCCAACAGATGCTGGTTGAGAATGCTAGCCGCTTGAACAGAGTAGGTCAACGCCGAGCTCACTTGGATGGAGAAGAATTCACTGGCGCTGGTGCTTTGCTCGATGGTAGAGCCCATCTGCTCAAGAGGTCGAGCTCAAATGGGCACCTCTCGAGCAGGAGCGACGAGTTGATCTTGAAGGAAACAAACAACAGTGATCACGCCAAGACAGTGCACTCGGACGAGCCCGAGAGCAACGTCTCGAGCGAGCAGGCCCACTCCTCAGATGGCCCACAGAGCGTTGGCGAGGAGACAGGGGTGGGCTCTTCTTCTTCCGGCTTCAACAGCAACAGCTCACTACAGATGAACGACGCCGACGAATCGAGCGGAGGAGGCCAAATCGGCCACCCAAGCGGCCCAATTGTTGAGAGAAATTTGCACAACAACAAAAAAGTGGCCAAGAAACCGAGACCTCCGCTCAGACGACCGACGAAGCCGGCCAGACTGCTCCAAGGACTCTCCAATCCCAACCTGGTCTCGGACCCAATTCCGATTCCTGCACCTCCGACAAGCGAAGGCGGCCCAAGCGGCAGGGCCAACCTGATTCTCGTCTCTCCCACTGGTTTGAGTCCGCCACTGGCCAAGAAAGAGCTCCGGCAAGCTAACGGAGGCCAATTCGGCGCGAGCGAGCTAACAAGTGAGGCACAGGCAAAAAGTTCCAAGACTCTTCCTGCCGGAATACCGCAACACGCGCAATTGGCGCCACCAGCCACGCAAAGACATATCCTTCGCTATCTAATGTCTGCAGTGGCCCATAGCAACGACAACATCCCGCTCAATTCGGCACTGGCCAAACCAAAAGGACAAGCTAGACCGGCGAGGAGGCAACAACCAGTTGGGGCCGTCCCCTTGCCCGGATTCCATCGTAACAATGCAGCCATTGCCAACAGGCGACCCCAACGTCCTCTTCCAGTTTTGCCTGATCAGAGGCACTTGTCGGAGGTGGACAAAAATCAACAGTTGACCGATTTGAGAGAGAATCGCTCTAACGAGAGTCTCTACCACAGCGGTCTGATGGCACGCGTTCCAAAGTATCATGTCAACCAATCTGCGTTTGCAAACCAACCACATAAACAACCCGCGCCCAACACTGCCAATGGATTCCATTACCCAGTTACCAAAAGTGCCATCAATGACATACTGACCGACTTCAAACTGCAGAGCCACAACCAATTCAACTATGTACAACACTATCGTAACCAAGCGGCAAGCCCAGATCGCATCAAGGCACAAGAGAGGGTGGAGAAACATAGACACAAGCAACCAATATCCCTGTCAAGCTTGAAAACTCTATCAGCCAATCTTTCCTTATCTGCCTCGGCGCTCGTACAGGGTGGCTTCGGCAGAAGCAAGAAGATGGGCTAGCAATCATGAAGAATGTTATTTCCTAGATTCTTAATAAATTAATATCCTAGGGCGTAGATTTTCATTACGTTTTGCTAGGTTTAAATATGGTCGATGTTGTAGTTGAAGTTATGGTGCATTTGTTGGAAGCTAGAGGATTCTCTTTTGTTATAGAATCATAGATCTTTCCTAGATCCAATGAATCGTCTTGATTATTTATCCTAAACAGAGGAGAATCCCACCGATTTTCCTCATCACATTTCTCATATCGCAATATCAGCGCTTCGAAAGTTTCCCTCTTGTATGCTGGAATTGGTGCCTCTGGATCTTTATCGGGGTCAGATTCGTAGATCCCAAGACGTGCTTGATTCCAGTTCCAACACGTCTCCTGATCTATGAGCTTTTCAATTACACAATAATGTGTCTTAGCCTCTTTGCTCATGCAGTATAGTTCATATCTGAAACCTTTGATGTATGCTGACGCATCGAGTATCACAATTTGATTTAAATTCACATACCGTTGGGCCTCTGCCTTGAGCCAACCCCGAAGCTGCTTCTCCTTGGAGATGCTGGAAAATATTTCGTCTCTCCCATCCCAGTCAAGAGTGTCTGAATCTGAGACAATCCTCACATGACGTGAGTCTCTTTCTTCGGGCAACCTTTTCTCCAGATAGACCTGTAACTCCTTGGCTGTGGTCGACTTTCCTGAGCATGGTAAACCGGTAACAATGATGAGAGGCATTACTGATAGCGCAAATTCTGAAATGATTTACTGGATCTGTCCCTTCTTTTGTCTAACAGTTAGTCAGGGATAACTAAGGGTTGTAACTACGAATAATAATAAAGTACAATGATACATGATGGGATCTGAAAGGTCGAAGATTGATGCTCTGGCATTCACGTGGTTTTCTTTTGAGCACACGCTTGAAAACAAACGCTCAACGGTAATCGCCTCATCGATGAATGACACAACAAAGAGGTTAATCAATTAGCCCGCTTGTCGGACTGGAGTTCTTCCTGATAAATACTATTATTTGAAATCAACTATCCGATTGACCTTGAATGGGTGCAACTCAGCTGCATCGGCCATTATCCTCCCGCATCCTTTTGGGAACTGAAATTGTCATGAACGCAAAAAGCACTGTAGTCGTGGAGCTCGCCCTGATGCGTTGAGTCTGTGTCAGGAAGGAACTGGATGGGAGTTTCGGCATGAATTGACTGACTGGAGTTTGTCGATTTTGCTGATCCAAAGTTGTCCTACCTGAAACAGAAAGTGAAAGAGGTGCTCAAAGAGCCATTGAATGGAGCTCAACTCTGAATAGGGTCGCCTCGAGGCCAAAGTGGTGCACGCGAGCAATTTTTTGCTTTTCCCTCTCTTTCGAGAATATCAACTCGATGCATCCTTAAAGAAGCTTCAAATTGAGCCATATCGGTCATATAAGTATGATCACGATAAGGATGACAAGACATAACTGCGAGTTGCGAAGGAAGCCGACCAAATTGGCATGAGTATTCCAGCAGCGTCGCAGTTGAACTAGTTGGCTGGCAAACGAGTGAGAGAGGCAGGTGGACGAGTCTTATCAGTTTAACCACTAGTTCAACGAGTTACCGAGTTCTCCCTTACGCCCCTCATCTGAACCTTTCAGACTGCATCTCTGCCGAGGACAAAGTTCTCCCAGTTTGATGAAACTATTTGAATCGCCAAATTGAGCATCGATCTCGATTTGTTGCTCAACTTCACGCTCAGCAACTTCAGAACAGTTGTACATCTTCATATTGGGTTCTCATAGAGAAGAGTTATTTTGAACATCAATCCAAGAGATACGAATTTTTCAACTCGTTGCGATTGAACAAGCCCATCGATAGTTCGTTATGTCACACAAGAGTCTCACTGGAAGATCCTCTCGGTACTTTATCACCTATGTTGCCTATTGGTGCATATTACTGGCCACCGAGTGGCGATTTGGAGATGCAAATCAGCCAGAAGGAAACAAGCACGAAGTGGCGCACGAGCAAGAGCCCAAGCTCGTCTGCTACTACACAAATTGGGCCAAAGATCGGCCAGATCCATGGTCATATGTAAGTATGGTGTTTTTGTTAATGTTATTGTTTGACCGTATGGGCAACACCTTAGTTGTCACCTATGATACTCTCCGATGAGCACGAGCTAAGCGCGTGAGTGAAAATTAGAACAAACTGCTGACCCATGAAAATAATTCAACCCATGCTGAAACTGATGACGAAATGAACAAAAAAATGATGACAGCGAGTGGAAGATGTTCCTAAGGACAAGTGCACGCATATAATGTACTCCTTTGCCGGAATTGATGGAAAATCCTTCCAACTGAAGAGCTTGGGGCCTCCCAGTGGGGAGGGAAGTTACGAGGACTTCCTGAGGTTGCACGAGCTGAGTCCCAAGTCGCGGCTCATGCTCTCGGTGGGCGGCTGGGGCGAGGGCGGTCAGAAGTACTCGGACATGGTGTCCTCGAGCTCGTCGCGGGCGGCCTTCATCAAGAGCGTCATCGACACAATGGAGAGACACCCATTCGACGGCTTCGACCTCGACTGGGAGTACCCGGGGGCCACCGATCGGCAGGGCAGGTACGCGGACAAGGAGAATTTTTTGAAGTTGGTGAAAGAGTTGCGCGCCCAATTGGACGAGTACGCGGCCAATATGGAGGGCAAGTTCAAGCAGGCACGCAAGTTAGAGCTTAGCATGGCAGTTCCGGTGGCCAAGTTCAGATTGCAGGAAGGCTACGAGGTGTACGAGCTGTGCCAGCTGATGGACTTTGTGAATCTGATGACGTACGATTTGAGGGGCAATTGGGCCGGTTTCACGGACGTGCACACGCCTCTGTTCAAGCGGCCCGGCCTGGACGAGTGGGCCTACGAGAAGTTGAACGTGAACGATGGGAGCAAATTGTGGCACTCGCTGGGCTGTCCCAAGCACAAGATGGTCATCGGAATGGCCTTCTATGGGCGCACCTACACACTAGGCTCGGAGAGCAACCACGGTTTGCACGCGCCCGTCAAGAGGTGGGACACTAATGGGGGCAAGCCGGGTCGCTTCACCAACGAGAGCGGCTTTCTCGCCTACTTCGAACTCTGCCAGGAGGAGGAGACTTGGAAGCGCGACTTCGACCGCCAGGGCAAGTGTCCCTTCGCCTACAAGCGCGACCAGTGGGTGGGCTTCGAGGACAGCCAGTCGCTGGGCGTGAAGATGGAGTGGTTGCGCCAGGAGAAGTATGGCGGGGCCATGATTTGGGCGCTCGATCTGGACGATTATCGGGGCGTTTGCGGCGAGCAGAACCCGCTCTTCAACACGCTGACCAAAGGCCTCCAAGACTACAAGGTCCAAGTGCCCCCTGCAAGCGCCCTCACCACCACCAAGAGCCCCAATCCCTGGTGGCCGCCCTCGTCGCCCGCCGCTAGCTCGACGTCCAGGCCCACAGAGACCACGACGACCCGCTTCGTCGAGCCTACCACCAAGACAACCACAACAGGTGCGGGCGGCCCCTCCAAGGGCACCACGAGCCCACCGACGCAGGAGTGCCAGACCGACTCGAGCGGCAACCTGCTCTCCTCCTTCCGGGCGCACCCGACCGACCCGAGACTGTATCTGTGGTGCGTGAATGGGCGCGAGATAACGCTCGCCTGTCCGCCGGGAACCGAGTGGCTGGACGAGGTGAAGCAGTGTGTGGACGCCAACGTGTCGCCGGTGCCCGCCGACCAGATGCTGGGCCAGAAGCAGGGGGCTCAGTTGCTGGAGGGCGCCCCGCCCAGCCAGAGACCGCCGCGAGCCAAGAAGCTCGAATCGGCGCCCGTCTATCCAGAGCCCGCGCGGGACTCCTCGTCTGCGGGCGGGCTGCGGCGCGCGCGCTCCGCCGCCAAGGAACCTGAGGAGGCGTTGCCCTTCCCGCTGGGCCAGCCCATTGCGTGGCTGTGAGCGCGGCCTCGGACGCGGACCGCGCTCGCCGCGCGCACAAGCGGGAGGGAAAAAACACGCCCACCAGTTGTGTTTACATTTTGCACCCATTGTTTTGCAAAGACCGCCGCCGAAGAAGGTCAGTGGGTCTTCCTCGCACCTAGATGGACACTTCCTGCTTCTGCTGGCGTGGTCCATTTCCAGTGAGGGACCCCTCGAGTCTCTCAGGGGCCAGCTTGGGGCAAATATTTGTTGTTAATTCCTGCCCACCCAAAGGGGGAGGCTCAAAAGATTTCTAGACACTGCCAAATGAGTGGAATGGAGGCATATCTCTTGCAAAATCCAGATGAGCTCTCGAGTGTCTGCAAATAAATCCAAATAAATCATTATCGTCAAAGGCGTCTCAGTGTGTAGGCACACTCAGTGTCCGTCTGTGTGTCTGGAGCTGGCCAGCAGTCCAAAGGGAACTGGTACGACTCGAAGAGAGCACTGGGGAGTACGAGTTGGACTGGCATTTCTGGGCCCCCTTTTGGGCTAGTGTGCATTAGGGGGCGCGTGTGGGCCTTTTCCACACAAGTTGAAAGTTGAGTTGTTTGCCCAATTGCTAAATGATAATTTACACCATTGGATCGAGGGGGGAAAATATTTGTTGTTGCGTCCGGCAAACAAAAGCAAAGTAATCCTTTGCTTTTGCACACCAACTGAGCGCAGTTCCCCGAAATGATGATTTAGACTAGCTCGCCAGGCGCAGTGTGTGGCCCCCACTAGAGCAGAGGTGCGGCCTCTCTCCATCAACTGGAGGCACTGGAGGCCTGCCAGAGAGACTCGCCTTGGGCCACACACTGAGCGGCCGGCGGGCTCAATGGGCGCGTGCTCGCCAGGCTTAGCTGTGAGCTTGCGCCGAGCTTAATCATTGGACGACCATCTCCATTTCAATATTCATTATTTCGCTTGATTGGCTTGGCGGCCAGTTGACCGGTGGGCGCGCGAAGTGGAGTTTAGAGTGGGGGCCAAATGGGGGCGCCTGTCATGGAGTGTAATCCCGAAGTGGGGCGCCAATTTAAGCGCCTCTTTGGCCTTCCATTAGCGAACTATTGTTACCACTCGGCTGGCCCACTGGAGCTGGCCGAGCGATTGGGCGAGCGAGAGAGGCAGAGCAGGCAGATGAACAGCTAGACGGCCAGAGACTGGCACTGATGGGGTCTGGATTGGAGGAGGCCGAATGGAGGCGCGAGTCAGACTTAGAGTGAAGGGGTACCACTGGAGGCAGTATATGCAATGAGTAATGGGCGAGCTTTTGGTTTGCTTTGGTCGAAAAATGTGCAAACTCAATGCAGTTTCCTACGAAGTCTCTCCTGCTTGTGTTTGGCCCACAAACCCGCTCCACAAACTGGCAGCCCCACTCACTGTGGAGCACAAGTCGTGCTTCCGGCGGTCGCGCCGACGTGACGCCGGCTGGACCAACTTCGGGCCCAGCTCTTTAATTGGCAACTACCTGGCCGCTGTTTTGCACTCTGGGAGTTGAAGTAAAATGATAATAATAACAATAATCATCATCATGATAATATTGTTAATCGCAACGCGGGTTCCAGTTCGTCGGAATTCATGGATTGTGTGAACTTGGGCCGAGCTTTTGTCGTGCTGGCCAGAGTGTGGGCCTTGCTGTTTGTCGTGCTGGTGGTGGTTGCAATTTGCTTGCTGCCCAAAGGTTCAGGTGAATCTGGCTGAAGAGAAGGGCCAGAGAGAGAGAGAGAGAGAGAGAGAGAGTGCGAGTTGGCAAATTGGGAGCTCGTTTGTGTGTCTCTGTTTGGGTTCCAGTGTTCCAGCATTTGGCCCCTAGTGTTTGGGGCTCGCAAATCACGAATCAGAAATTAAATTCTTCCATTGGCGCGCGCCGGCCGGATTGCTTGATGCGTCCAGCTGGCGCACTCGAATGCACGAGACCACACACACACACTACTGTCTGTTGGTGGAAAGTGTCCAGCGAAAGTGGGCCCCAATTTGGCCGAATTTGAATGGCCAGTGGCGCCCAAACGAGGGGCGACAAGAGGCGAGAAGGGGCGGCGACAAGGGCGGCCCTAAGGTCTAGTGGGGAGGCGCCAACGAGGGGCCCAATTGGGCGGCCCACTGGCAACTTTGGTGGGCAACTTTGAATTTCCACCAGCACCACACAACAATCCGCATTTAACAATTCTAATCTAATTCTAATTTCTTCCCCCGCAAAGCTTAGGGGCGCCACCAGGGGCGAGCTTAGCCCCCCCCCCCAGAGGAGCCCCAAACTTTGCCGGCAAGATGGGGCCAGCGAGTGGTTGGGTTCGCTTGGGAAACAATTCAATTTCAGTGCCTTTGCTTCTCCTTCTTGTTTCATCTTGATTGCGCATGATGAATCGGCAGCCGGGCGCCAAGTTGGTGCGCCGGAGATTATGATTTGTGTGCGCGCTTGTTATTATTACAATTGGCAAACTTTGCACTAGTCCAGCAGGCAGCAAAGCGAGCCTTCCAGTCACAGTCTCGCTCGCGGAAACTGGCCGCTTTCTCGCTTGTTACACTTGCACTTTGGGCCCCAAGCTCGTGCCTGGAGGCTGGAGGCTAGAGGCTAGAGATTTGAGCTTGAGCTCGAACTCGGACTTGAGCTTAGGTCGAGAGGCAAGTGGCGGGCGAGCGCGAGCGTTAAATCATCGTCGGGGCGCGCAATTCAAATTTGGCCTCTTTTGCCTGGCCGGGCCGAGATTGATTGTCGCCCACTGCTGGAGCTTTGTGTTTGGGCCGCATTTGGCCGCGCGCCCCAAACACAAACACCGCCGGCCGCCAACAAACGAGCCGCCTCACTTGCGCCTCGCCGCTGCCCACTGCCCACTGGCCACCAAACACTCTCCAGAGGCACACGCTCATGATTGATTAGTGTCCTCCGGCTCTTTGGGCCTTCTGGTGGACGCAACTCGGCCGCCAGTATTCATCCGCCGGCGCAAAAGTGGGCCCACTCCTCTGCACTAACAAGCTCGCCGATTGGACGCCTTTGCGTTGCTTCCGCTCGCCTTCCCACCTCTGCCGCTTCTCGAACGCTCGCCAGGTGGACCTTAGGTCTGGAGTGTTGTGGGGGGCGACGAGTGGCGCGAGCTTAGGGCCAGAAGACTGCAGAGTTTTGCGCCCAAAGAGTGTTTCCTCCAAAGAGTTTTGCGCCCAAAGAGTTTCCCTGCCGAAGAGTGTTGCTCTGGAGAACTCTTGCTCTTGAGGAGCCGAAAATAAATACCAAGTGAATGCCATTTTTCTCTCAACAACAATTTCGGCCCAATGAACAAAATCGATGCCCAAGATGGGCTCATTTGGCCCAATGAGCGCGAGATGCGGCCGCCCGAAGACTGCCTCTGGCGCGTGGGCGACCAAGATGGGCTCTAAGGACTCCCTCTCGCGCCCACTCCGCCGCCACTTGATTTGCTGATAAGCGGATTTGGCAAACAAACAAAAGTTAATTAACTTTCTCCAAACAACAGGCGGCCAATTCAAAGCAAAGGGCCCAAGGTGAGCGCACACTGCTGAGCAGAGGGCCACTTGAGGCCACCAAGTGGCCAGTTGCGCCAAATGGAATGGGATAAGGAAGCGGCGCTGCTTATCTGCGGTCCTGGCCAGCTTTGGTGGGCCCAATGCTCCAGCAAGGCGGACTTTTCTCGAGCTGCAATTGGCGCCCATTTGGACGGCCGGCCGAGCAGAAGGGCGCCCATCTGATTGGATTCCTGTGATTAATTTGGCCTTATTTGGGGCCCGTGCGGGTCGAGTTTGATTTACAGCCACGGGGCGAAAATGTGGCCACCAAAAGGAGCTTAATATTGTTTTGCAACTGGGGGCCACACTTTCAATAAACTGTGGCCAGTCAGCGCCTCCATTTGAGCCTCCACTTGGGCCTCTGGTTGTTTCTGAAACGAGCGAGCCGCCGCACCCTAAGGGCTGGCTCTGGTGGTGCACGTTGCGCGCACTGCTCGGCCACAGTGCAGAGTGAGGCCAGGACAAAACTCCAAAAGGGACTCCAAGCCGACAACTGTGTTGTGTGTCTTCCTGTTGCCAAGGTAATTCACTAATTAGCATTAATCTCGGCCTTTCGCCACTGGCCGAGAATTTTTCCACGAAACAATCAGCGCAAAGCGCGAGCTCTGCAAGAGGAGTCAAGGAGCAGGATGGGCGGCCCAATGCAGGTTGTCCCAACTGGAAGCCCAATCGGCAGCCACAATTCGCGGCTCGACAACACTTTTGGACGGCCAACTGGCAGTTTAGACTGGCCGTTTGCGAGACTGTCTCTAGCTGGCACGCGCCACCAAAGCACAACCAGAGCTAAATCCAAACAACTGGCCAGCTCAACTCGGTGGCCTTTTCTCTCTCTCTCTCTCTCTGTTCCGCCTACATGATCTGAATGCCTGAAAACTCGTCCAATAGTTGCGCTTAGGGCAACTTGATATGCATTTAATATGCCTAAATATTCTGCCCAAAGAGAGACGGATAAAAGGGGAGCAAGAGTTTCCGTGTGCAAGACTGTGGCTATCTGTTGGCGTCTGTCTGTCTGTCTGTCTGTTTGTGTGTCGCTCAGAGTGAGCCTGTTGGTGCGGCGGGCGAGCAGGAGGAGCAGGCAGAGGGCAGAATGCAGAGCAGATTCCAGTCCACAGTCTACAGTGTGCAGTGTGTGGACTAGTGCAGGGGCAGTGTTGAGAAAGAGAGCGAAATTAATATTATTCAATTGCCATGATAATAATAATGCGAATGATGATAATAATGAAGTGACTTAAACGAGCGCACATACTTTGTATCTCATGAATGTCGACTTGCTCTCCAGATGAGACGGTTGCAAAATTCAAAAGGAACCTTTGGGAAGCCACTTTTTCGCCAACTTTTCTTCCCCTCCAGTTTTGCTGAAATGGCGCCACTCTGGCAAGCCCAAATCGTGTTTCTCCTGTCCAGTCGAGCAGCGACAAACGGCCAAGAAGAAGCGTCAAACAGACGCAAGGAGCCACCCTTTTTCGCTCACACAAATGGCAGATCATATCTCTTGAGTGTTTTTTGAGTAAAATTCTTCTTCGCCCATTTAACGAGCGACAAACCGCTTTGCCGATCACAGTGATGCCATTGTTTTATGAATAATAATTAGGTGACGAAAGAGAGATCGCCCAATTTTGACTTTTTCCCCACAACTTCATCCACTTTTGTCCATTATTTGCTCAAGCTCGTCCTCCCCAAGCAGGAAACAAACTCGAGCAAACGAGCCATCGAAGGATATTACTTTATTGCCAGAGTGTTTGAACGAATTAGAAAATTGTGCTGGAATTGCGAGCTCCAAGCGGAAGCTTTTTCCAGACTCGGTCTCAGTCAATGCTCATCTGATTTGGTTTGGATTAATTTCTTCCGCAAAACTGGCAAGCACCTTTTGAGCACCAAACGTGATTCGCGAGTGTCTCTGGTGCACGCTGCAGCAGTGGTGCGGCGGTGCAGCAGCAGAGGTTGAGTCTGCAGGAATTTTGCGTGCGAAATGCCACAGACTTGCAGTGTTTGTGCTGCAAACACTGCAAGTCTGCACTCTTTCCTGCAACTGCTGCAAGATGCAGAAGCCTTGTAAAAGTCTTGCAAAAGGGCAGACCAAGTTTCACGAAAACCGAGCTGGTTCAATCCAAAGCTTGTCTCGGATTAATTAGTGGCTTGGAAGTCGAAAGATGTCCACTATTGGCGATTATGTGAACTCCTCGCAGCATCCCAATTGTGCTTTTTGGCCCTTTTTTGATGAAATGAGCCAGATGATTTTAGACACAAGCCGCACTTTTGCCTTTCCCAAAAGAGACTTTCTTACACTGACGATGGACACTTAGTGGAGTTCAATGAGCCGCCTGATTGGGCTGGAAGAAGTTTGTCAATGTTGCCGCTTCGTGTTAGTTAGTGTGCATTCCATGAGTCTGTTTGCCAAATTGGTCTCATTGTTTTGTGTGTGTGTGTGTGTGTGATATTGCAGCGATTGTTGTAACATGAGAAAGGGCACATCGCTTCGATTCGGCCAATCATTTTGACTGGCTGAACATCTCCAGCACACAAGCAAGGCTGCCGATCATTTGGATTCCTCTCATGTAATTGACAACTAAAAGGCAGCAATTCTGGTGGAAAAAAGGAAGAAAATGGAGAAGAAGAAAAATTCGGGATGTTTTTCTCTCAACTCTGGAGGCTGCACTAAGAATGAGAGAGAGAGACTTTGCTTGTTGAGCTTAGCATTGGGCCGCAAATGAGCAATCTGGTGATGAAATAACTGCCTGTTTCTGTGTTTCCCAATGGAGACACATGAGAAGAGCATTTGAGGCGCTCCATTGGGTCAAATGCAGCAAATGAGCAGCGCCAAAGAAGACAATACTGACTGACCAGTAACTATTTCGAGCTCGATGAGCCGTGAAAACCGAACAATCTAACCAACAAATGATAATGAAAATAATAATGATAATAATCATTATCATCTTCAGGAGAAGGCTCCTAAGCTCTAGTATGGCACTAAATGCCTTAGCCAATCAGCCAATGCTGCCTCCTAGTGCGTTTGAATGAGAGCGAGCCAATCAATTAGTTTTCCAACCAGTTCGAGCGCATGTTTCTGCCTGTCCTGGTCTCTGCAAGTAATTTGGCTCGCTTGAGTGAGCGAGCGCGATTACACAGCTCGACGTGTGCATTTGCTTGTGTGATACAATACAAGGAATTAGATTAGACATCGAGACTCGAGCAGTGTGGCTCTCTCATGCAAGACAGACCATTGTGGACAGGCTGGAATTCCAAAGTTAACCAGCGAGGCCAAACTATTGCCAGTAGAAGGGAAAAATCTATAAATGATGAAATGGAAGAGGACGAAGAAGAAGAGTCATTGTGTCGTGTGAGTTTGTTTCTTTAATTGGCAACACTAAACTTTGAGAAGAGTCAAGTTCAAGCTGAGCTTTGTTCTGTTTCCAGTATTTCGATTATTTTGATCACTGAGATCATTTCGACCATTTTGCCTCAAATGGTCGAATTGGGCGAGCAAAGTGAATCGAATTGAATTGAGCTGAGTGGAGGAGTGACTTTTTGTTGCTCTTAGTTTGCTCTTCGTTTGGCTGCTAATCAATGTTGAGCTTAGGATTGAAGTGGGCAAAAAATTGGCATCAAAATAAGAGTTCCCATTTGGGCAGCCCATTTGCTGTCCTGCAGAGAAAAGCGCAGTGAACTCTATGGAAAAAGGCAGAGCACAAGTGGCCACTAGCCAGAGACAGTCTCTAGCACACAAGTAAGCGTTGGAGACTGTGTGTCGCTCATTGGGCTCAATGTGCTCACTCTGCGCTCCAATGAACCGCGCCCAAAATCTCACACACTCAATGGAAAATCTCCCAATTTCAACTCCCACTTTTTGCTCCTCTTTCCTCCATTTGCACGCCTTTAGATCTGCTTTGGACCAATGAGCTGGCCATCTGATCAGATAATCATTGAGCATCATACCAATTGCAGCTCACTCATTAGGCAGCCCTGACAAAAGTCTCTCTTGGCGTCACTTTGTTGTCCAACTTGGCTGCTCTGAGTTCTCTTGGCTGCTTGTTGGCTAATTAGTGTGAATTGTTGAAAAGGTCCACTCAAGAGTAGGGCAAATTATACCTTTTTGGATCAACTTTTTGCCCCAAACAAGCTGGCTGCCAAAGACACTTGGGCCAATTGCTTTGGAGGAGGTGGAAAAAGTGTGGCGCCACAACGAGCAGCCTCATAACGAGCATCGATCACAGTCTCTACTGTCTGCTAATCCAATTGGGCTGCTCGCTGGCCTCCACTTGCAGTCCAGGTGAACGGCGGCCCAAACGGAAGCTCGAGTGCGAGTCGCTGCTTGTGGTGTTTTAAATTGAATTGGCCCACAAGGAGCCAAACAATGAACAGGCGAGAACGACTGATTACGCATCTCGCCTTCTGCTCCAATTGTTCTCCAACTTGCAAGCCCAAGCTCCAAGCTCTGAGCTCTGAGCTCTGAGTTGCTCCTATATTGAGACTCCTCTGCACACAGTCGCCAGCAGACAGTCTTCCGCAAAAAAGCGTCCGCCTATAGTTGTGCGCGCGCCAACAATGCATGCAAGTGCGCGCGGGCCGCAGACAGTCTCGCGCGCTGCTCGGCGCGCCCCTTTCATCTTCGCCTTCGCCTTTGCCTGCAGGCTGCGAATGCAAATGGGCTCTGCTCCACTTCCGGCCGGAGGAGGCGGGCGCTCAGTTGCGGCCGGCGAGCAGCAGACTGGCTTGTCTGTGGCGCGTCCGCCGCTGAAGAGCAGAGCGAAGCTAAGGGGCGGCGAGTGCTCGCAGTGCAATGGGCGGCCTTTCTAGCTCAAAGAGACCCTTGTTGTTGTTATTTGTAACTCCAGACGAGCAACTTGCTAGCTCGTGGGCTGCACTCTGGGCGAGTCAAAGGGACTCTGGACAGACACTGGCCCTCAACTCTGCCCATTGGGCTCCTCTTGGGCCGCCTCCAATAATAGGGGCTAATTAATATTCAAATATTTGCTCACCTCTGACTCGAGTTTCCGTCACTTCTGAGCTCTGGCTTTTGGAGGCGCCGGCATAATTGCACTCGAGCTTGTCTCTGTTCTCTGTTCTCTGTTCTCAATTCTCTATTCTCTATTCTCGAGAAGAAGAGGCTCAAATTGGGCCCTCTTCTGCAGACACTCTCTGCTTGAGCTGCGGGAAACACCTCCGAGCTGGCCGCCTTTTGCTCGTTTGCAATTTTGATTTCTCGCCCTGCATGAAGGAGGTCTGTTGGACTCTGCTTTTGGAGGGGCTGTAATTTGAATGTCAAACTGGCGGCGCTCGAGCAAGCAAAGTGAGCGAAGTGAGAGCTCCCTCAGAGAAAAGGAGCAATCGCTGGAAGTGCAATGGACACTCGTCGGCGGACTGAGATGGACTGAAGTGAGCGAGCTGAGCAGATTGGCGCAGATTGAGCGCAGCAGAGAGAGCAACAACCACTAGTCTGCAGCGCCGAGTGACTGCAGTCAGTGTGCAGTGTGCAGTGTGCAGTCTGCAGTCTGCAGGGTACAGTACACAGTGCACTGTGCAGAGCCAAGTGGCCGACGCATCAAAATCATAATCACCGACTGTGTTTTGTGTCTTCTGCTTCTCCTTCTTCTTCTCCTTTTCCGCCTCCCAACTCCTGTTTTCCACTCCTCTTTTTGCCAAACCATTGGGTGAGAAAAAAGGGCTGCCCCCCACTGCCACTTGGCCACACTCCAGCTCCCGCCGCCAATGGAAATTTGGATATAAACTCATGCAACTGAGCGCATGAGCCGAGTTGTAAGTTGCCGCTCGAATGTATCCACTGGCATGGGATGGCACACTGGATGGATGCACAATAAGGTGCGCATTTCAGTTCGGTGGCAAAAGATGGAAAAGAGGGCGACAAAATGTCGGCCCACTGGAGCTGGAAAGCGGCAAAAAAGAGAGAGAAAGAGAGAGAGAGAGAAAAAGGAGGCCGCAAGAAACAAGTGTGTAAGTGTCTGATTTGTGTTTCGCTCCGGCAGCAGAAGTGAGCTAGTCTCTGCAGTCAACAATGCACTTCAAGTCGAGCTGAGACTGAGGATAGTTGAGACTGAGGCGAGTTGAGACAATCAAATTGGTCGGCAAAGTGTCTTTCAAGTGGCTTGGGTGGCCGACGGGCGTCGTTTGAGTGCGCCTGTGTGTCTCTGTGCTGCTTGTTGCCGCTGGAGCAGAGCGCAAAACTGTCAATCAATTTGTATCGCCAATCCAGCGCAGCCTCAGAGATGCGAGAAATTTCTCACACACACAAATGAACTCTGTCCGCCTCCTCTTCCTCCTCTTTTCTCTCCCCCAAACACTTCCAGTCTGCCCCAAACACTTCCACTTTGGCTCAGCTCAACAGCCCAAGAGAAGAGCACCTCTGCTTGCTGGTGGTCAGCCAAAGTGATCTCTAGCAATTGGTAGCAATGGGCAGCAATGGGCAGCAGTGGAAACAGTAGCCGGCCAGTGTTTGTCGCCCGTCGCTCGTCTCTCGCCGCTCGATGACTGTCTGTGGGATAAAATTAGGGGTTGATCAGGCGAGTCTGAGGCCAACTAATTGATACCTTCGGCTCGTTCGCTCGATATTGACAACAATTTCGCTCTCATTTCGCCCCCAAATGAGAGCCATTTTTGGCCGCCGTCTGTCTGCTTTGCTTTCATCTGAGCTGGTCACTCGCAACTCGTTGGGGCAAACGAGGCTCTCATGCGCCGCTCGTTTGCTTCAACGAGTGCTCCTTTTTGGCAGTGGCCGAACAGATGCAGAGCTAGACGAAGACTAGGTGCAAATCGGCGACTCTTCGTGGCCAGTTTGTCGTCCTAAGATCTAGAGCTAAGCTGGGGAAACGAGATTCCAGTGGACAAAAGCTGGCGACTTTCGAGCGGGCGACAATTGTGCCCCATTTGGCTCCATTGAAACGCGGACAAAATGAGCTATTTTGTGCAAACAAAATGCAAAAAGCAAAAATCAGAAAGCAAAAAGCAACAAAAAGCAGAAATGCACTTCTTTGCACTGTTCCAACGTTGAGCTAATCTAAAAGATGCTTCTGCCCAAACTGGCCACCTTGAGGTAACAAGCCAGAAGGAGGAGATCTTATCAGAAAGCTGAGGATAAATTAAGCAAATGAGCTCGATCGGCGGACTTTTCTGCGCCTGATTAATGGGCCCCAGTGATTAGGAGTGGGCCAAGTGGTGTTGCTGTTGGCCAGAAGCAAGCAAGTGTTGCTTGCTTTCTTGCAGGCAGCAAGTGTGACAAATGGCCGCCGACTTGATGGCGCCGGCGGAGAAATGTTGGCCCAGCTTGCCTGTGGGCCAATTTTGCAATTTGAATATCGGCTCTTTGTTGGCAGCTCTTGGCAACTGTTGTCAGCAGTTCCAAGCGGCAGACAGTCAAGAATGCGTCGCTCAGAGAGACTAACTTCTGCTGAATGCCAGCAGTTTGCGGCTGCAAAGTGCCAAAAGTTCGAGGACGATCCTGAGCAAACTTTGGCCTTTTTTAAGCAAAAGGGGCGCCCAAGCGAAGTGAAGAACAGGTGTCGACTTTTGGCCGAAATTCTGGAAAAATTCGCCAAATTTGGGCGCCATTTGAATTATAATCGCAAATTGTAAGCACAAGAGGCGGCCGCAAACAACTGCAAACAAGTGAGCCCCTTTTCTCCACTCGCCCTTTCCTGTGGAGCGCCAAATGGGGACCTCAGAGGAGGCTGCCGAGTGGGCATGGTGGCGCACCTTAGCCATTGCAACTCGCCTCTTGGTGGCCTCTTGCAGCGACCTCTTGGGCGACAATCTGCGCCGTTCTTCGTCGCTCGGCTCCCGATTGGCGCCGATCTCGACGAGTTGGCGGCCAGAGGACTAGCTTGGGCGAGTGTGGCCTGGAGAGAAGCCGGGAAGCCGTGGACTGTCGGCCGAGAGGCCGCTCGCCAGTGCCGCATGGCGGAGGCAATAAATTGAATAAATGTCGCGTCCTCTCGCGTTTGGCGGGCACCTCAGTGGTTCAGCAGAGTCGCCCGGCTGGCTGGTGGCGAGGATGATCTCTGGTGCTCTGGAGGAGACTTGTGGCCAGGTTCAAATGGGCTCACAGTCAGAGGAGAGCAGCAGTCTGGCTGGTTCACTGCTGCAGTGGAAGTGTGCCAGAAGTAGCTTGCTGCACTGCACACTGGCCAGAGACTGTGTGTCGCGCGCACTGCAGTCTACAGCCTACAGTATACAGTCTACAGTCTACAGTCTGCAGTCTGCGGGCGTGTTTTGCTGGGGGAAGAAGTGAGGGGGGAAAGTGAGCGAGTGAAAAATAAACATTGAAAGAGCGCGAGATTTTTCTTTTTATTTTTCTCCTTCTTATTTTTTGCCCATTTTATTTCATTTCATTCCATTTCCACCTCAAGCTCTATTTTCTTCCCATTTCGTTTAGTTTTATTTTATTTCCTCCCATCTCGCATCAGATCTCGTCTCGCCTCCACGAGTTGGAGGCAAATTACTTGGAAATGGTGCACAACAAAACACCGCAACCTCCAGCAACAACAAAACGATCGCGCCGAACTGGCTCACTCAATGGCCAAACTCGCCAGCTAATAAGGTCCAACAGGAGAGAGAGAAAAGGAATAAGAGAGGCCAAATGATCCAATTACGTTCATCTTTCGCTCATCTCTCTCTCTCTCTATGCAGTGCAATTGATAATTTCCACTGATATGCAAGTTTATGTTTATTTCTTCTTCCTCCAAACAGAACAGAGCTGCTCCTCCTCAGCAGCCACCAAGCAAGGTAACTCACCGGCGTCTGTTTCCACTGCGGCTCCTCGTCCGCTGGAACAGGTTGTCGAGTGGTCGCTTGCAACAATCTGAACGATAAAGGACAAATTTAGATGTCAAATTTGATCTCAACTGCGAGCGCCAATGGAGCGCCTTCCTTGCCGCAAGCTCAGCTCGTGTTGGCCGCCGATCAAGATCCTGCGGCAAACCTGTGCCGCAGACAGTCTCTGGCCAACGCACTCGAGTTCCACCTCAGCTCAGTCACAAGTGTCTCTTCTTCTTCTTCTGCCAAAAGTTTCGGCTCAGTTTCGTCATTATCATATGCTAATTGAAGGCCCGCTCTTGCAGACTGTCTCCAAAGCTGCTCTGCTCGTCCTGGAGGATGATGAAAAAGTGAGCGCTTTTTGTCATCGCCCACAAATGGGCAAAAAGGCCCATTTGGTGGCCGCCAAAAGGCCGCAAAGTGATTTACTGTCATTAGATTAGTTTGCCTTTGCCTTTTTCTTTTCAGCAAACTTTTTTTGGCAAACTTTTTTGGCAAAACTTTTTTGGCAAAACTTTTTTGGTAAACTTTTTGTGCAAACTTTTAGGCCAAACTTTTTCCAGCCGAAAAAGAATCAATAAAATCAGCAGGTGAGTGGCTTGGGTCTAACTTTTGGAACTGCTCAGTGTGCTCCAAAAGTCTGCTCGGGCCTCTCGTTCTGCTTTAGAGCACGAGAGACTGTTGGGGGCGGCAGTTGAGGCGCAAGGCTGAGTGCGATATTGAGCTTTTGGAAGATTTTGAGTGTTTGTGGCAAATTTCGAGAGATTTTGGCAGATTTTGAGAGATTTTCCACCAGAGACTAGGACTAGGACCTTCGCGCGACTCCAACGGCGCCCATTTGGTCGCGCTGGCCGACCAAATGGCTCTCGTTGCGCACTGGCCCAGCAGGAAGGGACAGTGTTCGCCTCGTGAGTGGCGAGCAAAAAAGGCCCACAGAGAAGCGGAAGAGCAGCCGAAAGTGGACAATAAAAATGCTAATTAACGCCTGGCTGAGAGAGGCCCAACCATTGAGGCTCCTTTCACCTTGAATCTTCGGGACAAATTGCACACAGTCTCTGGAGCTGAGCGCCACCTCAGCTCCAGTGACGACGAGCGGCGCTCTTTCCGCTTTCTCCGCCGGCCCTAAGCAATCGCAGTGGGACGCGCCGAGAGGTCAACTTGGGGCCGAATTAATTGGTTGCGCTCCAGAGGGCAGAACTGGGCGGAATTGGCCGCCTTTGGATGAGCCAATTCCGGGCACAACAAGTGGGGGCCCACGCTCCACAGACTGTCTGTGTCGCTCGTCCGGCCGCCGCGCCACTTCCGCCACTTGTCGCGCGACCTAAGGGCCGAGATCTCGCGAGAGACACCGGCCGGAAGGCACTCAGAGGCCGGGAAGTGGGACAGCGGGCGGCGCGCTTCCGGCCGGCGGGAGTGAGACAGTGGTCGGCAGGTGGCGCAGTGTGGTGGGCGGCGCGCGGAGAGTCCAGTGCGCAGGCGCGAACTTGTGTGCGGCACACAGTCTGCGGCCGGCAAGCAGCGCGAGCAGAGCCGCAGACAAGGGCCGGCCGGCCTTTGTTGCCCAAGCTCAGCGGCCCTCCTCGCCAGCCCCAAGCTCAGGCTCGAGCTTGAGTCCAGCTGGACGCTCGGACGCTGCTCGATTCGAGCTGGACGCCGCCGACACACAATGGCACTCTCGCACTCGATTGTTATTTAATCGCCGAGACGCAAAACAGAAGCCCCCAGTGGCAGCGCGCGCCAACCAGGCTCCCCATTTCAGTGTTGACGAGCGTCGAGCGTCGAGAGTTGAGAGTTGAGCTGAGCGACACGAAGGCGCCGCACGAGCGAGCAGAACAAGCGCCCACCCTTAGCTCAGGAAACCAGAGCCGGCGTCTGGCAAGTCTGGCCGGCCAAGTCTTGGGCCTTTGCGCGAGTGTGTTTGTGTTTGATCCAACCGGAAGGGGCGCCCATTTTTTGACCAGCTGCCCCTCGAGTTTCCGGTAAGAACAGAGGTCGCCAGTTCGAGCTGGGCCCATCCGCGACCTTAGGTACAATTAGCCTTCGTCTAAAGTCGAGTCGCCGCGAGAGCAATAGGAAGCACTTTCTGTGAGCCAGCGGGAGACAGTATCGAGCTCGCCGGGGGAGACAGTATCGAGTTCGCGTGAGAGACAGTATCGAGTTCGCCGGGGGAGACAGTCTCTGGCGCGAGAGCAGAGGCAGAGGAGCGCCGCGGGAGCTGCCCTGTGGAAGACTGCAAGAAAAGGGCAATAAAATAATAATAATTGTGGTGATCGTCGCAAGAGAAATAATCAAAAAGAGAGAGGCGCAAATCCACACAGCCGAAGGCGGTAAGTATCTTGTGTGCCGAAATGTGCTGAAATTGGTCCGCTTTTGGCCCGCTTTGTGTCCTATAAGAGCCAGTTTGTTGGCCGTTGGGGCTGCAGACTAGGTGCGGTGTCTCGTTGTGTGCGTTGAATTGGTCGGCGAGCAGGAGAGCGCGCGTTGCTCGAGTGCGGCTAAGGAGCGGGGGAAAATCTATAACAATGCAAATGTGCGGCCGCCGCACACAGACACGCAGAGTGCGCGTCGCTTGTTTTGCCTGCAGAGCTGCACTTGCAAACGCGCGAGTGCAGCTCTGCAGCAGAACTGCGCCCGCCTGGCAGCTCGAGCGAGACAGTCTGGGGGGCACATTTGGCGAGTGGGCGCCACATTTGGCCAGATTTCACCAGTCCAATTTGGCCGCCCGTCAAACAGGCGGCCAGAAGACACCTGCAGATGGAGAAAGGGGCTTCAGGCAGCGAGAGGAGCTGGCAAAATGGGACTCTGCTGCGGCCGAAATTGGCCCAACGCCGACAAGTGTCCATGAATAAGAAGGAGGCATTCAAATGAGCGCCTTCTGAGGTTGGCTCCCTCCGAGCTGCTCGGCGGCCGGTCACACTTGTCAGCGGCAAACAGGCAGCCTCCATTGTGCGCCGTCGACATTCCATTGTGGTTGGGCCGAAAATCAACACGCAGCACAATTGGCGCCCCACTGGAACGGGCGCTCTTTGGGGCTGCTCTTTGCGGCTGCTCTTTGCGGCTTTCGAGGCGCTGTTTGAGGTGCTGTTTGAGGCGACGTTTGGGCGCCTCAAATGTTCGAGTCCAGGCGGAAATGGCGGCGCGCGACAAGACGAGAAATGTCTAATTTAAATTTATTTCCCATTGCGGCCCAATGCTGCACTGTGGGCGCTGCTGCAACTCGCGCGCGCCCAACCCTTAGCTAACCCTTAGCTGCGCCCGCATTGGCCAGTGTGCACGCGCCGCCGATGACGAACGACGGACGGCCACTCGCACACTTCGGCCGCCAAACCGCCAGGCAAATGTTATGTAAATCTTGGCCACCCAACATTTCCGCTTTGGACTCAAGCGGCACCCAAAAGCGGCCGAGGTGACACTTTTGGCGCCGGCCCTAAGGGTGAGCGCCCACCAAGCGCCCGCCAAGCGCCCACCAAGCGCCCGCCAAGCGCCCACCAAGCGCCCCCAAAATCCCAGAGGAACCCCAAAGCGGCGCCAGAAACATGGAGCAAAAGTGAATTCCAAATGAGAGCGCCCTTTCCACGTGCGCACAATCAATTATTGGCCCCGGAAGTGAGCGCGCTCGTGTGGCCAGCCAGCGCGGTTCAAGTGGTTTCCGTTTGCGGCATCCCGCTGGGCTGGACGCGCGAGTGGTCGAGCAGACGAGTGGCCATCCTAAGGGCGAGTGGCCGTCCTAAGGGCGCACCTGGACTGTGGCAAACTGGCCTCAACTGGACGGAGCTGAATGGAAAGTTGGTTGAGGCAGTTGCAGCACTTGCAGCAGTTGCAACCAACTTGCAGCAGTTGCAACCAACTTGCAGCGGTCAAAGTGCGCCCGCCGCACACAGTCTGGGGCGCCCATTTGCCCATTTGAATAGCGGCCGAGCTGGCCAAAATGGGCTGCCCAAAATGGGCTGCCCAAAATGGACTGCCCAAAGCAGCGGGCCACCCACCAGGCGGATGGACTCCGAGCGGCGCCCAATTGGCCAATCATTAAGCGTCCGTCCTCTGAGCTGGCGCGCCCTAAGCTCCGCCCGCACGATTTACATACCGTCCAAAGGACGCCAGAACGCGCCCCTTCCGCCCACTTCCGGCCCACTTGGCCCCTCCACTTCCGGCATCTGTTAGCTCGCGCGTGGTTGGCGTTCACAGTGCTTAGTGGACGGGGAACAGTGGTCACTAGGCGAGGCCCAGTGAGGCTGGCGAGCGAGAGACAGTGGCTAGTGGAAGGCGGACGAGGAGGGCTTATTAGCGCCCCCATTAAGCGGCGAGCTCGCGGCACTTCCGGCGCAGTTCGATTGTATGTTTCCAATTGGGCTTGCGCGGCGAGCCAATCATTTGCATCGCGCCCATTGACTTTTGGCCTCTTCTTCCTTTGGAGCTAATCTCGAGCGGGCCAAAAGTCAGCGAGAAGCCTCTTTTGGCTGCCTGGAGAGCCTCGTGTGTGTATGTGCTCAAGACAGTGTCCAAGACAGACTGCATTGCAAAGTCTGTGTGTGTTGCAATCCAAGTCTGCAGATGAGCGCCAGTTCGAGACAGTCTCTGGCGGCAATTGGCAAGCCACTTTCTCGGCCTGATGCTATCGAGCTGGCCGCAAATGATGGATGCGATTCGCTTGACAAAATTAACAAACAATTCTGCGCCCCAAACAGTTGCGGAGGAAAGTTGCTTGTGACTCGCGAGGGGCGACTTGCATCCAACTTTTGGGCGCCCCAAACTGGCCGCCCAAGTTGGAGCTTGTGCAGAATTGGCCACCCACAACCAAGCGAGCACTGGCCAATGGCAAGCTTGCTCCTCAAGCTCGTGTTTAGCGAGACAGAGAGACGCTGAGTCTCTTTCTCTCTCTCTTTCTCGTTTGGCTCGCTGGCCATTTGCCTTTTGCTTAGGCGCATTTGTTTCAAATCAATGAATTTGCACTGTTCGCTTGAGCAAGCAAATCGGACCAGAATTGAGTTCTCTGCTTCTCTTGTTCTTTGCGGCCCCAAATGGAGCTAGTCTGCGCCCGCATTGAGCATTGAGCATTCAGCGTTCTGCATCCAGTTCTTAGTATTCGTAACTCGCTCGCTCACTCGCCGTCCACTCGCTCACTGACCACCAAACACCAAACGCCGACCACTGACCGCTGACCACTGATCGCCCACTGCTAACCACTGGCCCTTGCCTCTGGTGCACTTTGGGGCTTGGGGCTTGGAACTTGCAGTTGGCCGGCTGGTTAGAATGAATCATCAATTATCATTTTGGCGTCCGGCGGTGATTTTGCTCTCTCTCTGGCCAGCCAACCAGCCAGCCAGCCAGCCGACTAGCCGATAGCTTAGGACCGGCCAGACCAAAGCAGAGCAGAGCAGAGCACGAAGACAGCCTGCAAGTGGTCAGCGTCAAGGAGGGGAAAAAAGGGCGCCCTTCTGGCCACTGTCTCGGATCGGATAAGATCTGGCCCATGTTACATTTGGCCCGGCCGGCTAATGTCCGATGATCCATTGGTTGCATCATCAATTTGAATTTGCCGCCCAAAGCAGGAGGCTCCAGTTTGCTCTTGGCGGCCCAAAGTAAACTGGACTCTTCTCTTTGTTGCTTGCTTGGAGTGTTTGGGACCAAATTGGGAGCCAGTTTGGGCCCACTTTGCATTGGGCGGCGACAAAATGGGCGCCCATTGCACTGTGCACTGTTCTCAGGCTAGTCCTTAGGGTCGGCCAGTGCGCGCGAGTGCAGCACAGCGCAGAGCAGCTTTGGGCGTGCGCTGCTTGCAATTCTTGCGCTGCTTCTGCTGTTTCCAAAGGCTGCTTGCTGCCAGCTCCAAGTTACAACTTGCAAGTAGAGACTAGAGCACGCGCTCGCGCGCAGGCAAATTGGCTCTGTTTACATTCCAAACTGCTGCACTCAAACTGGCGCAATATTAATAACGATTATCAATAATAAATAATGAGCGTCCATGTCAATTGGGCCAGTCGCTGCAATTGGACGAGCGTCTCGCCAGACACAGTGGCCAACTCGAGAGGAGTTGCTGCCCAGTTGGTGGCGACAAGCAGCTTGCTTGTCAGTTTGCCGCTCTACACACTCTCTCTCTCTTTTCGAGCGGCTGGACAAGAGAAAAACAACTGCCTCTTCCATTCAGCCAGCCAGTTTCATGCCTTTGTCGCCGAAAAGCCGCCCTTTGCATGCCGGCTGGCAAGTGGGGCCCCTGTTTGCGTCCACAGAGCAATGCAGACACTTGCTAATCAGATGCCAGAAGAGGCAGCCCTAAGCAGAGGCCCAAAGCGCAAGAGGCGAGCACAAAGTAACTTGAACCACGCAAATTGCAAACAAGCTGCCTGCCAGTGCCTGTCTCTAGTGTCCAGAAACACGAACTGCTCGGCCAGGGACGATCGAGTATTAAAGTGGCGAAATATTGCCCATCAAACATTGGAGTTATTTCTCACTTTCGCCCAACTTTTCCCTCTCTTTTTTCCACCAACTTCCACCACCCGCTGGCCACTTTCCCTCCTCTCCAGTTGAACTCTGCAAGCTCCAAGCTGCAACCTTAAGCGGCGAACCAGTTTGGGGGCAGCCCTTTTGCGAAGTGAGCTCCACTTTTTGCCAAAAGAAGCAGCAAAAGTCGCCCCACTTGCACGCAATGGACAAGCGGCGGCCAGCAAGTAGCGCGCGTGAGCCAGTTGCTCATTCGCGAGCTGATCGTGCGCGCAAATGGACGACCAAAGTGGAAGAAAGATGCGCGCAAATGAGCACAGCTGCAACACACAGTTGCAAATGCTCGCCACTGCAAAGCAATGCCCAAATGCTCGCCTCACAAACTCTTATCGCGCCTAATATCTGGCCCAACATCAAGGCCGCACGCCCAATTGTATGCAAAACAATTGCCATCTAATTGCCCCAACTGGACAGTTATCCATTCATTCATTTTGCCTCCGATTTGCGTCTGCTTTCTGGCCTGCTTTTGGGTCCTCTTTCCCTCCAGTTTGCCGCCCCAAAAACCCCCAAAGACAGGGACTGGCAAGTGGGCGCTCAAATGGCGTGCAATTGGCCACTATCGAGCGTCTATGCAAGTCTGTGTGCGAGTCTTTGCAAGTGTCTAGAAGTGGCCAAGTGCTTTTGGGGCGCCGCTTGTGTTTCCGGCCAATGGAGGGCAAATGAGCGGCCCTAAGTGCTGGGAGGGCGCCCAGAAGCTCGGAGGATGGGCCGAAATTGAATGCGCCTGATTAAATGGAGTTGTCGATTGTAAACTGGCTCGAGTTTGTTGTTTTATGGGCGCGAAATGAGCGAGCGGGACGAAAATCGGTCGCAGACTAGGAGCAGCTCATAGTCTGCTGCTCATTGGTCTGAGTCACGTTGTTTGTGCGCTCTGGCCCAATGGAAAGGCGCCCATTCAACTGGCCAACTCGAGCAATATTTCACGCCAAAAAGGCCACCAAGCCAGAGCTCAGGAGTCGCGCGCGGGCAGCTTTCAGAAAGCCGGACGAGTGTCTCTGCTGGGCCGTGTTAGTCTGCTCGAGTTTGGATGAAGAGAATTGAATTAAATGTTTCAAAGAGTTGGCAAGAGAAGAGAAAAGCAGAAATTAGAGATAAAGAGTTCAGGATGCAAACACGAAACGAGACAACTGCAATTGAGACAACTGCAAGTCGAGCCGCTCAAGACAGTCTGCTCGTCTCACCGGCTTGGCTTGGCTTGTTGGTGCGAGAGACGCGCCGCCGAAACAAGTCCGCTTCTCTCTAGACCTAGTCTTTAGTTTACATTTTTCGGCCAAATTTTTAGACTAAATTTTTAGACCAAATTATTAAAGCAAATTCGCTTTGGCCGAAGGAGAAAAGCTCGTCAAGGCGCCTTTGCCTGCAACGAGCGGCCGCGAATGACTGATAACGCCCACTGGTCGGCCGCAGACAGTCTCTGGCCGCAGACAGTCTGTCGCGCCGCCCGCGAAGAAATGAAGACGTTTTTCAACCGGAAGTGATGCCACTCGATTGGGAAAATTGGACGATTTTGTTGATCTTTGGCTTGTCTTTGCATTTTTGGGCCATTTTTGTGCAATTTTTTTGCAATTCTTGGACGATTTTTGTGCAATTTTCGTGCGATTTTTTGGGAAATTTTTAGGGAAATTTGCTTCAAATTTGGCCACCAAATTGGGCCGTTTTTTCCTCTTCGAGACAGTCCCAATTTGCAAACTAGCTTAGCAAAACAGTCTAGAACTGGACCACCTGGTTGGAGCAGACGTAGCGCAGGATGTTGGCCGTCCACTCGCCCAGATCGGTGTCCATCTTGCGGGCGTCCAGGCGCACCAGAGGCATGATTTGGGCCCGTCGCTCGATGAGCAGCCGGCGATCTTCTTCCACCGACTTGAGCACCAAACTGGGCATCCATTTCAGGGCCAAATTGTCCACCATTTGCTTGCTGATTGTGGGCGGCAAGCTGAGCTCCTCAGTGGCCACGTTCAGATCAATGTCCAGCGCCTCCAAATTGATCGTCTGGTCGACGAAGCGCAACAGACTGTCTCTGCCGCCCAGCTGCTCCTCCAGGTCGGCGGCCAGCCGCTTGGCCTGGCGGTACTCTTTGCGCTGTTTGGCCGCCCACTCGGCCAGCTGGTCCAGATAGAAGGAGAGCACTCGCTTGGCGTTGCGAGCCAGCGCCTCCAGTTGGGCCCCGCTGGCTTGGGGGCCGTGTTTGCTCTCGACAAGGAACCACTGGAGCGTCTGGAGGAGACGCTGCATGTTGTCTGCAGTGAGCGCCAGCACGTCGTCGGCCGCACGCAGTCTGGCGCGCTTCTCCACAAGCCTGTACAGTGTCTCCAGTTGGTGGTCTGTATGATGTGCGCGTACGAAAGGTGTAAGAGTTAGTCGTACGAGTTTATATCATTTCGTCATTTTTGTTATTGGTCGAAAAAGTGACAAATTTTTCGAAAAACCATTGATCAATTTTCGGGCTCAAATGTGGGCTTTCAACAAGAAAGAGAAGTGACTATTAAACAGATACTCACCTTTCGTGTGCGCTGGCAGGCGGCGCTTCAGGTCGCACTGGCTCTGGTGGCGCAGCCAGGCGAACGAGTCGTACCGCCGGTACAGGCGTACGAGTGTGCGCGCGGGCATGAAACGTACGAAGGCAGACTTGAGGCCGGCCAACAAACGGCGCTGGATGATGAACTTGTGCATGGCGATCTCGGCAAACTGCTCGGCCAGCAGCATGTTGCCCAGCGCCACCTCAGCCTCCGCCTCTGGCAGGCCGGCGGCGAAGCGGAAGCCCACCTGCGGGTCCATCCTGAGCGCCAGGTAGATGTCGGCCATGTGGGCGAGAAAGTCGCGCTTCAGCTGCCTCAGCTCAAGGTTGATCTGCTGCACCATTGAGCGCAGTCTCAGCTCGCTCTGGAACACAGGCCGTCTGGCTTGCTGGCCGGAAGCTGCGCTCTTGGGCCGCCGCTCTTGGGCCGCCCCAGAGACAGTCTCGAGCGAGCGGCCGCCGCCTCGCTGGGCCAGCCTTTCCGGTTGGAGTGGGCCGCCAAACTTGCGGGCCAGCTCGCGCACCGAAAGCACCGAGTTCACGTCCGAGTCGCGCCGGCCAGCCGCAAACAGTCCGCCGGCCACGAGGCTCAACAAAAGGCCGAGCAGCAGCACTTCCGGCCCACAAATTGGCCCCAGTCTGCGGCCAGCTCGCCGTCTTTCTTCTCCTCCTTTTCCCCTTCCACTTCTCTGCTCCATTGCAGCCCTTTCTCTAGTTTTATCTCTAGTTTTTTATTTTGAAAGCAGGCGAGCAAATTTCCCTCAAAGTGGGCAATTTCTTCCTTTTCCGACGCTAGTCAATTGGACGCCGGCTGAATATTATCGTCGGATTTCTGAGCCAGTCGGATGGGCTCCTTTGGCGTCCTTCTTTCTCGAGTCGCCCACTTGAGCCTTGACTCGATCGGAATGCTGCTTGGCGCGCGCTCAGCCTAAAGGGCCACTTGTTGGTCGTGTTGTTTGCTTTGTCTGTTGGAGGCGAATTGCGCACAGTGCACTGAATGCATTGAATGCATTGAATGCATTGGGGCCCGAGAATGCGGCCCAGTAGTGTGCATTGGGCGAGACTGACGCGCGCGGAGGACTGTGTGCGGCGGCCGCATTGAGCTAGTCATGCGTCGGCCGCCAGAGACTAGCTTCCAGTTGGGCCACACACACACACGCAAAGGGCGCCCTCAAAGTGGCAACAAGAAGGAAAAAAAAGCTCCTCTGTTTGCCACTCTTTTGCCTGCTCGCAAACGCGCCATGTGATTGGCCGCCGTTTTATTTTTAGCCGCTTTTTCTACACTTTAGGTTAAACTTCATACTTCATTTCTCTTCATCTCTGTTCATCTTTTTTCCAGCAAGCCCAGCTTCCACGGCGCCACTTCCGCCCCCGAGCGGCGTCCTTGTGTCTGGGTCTGTGCGTGCTCAGCCCGCAGACTGTCATCTGCGGGCGACTCTGTTTGGCGTCCACTCTTTTCAGTGGCGACTTTTGGCTTCTCGCCTCCACTCAGATCGTTCAAGCTCAGATTGCTCAAAGACGCTCGGCCGAGACTTAATCCGATTTTGCGCTGCTCGAGGCTCAGCGCCGATCAATTAACATGCCACTTGGACTCATTTGAATGCGCCGCCCCCACACGCCATTTGCATGCTCGGAATGCGCCCTAAGGTCGCGCTGCTGGACGCGCGCAGCATCAGCAAGTGGCGGCCCAGAAGCAACAGTGTCTAGTTAGTCTAGTTTAGTATTTAGTTTAGTATTTCCACGCGCTATTTACGCGCAAACACTGCCCACTGGCCACCTGCAAGTAGACAAACTGGCAGACAAACTGGACACTTGCAGGAGTTGCACTTGCCGCAGACTGTCTCTGGCCCGAAGAGAGTCAAGAAGGAGCTCGAGTGAGGAAAACTGGTGGCTTCTTATTCAGTTTGACTCTTTCCATTTGGCTGCCACTTTTTCCAACTTTGCATTTGCAACTTTTTTCACTCCAACTTTTTTCCTCCAACTTTTTCCACCACTTTTCGCCAACTGCGCCCAATTTGAATGCGAACAAAATGACAAAAATAATTAATGCGCCTCAATTTGGGCGCGCCGATAAAGAGCGCTCAATGTTTGCAAGCCGAATATTCATCTGCCCAAAGGCTGAGCTCTAATTGTGCACGTCGCCAAAAGAACCAAAAGAACCAAACGGCAACAGTCTCTGTCCATCCTAAGGGCTGCAAGACATTTCGCCCGTTTCAGCGCGTCTTCCAAGTGTCAGTGCGCCTTTTCCACTGGGCCTTTTGACTTTCGAAAAGGCCCAACTTGCTCGCTCGGCCCAAACTGGAACTCGAGTGGAAGTGCAGAGAGAAGGAGAGACTGTCTCGCGCGGCCCCCAACTTTTTGCCTCCCCCAAGTGGCCAAACAGGCAACACCAGTTGAACAGAGTGGCCCCCAGAAAAAGAGCAGCTCCGTGCGATACGCGATAAGCAAAATGGCGCTCCTCAGCCATTTTGCTCCCCTCAGATAAGGATTAAAAGCCGAGGGGGCGGAGCTGGGCCGACAAGTGTCGCCGGCAGTGCAGTCTTGGCGCCGCTGCCAAGCTCCGGCGGCGAGCGAGACATTTGAATAATAATCAGCTACAAAGTTGTTAGCTGGCTGCTCGAACCTCCTCCTGCTTCGTCTTCGTCTTGGCAGCTTCTCTTAGAGAAGAGCCCAGAGAGAGAGAGGCTTGCCTCTTGCACTGGAGACTGCCTCTGGCAGAGACTCTCTACTAGAGACTCTCTCCGGCTGCAAGTGGGCCAATGGAGCTTCGGCCACTTGAAGGCGCTCTGCTTGCACTAGCAGACCGCCAGAGACTGTGTGCGGCGCGCAGCCAAACGCGCTCACTTTGCCGCCGCGCATTTCCACTTGTTGATTCATTGCCGCAAACGAGCGACAACTTTGCGCCGTCCTGTTTCTCTGCGCTTCTTCTGCAGCTTTTCCATAGCTCTTTTGCTGCTCTTTTCCAGTTTTTCCATAGCTCTTTTGCTCTTTTTCCAATGCTCCTCTAGCTCAAGTCTGCCCATTGCCCAAAACGGCGGCACTTTACATTTCATTTGAAGGCTCATTTCACATTCCGGCTCATTATCAGCACACCCAATTTGCGGCCGCCCCATCCAAGCGGCAAGTCTCAGGCCGCCAAATGCCGCCCGAAGAGTATTGTTCGAAATTCGAGAATGCATCATCTTCTGGCCGGCCCTCAACACGCACTCTTTGGGCACCTCCTCGCTCTGCCCTGTTCTGCTCAGCCAGCCAGCCAGCAAGCCAGCAGTTCTAGTCCTGCAACACTAGAGCTCTAGTGTTGGGGGGCAACTGCCTGCCTGAGCAGCTAAGGACTGAGACTGTTCAATGCGAGTGCAATGTGCGCCACTCTGGGCAAATGTTGCCACAACTGCGCATCCTTAGCCCAAACTGCACTCGCTCCATCATCTTCAATTCAAGCTCAACCAAAAGCTCCATCCAAAAGCCGCTCTCTTCATTTGCCTAGACCTCTTTGGCAATGGGCGATAATTGCCACCAAGCAGCAGAGACAGTCCCAAACTGCACTGGCGCTTCACTCGAGACAGCTCATTTGCTGCTTTCTTGGCGGCAAAAAAGAGTTGTGGCGACAAATTGGCTCGTGTTTGTTTGGCACTTCTCTCTCGAGGCAAAGAGTTGGGGCAAGATTTGGAAGAAGAAGTTAGATTTTGCGTCATTTTGAATAATTATTCCGCCTGGAAAAGAGTTTGCGCGAGCTTGGCGACGAAAAGGCCAAATGATGGGAGCCAATTGGCGCTTGGTGAACGCGCGTCTCAAGTAACCAGGCCCCACAGACAGTCTGTTGAGTGCGCCTCTTCAGCCTTATTATTCACGTGCTGCAAGTGCCCTTAGCTCGCGCTCACTGCACACTGCAATCTGCAATCTGCACACTGCACAGCGCAGTGCATACAGTGGTTGGCAATGCTCATTGCAGACTGCAGTTAGCTACATGCAATGGCGCTTTTGGGACTTGCAAATGGATACTGCTCGTGTCTGATCGAAGTCGAAACTGGAGTTTAAGCTAAAGTTAAGTTGAAGCCAAACTTGAAGTGGAAGTGGCACTCTCTGTCTCTGCCACTTGTTGGCTTCCACTTTTGGGGGCGCCTCTCTGGCAGCAGTCAACACAATTAGATTGTTGCAAAGAGCTGGCCAGGCAAACTGGCAGTCAATCAGCATCAAGCAACTTCTTGCCTAGTTCTAGTCTTTGGCTCGTCCTAGTCTCTAGCTGCTGCTGCCTAGTCTCTACCCGGCAGGCAGTCTCTGAATCTGTGAGTTTGCTAGTAGTATGCGGCTCGCCTGGCGCAATAAGAGGAACAAAAAGGGCAATAATTCACCTCCCCAAAGAGTCTTGGTGGTGACACTTGATGATGAGGGAGAATAAAAAGAAGAAGAAGCAATTATGATGATGATGCGCCGGGCCAGTTTGTCTCTTCTTCTTGTTGTTGTTCTCTCAAAAAGTTTCAACATTTTCCCACAACAACAACAACAACAGACAGTCAGCCAAGCTTCAGAAGGAGGAAATAAAATTAATTAGATTTATTAATTTATCTCTTTTCTCTGCTAAGCTCATCTGCCTTTTGCATCGCCCTGGAAGCTCCTTGCTTCTCGCTCTTCCATCACACACAAATATACACACACATACATGCACACTTACACACACAGACGCAATTGAAATTTGGCTCTCTAAATATTCATGAAAGAGGGAACATTATTGAATTTGTTTAGTCGCTTTGGGAATGGCTCCACTTTGGGAGCTGCTCTCTCTCTCTCTGTCTGGCTTCTTCGTCTGGCCGCCAAGACGGTCAGCAAGCCGGCAAGCTAGCCAGCGAGAGAGGCAAATGCGAGAGAGAGAGAACGAGAAGCTAGAGAAATGAGACACTCCGAACAACCTGTTGGTGATCTAGTTTGGCAGGAGGAAAACTTCTCCAAAGTTGTCCACTCTTCAAGTGGCCAATTCAGTTCGCCCTCCGCCACTTGCCACTTGCCGCTTAAAGGTTTGCTGTAAAGCCCAAAGCTTGCATCTAACGAGCATCCGGCCGGCCCGCCCGCCCACTGCTCCTCCTAAGCTGCGGCGCGAAAGGGCCAACACCCGTGGACACGCCCACTTGGAAACGAGGTGGGCGTGGCTGAGGTGAATCCCGCGCGTGAGCATAGGGCACGAGCAGGGCAGGCAAATGATGCGGATTTTTGTTTCAAATTATTTCAGATTAATTTTCAATTCATTCTCCTCCTCTCGAGCTCGTCTTTTGGCTTGGAAATTGGGCTTATCCCAATCTTCGAGCCTCCTTTTCGCGCTCAGCTGCGAACCGAAAGCAAAGCGACCCTTAGGTGCGGGCCAAACATGAGGGCCCATTTCCCTTCGGGCCCCCCGAGAGTGTCGCATGAGAGGCGTGCTCTTGCTCGTGACAGTCGCCGGCGAGTTCTGCTCTCTTGACTCTTTTCTTTCCCCTTCTGAAGGCAGTTCTGAGCAAGTTTCGGCGAGTTTAAACAACTTTTTTGCTCGCAAATCTCAACTGCTGGGGGCCAAAGAGGAGGAGAAGCTGCTGGGAGATAATGATAATCATCAGCGAGATTGCTCGTTGCATCTTGAGGGCTTGATTATAAGCAGAGACAAGCAGAGGCGAAACAAAGGAGCTCCTGAGGCAGAGATGAGGAAGAGATGTGGATAAATGAGGAGAAATGAGTTAAAGAGTTGATTGCAGTTGTGAGTCTAAAAGCCAGAGACTAGGGCCAGAAGAGAGGAGCTCTTTTTTGTGGGCGAAAAGAGAGGTAAAAATGTCGCGAAATATTTATACAAATTGGTGCCAGTTGGCAGGTGTTTTGCCTGGCAGAGCTTAGATTTCGCGGCAAGTGTCGCATTTGAGCTCTTGGGGCACACTTGCCACTTGCCACTTGCCACGAGCATCAAACAAACTCTGGCTTGAGTTTGTTTGATTTTGAAAGAGAGAAAAAGTTTCCACTTGACGCGCATTTGGTTGGCACTTTTTCACGAGAGGCAATTTTGTATTCATCGAACGAATTGGATTGCTTTCAATTAGACTTTGTGAGCTAAGCTAAGGTGAGCTTAGGGCGACTTTGAGCCAAAGCTAAGGGTCGGGCGACAGTTGCGAGTAGATCTCCATCAAGACAGAGAGCAATGTTTCCAATGTTTTCTATGTGTTTCAGCATACTTTTTGGGCGCAAGAGAAAAGGATTCAAAATGTAAAAATTTCTTTTCTCCTAATTATTCGTCCTCATCATCTCGTGATCCTCTTCTGAGTTTCTATCTCTCGCTTGCTCCTCCTGAGCGCCTGTTGCTTTGTGCTCACTATTCACTTGGAGACTACTGCTCTCCAGACGCAGCTAGTCTCTAGAAACTGGCTGCTCGCCCTTTTCTTTACCAAATGCTCGCTGCTCTCTGGCCGCCGATCGTCACTTGGCGCCGGATAATCATCCGCCTCGTTGGAGAAAACGTGGCGAGGAAACTTGCAAGTGTAGCCATTTGGAGTTTGCGCTTAGAGCTTAGAGTTTGGAGCTTGTGCTCTGAACTGGCTGGAAAGGAGGCGAGTTTTTCGACTTTTCCACCGGCCGCAGCTCGTCTCTGGCTCTAAGCGAGTTGACTTTTTCATCTAAGCTCAAGCTAAGGTTTCATCTAAGCCCAATTTGACTGCACCGAATTGAGCCAATCCAATTGGGATGGATTGAGCAAAGGGAAAACTGGAGAGGCAAATAGACGAATATACATAAATTGTTCACATTTGTGTCTGGCTCGCCAAGAGCAGAAGCTGGCCAGAAGAAGATGGAGATGAAGATGGAGATGAAGAAGATGAGGATGAAGAGATGAAGATGGGCGAGAGATGAGGACTAGAGCAGACAGAGATTGACTATGATGAGCTGCCGGTGTCTAGTTTCTGTGCGGCCCTTTGAGTCCTCAGACTGTGTGCGGCTCGAGCAGCGCGCACACTGAACGCCCGCCAGAGACTGTCTGCGTTGGACTGACTTTTGAGGGCGCGACTGAGTTCGAGCTTTGAGCTTCCAGCTTTGAGCTTTGAGCTGCAAGCTTCAAGCTTGGAAGCTCAAAATTGAGATTGGGTCTGGAATTGGAATTGAAATTGACAAATTGCGACAACCTGCACACAACGCGCCCAATTGGCCAAGCTCGGCGTTCAATTGGGCTGAATTGCGGGCGAAAATTCCGGCCGAAAGGCAAAGTTTGGCCAACAAGAGGCAAAATTTGGCCAACTGGTAGCCCTAAGGAGAGGAAATGGAGTTGAGGAATTTGGAATTATTTCTCCTTAGCCAAACAACATCAGACGACCACCACTCTTTAGGTCTGAGAATGAAAATTCAGATTAAATTGGCCAACCTTTTCTGCTTCTGCCTCTTCTCCATTTCCATTTCTCTTCTTCTTCTTCCAGTCTCACTCTTATCACTGCAACCACTGTCTCGCGCATCATGAAAAGTATCCAACGAGTTCGCAAAAGAGTGTCCATTTGAGAGAGAGCTGCTCATTTGCTCATTTGCTCATTTCGAGCTCGAAAAGAAGCCACCAAGTCGAGTTGGCCGGCGAAAAAGGTGCAATATTTGGCCCAAATTGCGCTGCTGTTCTCTGCCGCCAGTCTCTGTCTGCGGCTGCCCTTTGGCCCCGCGCACAGACTGTCCCGCAGACTGTGTTCAGCGAGAAAACTCTGCAAGAAAACTCCTTTCGGGCCGCCCCTTAGCTCAGATTATTCCCTCGTTCTGGGGCCTTTTGAGATTAATTTGGCGGATTTATTTGCCAAATTTTCGATATTTAAAATCCGCAAAATTCTAAAATCTCAAAACTTCCGCATTTTCCAATTGTCCGGGTCGCCCAGTGCTCAATTTCGCCGCTAGACTACCTGTTGAGCTGGGCCGAAAGATGAGCCGCGCGGGTCGTCCAATCGGCCCAAACGGCAGACGACTGTCTCATCTTATTGCTCGGAAGCCAATTGTTCGGCTGGCTGCTGCTCTTTTTCTTGCCCACTGCTCACTACTCAGCACGAGAACTTTAAACGAGAACTTTAATCGAGAACTTTGATGCAAGAACAATGGAGGAAAAGAGTGCGCGAGAGGCGCCGCTCCTAAGCTTCGGCGCTTGTCTCTTGCGCTCGTGCACTGAGTGAGCGCGAGCAACAGGAAACAACGCGAAACCAGTGCCGCTGATCAAGTGGACGCGCCGTCTGATCAGCCGACGCAAAGGGTGCCTCTCGTGCGATTTGACGAGCGGGCATGAAATGGCGCCAATTAGGCAAAGAGAAGCAGTGGGCGACAAAGAGAGACAGACAGACAGTCGCGAGTCGTGCGCCTAAGTGTCGCAGAGTGCAAGTGGCGACAGCACACACTCTGCACTGGTCGAGTGGGGGGCGCTCGTCGTGAGGCGCCGCCAGTTGCGAGCGGCGATTTGTCATTGGTGTTCCCAGATTTCTCATTCGCGATTTGCGAGTTCTAATTCGCGATTTGTGATTTGTGATTTGTGATTTGTCAGAGACGAGCAGCGGCCGAGAAAGAGTGCCTCTCTTTCTCAGGCAGCCACAAAGGCACAGACTGAGAGCAGAGGAGGCACAAGAAGAGACAGACTTGCACCACTTGGAGAAGGCGAGTGCGCAGATGCGAGCTGGCGATGCGCAGAGGCGCAAAAGTTATGCGCGCGAGTCAATTTTGTATTTCTTCCCATGCTCAATCTGCAACTCTGCTCGGCTCTCTCCAAGTCTTGCCGCCCAACTCTGACTTGTGAGCTCTACTTTCACGCACTTGGCGCTCACAGTCACAAGCACAAACACAAATCAGCGCCATTTGTTCAAGTTAGCATAAAGCGCGCAGCCAAATTGCATGCTCGACACACACTTGCCGCCCAATGCGCTCCACTGGAACGCCCAAGAGCAGCCGCGCACACAGTCTGTTGCCGCAGACAGTCTCTGGCCACTGAATGCCACTCCAAAACACTTACTCAATTCGAAACAATGCACACACCAACTGACACCTCTTCTCAATCATCTACTCAATCATCTTCTCAATTAGCGCGCAAATTATCTCCCAACTGAGCTTGCCAGCGAGTAAAGCTGAATAAAAGCTGAATAAAGCGCAACATTATTCAAGAGAAGAGTAGCAAATTAGGAGACACATTTTACACACATCAAGAGAGCAAGAGAAACAGAAGCCAGGAGACAGTGCAGCCTTTGCAGCCAGAGCATAGGTCTGCATAGGATTGAGAGTGGCCAGCGAGCGCAGAAGAGAGACTGTCTTGCTGCTGTGGGCGAGTGGCGAGCCAGCAAGCGAGAGAGACAAAGAAAAATAGAGACAGAGAGAAAGAGAGAAAGAAAAATAGAGACAAACTGAAGAGATTATGTTCGCCACTGACCAGCCGCAGCAGAGCAGCAAGGCGGCGGCTTTGCAGCAGTCGATTGGCGCAATGCAAGGCTCATTTGGCGCCTCAAACAGCAACAGCGACTCTATGCAACAGCACCAAATGAGAAGTCTGCATTCCTGGTCGCCAAGCTTCGTCTCATTTCTCGAGCAGCAACAGCAACAACAACAACAACAGCACAGCAACCAATCGAGTCAGCCCCAAGCCCAAACACTGGCGCCCCAACCACTAACTGCGATGGGCGCCCCCAACTTGCACCAAGAGGCGCTCGCCGGCCAGCTGGGCATTGGT
>Ga0058701_10000122_pt1 | contig 63862 bp, 45 predicted proteins | sample AgamicOrMae_FD_97039 | JGI IMG/M metagenome (GOLD analysis project Ga0058701, IMG submission 97039) | Agave microbial communities from Guanajuato, Mexico - Or.Ma.e | ecosystem: Host-associated > Plants > Phyllosphere > Phylloplane/Leaf | place: Guanajuato, Mexico | collected 2012-06-04
ACAATTACCATAATGTCGTTCCCAATATGATGCTTCCTGGGAAGTTTATTCTTCCTTATATTTGGAGTCATATCTCTCAGAAAGTGTCGCCTCGTGGAGCTTAGTCGAGATGGGCGATTTTCAAGGAGTTGCATGCCAGTGTTTGGACCGAGATACAACTGTCCAAGAAACGATCTTCAAGTTGTTGGACCTCACACTCACTTCAACGCATCACGACATCGAATGTTACGAGCTCAAATTAGCGAACAAATATTATAGAGCAACAGTCCAATTGTTCGATTTGGAGCTAACCAGATCGACAGATATCTTGCGAGAAAGTCATGCTGTCATCTTGTACGGAAACGGTACAACTCTCCGTGTAGAGCAGCTGGATGAGACGGTGGGCAGACTTGGAGATGTGGTCGGCGAACCGAGAATATTGGTCTGTCATGGTGTCGACGAAGAATGCGGACCGTTCCGAACACTACAAGAGTGGTGCATTGACAATGGTTACGACCTGATATTGGCCGACTCCGACGAGGCTAGAGAACAGATGATTGATTCTTTGAGCGCATACAAATGGAGGTATCTCTCGAGCAGCCAACACCCTACGAACGACCATCAATCCCTTCACAACGGAACCTCAAGTGATCGTGTGCAGGCTGCATCCAATGATGACGTCCAATTAGATGGCGAGGTGTTGAGGAAACTCGCTGATTTCGATAGCCTATTACGTAAATTCAGTACATATCGGGATAATCCGGAGATAAGAGGGGATCCAAATGACGAAACGATACAAGAAATTGCCGAGTTACTCTCTGGCCTACTCGGAGATGAGCTAGACGATATATGATGGAATGAGTCGACGAGTATGGTCAATATGTTAATTTATAATGAATATGAGAGATCAGTTAGCATCACTCTTCCCCCATTTGTCCACAGTTGTTATCGATTAGGCCGAGGCTCACTCTAGTTACTCGTTCCTAAAGATGTTAGATAGGGGATCAAGGATGTTTGCAAAAATCCAGTTATCAGACTAAGAGGCACTATAGTTGATGAGAGCCTCATCTGGTCAATTAACATGAATCTCAGTTGATCCTTGAAATTCCTGTTCACACCCCTCGTAGTCATCGTTTTTGAGCCGCGAGTGGGAGTGCGCTCGCTTCCTGTGGCACCGACGGAAGTAGCACCGGCCCCATACCCTGCGGACGTTGAGCGTGAGATACTAGATGATCCAATTCCTGAAGAGCCGCTTATATCAAGAGTGTATCCTTCGTTAAGAAGTGAAGCGAAGTCTTCAATGATGTTTGGATCCGTGATGTATTGAAAGAACTCTGGGTAGGTGAATTTTGTTGATGGCGATAAACACTGAGGTGTGGTGGATTTGGGCTTATTTGCACGTATCCAGGCGACACAACGCTCATAGAGAGCTGCCTCTTTCGGCCAATCAAGTTGACTGAGAACTATACAGTGGCCAACTACCACATCCGACATCGTGCTAAATCTACTTGTATATCTTTTCAATATATCCATCATCGTGTCGACGACGTAACGAATGAGGGATAAAGTGTCGAAAAAAAGGAAACCTAAGTGCTTGGAAGGCGAATCCAGGCCAGTCTGATCGTCTAATAATATCATGTACTCCTCAATTATATTACCCGTAGAATAACCTGCTTCGCGATTTAACAGACCTGAGATTCTTAGTTTGGTTAGGACATCATCGATAGCCGCGTATAGTTCAACTCTGTCGACAATCTGAATGTAACAAGAAATTAATTGCGCAGCCGCCCTTAACTGTTTAGCGCTCGTGCTCGAACACGTCGTAACAGTGAGCGTCGAGGTTTCACCATCATTTGGGTCTCCTTTGATCTGTGGTTCGTCGTTTTCGTCTTTCGTGATGGCCACCAACCTTTTAACAGCTAGGTCATATTGTCCTGCCAGAAGCATAGAATCGATGTAAACTCTTTTGTACCAGTTCGCTGTGCTAATATTAGGAACGAAGTTGTTACTCCATAGTCTTATCATAGTCTCAGATCCGCCGCTCAGGTATTGTATGCACTTATGAATATCCCTCAGGCAATCGACTATTTCTTGGTCCAACTTCCTACTAGTTTCTGAATTCAATGGACTATCTTTCGGTATCCTATACTGGGCGTTGAGATCATAAGTCAAAACTCTCTCATCAGAGCAAGCCTCGATCTTGATTTTCTTTGAGGGATTTGGGGCCTCCTGAGACGGATTCTTTGACCTGGAGATTCGCTGACTCGATGGTTTGGAACCAGAAGATAACTCTGACTCAATCACCATAGCTAATGGATTGTTAAAGTCTATCAACACTCTACTCTTGGTTTGCCTCAAGTAGTGGAAGCTGTTCAGGAAGAGAATTTGGACTAGGGTGAAAAAAACGAATTGAGATTCTAATGCCTTGGTGCGCATGTGTCGCTTTGTGCCATCGTCTACCGAGACAATCACTGAAGGTTGCACTTTTTTTGGCCTCCCTCGTCCCTTGGGTGGAGTTGTGTTTGTTACTGATGATGCAATCGAGCTAGAGTTCTGGCTACTCGATTGAAATAAGATCAGATCCGGTATATCTTCTTCTAGTTCTAGAGAGTTGATTATATTCATCACTGAGCTAAGAGGGACTGCATACCTGTTTGTTCTGTCCAGTACAATTTGTCTGAGTTGCCTAAGTTTTTCCTTTTGTTGCTCATCACAGCTTATTTCATTTAAGAACTTTTCCATCAACAGGTTGGACGAATTCATCAAGCACTCAGCATTAGGGTCCTCAGGGGCACCACTCATCTCCTTTCCAAGGATTCGAGCTGCTATGGTTTTCTTTAAGCCCTCATGCAATTCAGACAACTCATAGTCGGTCGCAACGTTTTCTAAGCAATACTCAGAGTAAAAACATAGAGTTTTCATCAGTAATTCATCCAACTGTATTTCCAACTTTTCCGATTTTTCGAGACTTATCACAAGAGGTATAGCGTCCAGAACCAGCATACTTTTGGCTAAGTTACTCATGACTGGGGGACGGGGCGCGGATAACAGTTTGTCTTGATGATTGTTTTTTTCTGAGACCTGATGAGATAAATCCGCGAGAGTTCTAATTAGGCGAGGTCCTAGAATTACAACAGTGTCTTCAAATATACTCAGCGTTAGCATCATAAGTCTACAACGTTCGAAGGGATTCTCGGAGTTTTCTATTGAATGGAATAAGAGATCCTTTCTGATCTCCTTGGGCAAACTGTCGAACAATTGCTGGTAGAAAAAGCTCTTTCTTGTTGAATGCAAATGGTTGTTCAGTGTGAACACAGGATCCTTGCTGGCAGCGCAATCCTCCGACGAAAGTCGGAGGCGAGGGCTCAAAATCGGGGACTGAGCAATAGAGGCTTGTCTCGATTGTAAGCCACTGGCATTCGGTGCGGAAATGATTGTGCTTGATCTCAATTTCAAGAACTGTAGTTTAAGTTCATTCAGTAAAAGTCTGATTTCGTCTTTGATCTGGTTTATCACTAGTAGAGTTTCACTTGAAGCGTCATCTTTGGAGGATTGGTCATCCTGGAGCACATCATTGAAGATGTTTGCGAAGCATTTGGCTGCCTCATTGACATCCCCGTCTGATTTAGCCATGAGGTATATCTCGTTTGTTATATTTGGATCGTTGACACTGAATAGTCTGGTGGATAAGAGACATGATTTGGCATAGCTTTTGTCGCCACTTTTGAGAGCCTCTCTGTACCTAGTTATGAGATAGGCCTGGACATCCGCTGTCACATCCTCGGTGGTACCAGACTGAGTTTGCCCTACCATTTTGATAAGGGTCTAGGAAAAGTACGAATAAGAAAGGCAGTCCGGGGAGGATTTCAAAAATTGTGATCGATGAAATCGACTCGGTGCAGCAGCAGTCACTGTTTGGGCAATGAGCCTTTTTCACTGCACGTGCGCGATAGTGTTTGCATGAATGCTGCGAATGTAGGATGCACCCTTTGCCTCGATCGACTGTATGAAGCGGGAAGTCTTACATCTATTCGAATGGGGTATCTTGCACTCAGACAGCTCACCGCACTGTTAACGTAGGTAGCCTATCATTATTTAATGGTTTGGTCATAAAATCATGACCTTATTGATACTTTTGATCGATCTCCATCATTCTTTTGAAGACTCAGAAGTTCGTCTTGAAAGTTCGTCTGCTCCTGGCGTAACTTTGCCTCCAACGTCTCCTATGGTTCGTCGGCGCCAATCTCCTTTTGTTATTCTGGATGTTATTCTGGAACCCGTAACGAGGATCGAATAAAAACTGGCTGTCGTAGGGCACGACCATTACAGGGAACGGCATCATTCCATTGGACTTATTTGCGATGTATCTGGATCTAGTGGCAGTCGTTCTTCTCCTGTTGCGGAAACGTCTTTTCTTTGCTCTTCGTTGGTTCTGCCTTGCAGAGGACGTGAACGATGAGCTTGAAGATCTCGACAAGGAGGTAGACCTCATACTCGAGCTTCGATAAGGCGCTGGTTGCGTGTGCTCGATGTGTTTCGACTCCTCGTTAACCATTGAGTTGTTTGCTGTGGCATTTTTTTGGTTCGTGAGATCGACCTCATGGTGGTCATGATTGTCGAACTGGCCTTCCTCATGTTCATCCGCCGAAACGGTGGCCTTCGACTCATCATGAGCTGTGTCATGCCCATGTTCTAGCGGTTGCGGAACCTCCATGGCAGAGACTCCATGATCGACTGTATCGGGGGCGGGAGTTACCGAGGAATGTCCATCGTGCGAGAATGAATAGTTCTCGATGAAATAATCATGCCCATCTTCCTCATGGTCATGTATGTAATGCTCATCCCCGGCTTCGGCCGCATTCGAGGGTTTATCTTGGAGCATTTGTCCATCTTGATGGGCAGGATTCCATTCGCCAGCCACCTGGGCGGGTTCACTTTGCTCGGAATCCATGTCATAAAGCTCGTAATCTGGATAGGCAGAAGAACCTTCCGCATCTTGACCTGCTCCATAGGGGTGGTCGAGAGTGTCATCACCCTCATAGCCATAGAATTCCTCGTCGTACTGGTCGTCGCCAATCGCTGACTCGTCAGCCAAACCGGGCAAAGGTTCCAAAATGTGGTCACCGTCAAACGACAATTGGCCTTTCACCCTTTCTAGTTCGGCCTCCAGCAGGTACGTGGGATCCGCGCCAGCCTCTAGGAGCTCCCGAACCAGGAGTATGGCCTTGTGATTGCTCAGGTCAACTGAGTGATTGCCTGCAGATTCGGTCGCGTAGACATGACTTTGATTAATTATTAATAATCCAAAGATGAATTGAATCAAAACTCCCTTTCCAGTAAGTCCCGCTTTGGGCTCCATGGTTCGATGTGAAGTTTATTGTTTTGAACGCAAAACGTCTATTGTTTTATCGATTCTTCCACTTGTCATAAGGGACGCTGCAAGATAAGGTTACTCAAAGGATATGCTCACACAGGTCGATCTATGCTTTATGCCTGTTTGAGTCCTCCTCTAGCCACCATTTTAGAATGAAAGGAGCCTCCTACGGTCTAAAAGATGTACGAGTTACGTAACGATCCCCGAATGGAGGAGAATGTTTCCTATAGTAGATGAAAGTGCACTGAGGGGCCTTTTTTATGCTAAATCATGATGGATACGTCAATGAACACTAGCTAGGTGGCTCATGTGACATTTGTGGATCCATACGATGAAGACTATCGAACGTATGTTGAGTCAATCGGTGTCGAAGTTTAGAGACGAAGCACGTCTCCCTGCCGGCACGATTGAGATATTTTTAACTCTTCGGAATCAGAATGGTCGATGTTCACCTGCAGACCGTGAACTATACCGATCTCTGTCCCACCCACAATTTATAGCCTTTCGACACTATGCCAAGGGATCATCGTTCATCCATACATTCAATTCCACTGTTGAAATCCGGATCCGAATGGCCTAGCTATGGGCGAGGCTGTGACGGTTTGACCTATCCGTCAGTTCGTGGCCGCATGCATGATTCAGTGTCATTGCGTTGAAATTGCCGAAACCTCATTGATCTATGGCTCTGAGTTTGTAAGACTGGAACCAATTATCAAATGGGACGGATGATCCCTTCGAGTTGATACTGTGTGGCAATCGAGACTGACATGAATTGCGCGCGGAGGCCAGAATCCAAAATTCAGCTTCAGAATGCAACAGAAGACGTCTCGTACTCTTACAATGTGGTTTGATGTTGCTCCGGGTCGCGCGTGCACAGCTGGCGCCAGCTAAAATCGCGAAACTGCCTGGGGTCTGCTCGACAAAATCGGACATCGGTTCTCATCAAATCAAATAGAAACTCTATTCCTTCCAAAATTAATATGCTCCTCATCCCTGATCAATAGTAATACACCTTCCTTGAGACTATTGTTCAATCACAGAGTTTATATTTGGACTCTATCATGGCCAGGAGTTTGAGCCGAAAAAGACGAGACCGCTCCTCGAGCAGATCAAGATCATCGTCCTCATCCCGATCCTATTCAAGCTCATCAAGCTCAACATCATCATCATCTCCCTCCTCCTCATCAGATTCTTCCAGATCTAGATCCTCATCAACATCTTCATCCTCATCATCCCGTTCAGCGCATTCATCACCGACATCACGTGGAGGTGATCGTCGTCGATCTCCGTCACCCATCCGAAAGATACACATAAACCGGCTAACCAAGAATGTAAACAAGAACCATCTGATAGAAATATTTAAAACATATGGTAACGTGAAGCACGTAGATATTCCAACCGACCGCCATCACCCACACCTGGGAAAAGGAACAGCTTTCATTGAGTTCGAAAGTCCCGATCAAGCAGATAAAGCCATCAAATTTATGGATGGGGGTCAAATTGATGGACAAGAAATAGTAGTTTCTAGAGTCTACAAGAACAAACCTATACCAAGACACCGGCCCAGTAAGAACGGTGGTTGGAGGAAAAACTCACCGCGAAGATGAGATCGGGTTAGCAGGATCCAACCAGACTATAGCAGGAATGAATCAATGTGGGAATTCTCTCCCATCTGCCTGGTTGTCTAGTGACGCAAATGCCTATTTTTCAAATTATCTCGAATTTTGTAAACAAGCGAGGAGAGTAGTAGCATTGAGTCGGCATGACATGGGCAATCTTTACCTTAGATCCGAATAAACGAAGCACCGTAACGATTCGATCTCTGATACAGTCTAAGGCTCAGCGAAAATTTTCTCCCTCTCCACATCCCCCATGTATATCTTGCTCGATCGTCCCATTTCTTCCATTGCCATATTGAAATTGTTGTTGTTTTAGTCTGAACCTTGTGAGTTTCCGGAGGCTGAGTGGTCTTCCCTCGGGAGGCGGCGCATTTGAAGTGACAGAAAAGCTTCTAAAAGAGGAATCATAGGTGAATAAGGAGACGAGCTTTTACGGGAAAGAAACTTGTTAAGCAGAAGCAGGGGTTGTATTCAACTCGTTCCTTGTCTAGACTTTCATCCTTTAGATCGCTCGCAGACATAGGTGAGCCCTGGCTTCAGATTTAACGAATGAAGAGCTACTTATTAGTATCCTTGACTCAAAAATGATCGTCCCCTCTATATCCAGGTAGTGTTTACCGGATTCATAGAGAATTGTGAGCTCGAGGGACTGAAAAGGGGGGACGGAGGGCAACAGGTGTCGAAGTAGAGAAACAGAGAGGGGAACCTCAGGATGAGGGTTGCTCAAGATTCCAAAACACTGTCTCTGTGCACAGTCTATCTTGATTCTCGCATACTCGTTAGGAGAAAGCTGTATGATTTTTCCGCCACCCTGAGCGCTGAAGGCGTGAGATGGCATGCGCTGGACTTCCTCGCAATCAAGAGTTCATTCAATCAGACAGCAGTTGACTTGAGGGCAAGCAATCAGTACATGAACAAAAGGAAGTACCGCGTATTGATTACAATCGTTTAGATTTAGATCGTCCACACAATCCTAGGAAAGTTAATTAACAAAAGCTGTGAATGAAACACTAAGCGGAGTGAACCGATTAATCTATTGAAGCAATATTTTAACCACGATAGTGTAGGCCCAGGAAGATAGGCAGCAGTATTTCCCGGCAGCTCATTGTCAAGCCAGTGGTATCTTCATATCAAGAGATAACAAGTGGATCAATCACGAGTTGTACTTGTTTATTCTAGCAGAGCGATCTTCACGAGGTTCAAATCACCGATCGTATCCTCTCTGTGTTTCCTGTCAACGACGCTCTGAATGGATCCATTGGTTTCATCCAAACAATTGTCGGTCAACGAATTTCCTGCACCCAACAGACGCCTGAGTGTGGTTATGAAATCTTGAAGTTCTCAGATTTCCGTGACTCTGATCTTTGATCGATTTATGGAGAAAAATATTGATCGAGTCTAAAAATTATGAAACTTGACAGTTGAGATTAGGTGGCAAGTCGATGCAAACTGCAATAAACGATGTCCATTGTTCTGAGGCAAGAATCTTCAAATCGATCGAATTGGAGATGTTGATTATAGATGCTCGCTAATCTGAATCGATGTAGAACTTTCAAGATGCATGAACAATCCAGCTCAAGAAAGTTTCCTTTTCATTATAGAAAATCTGCGAACAAGGTAACCAAATATGATTGCCACGCTAAGAGGAAAAGTTTTTCATCCAGCAGTACGTTATCTTTTTTTCTTCTAGCTTCCTTATCTATTGTATTATTATATCAGACAATTTCGGTGGAAACACGCTCAGTTGAGGAACAGAACAACACCCTGCAACAAAGTGCCAAATTAACTATCTCCGAAAAGCCCAAAGCGAAGCGGAAAGATGAGAGTCAGATCCTTAACGACTTGCTAGGGCGCATCTCTTCCGCTTTACAGGCCGTAGGTGGTGATGCTCAGGCTATACAAATTGGAGCCGATGCAACAACAAGCTCCAATGCAGCAACCGACAGTAGCGGATCGGCAGCAGGCGGCCAGAAAGAAGGAGAAAGAGAGGAAGATGGAAACAATAATTGTCGAGGTTCGGAATGTCCACCACTAACCGAGAATGGCGAACTGTCTGAAGAGAGCCTCCGTAATTTGACCGACCACGAAAGACTGATAGAGCTCCAAACGACTCTACAGGATGCAGTAAAAAGTCGCCTAATGGGCACCGCCCGAGCTAGCATGGAACTCTTTGATGAGATGTCTTTGAGCGGCGGTTGCTCCTCCAGTTTACTCAGTTTGATGTCGGGTATCAGCGAGATCAAGGCTTATGCCTTCAAGTTTCTAGACGCCTCAGCCAAGATTCCAAGCGGCGTCATGTACGGCTTACTTAGCGATTTTGGGGACTTCGATCAATGCTTGTCCATTCGTGCGAACCCCGAAGTTTCACCTGAGCACGAGGTAGATGAGGGCACCTTCTCGGGGAAATACTGTCTCTTGAATCTGCGCCTCAACTATCATGTGCAAATGGGATCTAACTCAACCGCACCTGATGGTATCTATGAAGATGGAGTTTTATGGGACCAGCTTGTAAGAAGATACTGGACCACTAACTCTCAGAAGGGGTTCCAGGTTGCCATATGCGTACCCTCTAGATGCAATTCAGAGGACTTAGATCAGATCTATAGAGCTCTCCAAAAGAAGTTCAATGTTCTTGGTGAAATTATGAGTTGTCAAGATAGCAACGACCTAAGGAAACAAACCACTCCCGACCTAATCCAGAGAATCATATTGTGCGTATTTCTGCTCCTTTTCCTGTTGAATTTCGTTGGAACTCTCTTCGATAGATACTGGCTGGACGCTAGACTTTCTGGATGCAGCAAGAATATTGCCGAGGGTTGCAATAAGTCCAGGCGTGACGCACTGATTTACGGATTCTTGGTGAGCTTCTCCATAAGGAGAAATTGGGCCCTCTTCATGCGAAAACAAGATGCTGCAACTGTGCTGGCTTTCCATCACGATGAACGCCCCCATGGTGCAGATACACAGATCGAGCCGGACGAAGTCACCACGGCAGGAAACAGCCTCCCTAAATTCAACAACAGGTATCGATTGGCTTCCAGGATGGTCGGTTCACTCGTGTCTATAAGTCCAAATCATGGTAGCCCGTTTTCGAAGCGAACCTGTACACTCACCAGTGAGGCGTCCAATGATGACTTCATTTGCACTGACCGAGCCAACGATGATTTCAGAGATCAACCATATTCTGCTCAGCCGCTCATGGCCAGAGAGAATGGCAATTGTGAGAAACTGCAAGAACCTCCGGAGGAACTAGACCAGATGACTGAACCGTCCTCGAGCAAGCGAGACTCGTACGCAAAACCAGAGTCGAACGACTTGCTGAGCCACTTAAGCGGACTGAAATTATTTGTCATCATTTGGATTACTATAGGGCATTCGTTCTTGTATCCGAGCGCGAACAACTATCAATACTATCGGTCGATAATCAATATGAAAATCACCCGTGACAGTGTCTGGTTTGCAGCCACCAATTTCACTCTCGGCATCGATATGTTGCTCTATATAACGGGACTGGTTTTTGTCTACAATCTGACTCGCAGGAACTCAATGTCACAAAAGGGTGCTCTCAAGTGTTCAATGGAGTCGAGTCATGAGAGCGTTTCCGCCCGTATGGAGTCTCGCAAAATAGTTCAAGAGTTTACAAGAAGAATCCTTCGATTTTGGCCCACCTACCTATGTGTCATAGCAGTCGCCATTGTGATTCCACTTTTTGGAGATGGTCCGATGTGGCCCGAGATGGTCTCAAGACGTTTAGGGCAATCATGTCGCCAATATTGGTGGGCAAATTTGTTGATGATCAATAACTTTTTCGATCAATCGGATGTGTGCCTCCCATCATCTTGGTTTGTCTCGGTTCTGATGCAATCCTTCTTCGTTGGATCCCTTGTTATGCTTGTAGCGCAAAAATACTCAATACTTGTCGCTAATTCGCTGATCGCCGTCATCGTGGGTCTATCTAGCGCCTTCGTATTCATGTACGCTTATTTCATGGAAGTGGGAGCTCCGATTATTAGAATGGACGAATCATTTGTGCTTGAGATCGATGAAAATATCTACCGACTGTACACCAATCTATTCAATAATTTAGGCCCCTTTCTTGTTGGTATGGTGGGTGGATTCGTCCTGATCCACTGGAAAAATAGAAATGAACGCCGATTTGGCAATTGGCAACCAATGAATACTCTGGCCCGAGCTACTTCCGGGCCTGTGGCAGAGAAATATAGCGAAGGAGAGGGCTCACAAGATTTCTTGCCAAATGTAGCGAAGCAAAGCGATGCATCAAAACCTCAAGAAAGGCGACATTTCGATGTCTCCATTCTTCAAGATATAGCTGCTGGAATCATAACCCTCCTCATAGCATTCCTAGTCCTCTCATCCGCGTTTCAAACAAACCTTGATCCCTTCTGGAGCGCTATCTATTGGTCTACCCACCGCATTGGATGGGCTATTGTTATCAGCTATGTCATTCATCAGTGTGCAACTGGTCGTTGGTTATTGCTCAAAGATCTGCTTTCCCTGTCACATTTCATCCCCCTCAGTAGATTGATTTTCATTGCATATTTGGTATATCCAATATTCATACATATGCACAGTGGTCTTGTTCGGGATGGTTTGCATGTCAGCCTCTATAATATGGCAAACATTTATATCACTAGGCTAGTATTAACATTCACACTATCCCTACTGATTCATCTACTGGTTGAATTGCCATTCTGCTCCATGGAGGCGATAATCCTGAGCTACTGCTTGCCCGAGAAAGCTCTCTCCACAGAAAATCTCCCAAAGACTTCACTCAATACTCATCAGACAGTTCCAACTGAGAAAGAGGCTGATCACATGGAACAAGAGAGGCAAGAAAACACAGACGAGAGCAAGGAAACGAACTAAGGCGGAGAGTTACCAGATTCAAAATCTAGATCTAAAGGGAGATCATACATTCTATTTTATTGCTGCACAAATCAAACCCTTGTAGGGTGGCGATGGATTGAATGGTCGAGACAGGTATTCGGGGTGAAATTGGACCCCAACAAAGTAGGGGTGCTTTTGTTCGTCTAGTTCTAAAATTTCCATACGTCTGCCATCTTCGTTTTTTGCTACAAATTTGAGGCCAGCCGCCTCGAGGGCGTCTACATAATTTGAGTCTATTTCGTATCGATGTCTGTGGCGCTCCTCGATAACTTTCTTGCCGCCATACAATCGTTTCAATATCGAGTCTTCTTTGACGAAGACTGTCTTCCTAAGACCACAACGCATGGTACCACCGAGTTTCCTCTCGGGATCTATGTATTCCAACATCTCTGTTACGATTGGCTCAAACAGTTCGTCTCTTTCTCTCAGCTCTGGTTCGAACTCGTCAGAGTGGGCATTCTTGATGCCGAGAACATGGCGCGCAAACTCAATCACAGCCATCTGGAAGCCCAAACAAACCCCAAGAAAGGGCTGACGATTGTTGCGAGCCCACTCTATGGCTCGGATCATACCCTCGACTCCCCGCATCCCAAATCCACCAGGAACAACTAAACAGTCCGATGTTTTCAAACTGTTCCAAGCGGACGTGTCATGGCGCTCCAATAATGTCGAATCAATGTAGTGTATCTTAGGCTTCGCGTTGACGACATAGCAAGCGTATTGCAGCGCCTTGGCGACCGATATATAGCTGTCTTTCAGTTCTGTGTATTTACCAACAAGTGCAACGTTTATGACTTTCTTTGCATGGATCGCAATCTCACAAAAGTCTCTCCAATTCTTGAGTCGACAATCGCAAGTGTTAACGCCAATCTTGAGCCGGGCCGATATAGCTTGCGGCATTCCTTGACGGTGGAGCTCCAATGGAACTTGGTAGATGCTATCTAGGTCGGGTACGCTGTACACGTTCGACGACCTGACTCCGCATGTAGTGTAAATTTTATCCCTAAGATTTTCGGATAATGCCGATTCACTGCGGCACAAAATCATATCAAGCGACAGGTTGAGACTGCGCAGTAATTTCACAGCATTTTGAGTTGGCTTGCTTTTCTGCTCCTTGGAGGGCCCCACAACTGGGACGAGGGACACCATGCAACAACAAAAGTCATCTTTGTCTATCCTATCCTGCAACTGACGAAGTGCCTCGACGAATGGCATGCCCTCCATGTCACCTATGGTCCCTCCTAGTTCGATGATGCAAATATCGGCCACATGTCCATCACTCAATGGGTTGTGAGCTGCTTTCTCGATGGATTCCTGTATGGCGTTCGTCATGTGAGGTATGATCTGAATGGTCTTGCCCAGGTATTCACCCCTCTCGTCAAGATTTAAGATATGCTTGTTGATCTTGCCTGTAGTTATGCTATTCAGTCCTGACAAGTTGGAATCTAGGAACCTCTCGTAATTTCCGAAGTCCAGGTCGACCTCCGAGCCGTCATCGAGGACGAACACTTCTCCATGTTCGTAAGGTGAGAGACAACCTGCGCCGACATTCAGGTAGGGGTCAATCTTGATTGCGGTAACTCGTTGATTTGCGGCGCGGAGGAGAGCACCGATAGAGCTCGCAACGATACCCTTTCCAATACCACTAGCTACACCACCAGTTACTAATATATACTTCATCTCATTGAAATACTTAAACTAAAACCAAAGATATCTTCCAAGAGGGAATTGATAGAAGAATACGAGAGAAGGTTCTACCTGGCTTTGGCGCCAAGATGAGCGTGCATCACTACACGTGCTTTCAGCTCTGTTCACGCGAAAACCACGCCTGGGGGCCATACCCTAGGTATTTACCCCTTTTTACCCCCAAATTTCATAAATTCTTACAACTCCCTCCGCCCACTCGTCCGATTGGATGCTCATTGATTGCCAAGAGCTATCCTGATGACTACCTGACTGGAGTCTTTTCAGGGAATTTAACAGGGAGGGTAAATTGTTGAGCGGTCATCAAGCATGATAACGGGAGTTTCATTGAACTTTGAATATTCATGCAAAGCCTGCAAGAACGGTGAGCATTCTGCTTCGATCAGGGTAATATTCGACATGTCATTCTATGGAAAATTTTAGCGGAGCAGAATCAGCCTCTGATTGACCGGCCCCACAGACGGATAGCGACTGTGATATCGATTTGCATGCTTTTCCCTGTTCCTTCATCTTACCCTTCCATAATGGGGCCCTTAGAGATATGGATACCCCTCTGTCTTCCTATCTTGATGAAAGAGCCTGTTGGCCGATATAGCAGTTCCGATGAAAATTGCTCATAAGGATTTTGCATTGCCATCATAGCTCCCGATTAACCTGTAGGATACGCAATAGGGACCGCTTGATGACATGCCGCGAGTTTTGGTCGAACTAGCGAACGAGTCAGCTACATGTGTTCTGCGCCGGTTCGCGCACCGTCTGTAGTAATTCTGTCTTCAACTTGCCAAGCTGGTTTGATTTCATTTTGTTTTGGTTCCAATATAGCCAAGTAATGGGTGAGGAGGTCAAGGAGGGTGATCATGTTGTGTTGATGAAAAGTTTCGACTCGGGCAACATGAAAATTTTACCCGTTGTCAAGGGGTCCACGGTGCACTACGGAAAGTTACATTTTGACCCAGGTCCACTCGTTGGAACACACTACGGAGCTGTTTTTGAAATCCGAGATGGAACCATGTTCGAAGTCGAAGATTTCAAATCTTTCGATCGTGAATTATCGGAGATAATGTCTAGTAGAATATCCACATTCAACGAGAAGACACAATTTTCCCAAGAGAAGATCATCAGAAAGAAGAAAATGAAAAGGAACGCCAACGTTGTAACAGTGCTTCGTCCCTCCCTCCTGCTGGTGAATGAAATGTTGTTCGCCCGTGACAAGATCGGGGGTATCCGAGCCGATCTGCTGGCACAATTGATGACACTATCGAACATACAAGCAGGTTCAAAATGTTTGGTACTCGATCACAATCTAGGTATGTTAACTAGTGCGGTTATGAGTAGAATCTTACCAGACGGAGTATGCATCCAACTGTTGCAGGATTACGAGATTCTGCAGACCACAAGGAAGACCATGAAGATGCTCAACATCAACGAAGAGGATTGCAGGGAAAACTTATGCTCAATAACCATTAGAGATCTCTACAAAGTTTACAAAAATATTGACAAATTTGAGAGCGAGGGCGAGATCTTGGCCTCAAGGAACAGGGCCCATTTGGTTAGGCTCTCTGCGGTGCAGGAGTCTGATGGTGACTCGGAGGCGGCAAAGAGGTTCAAATCTGATGAAGAGGATACTCAGCAACGGGTCGATCAATTGCAGACAAATTTATTGAGAAAAGAGGGTAATCGGGAACTACGACAGAGGGAGCGAATCCTGGCAGCGAATTATCTTAAAGCTCGCTCGCAAGACGCCTTGATAATGGCCGTCCAAAACGATCATCCTTTACCAATTCTGAAGATGGTCTACCAATTCTTGGCTCCCTCAGGCCAGTTTGTGATCTACAGTGATACAGTTACGCCTCTGTTAGATTGTTATCAGTACCTGAAGACAAATTCCCTCGCGGTCTGTGTTAATATAACAGAGTCTTGGCTTAGGAGGTACCAAGTTTTGCCGGATCGGACTCGACCTGAAATGAATGCATCAGGATATGGAGGTTATTTACTGAGTGGTACAAAGGCAATATTCGGCTGTCAGGCAGAAGCTGCGAGCAAAATAGCAAACAACACTGCCTGATTGGCTGTTGGACTCGGCTTGTAACTCGAAGATTGAGGCAGGCTTCTGACGAGGCTATCAGTGCCAAAAATGTAATTTGACTGGATTGAGATCAGGAACGTAAGAGAAGATTCAGTCAACTATTCTGAATCTTTCTTCTTTCCAGCATAGAAGTTTCTCGTTGCTGACGGCAGCTTAAAATCCATACCATCAAGTTCTGGCACTAACTTGATTTGACAGCTCAGCCTCGAATTTGGTTGAAGAAATAAAGCTAAATCCAACATGTCTTCCTCCTCATCAGTCGCCTGCGGCAATTTTTGTAAGTAGCTATCACCAATGTACACATGGCATGTTGAGCAAGCACAGTTCCCATCACAAGCCGCCTCTATCTCGATACCGGCATCCAAAGCAACCGACATTAGAGTTTGCCCTACCTTTCCTTGAATTGTTTTTCCTTCATGAAGGACATTTACGTAATCCTTCGGAGGCATGACCAAACGTCTGGTATCACGTTTGACATAATAATTGTCACTCAATCTATGCGCAGGCCCGTCTGTTGGTGATGTATCACACTGTTAGTTGTGACAAGAGAGAGTAATTCCTAAGGAACACAGCTGGGGCCTGATATACATACCTGGTATCATAGGATGCGGCTGAGATCTCAATGAAATATCATTCTTATGCCTCAACTGATGATTATTCCACTTTCGCCCAAGGAGTGCTCCTCTAAACTTCTGCAATATCCAGCTCACATCTCGAATGTTCCTCTGGCCTGTCATTGTTGAGGTTAAGGATAGCCAATACCTTGATGTAGATATCAGGCGAATCAAGGTCGATTGTTTACCCTTCGGAGCTGAATAGAGGAACTGTGCACGATGACCGGCGTGGCGATAAAATTCCTCGTGCGCGAGCGCGATGGATCTGAAGAAATTGTGTATGATTACTGCTGATGCTTGCTCCCTTCAGAGGAACTTTCTTAAGAAATCTCTTCTAATCTCCGAAACAGTTAGAACTAGAATCAAGGATGCCGTACGCCAATCAATCGACAATCAAGATAGATGAAATAACAGAGGATAACGTCAAGTTCACAATCGAGGATACAGATCTCAGCGTCGCGAACAGTCTCCGCAGAGTCTTCATTGCTGAAGTTCCAACTCTAGCTATTGATTGGGTGCAGCTAGAGGCCAACTCAACCGTACTACATGACGAGTTTTTGGCCCATAGGCTTGGTTTGATACCATTGATCAGTGACGATGCTGTCGAAGATTTGACATCCACTCGGGATTGCACTTGCGACGATTTTTGTGATTCATGTTCAGTCAAATTTGTCCTACATGTCCGTTGCGACGACGAAAAACCCCTCAATGTCACCACGAAGGATCTCAAATCCGTGAACAATTCCAAAGTAGCGCCCGTTACATCTCGGGGTAGAGACAACGATGATTCATCGTACGCAGATGACAATGAAATACTTATCGTAAAGCTCAGAAAAAAGCAAGAACTCAAGATTACAGCATTCGCAAAGAAGGGTATTGGTAAAGAGCACGCTAAATGGAATCCAACATCGAGCGTCTCTTTTGAGTATGATCCGGACAATGCATTCAGGCATACATCCTTTTACAAGCCGGAGGAGTGGCCAAAAAGTGAATACAGCGCAAAGATTGACGATCCAGCTCCATTTCAGGAAGCTGAATACATACCGGACGGCAAACCAAATAGATTCTACATCAATGTCGAGTCATCCGGTGCATTGAAGCCAACAAATATCGTAAGGATGGGCTTTGAGGTTCTCAGAGCCAAGTTAGAATTCCTTCATGCTCAACTCTTCACTTTGAAGAACAACATGATAGAATGAAAAGCCTAATGGCCAGCAGAGTCCCTTCTGTCGGTTACAATGCTCTTAATTTTTCATTAAGTCTGTGTCCTTTGTTCGGATTACGCATCTGGCGTTTTTCGTCGTTAAAGAAATTCCTATTTCTTCCAGCATATCCTCGCACTTGTTGATTGAAGCCATGCTCTATGACCTAAACATTCTAGTAGCATTGACTACCTGCGGCCCCGTTGGCCACTAGTTGGCGTCTCGGAGTTCATTAGTCTCTCGTCCGACTTGTCCATGTGTTCGAGAAATCATCACGATGTTGTATCCTCAAAATTCGACTCTGATCCCAGTCCAGCTACAAGGGACCTAGGCGAAACTAGAGAGCTCTTTCCCAGACTTCAGTGGCCCGATAGGGGGCGGTTGAACAAATCTACCAAGGCTGACAGAGTCGATCACAGAGCCGTGACAGTCTCGTTTTGACGGAAGACATAGGTGTCTCGTGGTTGTACGCCGGATTGCAGAATTTGGCGAGCCTGCTGGGTTTCCCACACGCATTGGCAGCTTCATTCGGCGCAGAAAAATCGCGCTTTGAACACGTGTGGTTTGAAAATCCTGGCGTCGTTATTCACAAATCATTGTCAATCTTTGCTTTGCCAGTGAAAAAAGGAAGTAAAAAGGTGAAAAATTTTCAATCAAAGAATATCGGTCCAACTATACACTTGGCCATACTATCTCAAATTGTAACACACACCAAGCTGTAGCAATGAATCCAGACTACGAGAATATTGGTAAAGTTTTTGTCCAACAATATTATGCTTTATTTGACGGTGACGCCAACGCCCGAGCCGGCATAGCTAATTTTTACGATGATAACAACTCATTATTAACTTTTGAAGGAATGCCATTCATGGGAAAGACAAAGATCGCCGAAAAGCTGGGACAACTGACCTTCCAGAAGATCAATCACGCCATCGAAACTTGCGATTGTCAACCCACATTTGACGGTGGCGTCGTGGTCATGGTGATGGGCCAACTGAAAACTGATGACGACCCTCCCCATAGATTTATTCAAACCTTCGTCTTGAAACCGGCCAACAACTCCTATTTCGTTCAACACGATCTATTCCGTTTATGCCTTGGGGCGTAGACTGGTTGCTGACTTGAACTTCGGGTCGGTCCTGAGAGGTGCCCTAAACATTGATTAAAAACAATTTATCACTTAACGACTTGAGCCAGGAGCCGGATGGCTGATGCGTTGTAGTGTCTGCATTTTCAAAGAGATTTCTCAACTCATCCAGATTCTTTACTAGATCCGAATCCATTTCTTCTTTGAATAGTACGTATAGATTCAATTAGACGATGATGCAACTATTTCCGACGTTTGAACTTGAGAAATGTACCACACGTGCAAGATCAACAAGCGGCTTCAAGTTCGAACCACGCGTCATCAGTCATACGGCAAAATAAACTTGATACAGCTGTAATAAATTTATTATAATGATGTTATGCACATATGACGGTATGGGAGGACAAAATTGACTACTAGATTCTAGAGATATATCTTCATTAACTCGTCACTTATGGCCGCTGTCGTCAGAGGACCCAGATCGGTCAGAATTAGGGTTATAAAAGCGGGCGGAGTGTAATCTAATTTATCCGTAGGCAAGTCGCTCGCTGACACGTGCCCATTTGTGGTAGCAGGCACATCGTTCTGGCTCAATGGATACATCCTAATGAACTTGTAACTCTCAGCAACTACGTAAAATGGCTTGTTGATATCTCTTGAACATATGGCCAACGGATATGTACCGACTTTGTTGAGGATACCTCCGCTAGAGCATACACCCTCTGCTCCTACCATAACCATGTCGACTTTCTCCAAATAGATCCCAATGGAAGCATCTACGACTAATTGATTCTTGATTCCCTCCTTGGTCAACAGTTCACACATTTGTCTTCCGGACGAATCGGGACGAGATTCGGTTACGTACACAAATATGTTTTTATCCTCCTTTGATGCAGCTCTCAGACATGCTAGGACGGTCATCGATCTAGAGTGCACCAGTATCTTGGTGTTTTTGGCTATGAATGTGCTTGCCAGCTTGGCTACTCTCTCTTTCGCTGCTATCACTCCATCCTTCAGGAAGAGATCACTTCTGATCGAGAGGGCTCGTTTTAGAGCCTCAAAAGAGTCGTACCTGGATACATAGAGAGTGATGAAGCGTAGAAATATCTCGGACACAGATTCCACTTGGACGCAACACTCGATACTCTTGAGTCTATCTATTGATCCACGGACATTCTCACGCAATCCCACAACGGTGGTAGATTTATCTTGGTCGAGCACCTTTATCAGCGTCTTCAATGTGGCGATGGCAACACTATGATGTGGGTCATTTTCGAGAGCTTGACGGTAGTACGTCTCAATACTATCAATTGTATCTAACATGGTCATATGAGTTAGTTGAGTGAATATCGAGAACTAAGCGTGTCATCGGTGGGAGAATGATTTGAAGCGGGCAAGGCGCGCGAAGCCAGAATCGGGGAACGTGTGCCTCTCGCGCAGGATGTCAACAACCGAAGTATGAGCTGACAGCCGCTTGTGAGCGGTTAATTGTGATCGGCAAGTTGAGGAGAACAAGAAGGCCAACGGCGATGACTGATCAATCATGTGTAAAAATCAATCTACCGACCCACTCTGCGAGACGACGACCCTCGAAAGTTCATGTAAATTCCCCTCAGATCGCGAAATAGACCATCAGTCAACCACCGGAACTAGTTCGGGAGGAAAACGGAGATCGGCAAAAACTTCGTGAATGAGAAGGCTTGCTGTAGAACAATGAAATTTAAACGTACAATCTAGCATGTGAAGGTGGTATACTCTAGGAAATACTCACTCAACCGGGGATTCTATGATAGATATGAAACTAGGCTAGATCGCCTAAGCCTAGTTCGATACTAGCTCTCCAATCATGCAAGGATATTTAATATACAGCTAACAACGTTGGGGCAGTCGTGATCTTTTGCATTTTGGAGCATCATATGGGAATAAATTATGACCAAGAGGCAGACCTAGGACTATCTTGACAACTTGGACGTCAGAGCGTGGGGACCTCTTGCGTTGGTCAGTGTTTTATCGGAGTGTATCGTGTGTGGGATATGTATTAAACGAGGTCTTCAATTCAAATTCATATAGGATGGTTTGGACTTATGATTCTGCCAAGATCCGATATTATAGACTATATTTATATTGATTATTATGTCTCGGTAGCGAACGCTATCAACCCTGATGAGTACTTAGAGTAAGATTGCCCTAGTTCCCTTGACAAGAGAGGAGTCTCGTTCTGCCTCTATGCAAGTTTCGTAAATGAAAAGCGAATGACTGGTAGGAGTGACAGGGTTTGGATGCAATTTTGAGTCGGGTTTGGTTTACCGGGTTGTTTGAATACGAATGAAGTTTCTCCATTTTGTTTGTGGCTCTACTCATCATCTTAAATTTTCACTATGTTGTTCAGAGAATATCAGTTCTGCATGAACGACGCTTGTTTGCTCCGCAACAGGTCTGAACATCCGAAACTGACATGCTAGACCACCGTATGCGTCGTCGGTGATTACGTTGAGCACACATATCGATCATCTGTCATGACCGATTATCGTCAAAATTTGAAGGAACATGTTAATGATGTCCAGGTATAGGTTTATAGCGGCAAATATGTACTCCTCTGGAGATATCTGTATCTTGTGAGTGCCACCCATGATCATTTGTGTGTCTATGACAAGGAATATTCCCATTATGATTGCCATAACACTGGATATCCCGATTTCGGTCGCCCTCGATTGATATATTATGCTTAGGATAGAGCCCAGGAGCGCAACAAGGAGAACAGTCATCATTATGCCGCTCTTCGTGGTGAAATCATATCTTGTCTGGAGGGCGAACAACGTCAGACCCATGCAGATGACGAACGTTAGGCCTCCAGCTATCATTAGCACCTTGGTATGAAACATAACAGTAACAGCTGCTAGCATGAGAGATTCAGCTATTGTGAATGCGAACAGGGCTATTAAGTTGTGAATGTGTTTTCTTCGGAGTTCGCCCATGCATGATATTGTTATCAAGATAACAAAGGCAACACTAAAGGAGGCGATAGGGAACCACCTATTAGTCTTTGCCCATCCATTTAGAGCATCGTTAAGAGCAAACAACGCCACGATGGCCACAGTTATCAACAACTGTATTGATAAAAGAGAGTAAACCTTCTTGATGAAGCCATGCCTTACTTTCTTGTCCTCGAATAATCCGGCCGAGCCGATAATATTCTCGAACTGATTATTCATTTCGGGATCTTGATACATGATTGGATGTTTGATAGAACTAGTAATATTCTCGAAAATAGTGATTAACTTTATTTCTGGATTTTAGGATGACTGACGTGCAATGATTATCTAATTTGACGATGCGAAAAATCCGCCCGGTTGAGTCAGTGGCCAACGCAGAGTCCAGAGAATGTTTTTGATCTCGCAATTCGGACTGAACGGTTCGACCTAAACATGGGGGAAAAGATTGAGCTTCCCCATGCTAAAGCTTGTGCTCGCTTCTTCTCTACAGCGAATGGAAATAGCAGACTAATTCGCTGTCTAGGTCACAGAAATGCAATGGAATTACCATAATCGAACCCCTTTATTACTTGTATCTTATTATTCCATGTCCAAGATGGAGCTCCTACAGGACACATTAGCCGGACCCTACGACTAATAACTTTCAAAACTTACTAATCCAAATAATACGAAGCTGTTTCGTCATTGTGATGCCATATTTTAAGAAGAAACCATAAATATAGAGTTGTTGATTACTGCTAGGACAAGACTTTTAATCTTCATTTCCATTCTTTGTCATTAAAGTTTGTTCCAAGATATAACCAATCAGGATCAATGCAATATGATTGGGGAAAGACCCCCGGTAACAGCAAATTTGATATTGCCTATTCTAATTAAACCTGTCTTGAAAAAGATAGAGGCACAGTCTCAAGAAGCCGCTTTGGATATCAAAATCGCACTGCTTAGGGCTGAATCTGCATTTCCAGGTCTGATATTAGAGATGATTACGCAATTAACGAAGCACATTGATCCGAATCTAGATATGATAAAATGTCTACTAACCTTACAAGGCTCTGTGACAGATTCCGAGGAAAACTCCTCGATTGAGCTCAATCGTCGGGCAAGCACCCTGAAGAAGATATTGAGCCGCATTCCAAACGAAATCAGTGATAGAAAAGTATTTCTTGAAACCATCAAGGAAGTTGCTAGTGCAATCAAAAAGCTGCTAGATTCTCTAACAGATATAATCAGTAAAACTGAATCACAGAGTAGGCGGCAAAAGTTAGAGGATAGAAAAAGAGACTTCATCAAATGTTCCAAAAGGTTTAGTAACAAATTGAAAGAGTTCTTCAAAGAGGGTGAGGCTCAATCTGTATTTATCAGCGCTGCGCAACTTATAAATCAAACATATGCCATCCAACTGACAGTAAAGCTTTAGAGTAGATTCACCCGAGGAGCATGAATATCTGTTAGAGCTTTTTGCTGTCTTAATTGTTGAAATGATGCACAGAGGAATGTAAAATAGTTGGGTATCGATTAGATGAAGCCATTAATAGTGACCCAATCGATAGTGCAAACTTGGTCAATACCATTATTATTATTATTAAAAAATTAACATTATTATTAGCTTATCTTTACTCAAGAATCATCACCTTTGAAGTTAGATGACGATGTGAAGGGTGCTCCAGAAAGAGAAGAAGATCAGATAATCGTTGAGATGCGAATACATCCGATTCAGAGTTGTGAACTAGAATTATATTTCGATGAGGTATTATGTTACTATGTCGACGGACTAGTTTTATTGCATCAGGTTGTTGCTTGTTTATGCACTGCCGATCGTTTTTTTATCCTCACAGTGGGTGTTGTTCCATATTTAGTCCTAGATTTGGGTGGCTGTTGTGGTTTTCTTCGTCTCGACAATTTGGAGTTCGGACTCTTTGGTTCGTCTGCTAGCTGATGAAGACTATGTTGGCCCGAGCAGGAATTGTCGGCTCCCGAGTATCGCACAGGGCACTGATCGATGTGGCTTCGGGGCGCCATGGTGTACCTTGTGATCGATTTTGTCTCATTAGATGTAGTCTCGTGGCCAGCGATGTCGGCCGTTCTATTTTCGCCGAGGCCCCCGCACAAACTTCCGTTTGGCGAGGAGGATGTGATCTCGTTCTCGTTGGTTCGTTCCTGTTTCCTGAACTTGGCCCGTCTATTCTGGAACCAGACCTGCGAGGAGTTGAGAGTGATGCTCGAAGATTAGTAAGACACTTGTGTTTTTTCCGAATTTCTAGAGGCCAATCAAGGCGATTCTCTGGAGCGAAAGTTTGTTCAAGCTTTACAGACAGTGGATAAGCCCGCTGGTCAGCAATGGCGCGCCTAAAATCGGACCTTGAGCAGATAAGTCCAAGGCTGCGAAACGTTTTTGGCCTCTAGCTCTGGTTAACATTGACCAGATGGCGCCCAGTCCACTCTAAGGGAGGCAATTTAGATGGCCAGCAGCCGAATGGTGGGAGACCATTATATGATTGCGAAGAGGGTTTTGTTTGGCGGGCGGCCGACACGTAGCCAGAAGACAGAGGGGGAAAGAGGGCAGCATGAAGTGGTGGTGCACTTTGCTGGCGCAAGTCTGCTCTTGCGCAATGGTGGCCATCGATCGCCCTTCTTACTGCGAAGGAATAGCAGTGGCCAGTCAACTATAGAGTCCCCGACTGATCTATTAATATGCCACAAGTAAGTAGCGTGCATAGAGATAGAGAGAGACAGGCAGAATGATAGCACTTCCAGATAATAGATGAGCCAGGCCGCAGGCAGGAACATTGGAGCGCATACTAACATCTGCAATATTTCATACGCATCTCCGTTGCTTTAGCAAGCGGACGCGTATGTAATCTATGGGCAACTCTGTTGTTTGGCCGCCGGGGCGCCTGCAAGAAGGGGGCCCACTTGTGCGCCAAATTGTCGGATTGTTGCTTATATCTTGTGAAACTAGCCCCAGAGAGAGAGAGACAGAGAGAGGCCAAACAAGCCAAAGTAGTGGCGGCCCCAAGTGGACCTATGGAGCCCCCGATTGGTGGGGGCAATTTGGTTTTCCAGCAACCGGCCTGAAATTCAGATACTCTCTGGCAGCTAGTCCACTTGGCACGAGAAGCGAGTGAATTTGCCGAGCTTGTGGCTCGTTCCACAGCTAAAGTAACATCGAGCCGGCAGCAACATTCTTATAATCACTTTAAATGATTACCTCAACTCCAAACTCGCCCCCTCAGCCACCTTCCTCTGCCCCTCAGCCGCAGCTTAATGGCAGCCGGCGCACAGGCAGAGGGTCGGCGCGCACTTATAGGCTCGCGCGTTCTCTCCTCCAATTGGTGCCCCCAAATGGGCCCCACTGTTTGGGGACACTAAGGGCAGGCAACGATGTTTCGTCGGGCCAGCTCTAGAGAAGAGTTGCCCTTCGGATGGTCGTTGGGATGGTGCATCTGGCCGGCTGGTTAAGTGCAACTCATCGCTCTTTTGCGCTTGAACCAAGTGACACTTGTTCTGGCCGGCTGGCTGCCTGTGTGGCCGGTGTGCTGCCTGTGAAGCGGTGCAGGATGAACGAATGACATTGGAGCGAAAAGGAGGGTGACAAGGAGCGAGTGACAAGTTAAGTTTGTGACATTTTATCCCAAAATGGTGGAGAAGAAGGCCATTTGCTTGAACGCATTTAGCGCAAACAATCGGTGCGCGCTCTTTTCTCTAGCCTCTCTCTCTGTTGACAAGCTTTGGCCGAGTTTTAAGAAAGAAATTGCCACAATTGTGCCCAAACTCAAGTGAGACCACACTAAAGGTACCTCCAAAGGGTGCTGCCTCTTTCTCGTTTGGTGCAGCAACAACTGAGAAGTGGTCGAGGTGAGTTTGGCCCAACCTAGAGGCTGGCCCAACCATTTTTGGCCCATCTGAGCATTGTTCTAGCCCGCGTGATGCTAGGAAGTGGCTCTTTGACGCCCCACTGTCGAATGTGTTTGGGCAGAAGTTGCAGAGCTACGAGCAACTGGCAGCTCATTCGGACAACCAAGAGGCCCCCGTTTCCAAGATGATTGGCTGGAGGGTTTTTCAACCAAGTGAGGCGTCTCTCTATTGCCAGAAGCAGTCATCTTTCGTGCCAGCCACTTGCAGCCTACTCACTGTCTGCTCGGCCGAGCGGGCAGGCGGCAGAAGAAATTGGCCCGGCCTGCAAGTAGATGAAAGAAAATGGTGTCCGATTGGGAAGTCCAGCTTGGGTAAGGAGCAAAACTACTGGTTGCCGGCGGTTGTTTGCAGGAAAATACTACTTTACGTCATAATTTAGCATCGGCGAGCAATGTACTAGTGCGCGCTGGCTTTGGAGAGAGCAACAAAGAGTGGCCCAAAGCTGGTTGGCTTGTTGTGGGCCAAATGTGCGCGGCCCCATTTGTGTGCGGATTATAATGGAGGCCAAGCGGGCGATGGATGGCCTGTGGTGGCCGTGTTGCTGCCTACCAGTGGGACCACTGGTAAGCAGCAGTGGTATAGAAGTGGGGTGGCTGTTTGCGCTTGATTGAAGCTTGCACCAGTGCCCCATGAATAAACTGGTGGCTGTTGCTTTGGTGTGGGGTCCGTGCTCCTTTGCTCCATCTTACCCGGTTTGTTGGCCCATCAGAGCGGCACTGGCAGGCGGCTTGTGGCAAACTAATGCACTTGCAAAATGCGTTCCACTCTAGTTCAATGCACACATGGACAGAAACACAGGCAGTTCAGACAGACAGACAGACAGGCAGAAGCGGCCCAAAGATAAGCACAAACAGAGCCACTTGTTCCTATCGGCAAGCAACATCGGCCCTCGGTTAAGAGAGTGCACCATTAGGGGCGCCCAAGTTGGGGTGACATTGGATTGGGGTGCAAGTTGGGCGCAAGTGGGCCTGAGGCTGAGGCTTGGGTGGTGTGCACGAGCAAAATAATGATGATCCGTGCCAGGCAACTCTATTGATTTACTCTCTGGGCTCACCACTGGCTGGCCTGGCTTCTGCTTCTGCTTCAGCTTCAGGAGCTTGGGGGCAGAAGAGAGGAACGTTTGATCGGTCGATCGAGCAGGAGCAGCAAAGTTGACAATCATGGTGATTATGATGATGTTGAACGTAAAGTAAAATATCACATCAGAGAATAAGAGCGGAGAACATACACAGTGGCTGGCGGGCGCGCAAAATGTGCACTGAAAGCAGCCGCACCCAATGGGTGCCTCTTTTTGGCTGCCCCTCTCTCTTTCTTCATACTCTCCGGCGCTCCGTCTGCTAGCTCTGTTCGGGGTCCGCGAACACCCAAGAGGACAATTGCCGCAGGAAGTGGGCCAAAACCGAAAGTGGGCCCGGCAGGAAGTGAGTAAGCCACAGGCGATGATTTGAACCGTCCGGAGGCTGCGCTGGCGCCCCCACAGAGTGGCTGTGGTCCATGCGTCTGGCCTGCTCGACTGGCGACCATCGAGCAGCAACAGAGAGAGAGAGAGAGAGATTAAGTGGTTCTCTTGCGCCTACTTTGGCTCCCCGAGCTGCTCGTCCGCTGGGGATTTCCAGCATTGCAGCCTACAGTCTGCCAGTATCTGCAGGGCAGGAAGACAGTCCGTAAATGCATACCCGAAATGAATTTGAAAAATCTACCAGATATATGCTCACGTTTGCGGCAAAATAAAATAAAATAAAACAAAATAATCGAAACAAACCACTTCTTTCACCATTTCTCTCCGCCTACTCACCTGAACTCTGGCCTCTGTCAGATTCGTTAGCATGGCTATCTCCTCGCGTGTGTAAATGTCCGGGTAGTGAGTCTCCTGGAAGGCGATTTCCAGGTTTTTCAATTGCAAACTGGTGAAGGTGGTCCTGATTCGGCGCTGCTTCCGCTGCTTCTGGAGGGAGTTCTTTTGCGAGGCGCCCATCGAGCAATAGTTGCTCTCGCTGGTCTCGCTCCTATTCGTGCTCAGGCCGTTTTCCGAGGGCGACGCTCGAGACACTAGCTCGTCCTCCTGCTCTTCCTCCTCCTCCTCCTCCTCGACCAGAGCTCGCCGCTTCTCCTCCTGGTACAGCTGGTCCCGGAGTTCGGGCCCGCCGGCACCCAAACAATCGGCCTGCAGACTGTCGTCGGGTGTTCTATGCACCGAAATGCTGGCAGCCACAAGCTGGGAGCCGCCCTTGCATTCGCCGAGGGCTGTCTGGCAAAAGGGGCCCTCCGTCTGCCTTGGTAGAGCGTCGCCATCCGCGAGAGGAGCCAAGGCGACGGGCCTAGTGGGCGAGACCGCCACCTTGGGCGCTTTGTGCCGCTGCTGCACCATTGGCTGCTGCTGTGCGAGTGCTTGTTGCTGCTGCTGGTAGCCCGCAAAGTGCTGCGGCCCATTGCTCGCGTAGTGCATCTGCTGCTGCTGCTGCTGCGGGTGGAAATTTGTCTGGCCACTGTAGGCGAAAGCTGAAACGGGCGGCGAGCTAGACGCCTGCTGGCCGTTTGGCTGGCCACTCTCTTGCTGCGACTGGCTCGCCGGGTGCTGGAGGTGCGGACTCCTGTCCTGAATTGGGTAGCTGCCAGCCGACATGTGGGCGCTGAAACTGCCGAACGATTGATGGTAAGTCGTGGTGGGCGTTTGGTATGCCGAGTTGATGTTGTAATCCACGCTGCTTGTGAAACAGCTTGCCTGCTGCTGCTGTTGGCCATACTGGGCCGGATGCACTGGGCCATTCATGGATTCGTAGAGTTGGCCTGGCGGCTGGTTGATTAGCGTTGCGTTTTGACAGCTTGAGATTTGTCCCAACTGGACCTGCTCCCGTTGCATGTAATGGAAATTTGCGCTCGACAAGTTGGCGCCTCCAGAAGCTAGCGACGAGTCCAGGTTCTCGAAGGAGTAAGTGGCCCCATTGGAGTTGGCCATTGCATGATTGCTGTTTCCCTGCGCTGGTCCATGTGGTGCTGGTGCTGGGAAACTGCTGCTGAAATTGCCATCGCTTGCAGGCGCACTGAGGCCCCCATTTTGGCCTCCGTGGTCTTGGTATTGCTGGTGTGTTTGTCTCATCATTATCTTCGAATGGTTCAACGAATGGGGCTGGTTTTGATTGTACTGCGGGTGATAGTTCAGCAGAGCGGTCTCATGAGGCTCAAACATAATCGTGGATATTATCTCAACTAAAAGCACCGAGTTCCGGCTAGCAAACAAACTACGATTGAAAAAAAATCTTCTCCATTCTGCTGAAACACTCAAATGAATACCACTTCCGAGTTGCACTTGTCGCCAGTTTGTGTCCTCAGCTTCCCAGAGGCAATCGAAACAGGTTGATATAGGCAAAGTGCTCATTGCAGAGCAATGTGCACTTGTTTGGGGGCGTCGGGGGAGACGTGCGCATGCGCACTCGCGCGGCGCCCACCAAGTAGCACACGACGAGAGAAACGGACCCAAAATGGAGAGTCGGGAGCCCCATTTCGTGTTTAGTCCGTGCGATGAAAATCAAAGGAATAATCGAGCAAAGACTTTTTGAGAATCACGAAAGATCGGTGAATTTATTATTCTGATGGAACATATCAATATACGTAGATATCAAAGATGGGATGTCGGCAAATGTGCAGGTGGCATGATAAAATGAGAGGCATTACACATCCATAGGCTCAGGAATCGAATTTGAACCGCTTCGATCTGTTGTCATTCTGCTGTCTTGGTCTCGATTTGGACCTGATCTTCGTATCCTCGAGAATCTTGAGCCTAGCCTCAAGTTTTGCCCTGTGCTCGGTACCAAGCGCATTTGTTGGTTCCTCGCCAAGGGCGTCAACTCTTGTCGCTAGTGCTGCTTTAGCCGCCAACATCCTAGACATCTTACCCTTTGTTTGTGTGTTACTCATTCCAACAAGCTGTGCATGATAGATCAATCCATATTTGGGAGTGTCGTGTTTTGTCTTCAGAGCTCTGAAGAGTGCCTTCTCGGCACCGAGAATCTGGACAGTGGATGCAGGGTGCTTAGCCAGGTTCATGAGGGATCCTGCATGAGAAATTAGGCGCGCACCAACAAGCTCGCCAACTAGGATGGTTAGGTTAGGTGCGATGGTCATCATTCTATTTCTCAAATAGTCGAATAGTTGAGATCGGTATTCGCTCAGTTCGATGATGTTCTGGCACAGGTATTTGATGTTCTCCAAGTCTTCGTCAGCTATGTCAGTGCCCATAGATATTTCCGCATACTCCCTAACCTTGTTTAATGTATCCTCGTCCTCAATTATATCACTTAGATCAGCCTCATTTGTTGCCGAACGCATACCAACTCTCAGAATTGTCTTCACGTATGTCATGTGATCGGGCAATATCTTCGACAGCTCTGGGAAGTGCCATCCGTACCACTCGCGGCATCTCATGATATAGTTATTCAATTCTTTGTCAAGATCATCCAATAAGGAAACGGCTTGAACTATCATTGTATCCACCTTATCCGGCGAGAACTTGATCTTATAACGACCTATTCCATGAGCCGTTCCTAGCTGCATGACCATATCATCGTCATCCGACCATTCTGGAATCAAATGGTCAACTCTATTACGTATCAAAGACATTAGCTCCTGAACTCCATTGGTAGACATGCAATTGATATCAAATTTTTCTTTGATCCTAGCTCCCAATTTTGGATCAGCTACCGCTAATTCTTCTGTAAGTTCCTGCTTTATGATAGATTTCTTGATTGCCTTCTTAAGTTTTTTGCCGATCTTACTCTCAATAATTGAAGCCACATTTTCCACAGCCTCGGATGTCGATTTGAACTTTTCGAAGTGATGTAACGATATTAGTTTGTCTAGACTCTCTCCTCCTGCCTGGAAAGCCTTGGTCAACTTATCTATCTTAGAGAGCTTCTTGTCATCGTGTAACTATAGGATGTTGGGGGAGATATTGGGTATGAACGCAGGAAAAAGTTAGCTACGAATCTCCTGATGAGACGGGTAGAACATGAGTGAAGATCCTTACCTTGAAAAAGGCATAGCCTTGGGCTGTTTCGAAAAGCACTAACATGTTGATAGACTGTAACTATTTACGAAATGATAACTTAGATACCTGTGAATCGACATCGATGTTGGGGCCAAGTATTCTCCGGCCATACGCAGGGAACCACGTGGTGGAGTTGCTTGCACGGCCGCGTGAGCTCCGTCCATCTCTGTCCAGGATGCATTCTACAATGTACAACAAGATGAGCGGCACGCCCTCGATATGACATACACAAACACATTCCTCTATTTGATCTCGTAGACGAAGAATAACTTTCTTTATTTTGTAATAAATCTAGTGTAGCTCTTTCATTAGATACTACCTGTCTCGAACATTAGGTTCGAAGAAACGATAATCTTCCACCAATTCCGTTCAGTCCTCGTCGAATCAATGGTAGATCAATGAGCGAAATTTGTCTATTTAGGGAAAGATTGTTGATCTCAAAGGATGTTGATTCTACGATCGAACAGATAGTCGATTACGTACTTAGAGACTACTTATTCAGCTGGGCGACAAAATTTGTACCGGATGATGATAACTTCCGAGATTCTCTTTCTACAAAAATCAAGTAAGTTCAGCTCCCCGAACCTTGCTCCCGACTTCTCTCTATGGATCTAGATTGATCCATTTTAATATTCCAAACAAGGATTGGAGCTCATACTCTCTTGATGACCGGGCGCAATCTGTATATCTCCATCTTCCCGGTTACTAATCACCATTGTGTTCTGAATTATAATTTCTCTCGCAACTAGGAACGAGGTATGGATCATCCTTAGCAACCTCATAGATCGCATGAAAGCCATCGATTCAGTGACTTTTTTTAGTGAGAACTTACCCCGAATTCTACAGAGACATTTCGAAAAATTCAACCTTGCCTTGGCCCACCAGGTCGACGAGAATCAACATATTGTTCGTTTTATGATAGCTCGGCATCTCGAAGATGATCGTGCCGAGCTTGAGTTTATCAGAAAAGTATGTGAATATCTTCTCAGAATATTGATGCCTAGTAATTATGCATTCAGTGATGAATTCGTCTATTTGATCAGAGAAGTTTTAACAAATCATGTTTTCTTCAGCGTGATTGATTATATCTGTGACCCCTATTTCATTAATCACCAAGCGACAGTCTACGGTTCAGTTGTCGGCCCTGTTGCCTCAAATCTCGATAGCAATTTTGCAGCAAGTGTGAACAATATAACCAAATCTGAACAACAACCTAACTTTACTCCATCCGAGATTTTACCGGATGACGAGATAAAAGAGGATATATCTGACTCTATCTATGATCTAGTCTGTGAGATATTTGTGCTAAAGAAGGCACAACATTTCATCCGTCGTACAATAATTACCCTATTCCAAGTGATCTTCGGCAAGACAATCAATCGTCAACTTAAGGACAGTATACTACATCTATCTAGCGAGAAATTTATATTGAGTCAATTGACTAAATTGAGGGACTCTTTTTGGCCAGGTGGTTCGCTGGCCGAGCCGGCTCCCAATGTCTCAGAAGATGATAGAAATTTGACCTATTTGCTCGCCAAACAGTATATAATGACCAGTATACCAGACGTGGTTCTGAATTTAATTGGACAACAGAATGCTAGAAAGGGCTTCTTGAAGATGTTCGAGGCGCTTCAGAGCAAAAAAGCTAACAAACAACTATTCTATGTAAGTGACTATTTGAAAATTCATCAATCTGAGCTGGCGAGTTTTGGATGTGTTCCCTCTCAATTAACAGTTTGTTTTCCCCTTTCCGAATGCGATCTCTAAAGGATATACTCGAGGCGTATATACTTGAACTGTCTCCCGAACTCAAGGGCTACGCTCGTTAGCGTCACTCGCCTCTTCCTAGTGCTCACCTAACTTCATTCAGATTCCAAGTTGGAAATAAAACTGGACTTCAAAATAGAACAATCGTGTCAAACTCCAACACGTTCTTTGCTGTTCGAATCAATCTCGGTTTCTTTGTCAAGTCTCTCCTTCGATGACATCATGCTCAGACTCAACAGTTGGTCACGAGACTTGTGGGTTTTCCACCTGCGATTGCAAATGCATTCAGGTTGCTTGTCAACCGGACGGATAAACTGGTTTGAGGCTGTCTTTCCCACTTGCAACAAGCAATCAACATCTTCGTTGGAAGTTTCGATCCTATCGAGGCGCTCCAGTCAAACATAGTTTCGGAAGAATCCGAGATGCATCGTTTTGCTCAAGAGAACTCGAGGCGATACTTCTTTTCCAGTAAATGTCATAACCGTGAAGAACACTGACCTCTACAGGGTGAATGCGCCTTATAGACTACTTGACCCCGTCCGGAAGGAGATGCTTCGTATACCACTCGAAACCAAACAACTTCCTTTCCTACCTGTTTGGCGCATGTTTGAAAATCATGGCAGCACTCGAAAACGCGCCTATCAGATCCGTAATCTGAGTACGTAAAAGTCTAGCAGCACATGACAATAATCGAGAACAAAGATCATGAATCCATGAGACCGAGATACTTTCGTGAAAGATTTCAGCGGATTGTTTATCTTCATGGTCGGCCAAGCGGTTTCTCATCAGTGCGGGCTTCCGACCGCAGTCATCAGAAAATAGTGGTTTAGATTATTGGTCGGAGATGATAATAAGATCAGACTACCTAACCTCCCCGCCGTTAGGATTAATCGGTCTCAAAGAAAGGCGCCCTAATCGGAAGAGGACAAGCAGAGCTCACCAAGAGGTGACCGCATATTGTTCGAGATGTTTGGACAACGAGATTAGGCGCGAGCTCGTTGTCGGCTTTGTATGCATTACGTTGCCAATTCAGATGAGCCTGATGAGCGATAGAATTAGAGTGCCCTTCCGAGGAGGTGCCACATGAATGGAAGGCTAAGGGTGGAGGCCAATTTAAGCAAGTAGATTCTTTCCTCCCCTTTACTTCCGTCCTCCATGGGCTGGATTTGGCCTTTTTCGCGTGGCGCCCACCGAGGCCACTGCCTTCTGCCAGATTAACACTTCCGATGAACTTTTCATCTCCATTTACACTAGCATCTCGCCTCGGTGAAAGTGGTGTAATTTACACGCGGATTATCTCGTCGTCGTGATCGAGAAATACTGTCCTCCGTCCATGCGAAACGGGGCCCCTCCAGTTGCGACGCTTCCTTAGTTCGGGTTGGGTGCTGGCGCCACCCCCAGACATTGGGGCGCCCTCATGGAGCATTAATGAAGCTAGACGAACATCTCGTCACATCGTATTGGCGCCCGCTCGCTCACGCCCACCACATCAGCGCGAGGGCCGAGCGCGAGCTTCGCGTAAAAATAGCACTGCGAGCGCCACGAGCCAAACAGCGCCACCTTCAAAGCACACACGAGCTCGCCGGCCCCAAAATACCGGGCGCCCTCTCCCTCGGGCTCCCTTCCAGAATGCCCTGTCCCTAGCCGAGTCCCATCGGTCTGTGCTCCTGTTTTCCGGGCTTGAGCACAGGACCCAACTGAGTTGCGCGCGCTTGGGGGCGAAATTCCCCAATGGGGGCCACCGCAGTTGAAGGCCAAGGGAGAGCCACCCATGCCGGTCAGCCGGCATCTAGGCCAATGTAGAATCAAGGGCCCGAAATCCACACAAACACTTAGGGGAACCGTTATGCTATGCTATGGCTGCTGCTGCTTACATCCAGTCGCCAAAGCCCAGTCCTTGTGGCCGGTGGGCACAAGTCGCCAACTACAACAACTTGCAGCCTATCGACGTGGGCCAGCCTTCGCCGCCTGGGACTGGTGCGATCACCTGCGGGGCCACAGCTTGGTTGGCCAATGTTGCGCCGCAGGAACTGGTCTGCTGCGCCGCTCGGCCAGCTTCCCGCCCGCACCCAGCGCCTGAGTTAGGCTGCCTCAGCGAGACGCACAGCGCACATTGCAGCACATAGTGCATCGCGCACGGCGCATAGCGCCCCGCTCTTCCTGCCCACATCGAGAGAGAAGGTTCTTCTCTGGCTGGTTTCAGCGGCGCACCATTGCCACTCGTGCGCCACACTCGCACCATGGTCCTGCTTGGTTGTGCCGACACGCAAACGCTTGCGCAAGAACCAACACAAAGGAACAAACCAAGTTTTGCCGCCCCCCATTGCTAACAGTTGCTACGCTGGCTTCTCTCTCTCCTTTTTCCCCCTCTTTCGCCACTAGACCGAGCGGGCCCGAGTCCGATTTTTTCATCACACTCCGTGTGTGTGTGTGTGTGTGTGTGTATCTCGTACAAGTGTGTTGTGTGAACCCGAATGGGTACGGAAGCCAGGCGGCCGCCAGTGTATGTGAGCGAATGTGTGTCGTCATTGTCAAGTATTCGCTATACGAAAGAGACAAGGTTCTATGTTGTTCGGGGGGCCCACTTTTTCGCGCCGATAGAGCCTTTTAGACTGCTCTGGTGCGGCGTCTTTAACTGAAATTTGCGTCAAGATTCTGGTTGCTCTTTCAATAAATCTGCCTCAATCAAACCAGCCAACTAATACTAATGAGTACCAATACTCAATATTAATCAATGAAATTAGATTCCATTCGTCAAAGCATCTAAGCCGCAAAAGTATTTTTAATTTAACATGCGACACCCCATGACCAATCCTTACTGTGACGATCTCTTATCATGTTGTTGATATTATCATTAAGTTAGATACTAGATCACTAGATTATCCGTAAATAGAAATTTATATATATATATATATACAGTTATATTTAGAAAAATACTCGGACTTGGAAGTTTACTTTCGAGCCAGCGCTTCAACTCAAGCAGCACCCTCAACAAGAATACTCTAACTCATCAAATGTCTTTTAGTTCATACTAATATCATTTGTTCTTCTTTTCATGAGAATTCATCCAAAATGAAAGCTTTTGTTAACGTTATATCAATCAGCTTTTGTCTAGGTCTGGCCTGTCTGGCCTCAGTTGTTAGCTCAGCGTCCCTCGAAGAGATTGCCGCCGCTCGTTCGCAATCGAGCGGTGAAACAGGCATAACAAATCAACTGGATCCTTCGTTGAGACCTTTGAGCCAAGTCAAACATAAAGCCCGCCTGGGTCGCAAGAAACCAAAATCAACCACGCCGTCTTCAACGACAACAAGCTCCTCCACCACGACCACTATATCAACAGTCGAAACGCAATCGCCCGAGTCTGAAGAAGGTGATACACCAGGCAATGAATCCCAGCAGCAAGGCAATAACGAGCCGGATCTAAATGAAACGAGTGGTCGCGGTGGGAACACTGAAAACGACCAGGAGAGAGCACGAGAAGAGTCACCCAATAGAGAGGGCTTTGAGGGACATGGTGAGAGCATTGAAGAGAAAATCTCCAGCTCTAGCTCTAGGAACAAGGGCCGCAATGGTAGACTATCCAAACAGAGGCAAGAGACCAAGGAGAGAGTCAATGATGTCGAGCAAGGAGAGGAAAACGAACCCGAAGGAAAGTGGGCCGGCAAAGGCAAGGAGGATGCAGAGATGGAGTCAGAACCCAATCGTGAGAACTTACAATCGTCAAAGAGCACACATAAAACGAATAGAACAGAATCGTCCTCGTCCATGGCAAGACGAAAGGGTAAGACACAAATCACAAATTGGGGTCTCTACATAGCTTCACCCTTGGTTGGTCTAGCCGTTCTAGGTTTGGGCTTCATTCTTGCCAGAAAGTTATGGCACAAATACAAGAATAGAGATCACTCAGGTGCAGGCCTTGGCGGTTTTGCCGATCTGAAGAATATTCAAATTCTAGGCCAGCAATATAAGGACAAAGTTCAGCCAGAGAGTGAAGGTCTCGCTGCAAACATGGAGGTTAATGAGGAGGCAGGCGATAAGGATGATGCAAAAAAGGATGAGGATAAACTCGGTAGATTGCAATTTAGGCTCGATTATGATTTTAATAATACGAATTTGGCTGTTGGCGTTCTGCAGGCAGAAGAGTTGCCTGGAATGGATATGTGTGGAACCAGTGATCCGTATGTGAAAGTTTATTTAATGCCAGACAAGAAGAAGAAATTCGAAACTAAAGTTCATCGGAAAACTCTTAACCCAGTCTTCAATGAGACGTTCAATTTCAAAGTGCCATACGCTGAAGTTACAACTAAAACACTCGTATTTGCCGTCTATGATTTTGATAGGTAAGTACCTCGCTCAATTCATGGCTGCATCCAAGTCCTTCCGGTGTTCACAATTAGTCCTAACAACTCGCTTTGACGCATAACAACCTAAATACAGATTTTCGAAACACGACCAGATTGGTGAGGTCAGAATCCCTTTGAACACCATCGATCTGGCTCAGACTATTGAGGAGTGGCGCAATCTCACCAAAGTAGAGACCGACGGAGGTCAGGTAAGTGCACTGTCTACAACCTATTTTCAGTTATCCCATCCCGCTGATTAGCTTCTTTTAAAGGACATCTCCAACCTCCGCAGACAGTTTTTATCAGTAAGCTTTCAATTTTAGACACCATCTCTAATATCTGTACCTGTGATCACACCCCGCTATCCGGCAAATTCGCAATCGCTCCGTATGTGATGACATTCCATCACCACATCGCTTTCGGCAATATGCTTCTGTCATATAAATCAAATTGCTCATTCTTATGATGTGAGTATCAATCATGTGTAAAGCCTGGCTGAGCTAGTTCGGAGAGGCTAATAAGAGAGATCCTGCAACGCCTATCCATCTCGCTACTGTTCTCAGCCATACTTCATCGCATCCCCATATCACACCTCAGACTAACCTGATCGTTCATCCTTGAAACAATTATAGGCAAAGCTTGGAGACATTTGTTTCAGTTTACGCTACGTGCCAACTGCCGGCAAGCTCACGGTGGTTGTATTGGAGGCCAAGAATCTCAAGAAAATGGATGTTGGCGGCCTATCCGATCCATATGTAAAGATTGCCCTAATGATGAATGGCAAAAGACTCAAGAAGAAGAAAACTTCAATCAAGAAGTGCACATTGAATCCATACTATAACGAATCTTTTACCTTCGAAGTACCTTTTGAACAAATTCAAAAAGTTTCCTTAGTTGTTACAGTTGTTGATTATGATCGCATCGGTAGCTCTGATGCAATCGGTAAGGTTGTTTTAGGTTGTAGCGCACCAAGTGGGTCTGAGCTTCGTCATTGGATGGATATGCTAGCCAGTCCAAGAAGGCCAATCGCCCAATGGCATACACTCAAGGACCCTGAGGACGGACCGACGAGCTAAGGAAACTTACGAGTCTCAGTCATTTTACTACAGCTAGAACCTCACCACTATTATCTAGTCATTAAATGATGTAAATTTTCCGATATGATCTCTTATTTAAAAGTCCACTATGTTATGACATCATGTCTTTAATGATATTGATGATACGATTCCTGTAAGGATCTCACAGCAAGAAAAAATCTAATTTGATACAAAAAACTAACAGCTCTATTGCCCTTCGAGAAATTTAGTTAGGAAAGATCGCGGACGACTCTCCGTGGTTCTGAAATGTTTAAACAAGTGACAGTCTTCTTTCTGCCTATTCACACTCTCGTTCAGTTCCATCTCACCTTTGGTGATTAGTTGGGCTATTTGCTTCGGATCCTCGATGCGAGAGTTTTTCACATAAATCTCACGCAGTTTCGATCTGACGTCTTCCGTCGACAGATTTAATTTATAATCGTAGACAATCGCTGGAATTTGCCTGTACCAAGCCTTGTATAAATTTATAGAGCGCCTTCTCAACTCTTCTTTGTCAGTCGATGATGTAATACGGACTGGGAAGAAGTTGAATGTAATATCTTTGAATTTTGGAGGCATCTTTCTTGAGATATGGAGCGCAAGTCTGGCAGTATAATGAGAGAGGGGCTATGAATAACAATACTATGGTTCAATGATAACCAATGTGTGATAAGTGGATCGTAATATGTCAGTTGTCAACCTACAGGGGAAGAATGGTTAAGTTTTGGTTAAGAGAAGAAGTCCTACTCCAGTTGTCTTGATATCGGATTGTTATTGGTTGTTCACAAATAGTCGTGCTCCACGAACTTGGCAGACTGCCATAGTGTTTTGGCGAAACTAGGGGTGGCATAGTTCAGCCCGTGCTGCGCGGTTGGCCGCAAGTCAGGGTCATCGAAGCGACAGATCGACTCCTTTGCCACATAAACAAGAGTATTTGTCCTTGCGCTCGGATTCTCTATTGAAAAACTTAAAAGTCCAATGCTTCATAGATCGCACAAGCCCCGCTACATATTTCAACTGATACTTAAGGAGTCGGTCTTGACATTAGATTAGTCCTCAGAGGAAATAGAACTATTTTTTTAAAGGGACAAAAGCGTAGGATAAGTTGACTCATAGATCGAGGCATCATGGACGCGGTAAAAGATAGCTTTAGTGTTTTTATACAAAAGAGCCAACAAATTGGTGACGTTGTCCAAGAAATGTCCACTTTGGTTCAGAATGCCGTCCAATCTCACTGGCAGGTGGTGGATCTGGCTTCAAAGGTCAAAAAGCCTTCCCAAGAAGATTTGGCTCAAATTTTGAAACCTATTGGACAACTCATGCAAAAGGTAGAAGAATTTAAGCAAAAGCATAGGACTCACGATCTATTCAATCATTTGGCTGCAGTCAGTGAAGCAGTTCCAGCCCTCGGTTGGTTGAGTGTAACCCCTACGCCAGCACCATATGTGAAAGAGATGGCAGACATAGCTCAGTTCTATACCAACAAAGTATTAGTAGCCTACAAAGACAAAGACAAGCTTCATGTTGAGTGGGCACAATCATGGATACAGTTTCTCAAGGACTTGCAGACCTATATACGCCAGGTGCACACGACTGGTCTAGTGTGGAATATGCGGGGTGATGACTATAAGAGTGGAACGAGTATTTCTGCACCACCACCACCACCGATGTCTGGCATGCCCCCGCCACCTCCTCCACCACTTACGATGACTGGAAACGGGGCCCAAGCGGACACTGATGCAAATGCAAGAGCGGCCCTGTTGCGAGAATTGAATCAAGGAACTGATATCACTAAAGGACTCCGCAAAGTTAATAAAGGTGATCGTACTTTGGCAACACCAGCATCAGATAGATCGTCCCGCTCTAAATCACCGGATCCGCGTACCACACCCGCGATGAATCGTGCTCCGAAGTTTGAGTTGGAAGGTAGGAAATGGGCTCTCGAGTACCAGAATGGCAGTATTCAGGAGCAGTTCACGATTCAAGCTACAGAGATGAGCCAATCGGTGAATATTTATCGCTGCGAGCGCATAATGGTAATCGTCCAGGGAAAGTTGAACTCAATCACGGTGGACAGTTGCAAGAAGCTATCTTTAGTGTTTGATGACATTGTCTCCATGGTAGAATTTATTAATTGTCAAGGTATCCAAGCTCAGCCAATGGGCCAGGTACCAACGGTAACTATCGATAAGACAGATGGATTTCAGTTATTTCTCCGTAAAGAATCTTTGGGTGTCGAATTGATCAGCGCCAAGTCCGCCGAGATCAACATTTGCATCATCGACGAGGCAACAGGAGATTACAAAGAGCACGCTATCCCGGAGCAGCTGAAAACAACATGGTCTGGTAATCACTTCAAGACCGAGGCACTCGAGAAGGCGTAGTAATCTGTCTGAATTCTAAAATTCGGTTTTAACCATTCATGCTAAAGTCGAACGTAATGTCTCGGGTTAAACTTCGAATTCAGATGAGGAAGAACTAGAACATGACAAAAATCTTATCAGAGATCTAATTTGTATTCGAGATCACACTCGAGTGTGTCTGCGAGAAATATGCTGGAACATTGATAAATTGATAAATCTATATCTGTGCAATCCTACTTGAGAGATATCAAATCCTCTAGAGGAGGCTAAAGTTGAGTGTGTAGCGCGACAATTTTGACTAGAATCTATCGTAGAGTAATCGTATCAGACAAGATTCGATGGAGAGGGTTAATGTATGGAGAAACTGGAGAGTGTTAACATTGCATGAAGTGATTAGAATAGGTATGATCCTGAGATGGATGATCGCAGAGCTGGCGAGGGCTCTCTGATAGGCCATGCCAGCTGGCTGCACTGTTTAATTGTCCGGCAGTTGGATTGGCCCGCACTCGTATCGACTAACCTCCTTCAGTTCCGAGCGTTTGGTGCCCTTTGTTAGATTGCGAGTGACACAAACACAAGTAAACTAGCAATTGATTCACTAGGCAGGCTTGACAGATAGCCCTTGGAATTAGAGACGAGGATAATTTTCGCCAAAGAACCAAACAAGGATCTGATGGCAGAATCAAGTAAGGCCCACTTAGCTGTTTATTTGGTCAAGTTGTGACGATGGAGCTCTTGGGGAATCTCGGCGTCGTTGCTCTGAACGAACTCAAGAAATAGCCGGTGCCGGTTGTGGTCAATCTTGATTCGGATAGATCTTGTCGAATTTAAACGTCAGTTCCATTAGATTGTGTAACTTCAGATGGAGAGGAAGGAAAATCAATCCGTTGCTGACCGGACGGAATTGTTCGTATGTCAACTTCACAATGCTGGGAGGAATTTACGAATGCTTGACTAGACCCGAATTGGCTACGTCTCGTCATATTGAGTCTGTTATCATCCCGACATGTGCTACTAGGCCCACCTAAGACGCCACCAAAGTTTGACAAGAGTCTGGGCTGTCTGCGCTCCTAGTCGTTCAGATGTGGATAGCCACACTAATGAGAATTGTTGCGTCGACTATCATCGATTGATCGCTTTGGATCGAGTGGGTTGCATCGTGAGTCACGATTCGTGACACTCACCTACACAGACCGGAGCATCAAAGTTGTGACGTTCAAAACTTTCAGATTGTCTCGACTGAACAGACGGAGGGCAGACCGACTGGACTGACAGCCGGAAAACACAGTCGGCATGTGACATATGCAGGTCGTTGAGTCAAGAGTTGCTTCTTATCGTCAGTTGAAGATCTCCACAGCCCAATTTGCATATGCTGGAATGTGCCCATGCAAAGAGCCTCGCCTCGCCTCACCACTACCCATGGGCATCTAGCCACGCCTAGGGGCCCATTCGATTAGACTACGATAGGGGCGGGCAATGATAAACCTGCGACGGCAAATTTGAGGTTAACTCTGGTAGACCTTCACAGATTCACGCTAGGTGCGGAGATCCGCTCTCTGCGAATACCTCCCGAGGGCCGCTTTTCTAAACCGGCTTGAATTATCCAGTAGTTCTGAATTACCTCTGAGGCCATGGTATGGAAAGCTCCATGGGAGCGATATATGATCACTATCCATGTACAGATTCAGGGGTATTGTCATGGAACAACAGTCTCATAAACTCAGGAGACAGCTCAGCAAGATTCGGTAGACCAACATTACCAGTTTATCTGAACAGTTTTTTGTCACCTCATCAGTGAAGATTGTAGATGTTTAGACGGTTGAGCGAGATAGGGAGGGAGCTAGTTGGCTATTCGCTAAGAGAGGCCGACAGAGAGGAGCAATGAGTGAGGAACCGGAATTGCGGGAGATAATTCAGTATAAAACAAATACGTACATGAGCTTAAAGTCGGTGTAACTTCGACTAGAACGAACCTCATGACCAATTGTTGACCGTTGAATTCATTTCATTGACAATCGCTTGTGAGCCCCAACGATCAAATTCAAAGATGCTCGTTGGGACATCTTTCAATTATGGCGCACAACGCGCGTTTCCCCAACGTTTGTTTTGGCCTAAAGTAAAAGCGACTTGACGCGAAATTTTCACCTTCAATAGCTATTTATTGATGATCTTAGCCCATCTGTCAGGCATCATGACGAAATAATTTTGGATCAAAACTTCTATGCTATTATGAACTGTCCTCGCCTCTTTATGAGGCGAAACGAACTCGTTATTAGGAAATATTGTACAACAAACAGCCTCAAGTTCGTTGAACCCAAGGGCAGGGCTTTCATAGAGAATCTATCTTCTACAACCCTCACCATCTCCAACTGTGATAGGAAATCTAGGGTTACAATTCAAAAGTCTTTCCAGGTTGTGAGGAGCCTCTCTACATCATCACAAGTACCACCCTTGAGTTCAGGAGTCTCGCCAGATGAAGAAGAACTGCTCAGGACCTCGGGTAGAGTTGTTTGGGGGGCAGTGCTACTCAATGGTGTAAACTTTCTAGCCAAAACGTTCACTTGGATTTATACTGGATCTCATTCTATGTTCGCTGAATCTGTTCATTCTCTAGCTGATACAGTGAACCAATTGATACTCGCAGTTGGAATAAGAAAGTCTCTTCAAAGTCCTACGGCTGACCATCCTTACGGCTATCATCCTATGAGATACATTGCACCACTCATCTCAGGAGTGGGCATCTTTTGTGTTGGATGTGGTCTATCTATATACCACGGTTTTGAGGCATTGGTTTTGAATCCTCCTGAGATTCTCGCGTCGCCGTCTTGGGCTTATGGGATACTAACATTCTCTCTGATATCCGAGAGTACCACTCTGATAATGGCAATAAGGGCACTGAACAAAGGAGGGCTCAAGTCTGGCCTGACCATGAGGGAGTACATTAACCAGAATAGAGATCCAGGGGTTATCGTGGTTCTACTGGAAGATGTTGCAGCAGTTTTAGGTATAGGCATCGCTGCTACTTGCATGGCTCTCTCGAACCATTTTGAGACACATATCTTCGACGCTTGTGGTTCACTTATGATCGGTAGTCTATTGGGCGCCGTAGCAACTTTCATCATAAAAAAGAATACCGTTGCGTTGGTCGGCAAGTCTATACCACGAGAGACTCTGAATAACATAAATAGGATTATTGAGAAAGATGTATTGATACGTGCAATCCACGATGTGAAAGCAACTGATCTAGGTAACGGTGTCGTCCGCTACAAAGCAGAGGTCGATGTTGATGGACGCGAATTAACGAAGAAGTACATCGAGGGTACTGACTTGAAAGAGATACTCGAAGAAGTACGTCGAATTAAGACCGAAAAAGATGTGAAAGCGTTCATTTTAGCTCACGGGGAGGGTGTAGTCGATCTTCTGGGTGCTGAAGTCGATCGGATAGAAAAAGATCTAAGACGAAACTTCCCGAAGGTAAAACACGTGGATCTGGAAGTCCTTTAAAAGCCGAAAGGTAGGGTATATCGGCTCGTGGCACAGCTTTCCTGTATGGTATAAGGATCAGTCCTGGCCAATCAGTCTCGAGAATTCGATTGCCTCTCTTTGTCTACCCGTGATCTCGAGATAATTCAGATAGTGATGCACGGCCATGGGTCTCCTCTTGATCTCCTCAATAAATATCGTAGGCTTTAAAGTTTTCGATAAGAAAACTGAGGCCGCTGTCACCACGTTGCCGTCGTTACAACAAATGGCACAATCTATCAAAGCTAGCTTATCTTTTTTGGTCTTGTACAAAGAGAAATCGATCATTGCCCCGTCATTGACTATATTTGTTATGTAGGTTCTCGGATCAGGTTTCGGCGGGTGGCTCTGTTGGTCGGGGATATTTTCAGTAAGGTGCTTAATAACGAAGTCGATGTTGTTCCTTCTGTGGCACATCACTATCGAGGGTTTGAGGAATGGCTCGTTTGAGGATGGTTTCGCCGATAGTACTGATGCAAGAGTCTTCACAGCTGTCTGTTCAGCTGCGGAGGTTGCCCGTTGGTTATGATCCTCGTCATCGAAATTGAAAGCTTTAACGTTGGAAGTGTTCCAGAAATCATCTTCTTCTTCATAAGACATGGTGACTCATAGTTGATAGAAGAATATGCCCAGAGGGAAATATTTAGGCGCCGGGCAAAATAATGAAACGTGGTTATATTCATCTGCTGTCAGAGCGATGGACGCTAGGATCTGCGTTGAACTCGGGTCCACTGGCGCCTTTTTCCATACGGAGCACACCAGCTGTTGCACCTGGTTCTTTTCGCTCTTGTCCTGAGGGAATTCATCTGATTTGATTAGTGTCTAAGAACAAATGGCAACGACGACTCCAGGAGATTTTGAGTTGGTTGACAGCTGCAAACCTGCGTACGAATTATTGAGAAAAGCTATCAACAATGATCTAATCTTCATAATAGGCCCCCCATCAGTGGGTAAGAAGACTATTGTGGACAAACTTTTTCAGGAGCACAGCAATCTAGCCCACGCTTACGTCAACTGTTATTCCATTACGACTGCCTCAAAGTTCTTTGCTCAAATCTGTCAATCCTTTCAAAGCTACAAAAAGTTACGCGAGGCAGATAAAAATAAGACAAGACGACCGGATGTTGCAAAATCGTTTTCTAGTCACGAGTTTGAGAGATACTTCGGGGCGCTCGTAAAGTTGGCAGAGCAACGTAAGATTGATCGTCTATATGTAGTTCTCGATCATGTTGAAGTGTTCCAGAGGACAAATTTGATGCATTGCTTCACCTCTCTTGTTTCCATGAAAAGGCTAAATATCATCGTGATCACATATGAATCGCCAGCCGATATCGTGCACTATTCGATCCGGGTATCGAAAACCGCAGGGATCAGAATTCAAGATAGAGTCGCACCAGTTATTGTACCTGCATGGTCTAAGGAAGACACTATAAAGTACATTCTTAGCTATCCTCCTCGTGAGAAGGAAGATTTGTACAAACGATTTGTTCGCAATGTGGTCGCCATAATGTACGCCTCCGATAATATGAATCCAACGCAGACACTCTTGATCTGTCAAGACCTATTCGAAGATTTTTTAAGATATTATGAGGAAAAGACGAGAGAGCAGTTGAGGAAGCACCTGAAAAATCAAGGCTACGAGACAGACTTCGACGATGAGGACCTAGAGGAATTTGCAAAGACTAAAGGTCATACAGTTAGCACGGTAGGTGCTTTCTTGCAGTCATTCAGATCTTCCATAGAAAAAAAGCGTCAGGCTACTGTTTGGACCGCCTCTGATGTTGAGGTCCGCCTACAAACCAATACAGCTGTGATGATTATTGCCGCATATGTCGCTGCCTACACTAGGCCAACTGATGATAGGCTGAATTTCGTCAAACTACAGAAGAACACCAGACTGAGAAAGCAAGCCGCCATTGACAAAGGATCAAAGCCATTCACATTCGAGAGATTGTATCATATCTACAAGGGCCTGCAGCGGATATTGGTGACAACTAATCACGATCATCCAATTTATGAAAATGGCTTTGTCCTGGGCGATGTTGAACGCCTGGAAAATCTTAACATATTGATACACCAGAGTGGTTGGTCAGTTCATCCAGATGCTCGGTACAAACTGTCGCCATGCGTGAAAAGGGATTATATCGATAGACTAGCAAACAATTTAGATCTGAAATTGGAGCATATACAGGGTCTGGTATGAAACCCTCTGTACAGGAAGCAAACAAAGAACGCCTACCTGAAAGAAATTGTGCCTATGTCTCCGTTGAGTCGACGGATGTATCTTATCTTGATCGTTTGCGTGCAATTGGCTAGTTATGCTCACGATCACTTTTCTAATCCTGTCAATTTCATGCGTCTCGTGTCGAAACGGAATAACTTTTTCTTATTGCACGTGACTCTCCAATCAATAGTTTTGTTTGCCTGTGACGACGAATTTCTACCTCGTATGGCATATGCTATCCATTCCACGATCTTCCACCAGCAGGCTCTCACTTTCGATTAGTGACTATCACACTAGTGCTGGCACACTTTTCTCGAATTCTATGGTACATGTGTGCTCAACATTTAGTAAATCAACTTGGATTACCGGGAAGGCTGTGCCTAAGGTTGAAAGGCAATTTTGCTAGCTCGACCCGGGCAGCTTGAGGTGAAGACAGAATATTGCGTGTAGTCATTGGCAACGAGCATGAATTCAAAAACATTTCACTGATCTAATTCCTTCTTGCCCGGAAGACGTAAGAATACAATTGTATCGTTGCCCCTCATCACTACAGATACTGAGAGTAGATGCAGTGGAGTCCAACACAATTCGGACAGAACTATGGGTTTTTGGTGCCCAGTAGATAGATCTTATCGAGAATTCGTTGAGTTCAAACAACAAATTCCGTCGAACGAGGTTAATTTTTGCGAGATCTACAGGAGTTCTACCCTATGTGACCCTCAGGGATCGTGAGTGGTTGACAAGACGCGATCGACTTGTGAGCTCAAGTTCATTCTTTGTTTCATAAATCCGCCGCTAGGGCGGCGCAACAATAGTCTCATATGTACAGGGCAATCCAGACGGGCTTCGCTCACCCGTCCCAATGACGGGCCGACCTGCACGCCGCTAAATCTGCGATGTATATAATATCATCGCTCGTTTAAATGATTATGTTCGATCTATAGGACCCTAATGTCGCAACATCCTATTGTTAAAGTTTCAGACAATTGCTTCCTGTCCAAATCTATATTCTACTAATCATAGATTAAGAATCATTTAGTCTAGGGACCTGGTCAGGTAGCAATCAACATGGCGAGAATGAATGTTCTGGCCGAAGTAGCCAAAGGACTCAAAGCAAACATACATGCTGTGGATAACCTTTCCCCGGTTGCTCGAGTAGCTGTATGTGTTAAGGCTGGCTCTAGGTACGAGCCAGATCATCTACCAGGTATCTCTCACCAAATACGTGCCTCCGCTGGATTGACTACGTACGACTCAAGTGTCTTCGGGATCGCTAGACACATGGAACGGGCTGGAGCATCTTTTAGAGTCAACTCAAATCGCGAATATATAATCTATAGAGTTGATTGTTTACGCGACAAATTGGATTATGTCCTAGGGTTCATTGATGATACCATTCATAGGCCAGAGTATAGATCGTGGGAGTTAGTAGATTACATTCATCCTAAGCTCAAGCATGAAATATCTTCTTACAAGCACAACCAGGATGAACTCATCAATGAAGCAATGCATAAAGCTGCATTTCGCGGTGGTTTGGCCCATTCTGTATACACACCGGAATATCGAATAACGAAATTTAACAGAAACGACCTGTTCGAATATCTCGAGAAGAATTTCGTCCTCGATAGGATGACTTTCACTGCTCTTGGCTGCGACCCCGAGGAGTTCAGTTCCATAATTGAAGAGAAGTTCAGACTCAATGGTGCGGAATACAAAGGTGTCTCAGGAGAAAGCCGATACATTGGAGGTGGTGAGGCTCGCGTCCAGGCTGGATTTCCTCTAACAAAAGTGAATTATGTTGTTCAAGGTGTACCAATTCAAGACCAAAAAAGTTTGGCTGCCCTCGAAGTTATTGCCTCGGCTTTCGGCACCCAAAAAGGGGCGATACATGGAGATGGGTCGGAAAAAACTCTGCACAATCTAATGCTATCATACTCGAAAAGTATACGGTGTTCCATAATTAATCTGAGCTACCAGGATCATGGACTGTTCGGAATTTCGATTTCTGGGCCAAACGAGAAACCCTTCACGACTGCGGTCAAGGCAGCCATCAAGCAGACGAAACAGGTGCTCACCAATATGAACGAAAACGATCTTAAAAGAGCTAAGCGCATCGCGAGGGCTCGTTGTTTGATCGAATCAGAAAATCATGATATTGTTTTCAAGGCGATGGCTGATCGCCACGCGGCAGGTGTGACGGGACAAAGTCCACTAGCCCTTGTTGAGAGTTTGACTTTAAAGGATGTTCAAGCGGTCGCCGCTCAATTGTTGAAGAGTAAGCCAACTATGGCAGTGGTTGGAAACCCTAGGTTTGTACCTTACGTCGATGAGTTAGACTGAGATGATGTTCAATTCCTATGGGTAGAATAAATAATCACCTCACAAGAGCCCATATGACTCTCGAGGGAGTTCGATGTTTAATTTCACATAGATCATGTATGCGACAAACGAGAAGTCACAAAGGTTCTTTGGCATAGGAGTATACTTGACAAACTTGCCTTCATTCGTGTTCCGTTTTCATGCTCAGACGCTTTTTGCACCACTTGATGTGACTGTGTAGATTGGCCTTAGTTTTCCACTTGTCCTCACCGCAAATTTCACAACGATAGGTTTGACGTTTCATGGCAGGACACATATGGAGTGCTATGCCAAGCGGTCCGGAAAAAATGCCGCCGCATAGTTTGCAACTGTGCTCGCCAATCACATCTTCTATGCCTTCGCGCTGGGCTAATTCTTTGAATTCCTCCTCGGTCATCGTTATAGCAAGGCCGTAGATTGGCTCTGGACTCTCTGAGCGCGATAGATCTACAGGTTTATCCTTGTGACTGCTCCTCTCCTTGCCTCTTAGCTTGACTTTGCAAGGGCCGTTGCTCGTGCAACTACGCTTTGCTGCGTCAGCGCGTCCCCCGTCACTGGTGCATACCAGACTGATGGGACCATCATCACCATCGATTGGCTTCTCGTACTTGGCCTCCTTTTGATTATGACTAGATTTATCAAAGTTATTGTTTGCATTCGGAATGACTTCATTCAGACGAAATGGACTATATATACTATGTTGCGCCGACATCGCCATTAGGGCCTTGACTGCCTGCAGTTCCGAGTGCCTGTTGGGCCCCTTAAGTTTGAGTTTGATGTTACGATATTCATTCTCGATTTGGCTTGGCTGATCAGCGTGCATGGCTTTGAGATCATTGGTTCACACGCGTTAGTATCTTATAGAAATGTGTTCATATCCGATATTGGCCTTTCACTATGTTCTGTTGACTAGATGACTCAGTGGGTGACTAGTTCCAAAGGGAGATCTGATGACTTGAATACTTTATTGACATCCTCTTAGCATTACGTAAACGTGCTTCAACTGACTAGAGGAGTGGAATTTGAGAATGAAAAATCAATCACTCCATTCCGAAGCACGATTATTGGAATGTCGAAAGTTACGGTAACAGTTACATAAGCGGAACTGCAGTGTCCGCCGCTGTTGCATCAACTGCCAAAATTGGCTCCATCGAGAGTGATCAACAATGCTAGGGGTCGCGCGCGCGAAAAAATTTCGTACGCTGGTATGCACTGCGCATGCTTGGGGACCAGTTGGCAACCTAGGGAAAAAATACCATTGTAAACATAACAAACTCTTGGAACCAGGCCAAAATTTACAAATCGGCCATGCCTATATTTCTGGTTAAACAAGATGATTGAACCTAAAGTGGAAAATCCTGCGAAGGATAGTCTCGGAGAACATCTCGAGGCTATCCTTCGTCAGGAAGCGCTCGCCTCTGGCATTGATTATGAGATTGCCTATCAGCTTCAGAGGAATCGAATGTTGGCGTTACTGCCACAAAAACCACCAAGCCCCCAAATAATGACAGTGATAACACCAGAGGAAGAGCCTCAAAAGCCTATTGCGAACCCAATAAAAAAGATTAAGTTGGACTCCTCTTACAACCTCAGACGGCGGAAAGCCAGAAAACCTTTGGCTATCAATGACCTCGTGATTAACCAATTTTCCGATGCTGAAAGCTATAAGGATAGGATCCTGAAGAAAGTCAATATAGACAGTTATCACATGTATACCCCAATGACTGAACCTGCACAGAAAATTCTCTCGCTTTCTAGAAGAATTATGAGATCTCAGATCGATTGTTTCTCTCATGAAAAAAGTAATCTCTTAGTAAGGACTTGGTTAACCACTGTCCGAATTTTTGAATACAACCCTAAAATTAACAGCTATCGCGAAGTCAAAAGGATACCAAAAAGGTACATCGAGATGGCCCCGAATCTTATCTTATCTATCCATCACACAGATGAGGCCTTACTAGTAGGATACCTAGTTGACAATGATGATAAACACGAGGACAGCAAACACAAGACCTCATACCTAGAGTTCAGAAACCTCTTTGGTAAACAAGTTCACAAATCATACTACTATGATCAAGTCGTTAAGTCAATCGCATCGGGCGGAGATTTCGTTTACGTACTGACCGTCGATAATTTTGTTTACATACATCACCGAGCCAATTTTTCCTTCAGGGTATTCCAAGTAGATATGAAATTATTGATTCGAGACAAAATAATCAATGTTTCTGCCAAGCCTCTAGGCAACTCAAGCTTGCAGCTCACCGCAATCACCACCAAGTCTCTGATCGTCAGTCAATATGACGCTTTGTGTCACACTGTATTACAGAACTTCAATCTAGATACTACTGATGGTCCAGCCTACGTCACTGTATCGTCATTTTTCCTTAGAAACGATCTGGTCATAATACTTCGCAGGCTGATGGACTCTAGCCTCGATGATGGTAAAAATTCAAGAAGCAAACTCATACTAGGAAGGATACTAAAATGTGCCTCAGAGCAGAAGAAAAATCCCGCAGAGTATTTCGTTTTAGAAGCCACGATTGGTTTCAGTTACCACATCCGACAGGTCGAACATGACTCAGGCAGCAAAGTCTATATATTTGGATCGCCTGAAATGAATGATGAGACACCAAGGTATGAGCTAGGGTGTATCGATCTGGAGGACTTCAAGCCAATTTGGGCTATGCCACTAAATGAGATCGATCCTGAGAGCCAGATGCTAGTTCACAACGATCACGTCGTCATTGTTTGTAGCACTAGGGACGAGTTTTGCATAAGGCTAGATGACTGCTATAAAAGTTCTGAATGCCAGATGTGCCACATTAAACTTCCCGGTCAGTCAGTTGTTAAACATGAACTTCACTCAGGTATACTACGTGATATCAAGATTTTACGCAATAGATCGCTGTTGGAGATGGAATGAATGTCTAAAATTGACAATTCGCGCACATAGAGCGCCACTTCAGCGATCAACCTCAATCAAAAGTCGAGGTTAATAACCAAGATCGTACCCGATGAAAAATCTCATGAATGATCAATCTTGAGTGGTGATCCGTCTCAGGAATAATAAATCTTTTATCAGGGGATATGATTTTTGTCTGGACAGTCCTAGATGCTCTGTAAGTTAAATTTTATCTTTGATGAGCGCTTTGTATTTGCCTGAGCATGTTCTGCAAACCAGATGCCCCGCCCATTCTAGCTAACATGTTTGGCTCAATCATTTTGGCCATCTGTTGATTCAGTCTAGCCATTTGGTTGGGATTAACGTTGCGAGTAGGGTCGCCACTCTTGAACAACCCTTTTATGCCTCCCATCTTTTTTACAACCTGTGCGAATTTCCCGTACTGAACCAACAATTCCTTAACTTCATTGACCCTAACACCACTACCCTGGGCCACTCGCTGTACACGTGATGGCTGTTTTGTGAATAGTTTAGCTCCTTCTTTGGAGTCTAATTCACTGTCGCTCATTGAGTCCATGATCGTCATCAACCTTTTCAATCTAGACATTGATTCTGCTTCTGAAGCTCCCTTAAGCAAATCGGCGCCGAATCCTGGAATCATGCTCAATATCTGATTAAACGGACCCATCTTCATTATGTTAGTAAATTGCTCGTACATGTCCCTTAATGTGAATTCTCCATGCTTGAGTTTCTCCATCAGATCTTCGTTCTCCTCTAGTTTCAGCTCATTCACTTTATCGATGAGACCTTCAAGGTCGCCCATTCCTAACAGTTTTGATACGAATGGTTTTACTCGAAATTCTTCAAATTCGTCAATGTGCTCTCCTGTACCTATAAATATGATTGGTGATTTTGTTGCGGCAACGGCACTCAAGGCACCACCACCTTTGGCATGTCCATCAAGTTTGGTTACTATCACAGCACCCACGTCAACAATCGATTTGAATGCCGCAGCCTGGCTCTTACAAGCCTGACCAATAGAAGCGTCCATGACGAAGATGATCTGATTTGGTTTAACAGCAGATGATATCGACAACATTTCTTCGAACAATGATTGCTCTTGCTTATGTCGACCACTGGTGTCAACAATGATGATTTCGAAACCCTCTTGTTTAAATTTTTGAACTCCTTCATTGGCTATGACAACTGGGTCGGCCTCCTCATATGAGCCATAGAAGGGAATTCTAGCTTTCGTTGCATTCTGTTTTAGCTGATCGAATGCACCAGCTCTGAATGTATCTGCACACACTAAGGCGCATTTCCAGCCCTTCCGTTGATAATAATGAGCCATTTTAGTACATGTAGTGGTCTTACCTGCTCCTTGAAGACCGACAAACATTATTACACTACTTTTCTTTTTCACAGGTGTCCAAGGTTTCACACCGGGATCTATTAATTTCACTAACTCCTGGAATACGGCCATTTGTATCATTCTCCTCTTGTTGAGGCCTTGGGCCATCTCCTCAAAATCGATAACCTGCTTTACATTTTCTCGCAGTTGATTGACTAGCTTGATGTCGACGTCCGCTGCCACTAATGCTCGACTGATCTCTTTAAGGAGGGAATCGAGTACTTCCTGGTTAATGATTGTTGCATTACCCAGGGACCGTAAGGCTGTCGTGATCTTTCGTCCTAAATCTGCTAAAACCATCTTGGAAGCTGGATTTTTATATAACTAGCTCGTTGTCGGCCGATATGCTGAACTCTATGTGAATTGTAAATACATGAATGTTCTCAGTGAATAGAACAGAAAATGATATCAAGTGAGACTGGGTAAAAGCGTGCCTGAAATATCAGCTTGCAGTCAGCTGGACAACGACAGAAGCTTCTGACCATTTTGTTTACATGCGTCGCAATCTTTTTTTTTGATGCCTTTGCGCAGGCGCGTCACAGTAGAAAACCATGGCGGGAACACGGGGATAACATTTCTCGTGGTCATCTTTGTTTACTTACGTCACGTGCCATGAATGTCACTTGCTTCCGCCTAAATTCATCCCACGAAGATTCATCTAGCAATTGTAGGGCTAGTCCTACCAAACTATGGCCATGAGTTTCCTTGAATATCAAGATGAAATGTACACGAATGCTGTCACCGACAGTGACTGCCTTGTTGTTGTTTCACGAGGTATGGGTATAGAACAGTTGATGGTCCGTTTGTGCCGGACCTATAGTGATGACACAAGTTTGGTCATAGTGATTGGAACGACCGCCGAGGACGACACATACTTTAGGAATCAATTGATTGACGAGAAGAATGTTCCTTATGGCAAATTACCTGAGCGCATAACAGCCGAGTCAAGTAATACCAAGAAAAGACGCGAAATATATCTACAAGGCGGCGTTCTCTTCGTGACCGAAAGGATTTTGGTCGTAGATCTATTATGTGATCGAGTTCCAACAGATCTCGTAACTGGAATAATTGTCTACCGTGCTCACAAGGTTTACACTGATTGTCGCATGTCTTTCGTCCTCAACCTGTATCGGCAAAAGAACAAGAAAGGATTCATAAAGGCTTTATCACAAAGTCCCCAATCGTTCTTCGGTGATTTCGCCAAGTTGGACAAAATAATGCGATCATTGTTCGTTACATCTCTACACATATGGCCTAGATTTCATGCATCGATACAGGCCTCTCTTGGTTCTCCTAAGACACAACCAGAGGTGATCGAGATAAATCTTCCGATGAGCCAAAAGATGAGAGCTATACAGATGGACATACTAGACTTGATCGACATGTGCCTCAAAGAGTTAGCGAAAACAAATACATCTTTTTTGAGTGATTTGGATCAGCTCAACGTGGAGAACGCCATCCACAAATCATTTGATGGCTTTCTGAAGCGTCAATTTGACGATATTTGGCATCAGTTGAGCTCTCAAGCGAAGAGACTTATCAATGATATAAACTGGCTCCGGAATCTGTTGCGCCTACTGACACAGTCGGACGTTGTGACATTTTATAACCAGACCCGCGCTGCGCAGAATTCCGTCCGTATCAATAGCGAGGTTAGTGACTGGATATTCTGGAAACCAGCCGATAGATTGTTCAAACTTTCCAAAGAGCGGGTTTATCCTACTGATAATGGAATAGAAGACTTCGACTCGGAGACCAATCTCAAGTGGAAAGCTTTCCAAGATTTAATCGACGAAATTGATCGTGAAACGATCGAAATCCAAGATACTGTCCATGTGTTCATTGTTGTAGTTTCTGATCACCTTGCACGTCTCTTGAAAGATATCTTAGCTAAAGGTGCTACAAATGTGCTGAGGGAGAGGATTGAGAGATTCAATGCATTGATGAAAGCCGATTCTTCATCGCTCGATGCACTCCTGCTGCATGGAGTACCAAATATCGAACAAAAGCCCAGCACCACCGCTGACGAAGGTACCACTAGCACCACCGGAAATGAGCCTCCGCCCATCAAGAGGCGCTTTAGAACCAACAATCCAGCGGCAGAGAGGCTCCAACCAGAGGGCACACTGACTCTGACACAGATAGTCAGGAAAATGCGTGATGAGAAAGGTGAATTGATTATAATCAACGATGAGGATGAAGAGAGACCAGTGGTCGACTCTGAGGACAAGATTCGATCGAAGAAACAACACACCCTGAAGTTACATTATTTTGCAACTTCTAAAGATGATAGGCTCGTATTTGAGTCCAATCTTAGAGAATATAAGCCCTTACATGTGATCATGTATGATCTGGATATGCACGCGATAAGACAACTCGAAGTATATCAAGCCTCTGTATGTCATCCGAAGAGATGCAAAATTTACACAATACAGTTTGAAAACTCTTTCGATATGCAACAGTATCTAACTTCAATCCGAAGAGAAAAAGAAGCGTTCGAGCAGTTAATCAAAGAGAAGGCGACCATGGTTATTCCGAGTGGCAGAGATGGAAAAACAGATGGTCATCCAGATTTAGTTCGTGGTGAACTGGGCTTGAACGAAGTATCCGATACGACCAACACACGCCGAGCTGGTGGCCAGATCGATAGGTCAGATATTATTCAGCAGAAAGTTCTAGTAGATATGAGGGAGTTTCGCGCCGAGCTACCGTTTGTGATATATAAGCGTGGTATTGAAATCGAGCCCATTCAATTAGAGATTGGTGACTATATTCTAACTTCAGATACTTGTGTTGAACGCAAGAGTATAAGTGATCTCATTCAGTCCTTGCAATCTGGTCGTCTCTTTAACCAAGCAGCTATGATGACCAGGCACTTCAAACGTTCGATTTTGTTGATAGAATTCGACGAGAAGAAGTCGTTCCATTTCAAAGGTCGCTACTGGGGAGGAGCAGGAGGTTATAGTGGTCCAAAATCTCGCGATAAGCCGGTGGATCTGGTTGAAAAGTTGATTCTGTTGACTATCCATCATCCAAGTCTACGTATCATCTGGAGCCCAGATACAAGGTTTACCGCAAGTTTATTTGAGGATCTCAAAATGGAGCAAGATCAGCCGGATGCAGCTAAAGTTGCCTCAATATCCTCACACGAGTTGCCACCTGAGACATTTGAAGATCATTACGACATTCAAGTTAAAGAATTTCTACTCAAACTGCCGGGTGTTAATTCTAGGAATGTCTACTCTTTGATGAATGCAGCGCCGAGCCTGGCTGACTTGGTTGAAATCTCATTGGAAGAATTGCACGAGATATTGCACAATAGTAGATCAGCAGAGTTACTTCATCAGACGCTTCACTCATCCTTGAGAACCTTGGCTAGCGAGGCCATTCAAGCCGAACAGGCTAACAAAAAAAGTCGTCTTTTCAGCTGTACAAGAAAACGAAAGGGTTTACTATGATCTAGTGTAACTGAATCAAGGTTACGCTGCTTAACACTTTGTCTTGTTTATTGATTCACTGGTTTTTTGGTGGGGTTCTAGGTCCTGAGCCGTTCTATCGATCAGACTCGCTACTTTAGCAGAATTTACATCATGACATCCACGATTGTGCTCTTCTCATTTTGCTGTTCCTTATGGACCTTTGGTTGCCCGATTCCTTCAAAGGTTTGAGGACCATCCTGTTGCTTTGTTGGCTCATCGGTATAATAATGATCAGCACAGTCGCAGCATGCTTCCAAATCGGTCAAGTAATTATCCAGAGCGACAGCTGTCATTTTGATTACGTCCTCTACCCTGCTTCTCGAGCTACCGAGACGAAGATACAACAAATAGAGCAGATAGAACATATTGATCTCTACCTCGCTTTGAATTTCATGAATCTCATCATCCTCAGTGATACAGCACAGAGCTCCTTTGACAAATTTCTTCACCGCTCTTATGACACATTTGAAGCAGGAGACTAGGCAGCCCTCATCCCGATAGGTCTCGCTTGAGTAGCTCAGCCTATTGGTTAGGCGTCCCTCTGCCTCGATCTTCTTCTTTTCCCTCTCACTGAGCAGCTCGTTCACATGAGAACATCGGCTATCGTCGCGTATGTTACTGCTCTTCAGAGGAAGTTTTCCGGCAGCTTGTCTAAGTTGGTTCCTGATTGCCCGCATTTCCGCGCATTTTTTCATTAACTTAGCCCGCCTGTACCGGAAGCTTGCAATCAATTCGGCCTCTCGGCGAGCACCAGGCCAGAATCGATATCCAAACAGGACGCTAGTTAGCTTGAAATTCAAGGCTCCCAACGTCAAGATTGACAGTGACCAAAGTTCGAGAGCCAAACTCAAGAGGACCATCCACCAAATGGCCACAAAAAGTTTGCCGCAAATTTCATTCATCGCCACCGTGCACTGTACGACGAAAGTTTCTGTCTCGCCTGTCAAGCTGTGCTGGCTGTAGTGACAATTAGTCACCGTTGGAAAGATGGTCATGGACAAAAGATAATCGATTGAGTTGACGCTTGACACGAAGTTGTGACCCTTGAAGATTTCCAGCAGATAGTTTTTCAATAGATTTGCATATTCTAACCCATAATATTTGTATTCGTTCCCAATGAATGACATCGGCAAGAAGAATTGCATCAAACTGAGTGATGCTGAGCAAAGAGAGTACCAAATCAACCTAGTCCTGAGCTTGAGATTGGTGTATCTGTAAGTTGTTGGGTTGTTTGTCAAGAGTAAATATATCAACTGATTTGGGTAGCAATCAAGCTTATGGTCGTAGATGTTGTTATAGTTGTCAACCATATTGATTTTACGTGCGATTATATCATCTTTTGTCAGAGGGTTGTCTTCTTTCTCGCTGACCATGTCAAATTTCTGCATCCTTTTCATACGGGACAGCAACTCATAGGGGCGAGCCTGTTCCGCTGCACGAGCCAGCTTTGAATCTTCATGACCAGACAATTGCAGCAGTGCCTGCAGACTGTCGTTATCAAACAAGGCCGCCCATCTTCTTTGCGCCAGATAGGAGCACGCAGCAAGCAGAATGATTAGAGCCCATAGTGAGTGGATGTAATTATGGTTTATTTGGCGATAATCATTCTCATTTGTCATGAAGCTTAGACCAACATTGGGCGGCTATTCGGGTATAAAAATTCAACAATTGTTAGGAAAATTAGGAACCCAGAAAAATACCTCCGAAAAATGGTCTAAATCTAACGGAAGTCGGAGAGACATCCATGATATGAAACTTACCCGCTGATCCTCCTTACCTCCGGCAACCACGACAGTCGAAGTTCCGTTGGTGATGCAAAAGTTTGTTATCTCACTTTTGTCAACACCCCTGATTCCCTGACAGCTGAAATGGTCTCTAAATTGTCTGTAACCAATCAGGAAGACTATCGATAGAGCCAAGATGGCCAACTTGTAGGAGTGAAGTTTATCGGTTAATTTAGGAACCTGTTTTCCAGGATTGTTTTTTGAGGAGAACAGACGTCGCACCTGGCCAACAAACTGATCCAACATCTTGGCCAAAAACTTGTATCAGAGTTTGAAGTGTTCCTATCGTCGAGATCTTGCACTTTTCTAGATATGTTGCGGCCGGCTGATGGTTTGGTTGTGACCATTCGGCTGGCAACTCATCAAGTGTTGTCCCACAGCAAGCCTACAAACTTCCAGGCCCAATCAAGAGCAACAAGTGTCCCGGACAAGCAAATTCGAGGATTAGAGCCATTGCTTGAGAGCCGCGATAGAGGCGACTTGTAATACGATTAGCGGCAGCTTACTCACAAGCGGGAATCTCTTACAAGTTATATGATCCCTATGAGCGGCTAGTAAGAGGGCATTCAGGATGAACACATGTCGAGGGCTAGAGACATATGTTGGCCGATTCTCTGATCATGGAGCGTTATTCGACTGCATCTCAGACGAAACATGACACGAACAACTGCTCCGGCGGGATGTCAATCACAGCATCGACACAGGGCGATGGCCATAGACCGCCGGGGACGATATGGTTATTAAGAGTGTGAGACAAATCAAGGATGGTTAATTTAGACCTTAGATCTGGCAGAGCAATAAAAGTATCGTATTCTCCCTTGAGAGATGTCCTCATGGACTGCGATTTCGCACAGTCCCATCCCTTACTGGGACAAAATCGAGCAGGAGACAACACCAATTTCGAACGAGGATGGGGTGAAATTCCACCCATATTTCCGATCTTGGACTCTCAATCGTTGACATCAGGTCTGTAGTGGAGTTTTTAGATTCTATTCCTGGATCCAGACTTGCTATCAGGGCTGTCTGAGCTAGATTGAGATAGATCGGGCTTGTGAAAACTTGGTGAAGGTGAACAAAGCTTCTCCTCCTCTAGTGTCTGCTTGATCTAGATAGCGGATTCAGAACGAGCTAGTTAATTAAGGTCTCTAAGGTGGAACCCTATCTTCCACGTTCAGCCACCAACAGCAACTTTGCACGTCCAGGCCTAGTATAGCGCGATCTGACCGACTGACTGATTGAGCAATGAGGGCACACAGTGAGACCATGCAAAGAGTTTCCTCGCATAGTTGTTTGCCGTTTGGTGACACTTGACCAATGCTTGCTGGCGACCTGAGAGCTGTCTTGACCTGGTAGATGTAAATTTTAATTAAATGAGCTATCATATCGAGAAACTTATTAAAAGAATCTCGAACTCTTTCCTTTTCTTCTCGGATCTCTCTTAAGGTCCATGTGTCACTCATTGAACCGAATGATTTGGAGCGATCAGAAGAGAGACGAGTATTCGGAGGGAACGCTTTCGCTAAGTCTTTATCAATATACAATGCAAGCATGATTGAAGCCAATCAACTGGGAGTCTTATGTGCCAAGTTTTTTGGAAAAATAAACAAGTCATTCTCCATTGAAACCAATTGGAGAAAGCTGACAGCTGATAGAAAACTTCAAGGCAATAGAAGAGTTGTAAGACAACTGAGCTCTATCGATTTGTTGCGGGTCATCTCGACCCTGTGGATTGTAGTGATCCACTCGTATAACTTTGCTCTGGGTTGGATGAAATTTGACGATAATGAAGAGAAGAGAGATGTTTATAAAAGTTTATTTAGCCAATTCATCGCCAACGGCACATTCGCGGTGGACAATTTCTTCTTTATGAGCGGCTTTTTGGCTTTCCTGAGAAACAGACAATCGGAAAAACGCCAATCAATCAGCCAAGAGAGAAACAATCCTAGAGTGGCGGGAGACTTTCACAACCGATGGAGGAGGCTCTCAGCGCTTATAGTACAGCGTTATATTCGTTTGGTTCCATTGATGATGTGCATGATTTTCATTAGTGTGCTCATGCTCCCACAACTCAATGGGACAAGCGACCAGCAGAGATGGCTGGTTGCAACGCAGATGTTTGATCAATGGTGCCGGCTAAATTGGCCTGTCAATATACTCTTGGCGCATAATTTATTTCAAACCCAACAGATGTGCTTCAGCCATTCTTGGTATCTAGCGGCTGACTTTCAGCTATTTGTATTGCTCCAAGTGGTCATTTTCATGTTCAATCTGAATCTGTCCGAACACGGAGCCAGCGGTTGGATAACTACAATCTCTATCTTCTTCGCACTTGTCGGACAACTGGTTTGTGCCAGCTTAACTTATATCTACAATTTGCCTGCCGTCCCTTTGGTCCCAGTCAAGGATCAACGGTCAGTAGAGGTCTACTATAGAATCATCTACATAAAGCCTTTTCAATGGCTCTCGAGCTATTTCATCGGAATCATAAGCGCAAAATACATTCTAGATCGAAGAGTAGAGAGTCCAACTCGTCATCAGACAAATTCTATCAAATTTTTGCAAACAATTCTAACTGCTCTTTTGTTTTCCGTTGTCATCTCAAATATGTTCTATTTTAGAGAAGAAACTCCCATGAGTCGACACTATGCAACTGTTTACTCGCTTTTTGCTCGTCCCATTTGGACCATCTGCATCGCAGGTCTCATTGTATTGTTCTCAAGGGAGGCTTCTTGTAAAACAGCTCGAGATAGGTCACAAAAAGCGACGAAAATGAACCTCCTGTCAACACTTAGTCGCTTGTCATTCTCAGTTTACCTCCTCCATCCGGTTGTAATGTCAACCTTCTACGGCAATCGAACAGAGACATTCCAATTCTCCAACTACTTGTTGCTCTATTTTACAATTGGTAACATTGTATTGACTTATTCTGGGGCAATACTTATCTACCTTTTCGTTGAGCGGCCGATTCAGAACCTTTTTCAAACAGAAAGGGGATTCTTTTCAAAAGGTATCAACACAGCATCCTGCGCGCTGGATAGGAATGCGCTGAAGGCTCAAGCTGGCACATCGTCGCAATCAAAACGCTACGAATTGCAGTCGCTCGAGAGAAAAACGGATGCGGTCGATCGTCCAACATGTGAAACGATGCTTTGAATCGTCCTTCCTCTAGAACAGGACCGGCGATCTCTATTGTTATGGATGATAAGTTAATTTGTATAGATTTGATATAAGTGGAACAATGAGCGGCAAAAATCTTTTTCGTCAACCGAGGCCGACACTTCGCCCGATGTGTGGCTGGTGTTTGATCTTATAATCAAATCTAACTCCGCAATCAGTCACTCATCGCCTTCAGTTCGAAGCGTCAACTTCTACTTAGGGGAACAAGACCATCAACCAGAATATAGAAGAAGACACATCGCCAAGTCAAGATGAGGGCAAGTCACTCAATCATCTTGGTGTTGTTCGCCGCGTCAAACTTTTGCCTTCTCCATCGGGCGTTCTCGTCGACAGTCTCAACATCCGATAGACAAGCGCCCACTGAACCCAACGTATTAAAGGGCTTGGGCAAGATCAGTACGATCGATTTAATGATGCAACTAAGCAATAGCTCGAACAACGATGTTTGGCTTGTCTTACCAAACAACTTGAACGAATCGCAATTGGGTAAGACCGAATTCGATTTCTTCAAACTGAACAGGGATCAATTGTTTGGCCACCTGAGCGAAAAATTCTCACCAATGGCAACTAGAACGAGACAAGAGTCATGGCAATCGACCGGAGATGCAACTGATGATGATCAGGTCGATTCCGTACCAAGAAGCAGACGTGAAGCGAGAAAGATTAAGTTTTTCCCAAACTTTATGAGAAAACCGAAAATTAGTCCCCTATACTTGTTGAATGGAACTGTATGCCGTTTCGTGAACTCGCAACCAATCTGTACGACTTTGTCGACCACTGGTCTCTTTGGAAGTAAATATCCTTATCTCGATACCTGAAATCACTCACAAAGAATTCAAACAACTAAAGCTCTGAAAACCCTTTCTTTCTCCTCCAGGTAATACCATGCGCCCAAGCATGAACAACAGCATAAGTGGACTGTTACAGAACCAGCAAGGACAGCAACAGGTCCAAAACCAGTTCCAACAAAACGGGCAACAACAAGGCGGAGGATTACAGCGGCAGGTAAATCCTGGTACCCAACAGAATCTAGGTCCTCGATTTTAATTGCTATTCTGCTGGTGATGCATTTGCTTTCTCAGGACCAGAGCTGTGGATGGCTCTATTCTTTTATAATAATCTTCTTTAGTATCTACAATCTCAAAACCAAATTTCTTATAGAATTCAATGGCCTCTGTATTGTTGATTTGCACGTGCAAATAAATATTATCGACACCCTTTTTTGTGGCACATTCCAAAACGTGTTTGAGCATTGTTGAGCCAATCCCCAATCTTCTGTAGGTAAATAAACATCCCAAGGTCATGATATATAGTCTCTTTTCATTGTCAGCTAATTCTATTCGACAACAAACAGTTCCAACAGCGATGTCATTGAATAATGCTAGTTTAGCCAAATCCCCAGCTTCCAAGACATCTTTGTAAAATCTATCATTATAGCTAACTGGAAAAATAGAATGGTTCAATCGTCGGACAAGTCTAATATTGTGCTTTGTGATCTCACCCAAATCTATTCGTCCCATCTCTGTTATATTGATCTTTGTGATCATCCTACGATACAAAAATAATATATGTACAAGAATATCGAAGTTGTTCGCAAACAGCTGCGCTAACAACTGGCCGCCGGCCGTCTGTCTCACGCGTGGACTTCACGAGGAGCCCCTACCGGATAGAGGGATACTTTGGCTCTCATCGGAATGACCTGAATATCGCCTTAGCCTAAAATCTGGGTGGTCTGATGAGCTCACCACCCAGATAACAGCTAGCGACGTTCAAAACCTATTCCCTTTTTGTGTATCTGAAAGATATAGAAAAATCAGTATGGAAGGATGAGAAGCAGCACCTTCTAGCACGACTAAGTGCAATTTGACACACACCTGGAGGAGGTTTCGGTTTCATTCATTTATTTGTCGGAACATGTCAATCTTTTCTCAGATTGTAGCTAACTTTCTGTATACCATTTGCTGTTATTATTCTCAAGTCCACTTGATCACCAACATAAATGTCGCGTTCCCCAGCTGACACAAACACGTCTTTCACCAAGTTGATAGCTTCTTCCATAGATAATTCAATCGAACCTTGTGGTAGCCCCATCCGTAAACCAACTCTATTATCGAGAAAAGGTTGTATGAGAGCACAAGACGATCCCGCAGCACGATAAGTGTGTTGTTCGTAGTGACCAACCGGGTCGTAGCTGTAGACAACTCCCTTGCCATCGTCGTCGAGCCCGGCAACAATGTTTGATATATAGTATGGAAAGAATCTCTTGTAATATAACATGTTGCTTACCAATTGGGCCAATGCCGGTGTTGATATTGTCTTATTGTGCTCATAGAGATAGTTCTTGGTCCTCATTTCGATGAGTTTGGAAAATGTGAGCGCATCGCACCAGCACCCTGTGCTTCCTAGAATAGTCTTGTTAGTAAGCTGGAACATTTTAGGCTGTTCTCTAGTATAGATCTGGTATCCGGTCGATAATCTGGTCTCAGATGCTATGATTGCATAATCTTTGCCTGCTATGGCCACAACGGTGCCCCCATTATCTGTGTAAGGTGAAAAGTCCGGATGCTTTCTGGTGGGCGCTGAGGTTGGCAAAGCACTTGGATTGAGAAGCATTATTATATTGTTCAAGTTCTTTCGATAAACGGCAATAAGCTGATAACAATATTGACTGATGATCTAATCTTATTCGTGATGATACTTGCGGAGGTCTCGAAAATCTGCTGCTCAATACTGTAAACTCCAGGCATGTGATCCTACACTCGCTCGATCGAGGGTTTTTTTCTCACACGCACACTACGGAGCAAAATTAGTGTACAAAATTTGCGCGCGCAGCCATGGAATAACACTCGGCATTGTGGGACACCATACCAATAGCGCCGTTCTATCCTGCGAGAGAAGTGGAATCCTGTCCAATCTAAAGTCTCTCCTTTC
>Ga0058701_10000124_pt1 | contig 63737 bp, 43 predicted proteins | sample AgamicOrMae_FD_97039 | JGI IMG/M metagenome (GOLD analysis project Ga0058701, IMG submission 97039) | Agave microbial communities from Guanajuato, Mexico - Or.Ma.e | ecosystem: Host-associated > Plants > Phyllosphere > Phylloplane/Leaf | place: Guanajuato, Mexico | collected 2012-06-04
GAACGAGACCAGAGGGGCGCGCCCGTTTCCCGACTCGCATTCAGCCCTCGTGTCGCGCATTCCTTTTTCTTCATGCGGCATCTGCGCAGAGCAAGATTATGACCATATTTTTGGCACGCAGTGATCATTTAAACTCGTGGTCTTGCTGCGCGTTGTGTCATGCTCGCCGTCGCGCACGCCTATTTGCCCCAAAATCAGTCATGTTGCGGCCGTCTTTTCGAGACAGTCCGCACTGTATGTTCTGGCCAAACTATTTCCATTCATCTTTGACAACCATGATCGCCATTCGACGGATATGAAATCGCAAGATAATATAAATTAATAACTGGACCGGCATGTTCTGGTTCAGACCGTCCTTCTGTCTGGGATTTCTATGGGCTAGCTGCATTGCTCTAACGATTGTTAGTTGTTTGCAGCAACAATGTAACCCACATGAGTCTAAATGTCAACCAGAAGTCAAGATTGAACAGAATTCGAGTGTTAAATCCGAGGAATATTCTCTGAACTTGGTAGCTGAAGAGGAGTCTTCGGATTGGGAACCCTATGAAGATTACAAAGGCCATCCGATCCTGTCATCACATAACGATGATGGCTCCACAGATGAGCTCAACTGTATGATAGCTCAATGTTCTGGCGAACAAGATCAGCCACCTGATCACCTAGAGAAGACACATGATAAGCAGGATACAGAAGTTTCTGGTCGTTCCTCATCTCAAGCTACAGCCACACATTCCAAGATCAGGCGAGAATTCGAATCACCAGGAGCACAAATTGATGACCCACTTGACAATGAAGAGTCAGGGGATGCATCCAATATTGACTCAGATACAATTATGGAACAATATGTGTCAGTGGGCTCTAAAGAGATAGCTGCCGAGGACAAGTCCCAAGCGCCGGCTTATGAAGAAAAGTTCAAACTGGCGGCTGCCAAAGAAAAGCCCGAAGTGCCAGATGCCGAGAAGAAGTCGGAGGTGCCGGCTACCGAAGAGAAGTCCAAAGTGCTAGCTACAGAGGAAAAACCCGAACAGGCAACTGCTGAGGGGGGAATGGAAGATCCAGCTTCCGGAGAGGAGACCGAAGATCTAGTTGACGGAGAGGAAACCGTAAAGCAAATTCCTGAAGAGAAACCTGAGGCGCAATCCGAAATTCCACCGGCGTCTGGAGGTCTCGGCGTCAATATGAACGATGACGGGCCGAGTACAAAAACCACACCAGAACCGGGCCTCAAATTGAGCTTTACTGAAGAACATGGAAGTCCACTACAAAATCTCGCGTCTCGTGACGGTCCCAAGACTCTCGATTCAGATGCTGATCCGGAGTTCAAGGATGCTGGAGAGGTCACTATCTTAGAGAAAGGTGACTTACCATCAAATACACCTGTTAGTCTGATTGCTCAAAGGGAGGCTGTTGCAGAACCACAAACTAACCCTCATTCCGGTCACCAGGAAGAGGTTGTGACACCAAGCAGTCCTTTGAATTCTGGAACGGAAACGACCGTCGCCACTCCCAGCTCGGCTGATTTGGCGATTGAATATCACGAAGAAACTCCGACACGACATCAAGCGCGAATTGGATTCCCCTATTCTTCTGACAAGCTTGACAGACCGAACACCATGCAAGCCCCTCCTTCCGAATATAGTGATACCCCGAACTCAGAAGATATGACTGCCCTTGCCACTTCATGGTTGTCCCCACCCAATTTGATGCACCTGCTTTACACGTTATTTTGTATATTCTGGGTATCAATCACTATAGGGTTTTCTAATTTCCTCTCCTCACGTTCAGTAATCGGTGCAGTTGAAGACCAAGAGGTCAGCAATATTCAGGATCAGCAATCGAATAGTGAAAAATTTTCTACCTTGAACAAGTTAGAGAAGCAACTAATAGAACAAAAGAAGACATTATTGAAAGTTATTGATATTGCGCCTTTACACGCCCAACTTTCAAGTTTGAAAGTGACAAACTACGATGGTTGCCTAGCCGAGAGCAAAAAGTATCTAAATAATGTCAAAAAATATGAAGCGACACGATCGGTCAACCAGGATCTCTCTACTAGAATGACAATGGCTAGGTACAGTCAATTGAAGTTGATTGGCAACCTTGTCAAAGTCGAAAACCTGACTGATCTGATCAAAGATTTTGAATGGAACAGCCTTTTCGCCTCTCGCAGGGAAGAGATATTCGAGAGAAAAGTTGAGATAGAATTTTTAGAGGAGCAGACTGAATTGTTCAGACGTCTTCTAATTGCTTTCGAGGGGAGATATCAATCTTTAAAGGGCACTATCCAAGAAGAGTATAAACGGGGTAGAGATCTAGCAACTTTGATTGCGGATTGAATGCCATATCATCGGGCAAATATTCCAACCAATTCGCGGTAGGCATTGAGTGTTTTCTCTGATAACATGAAACCGACAGAGGCGAAACCCATCGCCATGGCTGATATGTGCTTGATCATGAATACCAGGTAGTGGGGGCCCTGGTTACTATAATTCCTTGGAGGGCATGGTATTGAGAAGTCACGATTCTTGCAGATGTTGGACAACCATGATAGCTTCCACAACGTTTGATTCTTCAATTCATAATGATGCACGGCGACAAAAGTTGAGGAAAATACTATAAACAATAGAGAGTATAGACTAATGCGGAACACCAGTTTGTAGTGCTCGTCTATTTGATCACCATATTTCAACTTCAGAGTCTCCCGACTGTCCCATATAGATTTGAATCCTAGGGACAGGAATAGGATCCCGAGTGCGATACAGATCATGATAGGATAGACGATGAACATCTGGATGGATTCTTGGTTAGAAGAGCTCACAAAGCAAGTTCCACTCAATGGATCGCCCTCTATGTCACCAAGAACAGATAGCCAGGTTGTTAATAATGCTGGCACTACCCAAGAGATGAAGTGAAACAGTCTCGCCACTCCGCTGACAGATTCAGGGCCCCATTTCAATTTGGCGATCATATACCAGCTAATAGTCATCATTAGCCACCATAAGACAGCACTAGTTTCGAAGAAATACATACTCATAAATAGTAGTGTGCAACTGCCCTTCTTATTTCCCATAGTTGTGGTGCGGATCATCTTGAGGTTAGGTAGAGACTGTGGGGGATCGAGTGGATCATTGCAGGAGATTTTGTTGCCGGTTGAGAATCCGATAAGGTAGCATGTAGCAACGATAAGCTGACAAAACGCTATGATGATAATTGGTCTTGCTGGATACTGAAACCGTTTGGTGTCGACAAGGAAAGTCGTGCAGGCAAAAACGGAGCAGATGATGCAGAGAATGGCCATGATTCCCGTTGTCAAGCGAACAAAATTCGCCGAAGTTCTGTCCAAATAAACATCGTCACAAGGCATGGCACAGTTGTTATAAGATTTACCATTGAAAATCAGTGTGTATGAGGGGTACTCGAAGTTTTTCGGGCAAACAAAGCCTGGATCCATGCGAACACCGGATCCAAGATCGTTTTCTTGAGACTCTAAATTATCATGAGATTCATGTCCAACGCATAAGACGTCCTTCTTCCTTCCATCAGGAAACTTGTCACATTGAAGCGCCTGTGGCCAGTCCTCAGAGTGCCCCAGTTTTCTGAAATATGGTGCACAGCCTTGTCTGGCAGATTCGCAAAGAGATTGGCATGGCAAAAGTTTCAGCTCTGAGCCATCGTCGTGGTCATAACAAATAGGGGCGTAGACTGTGCATAGGAAATACCTAAGATCGGGAGAGCATCCTTTGTTGATAAGTGGATAATAGATATTTATCTCACTCTCAACATCTGCTTGAGTCTGATGTCCTAGAAAGTTTGGCAAAACTGTCTTGTTGTAGTCAACTTTTTCGCAAAATGGTATTCGCATAGGTTGGCACTTGGATGAGGATTCATCGAGAGGGAATGAATCGGGACTGAGTATTGTGGTTTCGTTAATAATACTCGATGATCCATCTTCATAGGATGAGTGGTGCTGCTGTAAGCCAGCGATATAATGATTCTGGACTAATATGAAGATAAGCAACAGTTGGCAGCACTTTAGGGCCGCTGCTCGATACTGTGATATTCCCATGGTCTCTGCCCCAAATAAATATATGGAGTTTCTAGGTTAATTAATAAATAATACCACTACATGATATAAGACCTCTCTCACTTCAATGGGTCTCATGCAAATTGATTGATTTTTTTGAGATTCCAGTGATGCGGGATAATGAGTGGATCCGCGCGTACGATGGGCAGTTAAAAGTTTTGAGATGGAACTTCAAGAGGGTCCACTGCGAGCAAGTCTTGGAGGTTCGAATCAACCGCACGCAGAGAGGCTAAAGGAAAGAACTTGTCGCACATTGAGTACCTGTTCGCACACTTTGCATCCAGCCAGTTTATTTATTAGACTCAGATATTTCCAAACACTAGACTAGAGGCAGACAACAATTTGCCGAATCTGAGTTTACTATACAAGAACATTTCACTTTGGTGTACAATTTATCATTAAATTATAACCTATGCTCATTTCGCTACGAATTCTCGCAAACGCCTCATTAAGCCGATGTACTGCTTCTTCTCGTAAGTTGTTGAGTAAGATACCAAGTTTTTAACGAACTCATCGTCTATCCCATGATCTGCTAAAAACTGGATCAAACCCTCCTGTAGCTCCTCACGGAAGTACTCTGCACTAACGGCAAACTCGCTCTCACGGGGCTCTCCATTGTATATAACTAACTCATCAATGTCGAAGATGGGCTCTGTGGGATAGACATCCCCTGTTTCTTCGTCATGTTCCGGTTGTTCAAAGTAACAGCTTACTTCCAGAGTCCTGTCTCTTCGAGAAATTTGAACTTGGAAATCAGGTAGACTTATTAGTGAATATGACGCCTCAGGTTGCTCTGGGTTTTGCTTATCTTCTTGTGCCTCACCGGTTCGCCATTCACTCAATGAGGATGAAACTGTGAACCGCACTGTTACTGTGGCGTCGCCCACCTGCTTCGTGAGCTTAACGTCAGCATCATCTGTTTCGACACTGAAGCCGGGAAACTGATCAGTCTGAAGGCGTTGATTCAACTCGGCCATTTCCTCTTGTATCTCACGATCGAGTAGAGCTGTGAGAGAAACGGGCTTGTCCTCGAACTGGACATTGGATGACATATTCCTGCTTGGAAAGCCAGAGGAAATAGCACATACGTGTGGCTGAAGCTTGCACATCGCCATCGGCGATGATCTCAACAATTTAGCGCATGACCTCGGACCGGCGGAAGCCTATTGTAGGTTTTTGTTGTTGAACCGAACGATGTAAGTAACTGGGCTTACCAGCGGATTAACGAGTGGAGAATGTGTTAGACATCTATACTTACAGCCGATCTAAGTAGGGGCGCTATCCTCCAGATATTTGACATTCTTTTGTGGTAGGGTGGGTTGTTCTTATTGTCTTTAGATGGTGAGATGAGCTTGAGTAGACACTTGAGAGACAGGGAGAGAGACACTCCAGGGGATAAACAAAAGCAACGTGACCAATTGGACAGAGCTTCACGCGGCAGACAGAATCTGGAGGGAGGCTAGCAGCACGCGCTTAAATTCGCAGATATGCCTACACGCGTTCTTGAACTTGCTAGCCGCAGATGAGCGCGCGAAATTTGAATCAAGCCAAGACGCCATCACCTAGATTTTGTGACTTTGCTCACAAGGTCGGATAACCGATAGCCACCAAATGGTGAGCTCACATTTGATCCATAGTGCCTCATGGATCATGGCTGAGTTTCCGAAGCATCAAGGGTGGCAGAGAATGAGGCGGAGATAAAGACAGATGTCACAACTCTTCCATTGAGCGTGGAACAGGATTGGTCTAAATTGCTGATTTCAGAATGGAAATCAAACGAAATACCAACTCTATCGCCTCCATAAAGATCTGTTGCCGCTAATCCAGCTCGTGAGCCATTGTGATCCAGGTTTCGAGTTCATCCCCTTTCGCTCTTCAATGCAGACTGCATGGATCCCTAGACACTAGATGGGGGTGGTATGAATACAAACTCCGGCGCATGTTGTGTTTTGCGCCATGGCCAGCAGAGGGTTAGCTCTCGCAACGATTTTCAAATGAAACACAGCGATAGAAATCCTCACCGTGCGAATATCTGCTTGAGCTGCTCGCGCGAGTTAGCGCGCGCAAGTGACGATCGCACAAGGGACGCTCCTGCCACTCTTTGCGCCAGGCTCTCTCTCTCTCTTTCGACTTGTAGCCGTCGCTGTGTCGTCGTCGTCTCCCTTCGCTCACATATTCTCCTCTCTGCCTATGATTTTCCCGCGTATCGCTGTATAAGGGCGAGAGAGGATAGAAACATAGGAATACCACTATTACCTTTTTCAATATCACCACACACATTCATTTATAGCAAGGACCCAATAAGATAATTAACGAAAATATTGAAAAATATGGAGTCTTCTGAGATGTGTCAATTTCAATTTGCACAAGTCAAAGGTAGCTTAGAAAATGATGCAACTGAATCAGATATCATCTCATGTGTTGAATTTAACCATGATGGAGAATTATTGGCCACTGGAGACAAAGGTGGACGAGTAGTTATATTCAATCGTGATCATACACCCAGAAAATCTACGACCGACCCACCATCACAAAACGATACTTCTAATAGTAATTTATCTACAGATGATAATGATGATGAAAATAGACTACCGCACCAACAGCAACACGATCGTTCGCCACAATCCGTGAACCTAAAAAATAGATGCGAATATAATGTTTATTCTACCTTTCAGAGCCACGAAGCTGAATTTGATTATTTAAAAAGTTTAGAAATTGAAGAAAAAATCAACAAAATAAGATGGTTGAAGAGAAGAAATCCAGCCCATTTCCTACTATCTACCAATGATAAAACAATTAAATTATGGAAAATTTCAGAGCGAGACAAAAGGATTGATGGCTACAATCTGAAAGACGATTTTGGTCAGCATATTAAAAGTCCGATAACTGAACTGAGAGTGCCCACAATCGTACCGACTGAATTGACAGTTGAAGCAAGTCCTAGAAGAATATTTGCCAATGCTCATACTTATCACATAAATTCAATCTCAATCAATAGTGATCAAGAGACCTACTTGTCTGCCGATGATTTACGAATTAACTTGTGGCATCAAGAAGTGACAGATGAAAGTTTTAACATTGTTGATATAAAACCCGTTAACATGGAAGAGTTAGTCGAAGTTATAACAGCGGCTGAATTTCATCCGAGTCATTGCAATGTTTTTGTCTACAGTAGTAGCCGTGGCATAATCAGGTTGTGCGATATGCGTCAGGCAGCGTTATGCGACCAACATGCGAAGATCTTTGAAGAGCCAGAGGATCCATTCATTAGAAGTTTCTTTAGTGAAATTATATCCAGTATTTCAGGCATCAGATTCAGTAACAATGGTCGATACCTTATATCTCGTGATTTTGTCTCTGTTAAAGTTTGGGATATCAACATGAATTCAAGACCAGTTGAATGCTATCATGTTCACGAATTTCTCAGATCAAAATTATGCAGTTTATATGAAAACGAATACATATTTGACAAATTCGAATGCTGTTTCGATGGATCGGATCGCTATATACTGACAGGGTCGTACAACAACTTTTTCAAAATTTGCGATAGGTATACAAAGAGAGATATAATGTTAGAAGCGTCTAAAGAGGTTGCCAAAACTAACGTCTTGAAACCAAGGAAGGTGTGCCCATCGAACAAGAAGAAGAAAGACGAGATAAGTGTTGACAGTTTGGATTTCACAAAAAAGATATTATATTCGGCTTGGCACCCAAAAGAAAACACCATCGCGATTGCTGCCACGAACAATTTGTTTTTGTTTCAAGAGAAACAATAATAAAGCCTTGCACACAGAAGAAAGAATCAATGAATCTTTGACACAAGGACATATTCGTACCCCCAGTGAACGATGGCGACCACGCCTGATGTTCGTAGAGTCAAAGAGGATAGACCAGGAAACTAGTCTTTTCTTTTTCTCTAAGCTTTCAGTTAAATCCCCCTGCGACTTTGGAATTCAACCCTTTGCTCCCCGTTATCGACTCTATTCGCTGTTGTCCTATCCTTGGAGGAGTTGAATCTTTCTGAGCTGGGACCTCCATGTCGCACATCAAAGAAAGATCAAATTTGAAAAGTTGAGTCATGAGATCCGGTGAGGTGCGCGGGGAGACAGATCAGCGTTTCCTCTATCACTGTCTGTTTTGTTTTACAGTGGGACTGAAAATTAACAAGTTTCCGTCGCAATCGTACAGCTGAAGATCGTTGAATTGAGTCCGAAGTCGCCCCTTCGTTATCTTGGCGGCTTATGGAATTGAAATTGGGGAGTCAGAGAACAATATGTTTCGCGCCAGACAACGCACTCCTTCAGAAGGCGCAGTGGTGGCGCAAGTATCAGTGGTTGCAAACAACATCTAGCTTGAGAGCTGTGTGCAACAACATCATCGACAACAAACATAGGCGCCGCTACTGTGTAGTCAACAAACTAAAGTTAGCAGCAGCGGCGCGTAGAGGGTTGGCGTTCGTGTTTGGTTGCCTTCTCGCAGTGGAGAATTTTTTCTTTTTTTGCAAAACAACAAACACATTCCATCAGCATGCTTTCGCTGTCTCGACGCGATGCATGTAACATGTTGTTCAGCAGCGATCATCTCGTGCCGCCCCCTTCAATTTCTTCCTCCACCAGTCCCTTTCTTAATTTCCGATAACAAGGATGAGCAAACTTTTCAACGAAAAAATCTATCGTCACCATCACTCCTATTAGCATGATCTTTGGTACCTAGTTTGGCTAGATAATTTCTAGATCTTAGGTGAATATATTTTTCATTCACTAATGAAAAAACTTCTTTGGTTCAAAGCCCCATTATCGTTTCTATCCATATAGTCTTGTAGTTACGCAAGTATTTCCAATATTTACCTGGCCATACATATAATAACCAAGCTTGTTTGGCTTAGAAGCAGTAATTGCAACGATGAGCATGGACGATCTTAACAGGACTGAGCCTGTTCAATTATCCAAGATTGGCCACTATATACTTGGTGAAACTCTAGGCTTCGGAACGTTCGGAAAGGTTAAAACAGCAAAACATCAGCTGACTGGTCACAAAGTGGCTGTGAAGATTCTGAATCGCAACAAAATAAAGAATTTAGATGTTGTTGGTAAGATTAGAAGGGAAATACAAAATTTAAAGTTATTTAGACACCCTCACATCATAAAGCTGTACCAAGTTATAAGCACACCGAATGATATATTCATGATTATGGAGTATGTGAGTGGGGGCGAACTATTTGATTACATCGTGAAGAATGGTCGTCTTGGCCAAGATGAAGCTAGAAGATTCTTTCAACAGATAGTTTCAGGGGTCGATTATTGTCACAGACATATGGTTGTTCATCGCGATTTGAAACCAGAGAATTTGTTATTAGACGATAGTCTTAATGTTAAAATTGCCGATTTTGGATTGTCCAACATGATGATGGACGGCGAATTTCTGAGGACTAGTTGTGGTTCGCCCAACTATGCCAGTCCGGAGATTATTAGCGGACGTTTGTACGCTGGACCAGAGATAGATATTTGGAGTTGCGGTGTGATATTGTACGCCCTCCTTTGCGGAACACTGCCATTCGATGACGAACATGTTCCGACATTGTTCAAGAAGATTCGTTCAGGTGTCTTCCCAATACCAGATTATTTAGACAAATCCGTTGTGAGCTTACTGAATCATATGCTCCAAGTTGATCCAATTAAGCGAGCTACAGTTAAGGATATTGTCAAGCATGAGTGGTTCAAGAAAGATCTGCCAGCCTATCTATTTCCTTCCGCAACCTCTGCAAATAATGCATGTGTTACCAAAAATTCAGATGGCCAACCAATGAATGGTCAGCAGCATCAACTTGCAATAGACTATGATATAGTTGGTGAAGTATGTGATAAATTCAATGTCAATGAACAGGATGTAAATGATGCAGTGATGAAAGGGGATCCGCATGATCAACTATATATAGCATATCATTTGATTATAGACAACAAACGTATTGAAGAGGAGGCCAGAAAATTGGACAACAGCGAACTACTGATGGCCTCAAGCCCTCCACCGCATGGCTTCTCACCAGATTTTACCAGCTCAATGGTAGTCCGTTCACCGAGACACCGGCTCTATTCAGATGCGGGAAACTATAATCATCATCAAGATATGAGCCAACTAGTCAAAGCAGGCAGCAATAATAACAATAACAACCGTAATTATAATAACAATAGTTGTACAACAAATAGTCCAAATCAACAGCAGCAACCAGTGAAACGTGCCAAGTGGCATTTAGGTATCAGGTCACAAAGTAAACCGAGCGACATAATGAATGAAGTGTTTAGAGCGATGAAGGCTCTGAACTTTGAATGGAAGATCATGAGCCCATATCAGGTGAAAGTGAGAAGATACAATGAAATCAAGAAAGATTATACCAAAATATGTTTACAGTTATACCAAGTAGATAATAGAAGTTATTTATTGGATTTCAAGTCAGAAGCCCGCAATACGATGGAGTTTTTTGAGATGTGTGCCGCATTAATAATAAATCTGGCCAGGTAGTGGCACGCGCACGCGTATAGGAGTGCCCTTGTTCAACTCTTGACATCATCCATTGATTGTCAGTAGGTCATGTAAAAGATTTTCACACTGGCCTTCAACTGGTCATGAGAGCTCCGAATTGATTTTTTGTTATCTTTACCTGTGCGAGATCAATGTTGCGTTTTTGATTGATCAATTTTAGCCTACCTGCGAAGACAGCTCGAGAGTGGGCGGCCGAAGACCTGGGTGTATCAGATTGCGCCTCATTGGAGGTTAGCCAGGGATCACTCAGCTACACCTTCCCATAACATTGACCAGCTTTTCGTGAGTGAGACTTTCCTCTCCCTCTTTCTATCTCGCTCGCTGTGCACTAATGAGGACTGATCAGGGTAAGGACAGAGAGAGGGAGCATTCAAATTAGTGAAAGAAGATCACTTTTCATACAAATCCACCAAACGAAACCCTCGTTGAATTGCTGAGATTCACGGCCATGTCTCATGCTCGCGGTTGGTAGTAACCTTTCGAGGTTGTTTTATCTTTTTCATGGTCAGGATCCCCATTTCTCAGCATCGATATGATTCAGTCCTATTGTATTCTGAAAGAGACTCCTACTTCCTCCGGAGGGCGACAAAAGAATGAGGGCCAGATGTCGAGCAGGTAAATCTTCCACCTCTAGCGTTTTTGTTAGGAGACTAAGATCAGATAATAGATTTTATTCAAAATTTTCTATTCGTTCCTCTTATATGAATCATTTAGACGCAAAACTAAAGGAGTCACTGAAGTTCAAGCGTCCGGTGAGCTATCAATACTATCTATTTAGATTGCAACATATTAGACTGAAATTGTTCGAAGCCGCTGGCTGAAATAAAGAAAGAGTAACAGTTCCAACTGCAGCTGTCTAGAGGAACAGAGAGAAGACAATTTAGCTTTAATTTAGTCATCAAATTACCCTAGAAATTTCAACCAGTTAGACTCACTAACATGAAATGGCGTAACACAATTCAACAGGTGCTCTTTGATTCTCGGTATAGAAACAGGCATACAGTGCGAAATCTACAAATGAACCTGTAGACTTGAGCTTAGGATGACCCATGACAGGAAATGAGATATGTGACATGAGCACTCGTCGCTTGGTAGAAAAGAGCATAGTTTGGGATTGTTTCGACGAACTGATTAGCGAGAAACGTCCTTTTACATAGGAAACTTTGTAGGTTCCTCAGGCTGGTGATATACGAGATTGAATACAAAATCTCCATTGAAACATTTTCGAAAGTTTCTACAAATGTTGTTGAAAATTGTCGCTAGTGTCGTATGACAGTACTCAATTAGGGAGCATCAGGATCTCTTCACTGTGTTTTCAGTCTCATTCTTGATCACTCCTCATTATGAATTGGGAAAGAGAGCACTCATTCAAAGTAGTCAGGCCGAGGGATAAGAATCATCAACAACTGTTTTTAGGTGCAAATTATTCACAAGCGATCGCTCATCCTAATAGATTGAAGTGGGAAAATTTCGCAAGATTAACAGGAGGCGACAAGTAGTATCAACCGATAGGAAGTTCTATTGCCAGACAGTAGCATGTGGGAGCATTTGAATCGGTTTGAACTGATGAGGCAAGATATAGGCTTGCAAGAAATTAAAGTCAAAAGTTTCGCTAGACGTTCAAGGGCGGCAAGAAGACAGAATGATCGCAAAGAGATAACCCTTTCGAAGGATTGCGATGGAGCAGTAAAGAGGATATCAACTTTCAACTTGTCAATACTCAATCTCATTCTAGTAACCCTAACAATGATTATTATCTTTTTGCCATTGAATGGATGCATTGTTGGAAAATGGACCATCGGCATTCCGGGCGGAATGGATGAGGCCAACATGGTTGCCTTCGAAAATGATTGCAAGAATCTGGGCCTCGTTCGAGGGTTCAATGATGTGTATCTGTTCGAAAAGAGGGTCAGCTCGTTGGCCCGCGTCCACCGTGAAAAGCGCACCCTAGAGTCACACCCACTGGTCGCTTGGGTGGACCCACAAATGCCTCAGGAGCGAGTGAAGCGCGACTTCGTGCGCCCCAACTTCCACCAGGCCCCCCTAAAGCCCCTGATGAGTCTTGCCAACTTCAAGTCGGCGAGCTCCTCGTTGGCGCCGCTGGCTTCCTCATCGCACTTGCCCTCAACTCTGTCCAAACAGGCGGGACCAAAGCCGGACCATCATCATCTCAGCTCCCCAAACAACCTGAAACACAAGAGCTCCTCGACGGCGGCCATGGCGCCCGCCTTCAATCGGGGCATTTACTCGGTATACCAATCAACTGGTAGCGCTTCAATTGGGGCCATCAACTTCACCAATTGGCGCCCATTCAACGATGAACTATGGACCCACCAATGGTATCTGCAGGACAATTCAAATGTTGCCCAATTGCAGGGGGAGATAGAGCTCAAAGTGGAGGATGTCTGGCGCATGGGCTATACAGGAAACGGAATTGTGGTCACCATCTTGGACGATGGGCTCGAGTGGAACCACACGGACATTATGCCCAACTACGACGCTCGCGCCTCCTGGGACATGAACAATAACCACTCGGACCCATTCCCGCGCTACGATAGCTACGATTCCAACAGCCACGGAACGAGATGCGCTGGCGAAGTGGCAATGGTGGCCAACAACAGGAAGTGCGGAGTTGGCGTTGCGCCGCGAGCCAAAATTGGCGGCATCAAGTGTCTGGACGGCGAGGTGGCCGATCACATTGAGTCGATGTCGCTGTTGCACAACATCGACTACATTGACATCTACAGCGGAAGTTGGGGCCCCTCGGACAATGGGCAGGTGGTGGACGGGCCGAAGAGGTTGGCCTCCCAGGCGCTAGAGCGCGGGGTCAAGTACGGTCGCAAGGGAAAGGGGGCGCTCTACGTGTGGGCCAACGGAAATGGGGGCGCGCTGGGAGACAATTGCAACTGTGACGGCTACGTGAACTCAATCTACACCATTTCCATTGGGGGCGTCACTCAGCAGGGCCAGATTCCCTTCTACGGCGAGCGCTGCTCTGCCACTCTGGCAGCAACCTGCTCGAGCGGGGCCTACACGGACAGGAAGATAGTGACCACCGATCTGCACAACAAGTGCACCATCGACTACACGGGCACCTCGGCGGCGGCCCCGCTCGCGGCAGGAATCTATGCTCTGGCCCTGGAGGCGAACAACAATTTGACTTGGCGCGACACGCAACATCTCACTGCCTGGACCTCAAATCCGATTCCGATTCGCGACAATCCCGGCTGGAAGAGGAACGCCGCCGGCTTGATATTCAATAGCCGCTTTGGTTTCGGCCTGCTGAACGCCAAGGCAATGGTTGAGGCAGCCCTCCACTGGCAGACAGTGCCCCGCAAGTCCATCTGCGCCATCTCGCCCGCCACCAGAATGCCCGTCTTCCTGCAGTCGCGCCAAATGGCCCAGGCGGTCTTCATTAGCGACGGCTGTCAACGCGAGTTTGAGCAGCAACAGGCTGCCCGTCAAAACAAGCAACAGCAACAGCATCAGCATCAGCAGCAGCAGCAGCAGCAGCAACAGCAGCAACAGCAAAAACAACAACAACAACCGCAGCATCAACAACAACAGCAACATCAGCAGCAGCAACAACAACAACAACCACAACAGCAGCAGCAGCAGCAGCAACAGTTCAAACAACACGCTCCGAGCGTCAGAATGGCCCCCGATCACCAGCTCATCAGGCAGGCCAACAACAATTTCGCCAATCAAGGCCCATCGCCTGTCATTTATTTGGAACATGTGCAGGTGATCATCGATTTGGAGTACACCTCTCGAGGGGCGTTGGACATTTTTCTGGTCTCGCCGGCGGGCACTGTGTCCACCTTGCTGTCTCGGCGACCGCTCGATGTGTCTCGGAGTGGTTTCGACAAGTGGCCCCTGATGAGTGTCCATTTTTGGGGCGAACAGGCGCAGGGCAAGTGGACTCTGATTGTCAGAGATAAGGATAGCCAAAACAATAGAGGTTTGCTCAGGAATGCCACTCTAGTGTTGCATGGAACCAGCATTAAGCCAGCTCACATGAGCAAGCCGCGTGTCTACGAAGGCGAGGCCGATGTTCAGCCTTTCATTGATCCCGTGCTCGAGTTGGATGAAGACGATATCTACGACCTGAACACCTTCCCCAACGAGATGTCGTTGATTCGCGACGACAGTTTTCAGCCAACTTTCATCAAGTCAGCCATTGCCATGGAGCAAGCAAACGCAGCCAGCCGTGGCAGTCGCATTCGAAGCGCGGCCAATCATTATTGATTTGCCCACTGGATTCAATGCGGGGTTAGGATCAGCCCTCTAGCAGGCGCCTTTGCAACAGTCTATGTAGACTGCAATTCAATTTGCAATTTAATATGCTCCCCATCATACGGAGTATTAATTCATTGTTACTATTTGCAGTTACTATCGAGCGTGATTCAACGCGCACGGGTGTTATGAGATAGTTTTCAATGTTGGCCTGATTTTATCTGACTCTCTGCAGCTCAATCCTTCATCGGCGACCTCTTGCATAGTTGCCAAGTAGACGTCTGTCTGGTCACAGGTGACACAGAGTCACGAGGTTGCAAGGGAACATTATGTGAGCAAGATCTGATAGGCATGGTGACGATTGCAAAATGGTGGCGAAAGAATATTGTAATTGAAAAAAAAACAGAATCAGCCACCTGTGACTCAGATTGGATGTAGAGCTGCAATGCAGACGCAATAAAAAGAAACCACAGTTAGCAAATAGACCCGTTGTTTCATTTGATCTCCTTGCCTTTCATCAAGCTTTACAGTGCTCGTCTCGATGAATCCCTCCTTGAAGATGGCTAACAGAGCTACACAATCGATGCTTTGGCTCGTCTATGCCGTAATGGTATTTGATGTTGCCAAACCAATCGAGGCCAATCTAGGACTGCAAAAATTCAACCGAAAACCTGTTCGTTTCAACCAAAGTGTTTTGGCTGAATCTGAGCAGGTAGAAGAGGGACGACAATTTATTGAACACTTGGGCTTTGTCCGCAAGCTCAACACCATGTTGTCGCCCAAAAGTGCAAAAGACATGCAAACCAAGTTTGCCATAATCAACAATCGCAGAGTGATGCTAGGAATCAAGTTTCTCACAGAGACTTATTGTATGCTCGACGGAAAATTTGCCTGCGAGGGACCATACGAATTCAATCTAGACTATATGATTCAAAGTGAGTTTAATATAAACAGTAGGACTATAATCATCATACCAGGTTATTACAGCGGCGAAGAGGCTTCCTGGGTGCGCAGAACTCGCGAACAATGGCTTAGACTAGATCCCGAGGCCGATGTGATACAAGTGAGCTGGACCGACTCAAATAGAGGCATATACGCTCAAACAGTGGCTCAAACACCATTGTTGGCCCGTCAAATAACCATATTCCTCCATTATTTGGCCACATTAAGCAACACCACTTTGGCTGACGAGGAGTTCCTCTCGAGGGTGCACATCATTGGCCATTCACTGGGCGCACACACGGCCGGTTTTGTCGGCCAAGATGTGGGTGGCAAGCTCGGCAGGATCACTGGACTCGATCCGGCTGGTCCCTCTTTCGACCAGTTCGACTTGGGCGAAAAGTTGGATCCAAGCGACGCAAGATTTGTCGAGGTGATCCACACCAATCGGGGCACCATAAGCTACCTGAATGCTGCCATGACGGTTCCCCTCTACTATCTGGCACGTATACCTGGCATAAACAGTCTAGGGAATACCATTGGAAGCGAATACAACGGAGAAGCAGACACCGCTTGGTACGGCATCGATCAACAAGTGGGCCACATCGACTACTATGCCAACAATGGCAGAGTTCAGCCCGGTTGCTCGGGTTTGATGCACATATGTGACCATAATCGTGCTCATGACATCTACCTGGAACTACTAAGGTATACGAATGATCTGAATGCCGAACTGAGCAAGCATTTCAATGATAGTGAGCCTTGGCTCAGAGAAAAGCTCGTCAAATCTGGCCGCTTTGTCGCTTTTGAGGCAGAAAATTATGAGAGTTTCATATCGGGAAAAACGTTCTCCAAGTATCGAAAGGATTTGATGACCTTCGTAAGCGACAAGGTGCAGGTCGATGAGGACGCTCGAGTTCGTGCCTTCAACTCCTGTTCCATTCCCCTGGATCTCACCACTCCAGTTGATGAGCTCAGACGAGAGCTACAACTATACAGAGGTCTTCGACTTGGCGAAAAGAGGCCTGGAGCAAAGAGGTACTTCTTCCAAACTCTTGACCAGCCCAGGTATGTTGGTGATCACTTTTTACTCAAACTCAACATCGACCACGAACGCTCTAAATGGGTCGATGAATCATGCTCACTCATGGCACAGATAGAGGCACACACGGAAGACGGACTGAAAGACATCGTCTTGGAAACTGGTAATCTAACCGAACTGATAGATAGCAACCAAAACATCGGTATGCCTTTCATTCATGCCTATGGTCCAGCTGGCAGAGCACACTCATTGAAATTTTTCACCGAAGTCAAGCACAATACCAACAAGCAAGAAACAACCTGGTATCTCAGTAAATACTCAGAAAAGATCTTAAGATCTCTGTTGCCGCTCAAGATAACACTCAGTATTTCTAAACCCAGAACTCCCAGTTTCCTAAAAACAATTGGATACTCTATAATGAAGGCCATTAAGTCGGACTTCTCTTCGACCAAAGACTGTTCGTTGCCCATCAGGGGGGTTGAACTCCAATTGTTGGGCGAAGCTGGAAGTGGAAACTTCGGTAAGGTTGCTGGAATATACGGCCCTGAAAATAGTTTAGGACGCGAAAGATTAGAAGTTGACACTCTTGAAACTTACAAGAAGAAAATGAGTCGACAAAGTTTTTCTAATCCCTGGATCATAGGCTGGCTCTTAGGAGGTTCGCAAAACGATCTCAGTCTAACTCTCAAATCTCTTGTAGTCTATTCAGACTGACAGATTCGAAGAGGAGACATTGCAATGCGGAGCCAAGCAAAGTGATCCACGTCAGGGATACCGAAGTTTAATCATTCCCACTCATATCTCACACGGGTTATGTGTCACGAAAGTTGAAGTCGAGTTAAACTCGTACCAAAGCCTGGCATTGAAGATACATAAACATAACATGACAAGATCTTCCAAGGTTAGGAGGGTAACACTTGTATCTAAATAATTTGCTAACAACCTGAGAATACCAAGAGGGCGAAATATTCAAAGAAGAAACTTGCCCATCCTAGTCTGGTTTGCACTGGAGTTGAAGTGAAACACTAAACATTCAAAGCTAGTCCCGCGGGCCCATTTCCGCAAAGATTGTGTCTCGCTCGCTTTACTTGCTTCAATACGATCTCTCTGAACCACTGGTTCTATACGGTGAATTTGTATCGATTACAATCAATGGGGAGAAGCCGAATCAAGATTGATTTATAATGTCGCCAGCTTGATGCTACCCAGCGGCCCCTGCAACTCCCATCGCGGCTCCTGCAACCCCGGCAGCGGTCCGGCCTTTCGTTGGATGTAATTTGTTGATAGTTTTTATTCGGAAAACTTTTTGTTAGTCTTTCATTCTCATTTCTAAGAATTTTCAGTCAATCCCTCGACGTAACTCACCCCCACCATGAGCTCCTGACATCGTTGCGGCTTTCCCGTTGCTCACCCGATTTGTGTGACCAGCAGCCGACGAAATAGTCCCAAGACGAGCTGCTCTGACACTGCCTGCTACACCAGCTCTTCTCATGTTGGCTTTCTTAGATACGAAACCCCTTCTGGAGCCTCCAACAGCACCATAGGCTCCCTTGTTACCGTATGCAAATCCCTTTGAATGATGAAATGTCTTTACCGTGCCGAAGGTTTTCTTGTGTCCCGATGCATAGGTCAAGTATTTTTTCCGCTGCTTACCATATTTGGTCTCGTAACCTGTTGCTGAACTCTGAGCATGGTTTCTTTTTCCTCCCCTGAACTTTCTTATGGCAGTAGATCGAGCAACCGCTACGCCAGACTTGCCGGCGCCCGAAGCTCTAGCTCCCGACAGGGCTGACGCTTTTGAGCCACCAAGGGCCGACGCTGTTTCGCCTGAACCCGCTTTCCCTGCACTCAAAGCCCCGGCGGCAAGTCCACCAACTGGGCTTGCTAGAGACTCGGAACTCTTCAAACTATCCACCGAGCTAGATTTAGCTATGGATACTTCGGAAACGATGAATAACACCAACACAATCACTAAAATTGCTATCTTCATCTTTGATAGAACGGTTGTTTTGTAGCCCTCCGTTTGATTCGCTTACGTTCTGACCATCGTTGATTGCTGTGTCTGGATTGAAAGCAAACTTTTCGATTTCCAAAAGTGACGATCTTGAACTTGATACCACCAGCTATAACTAGTTTCGACCCCGAGCAGATCCGGAGAAGGGGGGAATGCCACAGTAGGAACGCCCCTGTTAGAGTGCCATACACATCCTGGTGGCACGTGTGGGAAATTACGAGTGGGAACATGAAATCACACATGTCTAACCGGGACTAGCTTTCCAGGAAAGCCATAGGAAACATCGCCCCCAGATGTTGATAATAAGAAATAATATTTTTCCTACAGGAACATAAGAACATGCATACCAAGTCCATTTCGACCACTAAAACTACCGCCGCAGTTCGCAAAGTCTAGGCGCTTTACTGGGGAAAAAATTGATCAAAACTACCCAAAGAACAAACGTATTGCAAAAGCGGCAACCCTAATCTCTGCGACATGATATTAAGTGCTAACCAGTTTTAAGAGCAATCATGACTCGAGCGGACAAAACTCTTTCATCAATCATTCAGCTCCCTTTCTTTCGATATGCTCCAGGCTCAGTGGACTCAACGGTTGAGGTAGCCCATGCGTGACCATATTGTATGGGGTGATCATTTCCACCTTCAGTCCCAAGCAGAGGTGATACACAACTTTCCAAAGAGAAACTTCGCCTTACTCCTCTGGACTTCTCGGAAATCACTTGATTTTGAGTCAATGATTTTCCAGGTTTGGATAAATTCTTCAGCTGAGCGAATACTTTCCCAAAGATTAGCATGTGTCAACTGTAGCCTTAACTCGATAGAACAGCCGAGATATATTTTGACTGGCGGCCTATGACTTCAGGCTGCATGTCCTTACTGTTTCCGCCTCGAGCGGCGATGAGGACCGCCAGACTACCCAAATGTATGGGCGTTGAGGATACTCTCAATACTCTCAGTATTGGTGGTCGATGTCGTCCTCCTTTTCGTAACTGATTGTGGAACTGATCTGAGACCATCACTTCAGGCGGATCGACTCCCCCAAAGGGAAGCTCTCCGAACATCCATCGGAACATAACACATTCCTCGCGTTGAGATACAGGCGAGCATCTCATGAGGAAGAACCAGCAGTCGAAACATAATGGAAGACGCATTGAAGACTCACTCTAGCTGACCTCGAACTAGTGGCGATGATACAGAGGGAATAATTTTCCTTCACAAAAATCAATCTTGCACCCATTTCAAGATACAATATACAGAGATGATGGCTCGGAGGCCTATAGAGAGTTTGATTTCGAAGTTGCGAGCGATCCGCACTAGTCTGCATATCGTCTGTAGGCAGTCCGGATCTTTCATGTTGCACAGCACCATCTGCGAGGCACGCGACGCCGGATCGACACCACAACAGATCGCGTTTTTTATCGCTCCGTGATTTAATCTCTAAGGGCTTCGATAATCCTTATTTTACTCTACTAGATGACTTATCAGCTTCAAAAATGCCCTCTCTACCCATCCAAACCAATGGTGACAATTATGAGCCTATGGATCTTGACGTCGCCGATCCAGACGAACGAAACGATCTGCCTGTTTTGGATGAAGTCAGCCTAGATTTGGAGTCACATATCTCACATTATCACGGATTGCCAAAGATATATCGCTTAGAATTCATAGCCGATCATTGTCGGTCGTTGAGAGTTGAAGCGTTGAGTTTAGCCATCGATTATATTAAAAAGAACACGTGTAACGTCAAAGACTATGAGAGATTGTTCAAAAAACTACAGGAGGCCATCGATGAAGAACATGGTAACCATATGATAGCAGGTCATTCAGCTGCTCACCAGCCAGACAGAGCTTGGATTGACACCAAAATAAAGCAGGCTGCACTGCGGTCTGACCGTTTGGATAATGAGTTGAAAAATTTCCGGCAGAATTCAATGAAGGAAAATATCCGCCGTGCCCAAGATGATTTAGGTGATCATTATCTTGACTGTGGGGAACTAGAACATGCCTACAACGCTTACACAAAATCACGAGATCTTGCCGCATCCCACAGGAGTCAGATAAACCAATGTTTGAATATTATTCGTGTTAGCATCTTGCTCCAGCGTTGGTCTGCTGTCTCAAACCATGTCCTGAGAGCCGAATCACAACCAAGTAATGATAGCCAAACTCATCCCACTGTTCCAACCAAATTGAATTGTGCTGCAGGATTATACGAGCTAAATTCCAAAAGATACAAGAAGGCTGCAAGGCACTTTTTGAACACAAACTTCGACCATTTCGACACTCATTTAGGTATTCTGGCACCCATAAATATCGCAGTCTACGGGAGTCTATGCGCCTTAGCCACTTTTACCCGTCATGAACTAGCCACCCAACTGATAAATTCCGCTAGTTTCAAGCAATTCTCAGAGCTTGATCCTCAACTACGCGATGCTGTCGCCAAATTTTACGAATCCAAGTACGCATCTTGTCTATCAATATTGCAAGAGATCAAAAATGTTCTATTACTAGACATGTATCTTGCTCCTCATGTGGAGCGACTCTATCGTGCGATTCGAAACAAAGCTTTGGTACAATACTTCGAGCCATTTTCCTCGGCAAGTATGCAAAAGATGGCTACCGCTTTCAACACAACAGTGGATGAGCTAGAGAAAGAGGTGATAAATTTGATTTACGATGGGCACATAAAAGCAAGGATCGACTCATATAGAAAGATCTTGTTCGCCAAGAACATTGATGCACGTAGTCAAACTTTTGAAAAGGCAATAAAGATGGGAAAATTATGGCAGCGACAAACTCAAACCTTGATCTCGAGAACAGCAATCTTGAATGCTGGCATAGAAGTCAACAATCCCCATACGACTGACAAGTGAAATTTTCTACAATAAAGTTTGCCATGATTCCTACCTGTTCGTTAAATATACTTAACACCTTCCATCGGTGTCATGGGTCTCATTGGAATGGCCGGGCCAATTTCGACCCCTGTCGCTTCTCACTCCTTGTGTCTGGCTTCATCTCGCAGCGGACACTTGTACCACTTTCTTCGATTAGGCAGCTTGTACCGCAATGGCGTTAATGTTGCACGTGTGCGAGGCAAGACACTCAAGGAGGTTCGGAGCCGTTTCGATGATCATACACTCAATTAATGAGCCGATGTGTATTGACTTTCCATTACGTTCGCTATGGTATCCTACGACCTGATATATCACATACTAGTCGAGAATCATGACGCTCTCAACAATTAGCGATCGAGGATGCCTGCCATGGGCATCTCAAGACGACATGTTTAGTAGGTACGGCTCGCCAAGGTACTATGAAGATGTTTTCAACGGTATAGAGTTTTTCGATGTTAGCGGATCATTCAATCTGTTGGAGAAATTCAAAAAGAATCGCCTAGAGCAGTATGAAATGGCTAGACAGTTCTTCATCAAACTCCTAGGTCAATATAAAATCAGCTGGCAACCAACTGTTGGTAAGGATAGGGATATAGACATTTCGCGGATATATTGTGAGGACCAAAATGAATTCATTGCACTGATGCGTGTCAAGCCAAAGGGTGTTCGACAGGAGAGAAGAGTTCCTCCGGGAGTGGAGATCTCATTCCACCTGCTGTTGGGAAAAATTACCTTCAAGCGAGATAAGAGATCTCGAATCATGACTCGAGGTAATTACACGACTATTGGGCCGAGAAACACTTATTCCTTAAGCAGCCTCCAGGACAATCAAACCTCGTACTTAGTTTTCAGGATAAGCCAATCAAATAACCCTCAACCTCTACCAATAACCATGGACGGTCAGTGAAATTAAAGTTTCCAGATTACGCCATCACATCAATTAGATCGAGCGCGTTAGATTATTCGCGCACACTGGTCGCATTGTTTACTGAAAAAAAGCAGCTTCTCTTTTCCTACCTAATGTGCGCCTATCATCGTCGATCAGGTTCCGCCTTTTCATTTCCCTCATCTATAAGATCCAGATTATAAGGTGTTCGATTCGAAAGCACTACTAAATGGATACAACTAAACCAAACATACCGCTACCCTTAGCCCATCAAGCAACGATAAGTAAATATTATGGACCTCAACAGCAAGCCGCCCAGACGCTAGCGACCAACGCTACAATCAACGGAAACAATGGTAGTCGAAATCTTCAGCATACCAGCCCAAATGAGATCGATGAAAAGTTAAGAGGATTCAACATTCACCAGTTGAGAACACTTGCCAAACACAAAAGTATATCCACAAGTATCAACAAAGACCCTATGATCGAAAAAATTAAGAGTGTGTACCGTTTCAAGACTGCATCCGATGTGGTGGATACGCTGAATTCATTGAGTTCAAACTCACGACCCTACCAGTATGCATTATTAGATCCTGAAACAAATCCCGTTATGGTCGAGTTACGAAAGATAAGCAACAAGATTGAGTCCATCGTGGAGAGAATCGATGCGATCGAGCGTGGGCAAAAAGACATCAGAGAGGCTTTGGGCCTAATTTGCAATCAGACACATGTCACTAGACAAATCGCGACTTGCCAGAGCCATCACCTCCATCATCAGAGAACAAGGAATGCAGAATATCATTCTTGACACAATCTATTGTGGTAACAGCCAATGATGCGGCTACTGATTGCAACAACATATGCAAGCATGTTGGAAGCAATTCCTTGATTGATCTGCACCAAGAATAGTCAAAAATACGCTTGATTATTTGGATTGTTGATGGTTAATAACGGAGTCCAGCTATGTTCTTACCTTTGGTAGCGGAAACAACGTTGTGAATCACTATATCAATGAACCTACTAGATCTAAACAAACGATCTCTCTATAAGCACGAACTAACTGTAATATCATAACACCATCGATCTGAGGATTCCAGTCAAATTAGCAATCAAGACACTAATTCCTATATGAATGTGAGCTCACAGATATCAACTATGTGATCAAGTCATGTTTGAAAGAATCATTAACTATTTGTCTCCTTGACTATTGGGTCGAGGTAGCCTAGTATTACATCCAGCGAAGGGAATTTTCGAGCAGACCGTCATCATACTCTGAACTGAATGGCCAAATTGATTTGGTGGAGGTCGGTCGGATTATAATGATCTAACTTCTTTGGCTTAGCACATCTAAATGCGGAGAAACTTCTCCTCGTTTCGTGATCTGTTAAGATCCATCGAGAAGTTTCCAACAGACAAATCTATCCTATTCGAGTATATGATTGAATCCGTTGCTGAAAAGCCGCCAATAGCCAAGTAGCACCGGAGGCTCGTGAAATCAATAGACGAGCTCTTACCAGCTCTAACAAGTTATGTAACTCTTCACTGTCTGCTTGGCTGACCGCACACTCAAATCATCAACTCTGGTCAGTTATATCACTCATAGGAGGGTCAATGACATCCAAAGAGGCTCTGAGGTTTACCTATCTTCAAGTTTCAGAATAACTTCTCACAATTATCTAATAGCTCTTAGCTTTCGGTGTTGTGGCCCAGCGTCTTCAGGAATCGGTATGATGTTCCCCTATGACGATGCTTAGCAGGTCTGACCATGTAGAGATAAATCTGAAGTCACTGATTAAATCAATTATATATGGGAATAGCATAGAAATCTGAGATTTCCTGTCTTATCTAACGGAGCACAGTCCTTTGCTATCACTATTCTCTCTATCAAGGTACAAATTTCTCGTGCAATTTCATAGCACCTTCATTTGATGATCTACACTTTTTGTTCTACACCTCAGAAATATAACTATTCGGGTTAACCATCTCGATAGCTCAGACGCACCCTAGATGGTATCAGAGGTTCACTGAGTGCATGGACGGAACCACCATACTTTCAAAGTGCGAGTACTGTCCTGGCCGAAAAAGAGTAATCTTGCCTTCTTGAGAAGAGACTATAATACCCTTGGATGAAGTAGGTGAAATAGCGTAATTGTAGCGGCCACAGGAAGATTTCATGGGTCCTTGAATTAATGCCTCGTAATGTGAGAACGTTTACGGGGAGTGTCGGAGCGGAAGAGATAGGCGGAAGTCTCACGAAAGTCAACTCGCGACTGAGTCTCACTTCCTATCTCCCCCGCACGTACTCCATCAATCAACTGTCAGTCTCGTAATCGGCTAGTCGGACTTTATCTTCGAGATAAACTTCGTTTTGATCCCCTGAGCAATACCGCTGCATCATCTCAACTAACTTTCATTCAGTCATAACATTACTGTAACGCTGGGTCAATGTTTCTCCAACGCTCATAGTTGACTGCTGGATTAGATCCGTAAAAGGTTGGGAATGAAGTCGATCAGAGTTTGCAGTGTTGCCTGAGGTAATTTTCTAGAGGAGCTCGCGAATCGGTCGTACGACTCGACCAGTTTAGAAACTGAGGATAAGGCAACCTTCGTCCAGCACAACCTGCAATCTGAGTCGAGCCGAGATTGTGCTTGTAGCATCCTGCGGGCGTCCCTGATTGATGCGACACCTGACGTAGGGCTAGTTGGCTCGGGAGGGAAAAAACCAAAAACAAGACGGAAGGCCTCTGGATTGATGTCGATTGACCTGTAGCCGATAGGCCGCTAAATAAGCCATTAAACTTGGGATGCGTTTTGTAAGGAGAAACTTTGAATAGTTGGCAGGCAGTTTAAACGTTTACAAAGACTTGGGACCCAGCCCCGTGTTATAACTCGCTTCCTCATCAAGAGTTAGTGACAATAGATGATTAGTGTGTAAATTTTTTATCGCTAGCTGCTCCAGAACTGGACGAAGCTCTCATTTGATACTTCTCCGCGTCGGTTCGGGGCGTCAGTTCCATTGCACTTCCGATGCAGTTTTTTACCCAGCGGAAGTGCGCGGATTGCGTCTTTGTAAAACGTTTACACGTTAAAGTGGTGAAGGAGGGCGAAAGTTAGATATCCGAAATTAGGGAGAAAAGAAGGAAGTAGATTGAAACAAAGGTCGGCAGATTACAGACTCGCATTTATCTAGAAGGATTACAATCGATTAACGTCTGACAGAGCATAATCTGTTTTCCATCTCAGAGTAGGCGGTCGTAAGGCAAAGAGCCAGCCCTCCGTCGAGCACAGTTATGACTGTAAACCCATCAGCTCTTACTGAGACTTGAGGTTTCATGATGGAAGGGAATGCGCAAAGTCCTTTACTATATTACATCGTCTTAGAAGCTATCAGTACCTTGACTCATTTGATACAATCGATTCTTTACCATCCTCTTCGTCTGCATCGTCGAAGTCAACAAACGATCTAGGATTTTGTACATCGAATCCGTTCTGCTTATCCTGCATATTTCGATTTGACTCGGCTCTCGCATTATTGGATGCCAATGCGAAGCCGGACTCCTTATTCACATTGTTTCCCCCATATTGATCCCGATAAATCGCGTCGAGCATTGACGTGAAAGATTTGAGATGCTCCGTCGAGCTAGGGGCATTCTGGGATGGGTTCGAGCGCCTTATTTTGTTGCTAACACTCTCCGATCTTGCTAAGGGTTGTTGCTGAGCTATGGCTGTCTGCTCTCCAATCCGTCTTCCCTGACTAGATGAATTTTTCACATTAGCAAACAAATAACTGGGCAAGTTAGATTGCTCATCAATCGAAGCGTTTCTCAGATTCCACAAGGATTGATTGCTCGTGTTGTTGGGTTTCGTCACATCTGGTGACTTATCGTTGAGCTGGTAGTTATTGTTTGTTTGTAGGCTCTTTTGGTCGGGGTTAGCGTTGGATTGTTGACTCGATTTGCTGATCTCAGTATCATTTCCCATCTGTTTGCCACCCGTATCTTGATTGGCCTGTTCCTCTTGTGATTGTTGCTGTTGCTGCTCGTCGTTCTGCTGCTGTTCCGCCTCACCTGAGTCCTGTTCCTGTTCCTCCTGCTCTTGTCGACGCTTTTCTTCCTGCTGCTCCCTTTTCATTTCTCTTATCTCGGCCGGGGTGAAAATGCCGGGCGGAAACAAGTCTGTAAAGTCAGAATCGTCGCCGGCACTTCCCACAAAATTTTGGAAACTCTTCATGTCCGGATCGTTGGCATTGGACGTTTGCTGCTGCTGTTGCTGCGAGTTGTCTTTCTCGGGTACACCCTGTTCGCTATTCTCCTCGTTGGATCTATCATCCCCCTCATTTTCTCGCCCACTATAGTTGCCCCCTTGATTTGAGCCACCATCTGAGTTGGCCTCATCGGTTTGCCCCTCTCTGTGTTCCCTCTTCGCCTCGGCAGCACCGTTCGATTGTTGATCATTAAGTTGTTGTTGTTGCTGCTGCTGCTGCTCTTTTTGGCGCTGTTCGAGGAGCTCGTGATGTTGCTTTCGTGCCTCCTCGTCGCGACGCCTCATCTCCAGCTCGAAAGCCAATCGGCGTCTCTCGTAGGCCAGGGCAGCCTCTTGCTGATTTTTGGCCGCCTCTGCGAGCCGTTGCAAGGGATGTGGCTCGGCACCCTGAGAGACACCATCTAGCATATCGCCATATCTCGAATTCAAACCGATATTACCGTGTCCTGGGGGACCGTAGGCACCACCACCTAGTGGATAAGATGTGGGGTGTCCCATAAACATTGGATAGCTTGGCCGATTTGTAACCACCATATTTCCGGGCTGCTCGTGGTCAGTGATCGGTAACTGCTGGCCGGATGGTGACCAGATTCCTGGCAGACCACCACTCGGTCTCAGGGCCCCCACACTAGCCGTCAAAGGTCCCACTGTGGTCGGTCCAAAGTGATTTCCTCCGTTGAATTTTGGTCCCCGAGAGGAATCATATAGTGGCCCAACTGTGGTCGGACCATCACCTAGATGATTGTAACCGATCGTCAGCGGAGCCTCCTCTCGCTCACCTTGTCTTGGGGACCCTAAACCGAACACATTGTCGGTCATTCCTCGGACTTCCTGTCGATCGTGCTCGGAATGGTAAGGCCGACCGGGACCATTGTGTTCGTAAGGTCCAACGTGAAGCAAGTCTTTGGCCACCATTGGTTTGTGGTTGTGCAACAGGTGGTCGATGCCTTCGACTTGCTCGTGCTGATAGTTGTTTGGGCCGCTCATTGGTCGGTGGTTTGGCTCCTGTGCATAGGGTGCAATTGTTGGAGCGGCTTGCTGGAATGCCTCAGCATCCTTTGCGTAGGTCACGCTCGAGCTAATTCTCGAGGAAGCGCCTTGAATGGGTCCAGCTCTAACTAGGTGCAAATCGGCCGACTCTGTGGTATTATCTCTCGGTTGGTCTTGTTTGATCGTGTTCAAATCGTACGCATACGACATCGCGGCAACTCGGTCAAGCGATCTTGAGTTGGTATTCGACACAACATGAGAATCTTGATTCCTGGTTTTGAACTTCCTCTTTCTCAATCCTTTCTTCGGCTCGCCAACCTGCTGATCTCCAGCTTTGGCCCCAGTCAGATTGCTATACCTCTCTGCTAGCTCAAGGTGTTGGTTATGGTCGGTATTTGTTAGGTTTCTCATTGCGAGATTTCGCCGCTCAATCTTATGTCGCCGATCTCTGGCCACTCTTGGCTCCTCGCTCGGGTTCGACCACTGCATTGGAAGGGCGAGATGGGTCCTGTTTGTGGAGGCAAACGCATCCAATGCTTCACCTCTGATGATCCTCTCGGGGTGGTTCCTGCTGGAGCTTATTGGTTCCATTTGCTCAGCTTTATCAACCGATGGGCGTACATATTTCTCGTCTGTAATTATTGCGGGATCACTTTTGCGCCCGAATTCTGAAGTTTGCCTGCGTCTCTTCCGCAGTTTCTTTCTGACTGGTTTAGCTGAGTCCTTTTTTGTGTAATCTTCTCTCATATCCGACCATACAGTGGGATCGTATGGACTAGCGAGCCTTCGAGTGAGAGTAGAACTATCGCTAGATTTTCTGACAGAGACATTCAGTGTGCCCATCGGATCCAATCGGGACTTGCTGTTCAAATTGTAGGCCGGTAAATTTGAGACTCCCTGATGAACTTCATGCTGGCGATTATCTCTCTCATTGTTGGCACAAAATGTAGTCACTATGAATGTTGATAATATACAGATGATTGCTATTGACAGGGGACGAATTTTACATATAAACTTTCCACAAGATCCCATCGTGGCAATCATTCCTGCCGAAATTCTCTTCTTATCGCTTTCAATTGAGCAGTAAGCTGATCTTCCTCTATCTTTCTTGACGATAGAACTCCGGTTGACATGATCACAAATGATCTCGAACTAGCAGCTCTCCTCTGGCCCAAAATCTATGCTCGTTCGTCCAGGAGTTCAGACTAAAAACTGGCGAACGAAACTTTCGCCATAATGAAGAATCGAACGCGATGTGTGGAAAAAATTAGGCCAAAGGTTGATGAGGAGGTGATGTGAAAGTGGATAGATTCTACAGATGGAAAAGATCAATGAAGCATAGAGTTGAAATACCTTTCGCTAGTTTAGGAGGCCAGGCGACAACTGCTCCGGTTTCTCGCCGGCACAATAAGAGTTATGCAAAAAATATGTTCCAGTCTCTGCAAGTTCCAAGGGAGCCAGAGGAGATAACTGGACAGGCGACCAGTTGCAGGACGCCAAGACACGCCTCGAGTTGAGTGATTGTCAAGGTTGAGTAATTTCGCAATAGCCTATGTGCTGCTGCACTCGTATGGCAATTCGCACAACCAACTGCGTTCCGAGAATGCAAATTAGTCTTGACGCACACAAGCTCCAATTGGCTAAGTCGGCAAAACAATCAAACAATCGTCATTCAACACACAACACAAGTCTTAGCATAACGCTAGGCAATGTAGTTATCCATTGATCATTCTCTAGGAAATCTCAAGGTTTGCTGCAAGAGCTTGTCTCTCATTCAATGATAGAATAAAACCATGCTCGGAACTAAAAATAACGCCTAAATAACTCAAAATGCTACATAAAGAATGTGAAACAATGCTACCGAGCCATGCAGTAACCTCATTGTGCAATTTGAAGGACTCATCAAGATATTGACTCCATCAATCTCGCGCCTTTGCGATGATTAATTGACATGACCCAATTTTATTAAGTTATAACTCGTCATTAACCATCTGAATGTGAGCTGATTCTTTGATACCAGCTCATCGTCTTTGATTGTGCTGATCCCTAGAAAAACGAGAAGACAGAATCACACAGCTGAGTGTCAAGCTTGTTGATTCAGTCTCGGGTCGTTTTTGAATTTAGGCTCATATTGTGACAGCAGCTTATACTTGGTGTAATCAATACCATCTACTTGAACAGGTATTAGAGAATACTTTAGTTTCGTGTCTAATTGGTTACCGCTAGTATCTGAATCAGTTGAGCTATCCAGGTGCTGTTTCTGTATCTGTTGAAGGTTCCTTTGTTGCTGGCCCTTGAGGCGGGGATCGGCCTCGTTAACGTTCTCACTTTTGGAATCAGTAATGTTTGCTGAATTTCTGAGCATAGTTAACATTTTACTAATCGCCTCGTATGATGACTTCCCATGCTCATCATCTGGGCTACTAGGTGTGGTATCAGGTGGCTGTTGATTTGCCTGGGTGAGTTGCGGCTGCTGCTGGCTGAGTTGTGACTGGGGTTGTGGTTGCTGATGTTGGTTCAACATGTTTGGCTGCGCTTGTGGCTGAGATTGCTGATTGAATTGCTGCAACAATGGTCCTAAGGGGTTAGTGCTGTTATGTGTGCTAGTACTTGTCATCAAGGGTTGACTTAAGCTTGGCATGGGTAACATATTTGGCATGGATATAATACTGGCCGGGCCCATCGGTGAGGTCGAGGTGAACGGTGGCATGTTAGTATCTAGGGAACCAATCGATTGGGATTGGCTCAATTGTGGTTGTAATGACTGAGTTGTGGCTGTCATAGTGGTGGATGTTATACACGTCCCCTGTTGAAACAATAAAGGTGGCTGAAAAAACCTGAGATCTTCATCGGTGGACGCGGCCCTCAAAATCTGGGCGTGCTGGTCTTGGTGTGACAATTGGTTATGTTGGAGTTGTGGTTGTGTAGCTATCTGCTGTTGAGGTAGATGGGTCTGTTGTTGCTTCTGAAGCTGTTGAAGCATCTGGATCTGTTGCTCCCATAAGCTGTCTAAGCTGGTCTGCTGATTTGTGACCGTGGTAGCCGCAACTGAGGGTGCAAGTGTTGTGGCCGGTACCGGAACCAGTCCACTTGTTTGATTCGAATCAGACCTTTGTTGCTCACTGGGTGGGGGTAGAAGTCTTTTAGAGGTCTGAGACTGTTGATCATTCAACGGCATGTTTCCCCCATGCTGCTGATTGTTTCCGTTATTTTTTGGACTTTTCTGATTGGTTTGCTGCAACGAGGGCGCGGGAGGCACTTGTTCCTGACTCTGAGGTGCCTGCTGCTGAAATTCGCTTTTCTTTTTAGGTACCTTTTTGATAACCTTTATCTTTCTTTTAACCTTACGAACAACACGCTTACGTCTCTTTTTTGGTTGCCCAGAAGCGTTCGGGTCATCGATAGAGGCAGTAGCTTGAAAATCACTACTGTTATTTTTACCCACAAATTCTCGTGGCCCCATCCCAGTCATTGCGCTGCCCGACAAGCGCACCCCCGCATCGCCCATCATCGCAGCGTCCATATCATCATCGTCATCATCATCATCTTTCAATTCACCTTCCTCCAATTCCTCCTCCTCTTCTTCTTCAACCACCGGAGACTCTTGTTTATTGGTCTGGATAGAACTATCAGGATTCGAGTTACATTTAGTCGAATCACTCATTACCGATTCATCAGGATTCAGCTGTGAACTAGCATTATCGACCGAGGGTGGTGATGAGGTTGGATTTATTTCGATCGACTGATGCGGGAGCGTGCTCAAGGACAACCTCGATTTTGCAGCTTCATCATCTTGTCCAGAATTCGAGGTCGCCATCTTAGTTGAAGAAATATCAGCGGCGTCCTCAGAAGTAGTAGTGGTGCTAGGATTATAATTAGATGTGGTAGTGATAGTTGTAGTAGTGGGCGTCAAGGTAGTCATTGATACAGCCTTAGTTGGCTCATCATATATCAAGTGAAACAAACTAGCAACTGCCGGACAAGACAGATGAAACAATTCGAAACGCGCTAAAACTAGTGATAATGTTAATTTTTTGTCCGCTTTTTCCTTTTACATGCCTCGCTATTCGTTCATTTCTTGCTTCCCTCAGCAATGCGTCGTTCTGTGGACTTCCTTCCCCTGCGTATTTACGTTTCAGGACCTCTATTCAATGATTGCGGACCACGTCGGGCGGTTTGGCGGTTCGTCGTTCCGGGGTGGGCGTGCCCATGTGGTACATTGGAAGAAGCTGTTACCGAATTGCGGTTCCGCCTCATGTAGAGAAGGCGGGTACCGACTCTCTCACTAGACCCGCACTACCGGCACGCAGCTGCGCTCCAACATGACACTCCGAGTCATCGACACGATTTTAAGTTCTTTTCTACCATTTCTATCCTATTCTGCAACGATATTTATTTATTTGACATTCTCGAGTTTAATTCTAATCAGAATTCATCCTGAAAGAACGGAACAAACTTTACATTAGCACGAGACAAGATGCATTCCGTAGGTATATTCATATTGTGTCTGACATTGCTGCCATTTGTTGCGGGTTAGTATCATTGATTACCATTCGAAGAATTCATGCTCATCAACCTTCATGACTCTAACCTATGAAACTTGTCAAAAATAATACTCCGATTTTAGCATCTTGCAATATCGACTCAGCCAGCTTGAAGAGTTATTCAACATCCGATGGTCTGGTTGTCGCCAAGGTTGGGGTTACTGCTACATTCAGGTTGGGATGCTCTGCCGACACCGTTCCACCACAGCTTCATGCCGAATCTGATGATGGCCGATATCTAGTGGTTGCTACATCGAGCAAGAACAAGGAAATGAGAGAAGTAAGCTTCGTTGAGGATCTCAATAAATCCAAGTCAAGATGGATAGAGATCAAAATTTACGATGACGCAACCTATCAGAAGTTGTTGCAGGCCAGAGAATCAGGATCGAGTGAGAGCTATTACAAACCACTCAAAGTAATCTCACATAGCCACTACGGAGTTTCGGGTGGGCCAATCCTCAAGATGGAGTCAGTTGCTGCCCTTGGACTTGTCTGTGCCTTCTTCTTTGCCCACTCACTCAGATCCAAGATCGTCAACTACAAAGGATGAATATGTGCTTAACTTTATAATCTCATCTATTTATATATATTTAATGAGCGAATTATAAAACTCGTTCGGGGTTGTGAGCAATATGACAATCTTGGCATGGCCAGTAATTTCAACGAGCCTTCACATTGTTATTCGTTATCTTTTTGATTTGTTCCTCTAAAGAGTTCAGTACTACATCACAAGTTCGAGTCCATTTATCAAGAACCACCAGTACATCCATGAGATCAGTCCGATTTTGGGGTTCTTCATTCATCTTGGCATCTGTGGAATCCATTTTAAGACTATCTCGACTGATTTCAACCCCAAGCTTGACTTGTGGCGTAGTAAAGTACTAATTTTTTGTCAGACTCGAAACAATCGAAGAGATTCTCTATAGTTTGGTCGAGTGCAGGCGCAAAAGACTGATTAACGTAGATGAAAAGCGACTGACTTTTGTCCAAACCGAGGTATTTTATGATGAACTTTGAAATTTCTGAAACGGGCGATGAGGCCTTAACTGCCCATTTAGATTTCTTTAAGATTGGAGCGCTACCAACGTTCTTGAGAAGGATCTCTATTTTCTTCTCACCTGATGTTACGGAAGTATTGCTAGACACACCGGTTGTGACTGGAGAGGACGGTGCTGGATGTGATGATTTTTGCGCTTCTTGCTCGGCTGGATGTGTGTCGCTATTCAATCCCTCTTGATCGGTATCACCCACACCCATTTGACGTTATTATCTTCAGCTAGATATGACGTTTGCAGGCTGGTCAGAAGTTTACAATCATTTCAAACAAGAAGAAGTAATATGCTCTGGGTTCCTTTAAAAGATCCTGAGGACAACACAGTGTGTATTATTCCATCATTATCGCGCGCGTTCTCCAAAACACGAGTGTAAGCTCGAACTTTTGTAATATGCCAGCTCGATTATATATTACCACTTCGAAGTTCCAACATGAGTTTGGCCGCCTCGAATCCTGTGGATTCAAAGGATGGCTCATACGATAACCAGGATTCAGGGCCTAGTTCCGTAGGACCGGCGACCAAAAAACTCAAATCCAGCGACATCTGCCTGAAATATTTACCCACATGTGAGGCATATGAGAAGAGTTATATGCATCGTGATGTCGTAAGTCATATTCTGGTCACCAAGACACAATTTGTGATCACTGCCTCTCAGGATGGAGTCATCAAATTTTGGAAGAAAACTACGAACGGGATCGAGTTTGTCAAGAGCTTCAAATCTCATACAGGGCCTATCGAGGATATGTCCGCTACTCCCACCGGTAGTGAGCTGGCGTCTATATCACGAAAAGACAAATCTGTGAAGATATTCGACATCGTCAACTTCGACATGATAAATATGCTCTCGCTAGATTTCGAGCCCAGGTGTGTGGAATGGATTAGTCAATCGGTAATGGCAGGAGAGAACTTGATCATATCGGATAGCAAATCTTGTAAGATGTTCACCTTCGACGCTAGACAATCAACAAATGCTCCGAAAGAGACAATCGATGACATCCACTTCAGCATAGTCTGTCGGATGAGATATAATCATGTGCATGATTTCCTAGTTTCTGTCGATATAACTGGCCTAGTAAAGTACTCGCGAATCAAAGCAAACTTCCATAGATCTCTTAAGCACCCAAATGCAACACCTCAGCATGATACAGTGTTACACAATTTCATTCCAAGTGAGAAATCATCATCGCAAGTCAGAGTCCATAACATTGCATTCTCATCCGATGGTGATTGGTTAGCCACAACCTCCAGTGATCGAAAAGTCAGAATATTCAGATTCAAAACGGGAAAGTTGATGAGGGAATATGACGAAAGTTTGGCGACCATAGAGAAACGTCAAAAAAACGAACGATTCATGAACAACATGGATTTCGCCCGACTAATGGCCAGTGAAAGAGAGTTGGAAAGATCTCAGGCAAACTGTCATGAGAATGTCATATTCGACCAATCTAACTATGTACTTTTTCCTACAATGTTTGGAGTCAAGATTTATGACTGGCGTAAAAACGAACTCCTCAAAGTCATTGGAAAAGATGAGACAAATTTCCGTCCGATAAGTATCGCGCTATTTCAAGGCCTTGTTTATGAGAAAGTAGTCCGAAGATTCAATGCCGACTCTATCGAAGCAGGAGTTAGCGATCCGACGTTGTTCTGTTCCAGCTACAAGAAAAATCGCTTCTACTGTTTTTCGAATCGATTTTTCGAGGAGGATGTCACGGAAGGTGAAGGAGGTGAACTCATCAAAGATCGGGACATTTACAATGAGAAGCCAAGCCGTGAAGAAATGATTGCTGCCGTCGAGCTTGAGGAACAGGAAAAGAAGAAGATCATGCTCGAGAATGCAACAATCCACACTACTGCGGGCGATATACACCTGAAGTTGTTTCCCAATTTTGCACCCAAGGCTTGCGAAAATTTCTGCACCCATTCAAGGAATGGTTATTATAATAATCATATATTCCATCGGGTGATCAAACAATTCATGATCCAAACGGGTGATCCAACGGGAACTGGTTCTGGAGGTGAATCTATCTGGGAGGACGAATTCGAGGATGAATTTTGTGACGAGCTTAAGCACGATAAACCTTTTATGTTGAGCATGGCCAATTGTGGACCAAACACAAATGGGTCACAATTTTTCATCACCGTAGCACCATGTCCGTTTCTCGATAAGAAGCACACAATATTTGGTCGAGTTACAAAAGGAATGGATGTTTGTCTGAATATAAGCCAGGTTAAGACGAACAAGAAGGACAAACCATTCAATGACATCAAAATAATCAATATAGATGTCTTCTGAAAGATGAATGGTGATCCAAAACGTTTGAGACCTTTGTTTCAAACGTTTGCCTAAACCTTGATGCAGGGTACCTGACGAAATAAACGATGGTGATTTCCTGAATTTTGTTTGTGTTCCATTCAGCGTGGAGCAGTGGATGTTAGATTGGCAATTGTGTCGGCATATCAAACAATATTAGAGCTGTTGTTTAAACAAGTCAGATGAACAACTTTAGGAAGTGTGCAAGTCGGAACAGCGAAAGAGAGACGGCAGCCACTTCTGGCCAATGAAAGCTAAAGTTTTTGTTGATTTGTCGTCTCCTATCCACTATCGCCGGAGAGCGATGATTGATTCTAGCCGTCGAGGTGCCGCTCACAAGGGGCGCAGTGAAGGGGTCACTCAGCTTTAGAGTTCAAAGGATTAATGCCGTTCTAGTGGAGTGTGCCCAAGGGTCTAGGAGAGGCAGCGCATTTGTGTATGGCCCTTGATCAAGTGTGACAATCTTTAGATCAGCAGCACCAGCAGAGTGCCGCCAGGACCAGTAAAAGGGATACCCCCGTTTGGCCTGGGATTGGCTGCACGGCGGCAATCTCACAAACGGAGACGACTAAATTTGCTACCTGTTGTCCAGCATCATCGTCCAGCTCATAAGTTTGTGCCGATCGTTCTTTGAGTTTTGGTCGGCAAACAGTTGACGGCTATTTGGCCAATTTGAAACTCGACTTTCACTTCACTTTATGCCCTTATGTGTTTTGTTCCATCCATTTCATACTCTCACTTTTGCTTCAACTCTCTTTCGCATCTCACCCCGTCCGCTTATTATGGCTAGTGACAAGCGCACTGACCAATTGGTTCCCAACCGTCGTCAATCATTGTGTGAATCTTCACAAAATTAAACGAGTAACGGGCAACAATCTCTCGCATCAACACTGAAATCAAACGATAGGCAAGCGGAGATAAAATCTAAACCAGTCATCAAGCTGGTGCGTCACCAGTGGACCAATTTTCATTGCAAGCATACACGTGTCAAGATAGAGACTAATGTATTGGAAAGAATAGCTTTCTAGTTGGAGTGTGTACGAATGTCAGAAGGATTGTTTTGGAAAAAAGACGAAATGAACATATCCAGCTAGCTAATCAAATAATCAATCAATCGGTGAAGACTTTAGCCAAAGATCAAACTTCAAGCTACTGAAAACTTCTAAGAAATTATTTATTACCACACTATTACAAATCCCATAAAAAATCCCACAACAAAGATGCAATCTCTCATATTAACACTTTTCACAGTTACAATAGCAACCACGATAGTTTTTGTGATCTGTGCCCCAACGGATGCGCCCGAATCAAGCGAGATTGAAAGGGCAAATTCAAACACACAAGACACAACGGCGCCAAGCGCTGTCATGTCGGCCGTGGTGCACAATGGCGACCTAAACGGTGCCTCCTCTTCACTCCACCACACCAATCATGGACCAATGGGTCCAGTTATCAGCTCGACAAACAAGCAACAGAACAAACGAGAACTTGACTATGAGTATTTTTATAAATTCAGAAATGTTGTCGGTGAAGGTGTTAAGAAGGCGCTGGACGAGTGTAGGCAAAAATTCAAGTGGGACAGATGGAATTGTCCCCTGAAGTCGTTCCAGAGCATCATGAACCAAGAAGAGTTTCCGGCCGGGGTCATGCCCTCGAACAAAGAATTGGGCCTCACTAGGGCACTTATATCATCTGGAATAGTTTTATCAATAGTACGTTCGTGTTCAGTGGGAACAAATAGTCTATGCAGTTGCGGGACGCCCATGAAGATGTCACTGCAAAATGCAGAAATTTTCCTCGCCAATGGCGCAGTGCCCCCACCACAAACCAGCCCAATTAATCCTCAATCGCTGGAGGTTGATCCCGAACAAACAGCTGGCCAACCCTTTAGATCAACAAACCAAATTCGAACTAGCGTAGCCACTGGCCCGGCAGCGGGCGAGTCCAACTATAATGTACATGAAAATCCCGAAGAAATCGAAACAGCCGAGCAGCACAATAGCTTTATCAGACATCCCTCGGACAGCGAGGACCAAGCTCTCGCCATCCAAGAGACTAGTTTACCATCGACTATGCATGTACCGATCACAAATCAGAGAGGCAACAGGTTCGCCTGGGCCGGTTGCGACGAGGTGATTAAACTGGGCTTTAAGGTTGCCAAGGCCTACCTGACGCCACCCGATAGGACCCCTGGAAGCGATGCAACCCATTTGATAGACGCACACAACTATGAGGCCGGCAGACAGGCGGTGAAATTGACCATGAGGAGACATTGTAAGTGCCATGGCACATCGGGTGCTTGCCAATTGAACACCTGCTGGACTGTTCCACCTGATATGTCGGAGGTGGGCGAGTACTTAAAGCGCCAATATAGAGTTGCCGCAAAGGTTGGCGCGGTGACAGCCAAGGAGACTGATGTAACTAGTTTGGCAAAAGAACTCTCATCAATCAGGTCGGAGAAGCTGGTGTTTGCTGACGCCTCGCCGGATTATTGTTATGAGAATAAGCAGCTTGGCATCAATGGAACTCTGGGACGTTATTGTAGCAGGAAAAGGCATCGGCCGGATGGAAGTGAAGTGAGCCGGAGCGAGAGGGATTCATGCGATCGTTTGTGTACTAAGTGTGGATACAAGATCAAGAGAGAAAAAATCAGTGTCGAACGACAGTGTGATTGTAGATTCGTATATTGTTGTTCAATAGAATGTAAAAGGTGTCCACACGTTGAGGAGACGTATAAATGTGTGAGACATAGTTAGGTGCAAATTAATAAATATTTTTATATCCTTAAAAAGATTCAGATCATTCCCATGTAATCACGGTTGTTTCACTCTGAAATAATCTAGGAATACTCTTTTTTACAAATCCAGATCCAATGGTTCGAGCTCTTGTAGCTGATTATCCTGGTCATGCGATGTGGAGGATTCCACTGTACTTTGTGATAGAGACAATACAGGCTCAGTGGTAGCTATGGCTGAGATTGAGGCACCGGTGTTCGTCTCATCGATTGCATTACTTTTGACTGTGTTGTCATCTTGCACCATCAGTGGGAGATTCTTCATGGCTAATCTGGTAATATCATTACTCAACTCCTTCTTGGCATCCTTGAGTTCATCCAGAATTGAGCTCAACAATTTGATTTCGTTGGCTTTTATGGTCTCAAATTTGTCCGTTTTAGTGGTCATGTCGATCCATGTGCACGAGGATCAACTAATCAACTGATTGGTCTTGTTGACAAGAGGGCACTAGGCCCAAGATATGCTCTCTTGAAGGTCTATTTTACTCTGTCAGATTAATGTTTTGGGGCATAACGCGTTCTGTTTGCAATGCGACACGTGCTGCGTTTGCTAACCCCTGGCTCAAGCAATCCTAATCTGGCTGCAATTATAATCCGATAGGACATCTTTAGGATGCTTGCGTGCAACTGCTCTATGATTTAGACAGTAAGTTGATTGGCTAGATTGTCTCGGAAAGGATTGGCTATATTTATTACTGTTTATCTGGAAATGGCTTGGACTTTTCATCTGGTGGCAGAGTAAAGTCTATGTTGGCCGTCTTCCGAAATACTTCGTATTCTGTGGAGTAGAAATTTGCCGATAGAATGTATGCGTTTGTCTGTGCCTCAGATCCAACCTCAATGAGATCATCATATTTGAACCGATGTGTAAGATCTGATGTAAGAAACATGGACCCCTTGACGATGAACTCGCGCTTGACTTTTTTATCTGCACATTAGTCGACAGGAAGTTGTCATTGATGTCACTTGAATTAGTTAACTCTCTTTTAAACAACACTTTCGTCGTCTTTTCAGTTCATAATTCTGATGAATTGAACATCATAGTATCATGGTGTCTTATAACGAGTAGCTTCATTCACTTACCTAGTTTAACAATGCCCTCAATTGAGGACATGTAGTATCTGTCTTTATCTCTGCGAAATGTGAATGACAGTTTTCCGCACTCAAAAGTTATGATCATCTCTTGCTGATCCGTCGGCTTGAATGAAGTCTTCTGAAGGTCGTCAAGCTTAGCTTGGTCTGATTTTGATTCATCCTGATTCGATTTTGTCTCTTTATTTGAGGTGGCATTCGATGGGGCTTCATCGGGACAAGTGTCCTCTACTTTTATCACATTTTCGAGAGGCAAGTAGCCCAAAACTGCCCTAAACATTTGAGGCGATGTGCCATTATCTTTCGCTGGTCGGTCATCTTGCTGTGAGGACAAACCATGAGGCAACTCGAAGGCCTCCTCCACCTTGATGGAAAGTGCAAAACGAGCTCTGATACAAGCCACTGTGTTATCCTCATTCTTGACCACCACATCAATTGGTGTCAGATAGTTCTTGTCTACATCCGAAATCACTCCACACTCGGAGCCTTTATCTCCTGTGGAATCGGGAGAACCTGGTTGGATCTGCTTTTGATCGGTACTTTTGATGTTTTCCAAATCGGGCTGAGGTACTGACAAAGCTTGAAAGCCCGAGCAAGCGAGAAAGTCTGCAATAATGAGGAACAATAATAGGGTTTTGAGGAGGATTGCTCTTAGGGCAGCTAATATTGTTTGCAGATGATTGTTCAGCAGGTCATCATGGGACGCCATTGCAGAGCGTCATTGTATTTGCACATGATTGTCAGATTGTGGATGGGCAAAAGAGGTCAGTTTCCAAAGTTTCCAACAATTCCCGATATCTTGTTATCGAGAATATGTTGTCTGTTTTCTGAAGATATCACTCACCCATGCTACTGATGACCAAAGTTACCTGTGTTTGTGTTGTCGTTGTTCTGCTCGCTTGCTGAATAGGGAGGCTGTTTCTATTACCAATAAGCATGGCTCTTGTGGTTTGTTTGTTAAATTTTCGAGATTCAATTGGATTATCTGGTCGCTTGGGAGTGTTCAGATGATTGGGCCACTCGATTTGGGGCCAAGAAACATGAAGGGCACCCGGTGGGCTCATGAAAGACACAGTGCAACAGTTTGCAGGGAAATTTTATCTCTTCTTAGTTGAGTTGTAGTTAGGCGAGTGTGGCGGCCAAATGACATCACAACAATCCAATCACGTTTACATCAGCGGTGCAAAAGTAAACGCATTAGAAGAGTGCGGCATTGAATTGGCTCAGGATCAATGGAATCTGACAGAAGCTCATGCATAATATATCATTTAGTGAGCCAGAAAAGGAAAGGGCTCGCTCACTTCTGCAGGCAGAGAGCACCAATTCGAGCAGCCCGTTTCGCCTTCCTGTCATTGATTTTCTGCCCAAAACCCAACTGAACTGAGTGCACTGAATCAAATTGCCGCCGAGCAGCAAACTAGGAAGAGTTATTCCCCACCTGCACGTCTGTATGTTTGGCAAGCGAGCATTGTCGACTGGAAGGGAGAGGGAGAGAGCACCTGCAGAGAGATACAGTGTGTCTAAAATCTACTGAGCACTGTTCTCTCTGGCGCATTTGGTCTACCAATCTACCAAGCGATGAAATTATCGCTTCCTTGCTGCTTGTTCTTGCTCACAATATGGCACAAATAAGATCGATTGTTGCAGATAGTGGTCGGCGAGGGTGTGCGATTTACAGGGATACACAGTACGAAGGAGCGATGACGATTATTGGGCGGCAGGCAACTGGTTCGCTTGAGCTAGAGGCAAACCGCTTGTTTAAGCAGTTTTGCTGGCCGCCCGATCGATTGGCCATCCGATTGTGCAAGCCCTGTTTTGCAGCCCCTTTAGTCTAGTGACTAAGTTTAGTCTACTGGATTTTCCAAATGCCACCGCCGCAGCTAGTCCAATGCAACACCATGGGCGCTCATCTCCCTTCCAGAGTCCCGTAATTGCCCGTGATACGGATACTCTAATTAATGGGCGAGCTATAGCCAAGCAGCACCCGGCCGAGTGGACTGGCCGAGTGGAGGGTGCACCAGAGGAGGTCCCGCCTCTTGTTGGCCGGCCCACTTGGTCTGGTTCATGCTGGTTTTGGCCCTCGTTGCGGGCCAGTTTTGGGCGAAACATAATCTCAAGAGCCACAGCAAGAGGGAGAGATATTTGTCGGCCGTTTGGTTTTCGAGGAACAGGAACTTGTCGAAGAGTGGCTCTAATGGAAAGTGATGTTTTCCATGATGATGAACATCAGGCTGGAATGGGCGTTCTGGCCCAGTGAGAGGCTCCAGCGGGGAAGTGGGGGCCTGCTGACCCACAGAGTCGAGGAATCAGGGCTCGTGTTTTGTGTTTTGTGTTTTGTGGGCCACAAAGTGAGTGGTGCGAACAAGTGTTGGTCTGTAGAATCAGTTGTAGCAGCAGCTAAGAGCTCCAGGTTGTTGTAGTTTTTGGTGTTTTTCGGACCATCCAAAAACTTTGGTTCCCATTCCACAGTTTGAGCATAACTACAACTACAAGGCAACAACTACAAGGCAACAGCTACAAGGCAACAGCTACAAGGGCCACACGATTGCCGCTCACAGTTGCCGGTACAGCACAATTGGAAGTGGAGATCCCGGACGAGTTTGGGCGTCCAATGTGGCTGTTTGCGGGCCGATTGCTCGTTCCTTTTGCTCGTTTGTCTGTTGCAACTGTGTCTGCCGAGGGAGAGACCACACGCAAAAGTGTGCGGGAATCATGAACATTATGCTTTGTGTTCTTTTTCTTTTTCTATCTCTTTTTTCTCTATTCTCTGTCTATTTTAGCTTTGTGTCAAGTGTTTATGTGTGAGCGTGCTGTGTTCGTGCCTTTGCTAGTCCTGCGATTTTCTCGATTCTTTGCTCGGCCTCCTCCGATGGGAAATCGGCATGAGAGTTGGAGGAGGAGGAGCAGCAGCAATTGGGCGAGCTGGAAAAAGGCAAGGAGAACGCGGAAACAGTCTACAAATTTGCAGAAGTCAGAGAGCAATTGGCATTGGACATTGGAGATTGGACATTGGACATGAGGCGAGAATTGAGTGTGTTTGTGCATTATGCTTGCACAGAGCTAGTTTATTTATTCGCTTTTTCCTCCTTATCAACTTTGGCAAAGCTTTTCTCCTCCAACTCGGCGGCTGGCCAACTTGTGCTCGTTGGCTCGTCTTTGGGCGGACGAGAAATAACAACGGAATTTACACTATTCCAAAAACAATCATCATTTTAATTCTCCAGTGCTGCCGAACGGCAACAAGAACATTAACAGCAACAATAATGGCAACAACAGCAACATCAACTGCAACCACTTGATCACAAATAACAAATCAATCCAATCTATTTGGTGGAAGCACAGTGGTCAAATTTGGGCCATTCTGCTCTTGAGATTGTGCAGGGAAAACTTGTAGAGAAGCACAAAGATGAGCACCAGCGTGGCCAGCAGAGTGAGGTGGCCCAAAGTGAGCAGGAGGCCGGAAGAGGCGCCGGCAAAGTTGTTCGTTTGCATGGGCGTCTCAGCTAGGCCGTCGGGCACTTGGATCAGCTGGTTGGACTGTTGCTCGAAGGTGGAGATTTCGTTTGAGGCGACAAAGTGGTCGTTGTTGTTGTTGTTGTTGTTCTGCTGGGCCACATTCACGCTGGGCACCTGGTACTTGGGGGCCACAATTTCCAGCCGATTGTGAGCTTGCGAGTCGAGTCCGTCCGGCTCCAGCCGGTTGCTGGCCTGTTGCTCGTCCAGGCCGCTCGTTTGCGGCCGCTGGTTGGGCTCTCCAGTGTGTTGCTGCTGCTCCTGGTGCTGGTCGAGGGGCGGGGAGCCCGTGGAGGCGGCCTCGATGAGCAGGTCGATGCAGTCGGCCATCTTGCACTTGGGCACCTGCTCGTCTGAGTCGGCGTCTGCGTCTGCGTCCGCGTCCGTGTCTGCGTTCGGGTCCTGGTCCGGGTCTGGATCTGGGTCCGCGTCTGCGTCCGCGTCGGGCTCGCTGTGCGCGCCGTCCGCTCTGTCTGCGCTGTTTTCGGGCGCGCGCGACCCCGCCCCCGCGCGCTCCTCGGACTCGTCCGAATTCAACTCGGCGCCCGCCTGCTCCGCCTCGGGCTCCTCCGCGTCGCCCTCCGACTCGGCCGCCTCGCCGTCCGGCTCCACGTGCTGCTCGCCGCCAGTTGGCTGCTTGGCAATGGCCTCTGCACGGCCACTCTCCAAAGCCAGCGGACCAGCCAACTCGGCCGGCCGGGCCACCAGCGAGCGCGACTTGCTAGCCCCGCCGGAAGTGGCCAGGGCCGACTCAGGGCCGAGGGCGGCCTCTCTGGCTTGGCTGGGGGGCCACACGCTGGCCAGTTGGGGCAGCTCGGCGAAGAGCGACAGTTGGCTGGCCGAGCGGACTGACTTGCGGGCCAGCTGGGCGCCCACCTCCTTGAGACGGGCCACCAGGTTCAAGACCATGGGGTTGATTGGTTGCGCTTGGCTCTGCGACAGTTCGGGATGGCCCGAGCTGATGGGCGAGCCGAATGGGGCCAGCGGCTTGTTGTAGCTGTTCAGTTGGTTGAGGTTGAGTGATTTATTTAGTGAGTTGAGAGAAGAGGAAAGAAAGTTAGTTCATGTTCGGCTGTGGTCTGGCTTTGCTAAACAGTTTCGCTTTGGGTCCATCAGGTGGGCCTTTTTCGAAGTCTTTTCCAAGTGAGACTACTAGCGGCTCGAAATCTGAGGGCAATAACAATAATGGCAACAGTTATCGTGGGCAACAGTTGGCCCCAAGAGAGTTGGCGCCAAGTGGCCAAGAGTGGCCAAGCAGTTGGGGAAGGGCGAGCACCATTTTGCTGCACTCTTGATGGTCGCCACTCGCGAGCCTCGTTTGCTAATTATTTGCAATGGCAGACTTATTCGATAACTCGCCAAATGAGTGCCCGCCGGGAGAGTGAAAATTCCGCTACTTTGTAAAGGGGCCATTTACGAGTCTGTGTCGGCCGGGCATCTTTTACGATTAGATAAGAGCAGCGCTGAGAGAGGTTGCTGGTGTGCACAGTGCGCGCGGGGCCATAAAGATCGAGGCGCGCGAACAAGCACTGCAGACTGTCTGCAGTGCGGCGGCCGCACACTGGAGGCGCGCGAGTGAGCAGCATGCGCCAAAATTAAGGTTACAAATTTCCGTGCGGCGCTGGGCAAAAATATCACCTTATTTTTGACGCGCAGTGAGCCGCTCGAAGGCAGACAGGCGGCCTTGTGGGTCGGCCAAAATGGTGCGAGAGCGTTAATTTTAGCCCGCCGCCTACAGGAAGTGTCCCCGCCGCTTTATGGACAGTCTCGCGCGGGCCTCGGGCGCCAACTCGGGCCCACTGGCGGCCCCGCGAGTGCATTTGGTAGAGCCAGAATGGGGCGGCCAGTAATTATGGGCCGCCGCTCCATTGAGCCCACTGGCAGACACCGGCCCAGCAAGTGGACCACTTCAAAGGATGCGCCGTGGCGACAGGTCGGCGCGGCGGCCGCTCACCGTCGTTGGTGGCTGGCGGGCGTGTGCGCGGCCGGCGCAGAGCAGAGCAAACGGGCGCCGCCAAAAGTCAATGGACACTCGGGGGAGCCGCACTCGGCGGTGCATGGGGCGGCCGCGGACCAGGGTTGGCGCCAACACGCGGCGGCAACAACTTGTCGGCCGCCACTTGTCCTCAGTGGGCGCACGCCCCCCTGCGAGCCGCCTCTGAGGCCTGTGGGGCCGCCCGAGGAGGCCCACAGGCACGCGGAGGCCCAAAGGCGCCGCCGCCAAACGAGGCGGCGGGAGGAAAGGAAACGCGGACGGAAATGGCCACTCGGCTCGATTGTCAAACTGCCAACAAGTGGGCGTGCTCCAGTCTATGGATTGGCCACTCCATAGACTAGGTCTAGTGTGCATTTCCAGTGCGTTGGCGGCCCATTGGCAGCGCACAAAGCAAAGGGCGGCCCAAAGCTCGAAGCTGAAAGCTGAAAGCGCGCGACACAGCGCCTTGAGTTTGCGGGCGGCCAGCGAGCACACTTGCAGCCAGCTGCCCTCCAGTTTGTGCTTGTTTACTCTCTTTGTTCTCGCTTTGTGTCTCCGTTCGGCTTCGAAAAACGGAAGAATGAGAGTGGAAAATGGAGAATGGCGAATGGAAAATGGAAAATAGAAAAGTTGGGAAATTTGTGTCCAATTGTGGCCCGGCGAGTATTTTTAAACCACTCCAAGTGGCTTCCACGACAAACGAGCGCCAGAGACAAAATGGGCAGCCCAAGGAGACGACGGGCAGATAACAGTGAGTGGAAATGGCCGCTCGGCTGGAAACTGCACTAAGTGCACTAAGTACCAACAGCGAGCTGCCGACACCTTGCCAGCAGCTGGCCAGCCACTCGCAGCAACTCGCAGCAACTCGCGCCAGGGCTAAGGTCACCCCTAACGAGCGTTCAGTGGAGCTCTATTCCAACTGGCGGCCCAATGCGAGTCGGCGCCACTTCCGGAACTGAACTTGGCCGTTCTTTTCTTGTCCCCTTGGGCCACTCCTTAGCTGTGGAGACAAGCAGCGCTAAGGAGTGGCCGCGAGCTTAGCTTAGACAGCCAAGCTCGAGACTGAAGCTTGGGAGAAGGTGACAAGAGTTGGCGTGAAAAAGTGGCCGCGAATTGTGTCGATATTGTTCTTGCTCGGCCAGAGACAGTTGGAAACTCGCAGTTCGTTCTCGTGAACGCTCCATCGAGCCCACTTTTTCCACTCTCCAACGAGCCACTTTTGCACTGCCACCACCGATTGGAGACAACGATTGGGCGCAACTTCCACTCGTGAGAGAATTTCAAGTCAAATTGAGCAGAGTTTTGCATCCGGAGAAAGTGAATTTCGGCTGATATTTAGCAAATTTAACCAAATTGAGGCAAATTTTGAGCAAATTTAGACAAATTTCAACGAAAAACTAGCCAAATTTTAACAAATTTCGAGCAAGTCTCAAGCCAAATGGGCAGCCTGAAGCATTGGGCCAGAGACCAGCGGCCAAAAGAAGCCACCAGAAGAGTGATGAGGCGTTCAAATGGGCGAATTGGAGCGCCCACTTGCGGCCAGAGGGCACTGCTCGGCGCACTTCTGCTCGCCCTCTGCCTGCAGACTGGGCCCGCGCGGGCTCAGGGCGGCGGCGGCGGTCTCGATCTGGGCGACCTCAACATGAACAACCTGGGCCTGGGCGACTTGGGCAACTTGGGCGGCGGCGGCGGCGGCGCTTCCGGCGGCAACGGTGAGTACTTTTCTGTCGATTTCTGTCAATTTCCGGCGATTTTGGGTGAAAAAATGGTGAAAAAATGGCGAAAAAATGAAAATCCAGCCGAAAATAATTTCGAAAAATGATCTGCATCTAAACGCTCTGAAGGCTAACAGAAAGACTGTCTTCAAAATCCACAATCCAATTTCCAATTTCCAATTCGCAAATCTCCACCTCGGCAGACTTCTCCAACCTCGGCGGCTCGGCCAACCAGATGGGCGGGCAGGACTTCGGCGGGATGGGCGGCGGCGGCGGCCAAGACATTGGAGGCGGCGGCCAGGACTTCGGCGGCGCCTCCGGGGGCGCCCAAGACTTCGGGGGCCAGGGGGGCGGGCTGGGCAACCAGTTCGGCGGCAACCAGCAGCTCGGCGGCCCCCAGCAAGCCTTCGGCGGGGGCGCCAGTCCCTTCGGGCAGCAGGGGGGCGGGGCCAACCCGCTGGGGGGCGTGGGCGGGAACCCGCTGCAGTTTGGACTCGGTGGGCAGGGGGGACTGCCGTTCGGGGGCGGCCAGCAGGGCCAGCAGGCGCAGCCCTTCCAGTTCGGCGGCTTCGGGCCCTTCGGCAACTTCGGCAACCTGGCCAACATGCAGCGCGGGGGCCCCCAGGCGAACCAGCTCGGCGGGGGCGGCCTCAACCCGCTCGCCCAGCTGCTGGGCGGCCTGGGCGGCGGCCAACAACAGCCGCTCGGCGGCCTCAACCCGCTGGGCGCCCTGGGCGGTCTGAACCCGCTCGGCGGCCTGCTGGGCGCCCCTCAGGGCGGCGGTCTCGGCGGTCTGCCCGGCCAGGGCGGCGGACTGCCCTTCGGACTGCCCAACCTGTTCGGCCGCTGAGCGGGCGCTCGCCGGAAGCCAACCGCGCGCCGGAAGGACCAGGCCTCGAGGGGCCACTTGGGGCGTCTAAGTGCACTTAGCCAGTCTCGAGCGGAGGCTGCCCGGCGGCTAGGGGGCCGCACTGGGCCGACAGTTATTTATGGATCAATCTAGAGTGGATTAAAAATTCCAAACCTGTTGATTGCGGCGCACTTTCGCGCCCTCCAGCTCGACTAGTTTTCCTCCATTTCTGCAATTCTTTGAGGTTGATTCTCAAACTTGCCGGGCCCCAGTCGGTGGGTGGCCCGACAACTGTCGAGCACAATGAGCACAATGAGCACAATGAGTCCACTAAGAGTCCACAATGAGCAGCACTCCTAAGCTCCTCTGCTGTGTGGGGCCTGCACGAGTGGGGCGCGCACTCTGCTCACGCGCCGCTGGCAACAAGTGAGCGGCCCATTGACTTTGCAGTGCAGAGTGTGCAGTGTGCGCGTGAATATGCGCGCCGCACACAGTCTGCAGCGCACACAGTCTCTCGCCGGCCTGCCATCACTCACTCGCTCGCCCATTTGGCCGCCTCTTGGGCCTCTTTTGCGAGACTTTTCGTCTGAAACTCTCGCCGTTTTCTCTCCAACTCAAACTCAAGCCAAACAAACTCGCCCCTCAGTGGAAACCCAAAACAACAGGCCCAATAAATCTGCCCACTCGACTCGTTTTTCCATTGAGCGAGCCAAAGGCATGGAGAAAACTATCTGGATAATCCAGTGCATTTATTGCGAGCCCAATCATTTGCACTTGTGTGTGTCCAGGGCAAAGTGTGGCCAAAGTTGAGGGCCGTAAACTTGGCCCAATTGGGCGGCAACACGTAGCTCGAAAAGAGCTTAGAAGCGCAATTGCGCGAGCCCAATTTATCGCTTTCCAGTGGTGCTGGCTTTTAGGCAAATTTACGCAAACAAATGGCGGCCACTCTGAGCTGAATTGGGCCCGTTTTCCACTCCCAGTCTCTCATTCTATTTTCTCTTTTCTATTTTCTCGTATTCTCATTCTCATTTTGCTTTCTCTCCATTGGAAAACCATTGGAAAGTCAAAGCCAAGTCTCAGTTCCATTGAGCAGCAGTGGCACTTGGCGGCCAAAAATGCGGCCCAAATGTTGCCCCTCTGCTCTAATGGGAGTCCAAACGAGCAGAGATACAAACTGACGCAATAAAATCACTGTCCAAGTGAATCAATTCCTCCCAGAGGCACACAGACACACTCCGAGAGGCCAAATGGAAGCCACTGAGCTGCGCCAGTTGCCCCGAGTGGTGGCCAGCTCAATCGGGCGGCCGTAAAATAAATTTGAATCAGGCAATTGATCAGGCCCATCGAGAGGGCGGCCGCAGGAGGAGACTCTCATCAAGGCAGAGCTTAGGAGTAGTGGGGGCAAAGGGGGGCCGAAAAGTGGGCCTGAAAGGGAGTTTGTTGATGATGATGAGAATGTAATTGAATTCTCGCCATCCTGCACTGTCGCCGTGTGACGAGCGTTGGACGCTTGCTTGGAGTGCGCGTGATGTTCGCTCGCACGTCCTCGGCCAAAGAGAGTCCAACGCGCGAGAGCATTGGACGCGCGCGGGCAACAGACTTGCGGCCAACACAAGTGCGGGCAACTGACGTGCGGGCACAAAGCAGCCGAGGGAGACGCCCACTTGCACTGAGCACTGTCCGCGTTGTTGCGCCACTCCAACTTGGGCACTTGTTGCGCCGCCCGCTCGCCTCTGGGCCGAGCGACGATTGTTTGGCGCGCGCACTCACGACAGCTGACGGGGCGCGTCGTGATCTATGCTCGTCGGTCGTCTGCTCGTCGGCGCAGACAGGCGGACTTTGGGCGGCCGCGCTCTGGGGCGTGATTGGCGCCGGCGGCCACTCCTCAGGTGCGGCTCGGTCAAGATTTGCGGCCGCAAATTGTCCGCCGAGCTGCACGCCAGCCTGGGACGAGCCCGAGCAGATCGAGCGGCTCCAGTTGGAGCGCGCCCAAAGTGGTCGCTGCGACGAGTGTCCGATGGCAGCGAGAACAAGTGTCGCCATTTATCTTCGGGCCAGAGTTGCGCGCCGGCTGGGCGGCCGAAATGCGGCCAGTTCAAGCGACAGACAAGGGCCAGCGCAGAAGACAGGTATTTTTATCTTGGGCAGAAATAGAAAAATAGTGCACAAAATACTGGAGAAAATAGTGTACAAAATAGTATGAAAATCACTGCACAAAATGGTATACAAAATACTGCAGAAATTGCATGCAAAATACTGCACAAAATAGCATAGAAAATACTGCACAAAATAGTGCACAAAATAGAGAGTGACGCGCGCGAGAAAATGGTGCACGACGGCGAATAGTTGGCCAGTAGTTTGTGTGCGCGCGGCCGATCACTGCGCGCGCCAACCGCAGACGAGCGGCCGGAATGTGTTCACTTGTTGCCCTTGTTGTGCGTCTGTGTGGCGTCTGTGTGTCCAGTTTGCGGCGCTCGAGGGAGGCTCCAAGTGGCGCCGGCGAGAGCGAGCCAAACGGAGAGGCTCGCTGCTGGAGATCTGGCCGAGCGGGCCAACTGGAATGGCGCTTGGTCGCCCTTTGCATCAGCTGCTCGTTTCGAGCAGAAATCAAATTTCTGCCTTGCATCGATTTTCGCATTGGCAACTCGAACTCCAATTGAAGGAGAAGCTGCCAGAGAGCCACAAGCGGCCTCTGCCAGCGCCCCTCCACTCTCAGCCTGCAGTTCGCCCTCCACTAAACGATGGGCAAAAATAATGAGCACCATTTAAATTTACATGATCGCAAACTGCTCATGTGTCTGTCCGCCCGCCTGTCTGTCTGTCTGTCTGTCTGGCCGGCTCAGTTTGTCGGCCTTCGAGCAGTGGCGGCCTCTAACTGGCGGCTATTCAGACGGGCTGAGTAGCCGGCGCTCTTTGGGGCTGCCTCTTTTGGGGCAAAAACAACAGAGAGGGCCTTTGTTTTTCTCGGCCGGCCCGTTGGAAGAATTCCGCCGCCGACTTGGGGAAACATTAATTATTCTGCCTCCGCTCTGCACCTGAGGCGCTCAATGGGGAGGCGGCGCTCTCGTTTGGGCGGCCGAGTGGCCGAGTGGCCGAGAGAGTGAGAGCGGCGCCACCGGCGCGTGCTTTTGGGCCCGGCGGCCAATTAGTTTGCATGCAAAGTCTGCCAGTCTGCTGCACACGCCCCGCAGACTGTCTCTCGCGCGCGGGCCCCTCAGCGCAGCCCAAGGAAAAGCACAAGAACCGCACTGCACTGCATTCACTGCACAGACTGTGTTCACTGCACAGACTGTGTTCACTGCGCGCACTGCACTGGCGCCCCAATGGCAGCAAGAAGCAAACAACTTGTTGCTGTTTGTTTTCTCGCGCTCAATCCTCGCCACGCGCCCACCTCTTTGCGCGCATCATTAGCATGCTCACAAGGCGCCAGACTGTTGCCGGCTCGCTCGAGACGCCTCCCAGTTGCGCCACAAGCGGCCAGTTTGCCGCCCGAAGCCTCTTTTCGCCGCGCGAGGGCCCAAATTCCTGCCCGGATTTGGCCACCAGCTCGGCCCCCAAGGAACACCGATCAGGCCGGCCGATAATCTCTGCCCGTTTGCATGTGGGCGCGTGCCAACACTCGTCTGGTGACTCTAAGCAAAGCAGTGCTGCCACAGCTTAGCTCGCAAATGGCTCCAGTCTAACCGGAGAACTGCGCCCACCTATTTCAATTGCCCCGAGCTCTTTCCGCGTCCGAGTATGCAAATGGCCAGTGGCCGATGGCAAACGATGAACCAAGAGTGGCAAGTGGCCGCCACTTTGGGCCGGTGCCAAATGGCCGCTTTGACGCCCTCGCCGTGCAAGTGGAGGCCAAGCCGGGCCAGAGACGCTCCTCAATTCGGCTCAGCTCTGTGCCATTATTAGCCTGATTATCATTATTGTTATTATTCGGCCTCTTTGGCGGCGCTTCGAATGCTGCAAATGAACTAAGGCGCTGCAGTTGCAAAGGCGAACCAGAGTTCCAAAGGCAGAAATAGACAGTCCTCGTTATCTGGGCGTCAAATCTGCGCCAGTTAAACACTTGCGCTCGGCCCGGCCCACAGCTGAGGGCCCGCACTTCTGGCAGCGCCTCGGGCGGGCGCCACGCGACTCCCTCCCGCCGCTCGCCAGCCGGCAAACCTGCAGCTGCTGCCCCTTTTTGCACGCCGACGGCCACTCTTCCGCCTCCTCACGCCAACTGTCCACTCGGGTGGTCCCAGTCTGCCTGCTGCACGCTCTCAAGGCCACAACACGCCCAAAGTGTCCCGAAGCAACACGAGGGGGCGTGGCCCGAGCGAACCCGCGCCCGCTGGTTTCGGGGGTGCTTTGTGCGCTGTGCAGTGTTCGCTGGACGCTGCAGACTGTGCCCCGCAGACTGTGCGCGGTGCTTGAGGCACTTCAGGGCAGCTTGCATATAGCCCAAGCAGACTGCCTGGACTGAGCTTTGAGAGTGTCTATCGCGCCAGAAAAGCGAGTTGACTTCCCAGCCAACTGGCGCTCTTGTGACAACTGCTGTTTGACATTTTTGGCAGCAACAGAAGGCAGGTGAAAATGGTGAATCCTCTTTCCAGCTTGCATGAGCGCGGCAAGAGATTGGCTGAGGAATCAGAACAGTCCAGTCTCGACTGGACTGTTTTTGCTTTCCCAGATTGCTAGTGGAACAGTAAAGCAGGCCTCAAACTCGTGTCAACGCTGCGAAGAGTAGTGCTTAGCTGCGGCTCGTCTGAATTTCGGCGCAGCCTGCGAGCCAATGGGCGGCCCTTTTTGCCGCCCAGTCCAAAGGGGCAGCCCCGCAAAAGGTTAATAATTAGGCGGAAAAAGTAAACAAAAGCAAAAGGGAAAAGCCGCTCGGGCAATTGATTTCCCAGCCCCAAGTGGGCGAGACTGTCTGCGGCTGGCCGGCTGGCTGGCTGTCGGCGCTTTTGTTGGCCGTCCCAAGCGAGGCAACATTAGTGGTGGCCAGTGGGCGAGTCTTTGAGTGTTTGAGTGGGCAAAGTGGGCAAGTGGAGGAGCTGGATCGCGTGAGAGAGTTGCTGTTGCAATGTGTGTTTGCTCTGTGTGGCCCTGTCCAGTTTGCGCCCATCTTCTTCTTCCTCTCTGGACCTCTGGGGCCCGAAAAGATGGCCGAGCGGCGCCAGTGGAGCGACGTGGTGGAGCCGCTTGCGTGCCTCTTGCGCAGTGAGTTACTTTTCCAGGTCGCCGGTGGTGCGCGTTCTCACGAAATCAAATGGCCACTTGATTTCTGCCCATCTTCTGCTCCAGCCAGACAAGAAGAGGAAACATGAACTCGCGGCCAGACGAGCAACAGGCAGCAGTGTGTGTGTTTTTCTGGCCCGCAAACAAGAGCGACCTTTGCACTGCGAGCACATTACTGCAGTGCTGCGCTGTGGCAGTTCTGCACTGCCGCAGAGATGCAGCCGCACCTTAGGACTGCAGGCAGAGCAGAGGCGCGCCACAGGCTCACTGCGCGCAACTCGCCCACTGCTTTGCCTGCAGTAGCCGAACTTTTTCCTGCTCCTTGTTGTTGTTGTTGTTGTTGTTGTTGTTGTTCATTTATTTGGCCCCTTTTCATGCCTCTTCAACTTCAACCTTAGCCAAAAATGCTCCCCATTTGCGGCCCACAACCAACCTTTGGTCGAAAAAAATACTTTTGAATGAAAACTATTTTCGACTAAAAGTTGTTTCACTCAAAAAACGGGGAACCCAAGCCCGACGAATTGGACCTTAGGATGGTCCAATGGTCGCCTTTGGAGGAGCTATTTTTTCCAACAACAATTCTCCAATTCCGCAATTCTCCACTCCAAGATGGTGTGTGAATTATTGTTGGCCGTTCGCGACAAATGGACCAGGTTGGAGGAATCTGGAGCCGAATTGGCTCCATTCAAGGCGGATTCAGAGGCAGAGTCTGCTGCTCTGTTGGCGACAAAAGAAGAGGAAGCGCGAGGAGAAACCGGCGGCACAAAGGAAACGGTGGCCACGCTTCGGCCCAGCCCTAAGCAGTGGGCGAAATTTGGCCACAGAAGTGTCGAGCGCCGCAGGAGACTGTCTCTCGCTGGGCCCAGCCAGAGCCAGTCTCTAGGCGCTGGGACAATGCTTTTCAGAGCACTGTCCAATTCCAATCGGCGTCTGGAATCTCATTATGGCGCGTCCACGTCGAACTGCTTTCTGCTCTTCCTCCTCCTTCTCGTTTTCATCTGAAACTCGCGCCGGCTTCTGTTCTGGGGCCTGCAGCTCTCTGAACCAGTTGGACGGTGGCCACGCTGGCCAGAAGCGTGAAAAGGCGACCAAATGAGCAATAAATCGCCAATCGGAGAGAGCCACTGGGCCGCAGACTGTGTGCAGCCGGCGGCCACAAACAGCCACTGGACTCCGCCTTTGGTGTTGCCAAAAGTCAAGGGCGGCCAATTGCGGTCTCTCTGGGCTGCTGCTGAGGCGGCAATTTTGGCACACTTTCCAGGTGACCGATGGGACAGATCTCTGGCCGCTCTTGTCACTGGTTGGAGCAACGCTTGGAACATGCGGAAAACAACAGCAAAAGCACGGAACAATATGGCGAGAAAGTGGCCCCGAATGGAAGAAACTCGATTCTGGAGATTATATTCCCATTGGAAAATTGTAGAAAATGGAGAAGTGGAGAAATGTCCGAACAATACTTACCCGCTAAAGTCGCGTCCATTCCAGCAGGCCGCCGCGGCCGTGCCATTCTGGTGGGTGCGGGCGCGGCTCGGGACTGAGGCGCCCGAAGCTGTGGCCACGCCCCTGCTGGCCCGCAGCCGGTGGCACACGCGCTGGGGCCACTGGGCGAAAAAGTCGCGCCACGACTCGAGCTGTAGGACGAACCCGTCGAGCCGGTTGAACAGGGACATGGCCGGCGAGGCCCTGGCCCTGAGGGCGGCCTCGATCATGTCGCCCTGGGCGGGCCTCTGCTGGGTGGCGGGCAGCATCTTGCTCGCGGGCCGCCCGCCGCCCCACTGCTGCGGCTGAGGGTGGGGCATGAGGCGCGCGCCCGACGCGTGCAACCATTCGCTGGCCGCCGCCGCCACAGACCGAAAGGCTCCCGAGAGGCTGGCCTGCGCCTGTTGCTGCTGCGGGCCGTTCGCCGCAGACGAGGGGGCGTTCTTCGGGCACCACTTGATCAGCTGTTTCGGTGGGTTTGTTTTGGTTTTAGTTTTTGTTTTCGTTGCATTTTATTTCATTTTATTTTCCCCCATTTGGTATTGGTTTTCGTGTTCGCCCACAGTTTGCATTTCGGGTTTCGAATTGGAAATTTTGGGCAATTTCGGGCATGGTTAGGATTGATTTTTGTTATTTTTCCCATCCTCTCACTCATTGTGTGTGGCTTAGAATGCGATTTGGCGCCTGCTGCTAGTTGCAAGAGTCCGCCCATACAAGAGACAGAGAGGCTCTACTGGTTTTGGACACACAAGCACAAGAACAAGCACATACTTGTGTGTCCCAAATTTAACAATCATCCTCGTTGTTGTCGGCCCGCAAGAGGCGAGCACACAATTGGCGTGGAATTCCGAGCTGGCTGGAAAACACGAGCACAAAACACACTCTCCAGTAGCACCATTGCATTGAGCACACACTCTCCAGCCGCGGCCTAAGGTCAAACCTGTTGATTGATGGCCACTGATTGGCCGCTGATTTTCCCTCTCCTCGCCTCCCACAGCTTAGGCCCACTCGGCGCTCGATACAAATCAATTGGCCCGCCCGTTCCAGCCCCAACAGGCAGCCACAATGGGCCGAGGCTAAGCCACGGCGAGAGACAGACAGAGTCCACCAAAAGGGGGCCTCAGCTCGTCTTTTGGCCGGCCCATTTCCAGCAGAACTTTGCGTGGGGTCTCGCCGGGCGGCCAGCGTGAGTCTGGGACGAGCCTGGGCCGAGCCTTGTCCTCGGCGGCCGCTTATAGGTTAGCGCTGGCCGGGCTGAGTTCTGGGAAAACAATCTGGCGAGCAGCGAGCAGCGAGAGCGCGCCAAGCAGACCACTGGGCGAGAGTTTAGGAGCGACGAGAACTAGGCGGCAACAAATTGGCTCTGCCGCCGAGTTGGTGCGAGCAAATCTCTCTCTTCTTTCCTGCCAATTGGGAATTCCCAATTCGTTGGAGGCAACCAATTGCTCCACTGGGCTAGTCCATTTCTTTGTGCCGCAAACAGTGAATTTCGAGTGAGTTTTAGTGAGTTTGAGCCAGTGGCCAATGCTAGTCTCTGGAGCTGGCACGTTGCTGGTTCACGTTGCTGGAAAGCAAGTTAATGTGCCTGCGAGCTCGTGAATGATTCCCAACTGGCTGGCGGCTCTTTATTTATTGCACCAGAGGAGAGGAAAAGTAATTGAGTGAGAGGAGGAGGAGGAAATCCTTTTCCGCTCTTTCTCTCTTTCTCTCTGTTATTGGCCCAACAGCGGCGGCCCATGAAAGAGCCCCCGCGAGTTGGGATGCAGTTTGGTGCGAGAAAGATGATTTCTCATTTTGCAAACAAGTGCAAACAAGTGGCCAATTGCTGCAGCGCGCCCAATGGGCAGCTTTAAAGAGAGACTGCATAGAGAAACTGCATAGAGAAACTGCACACAGAAACTGCACAGAGAAACTGCACAAAAGAAGCAGCGAGCAACAAGCAGCGAGCCCTAAGCAGTAACTACAGATTGTAGAGAGCAACCAGCTCTGTTTGGAGACCGCCGGGCAGCTGTTGTTGAATGGGCGCCTCCAGGCCACTTTTTGGCCAATTTGGAATCGCGTGCTGGCGCCGATTTCATGCGGCGCCGCTCGCCGCCCAGCCCACGATGAACACATCAGGTCGAGCTCTTGTTGTCGCTGTTGTTGCAGTTGTTGTTGCAGTTGTTGTTGTTGTTGTTGTTATTGTCGTGGTGTTGGCGGCGCTCGTTGGGCCGCTGGTGCGCCATTTGCAGCCGCTTGCAGCCGCCCAGACGGACTGCAAATGGGGGGAGACTGCAAAAGGCGGCCAACTTTTAGTGATCGTGAAAAAAAAGTTTCGCCGCCGGGATCGCCTGTTGTTGGGCCGCTGTTGTCAGATTTACGAGTAGGAGCAGCCAAGAGAGAGAGAGAGAGAGGCAGCCGAGTGCTTTGTTGTGCGCACTTGTTTCTTTCATCGGCGACCAGCAACCAGAAGGCGGCCAGCAGGAGCACAGAGTGCGCCCCAAACACAAGCCCCTCTCTCACTTGGTACTGTCTAGTTTCCCAGTCTGTCTCACGTGCGCCCAACTGCAGAAAGTGCAGTCTGTGCCCCGCTCTCTGTGTGCCGCACTTGTGCCGCTTCGATGGCCAGCGCCAGGAAATGGACGTCGCGCGTCCGCCGGCGCCAATTGCACTGAGCTGCAATAGAAAACGTGCCATTACATCCAGTCGCCCGCCGTTGACTTTCCTCCAACCCAATGCAGTACGAGCCCCACTTCTCGCAGCTCCTCCACACACACTTGTCCTCCGTCTCCTTCTTCTGCTCACCGGCGGCCCACAATGCGGGCCGCCCATTTCCATAAAAAGCGAGCCCACGTGATTTGCTTGGCTGGCCAGCGGCCGCTTGTCCGCCGCCGCTTCTCCTCCCTTGGCCTCCTGTGAGCCCAACAACAAACAGTGACGCAAACCTTCCTCGACAATCGCGCTCCAAGAGCTCACTCGTCCTAGTCCCAGTCTCTCCAAGCCAGAGACTGGCTCTCTTTCGAGGCCTGACAAAGCCCCTGGAGACCCCTGTCAGCCGGGCTTACGTTTGGCCCCCGAAAAGGCCGAGACAAAGGCCACAGGGGCGAGGAGACTTCGCCGTCCCGAAGACTGTCTCCGGCCAGTGTCCTGAGCAAGCAAGTGCACAGGCGAGCACGATAACGAGCAACCTTCCCACGATCCCACACGACGTGCGGCCCACACAACTGCGGCGCTAATCTCTCCTCATCTAGTCGACACTTTTCACTCCACGCCACTCGGCCATTCACTGTCCTCCGACTTGCTCCTCTAACTTGGTCAGATACGGCAGCACCTCCGGCCGGCACCTCTGGTTGCGCCCAGAAGCAGCGGAGGAGCCGGCAAATGGGCGCCCAGAAGAGCGGGGGACTGTCCGCCGCCACTAACGAGCGGCCCCAGCAAAACGGGCAAAAGCGAGTGGACGAGCGCAGAGCAAACACAGAGAGAGAGAGAGAGAGACTGGGGCTGGAAAACAGGAGCTCCCAATGGAGATTTGTGCGCGCCTCTGCCTGTGCTTGTCTCTGCTGACAACACACTGCTGCGCTGAGCAATTGCACGCACTGGCAACCTGCCGTCAGTCACAAGGGCAAGAGGCGCACTTGTCTGCCCGCCCTAGACTGTGACTGGAACGGAAAATCCAAGCTGATGGAACAGGAGTATCTAGCAATGAGGGGCAAATTGGCAAAACTGAGGCTAGCGATCAGGCGACAATTTGGACAGATTGTCTATAATTTGGAGCAACTTAGTTAGCAAAGTTACCAAATAGGCTCTGCGTGGGCCTTTGGGATTTACCAGAGTTTCATGGGGGGAGTATTTGATGAGGCTGATGAAGCCGATCGATTGCAGTCTGACAGAAGTATAAGTAGTCCGTTTTTTCCACCAATCTCTACCAATAGCGATTCATTTGATTAGCGACGAAATTCTGAGAAGCTCAAGCACACCTAAGCTGTTCACAGACTTGGTTGTTCAATTTGGCGTTTGCAAGCTTCTCGAGAATCCAAACCGGAGCTTCTTGGCCCACTTGGCTGACTTTCTGAATGACCACAGAACCAGAACTCAATGGTGAGGGCGGAAAATCAATCCTGGACTGTGGAAAAGATGCAATAAGAACTCACTCTAACACAACTCTGGTCGAAATTAACTCTTGTGGGAGTAAACCACACAAGAGTACAAGAGCACACGAGTTGTCTCATCAATGAATAAATAAAACATAGCTTAGCATGGAATTCGTTTCAGCAGCACCTCGGTGATGAAGATCCAGACGAGCAGCGTTCGAGACGAGCGGCTCGTTATTATTATTGTTATTCATTTAAAATTTAAAATTTCCAACTTTGCAGCTTGGAATCCAAACTGCGCCCGACGCAGTTTGGACAGTTCACACTGTCCAACAGGCAGACCTTAGGGCCATTTGAACGAGCAGACAAACTCACAAATGGACACATATTGCCACCCATTCATGCAGCAATGGTCGCCCTTTCATTTCGAATTCCGACAAGAGCGCCTCTTCGACGGGCCAAGCTGTGCACTTAGGTTCATATGCGAGAGAGACTGGCTGAAACGGGCGGCCAAGTGGCCCAAACGGCCGACACTTATCGCCAAGCAGCGAGGGCAAATAATAAAAATTCCTCCTCCTCCTTGTGGCTGTTGGGCCGCCTCCTTGCTCTTGGGCCAGTGGGCTGCATCTCGCGGGCGGCCCACTGCAAGTTTGCAAACCAAACACGCTCGCCCAACAACGGACACTCCTCCTCCAGTGCAGAAACTGAAGGGAAACTGAAGAGAAACTGGACAGAAACTGGACAGACTGAGCAGACCAGTTCAAGCAGCTGGCCCGGCGGAGGCGACACACCAAGTGTAGTCCGGCAAATGGACAAACGCCGTCGGAGCGCCCTCGGCTCGGGCCAATCTGCAATCTGTCCTGCCCCTCGGCTTATGTGAGCTGCACTATGCAGCCTGAGGCGCAGAAAGTGGCCTCCTCTCGGTCGGAAATTGGCGCTGGACGTGGCCAGTGCTTAGCTCCGGCGGGTCGCCAGTCGGAGAGCACAAAATTGGGCGCAAAGTAGGCAAAAAATCGGCCCAAAATTGGCCGACACACAGTTACACTTCCGCCGCCTGTTGCATTTGTTGTGGGCGCGCACAACAAAGGGCGGCCTGCAGCGTGTGTGTGCTGAGCAGTGGCCGCAGCTTAGAGCGTGGGGCTGTGCAGTAAGAGCAGTGCAAGTGGGCCGTGCTGTGCGATTAGGATCGCCGCTTGCTCTGCCCGATTGGCGCCCACCAAGCGGCAAGCAATTTCACCTCCGCCAATTGGGCCTGTTGGGCCTCGAGCCGCCTCAATCGGCGAACACAGTCTCCACTTGTTGCAACACTCGAGCCAAGCTCCAAATGACAGCCCACTTGGAGGGCCGAAATCGATGGAGCACAACGTGATGGTGGCGGCGCCATCGGACACAGTCGGTGGCTCGTCGGTGGCTCGTTGGCGGCCGCCCGACTGGTCAGTGTGCTAGTGGACTCTCTCGAGTGGGCGCCCAGCAGGAAGTGTGGCCCACTGGGCTCGGCCGAGCACCAACAATAAGAGAAGAGGGCAAATTATTCTCCCCCACTGGCTTTTGGTTGGTTGCTGCTCGCTGTAAGCTGGCGTTGCCTGTTGTTACAATTTCACGATCAAAGCAACAGGAACAAAAATGATCAAATCGCAACCAGTTCTCTTTCTGCTTGATCAAGTTCATCTGATGCGAAACAATTACGCTTTCTTCCTTCTCTTCTTCCTCCTCTTCTTCCTTTCGCCCTTAGCTCATTTGGAGCAACACAAGAGCAAAGCAGCGCCCAATTGGAGCTGCTCTCTTCTTCTTTATCTAACTTGAACTTGCGCCCCAAAGCACTGCCAGAACTAGAATAGCATCAACTAGAATAGCATCAACTAGAATAGCACAACCAGTTGGACTCTAATTGATTTTGAATCCAACACAACGGCAAGTTACAGGTTACAAGTTACGAGCCAGATTCAGCCTCCATCTCATGCTCTGAGGCTCATGGCGAGCGTCTAAAGCTCGCCTTTTCATGCTCCATCGTTTGCCTGCAGCCGCCTGCACCAAAGGACCTCCTCGTACACACTCTCCGGTCGCCCGCTTATCGCTCTTGCCGCCTCAGTTTCACTTCTGGCCGCCAAATGCGAAGCCGCCAAATGGGCGCCTCGCGGTCATGCCCCCTGCTCTCACTCTCTCTGTCTCTCCCATTCTGCCGGCACAACCACTTCACGGCCAGTCCTAGTCCCAAGAGTGTGTGGCACAACAACAAGAAACGGAAACAACTGTCGGCGGCCAATCGGACAACAAAAGAGCCCGCCTCATCCGGCCATCTTTATATGATCACACTGCCTGCCCGCCGGAGGCCGCCTCCTTTGTTGCGGCCGTTTGGCACTAATTAGAATTGGCGAACTTATGAACAAGGAGAAGGAAGAGGAGGCCCACTTCTCTCCATACTGTATGCCCACACTTAGGGCTCCATCAAATTCCATTGGCCCCCATTGCTCGCCCTTATCTTTCTTCTCCTTAGCCATTATTGTTATTCTTTCCAGCCTATTCTTCTCACTCCCTCTTTCAGCATATCTGATAGGGCCTTTGCTTTGGGTGAACTATTGTGAAAATCCGCATTCTTGTTGCCCAAGAAAAGAGGCCCCCGACTTGTCGGCCATTCAGGCCCACTTCAAAAGCATAACAATCTTGTTTCCCGTTTCTACTTGGGCGCGTGCTCGCTCCAGGCCTCAAACCTCACGCCACTCTGGTTACTCATTTGGTGCCTCCTCCTCCTCCTAGTCCGCCTCTCATGCGCCTTCCAGCCATTGCATTCAGGCGGCGAGTAATATTTTCATGCAACCTTTATTTTGATTTTTTCTTGATTGCTGCCTACTGTCTGAGATCAGCCAGCTGCCAGTTGGGGCCTTTGTTCTCGTTTGCCGTTCGAGTGCAACAAGTAGCGTCCGATCAGCCTGTTTGCTGGTTGCTCGAACAGGACGTAAATGAGGCCGGCAAAGAGCAACGAGAACAGATAGGCGAAGGCAAATTTACACATTAAATATGACCACGTTGTTGGCTGGGCCACAGTCAGACGGGACATCGATTCGTAGGCTATCAGTTCGAAGTGTATCAGTAGGATGCAGTAGTTCAGTTTGCTCAAATACTGCCACCCACTTAGTGACATCAATCTGCCCACTAGTGTTCCCCCGAGATCGGTCATGTATCTGAGAAAAACTATGCAGTTACATATCGACCAGAGGGGTTTTATCAGGACGAATCCTCCCAGCGCCAAGTAGCAGTCGAATTTCGTCGATGTCTTGAGGAATAATATGGACTCTATCGTGGACTGAATAAGCCTCTTGATTCCGGCATCAAATATACCCAAGTCGAGGATTTGTTCCTGGTTGTTGATGGATTTTCTGGCCCGTTCGCGCATCTGAACGACACAGGGGGCGAGTAAGAAGAGCAGGCCCAGTAGGATCGTACACCTGAACCAGCGACCTCTCATCCAAAATGGCCACAAGTTCGAATTGGGCCCCTGCGCATTATTCTGCCCTTTTGCCTCTCGCACCCTCTTCTCGTACTCGTACAACTGGTGCCCGCCGATCAGACCAATGAGCATTGGGCCGATTCGGTTCTGGGGTTGACTGTAAGCGTGCGCCGCGTGTCTGATAAGCACTGTGAACACGTGCAATCGTAGTCTTGCAAAATCTCTCAGACTTACATAGTCCAGCAGGGACTTGTACTGGATTATTGTGATTATTGCAGAAATTACCACCAAGGTGCCCATGAGCAGGTTGGTGGATATCCTCAGCAGCCTGTTCCTGTTGCCGAGCCTAAGTAGAGCCACGAGCAAAGGAACGAGGGTGAAGAATTGCAAATCAGCGGCCAAGGACCAGGCGGGCGGGACACAATGTTGGATGATTGGCTTGAAGTCGCTTAGGAAGAATATTGCCCACCACCAAGACTCACGCCGACACAAGCCCCTCAACGAGTCCTCGTTGGTGGCATAATCCCACAAGGGTCCAGAGCCCAGATGAACGCTGAGAGTTTTTACAAAGGCGTAGACTAGAAAATATAGGGGTGCCATTCGGAGGTAGCGGCCGACCACAACCTTGAAATAGATGGAGCTCATCTGCACGAAGCCGGACCACCTATGGTTTGACGTCTCTTTGGCCGTCTCTTTTTTATCCGAGTCTGATTGGGCAGTAGGATTTTCCAGCCGAGTGGTGTCGATCTTTTTGAAGATCAAGTAGGAGACCAAGATGCCCGAGATGACGAAGAATGTGTCCACCACGTTGTTCAGCGACAACAGCAGCATGGTTCTCATGTCTCTGCCCAGCTGCTCTATAGTGTGACTGTATGAGGTGCCCAGAGTCAGATAGGTGAGCAGAACGTGTGCCATAACCACGCCCACACAGCCCAAGTGTTTGACGCTGTCGAGGAAATTGAGATTTACGATAGGCTCTGGCTTGTTGTTTGTCTTGGGCGCGAGCGAGTGCAAATTACTCTCGAGCGCCAAACACTCGACCAGGTCGTCCTTGATCCAGGAAAGTTGGCGCGGACTAATCTCACCACCATTTCGACCATTCATCAAGGCCCTTCTCGAGCTTCGAAGTCGAGTGCATAGGCCAACCAGGAGGAGCCAAGAGGCGAGGAATGCCAGAAACAAGTAAGCGCCGGGCGCCAAGTGTCTGTGGCTGTCCTGAGGGAGACAGAAGACGTCAATGAGCTTGAGCTGCTCCCTCGAGTACATGCCAGCCTGGCCGGTGGGCAGATTGAAGCCGATCAATTTGAACACTCGTCGTCTGATCTCTTCCAGAAGCAGTTCCGTTTTGTTGGGGCCACTTGTTTGGGGCGCCTCTGCTTTGGCCTGTTCGGAGAATAAGGCCAACGAGTCGCAAGCTTCGGGCAGACAGAGACCCATTTTAATGGCCGACTCATGCGAACCAACTTTGCCCAGCTGGGGCCACGAATTGAGCACCAATTTTCCCACACAATAGCGCGTTTTCAGTGGATCATTTGTTGCCTGTTGGGCCTTGTTTGAGGACAACGACAAGTGAATCTGGCGCCTGGCCGGCAATTGGTTCAGCTGTTTGCACTGCAAGTAGGAGCCCATCCAAAAGGGATGCCCGCTGAGAGTGCCCGACTCTGGCCGGCCGAACGAGTCGAGCAGCCGCATCAACTGGTAGTGCCGATGGCCCACACGCTCCAGCGGGTTTGCCGGCTCGCTTCCGGCGGCTCCTCCTCTCACTTGTTTCTTAGTGGTAGAAGTTGGCC
>Ga0058701_10000125_pt1 | contig 63707 bp, 46 predicted proteins | sample AgamicOrMae_FD_97039 | JGI IMG/M metagenome (GOLD analysis project Ga0058701, IMG submission 97039) | Agave microbial communities from Guanajuato, Mexico - Or.Ma.e | ecosystem: Host-associated > Plants > Phyllosphere > Phylloplane/Leaf | place: Guanajuato, Mexico | collected 2012-06-04
ATAAAATAATTCTATTGATCACTATTATTGATATTATTACTCGAATTGGTTATCTACCATATATTCTATTAAAATGTTGACAGCTACAGCTAATCCGGCTAATGCGGCAAGCACCAACCATCACCTTCACCTTACGAACAATCATCCTCAGCTTCAGCAACCACAATTTCAAAATAATGGTCAAACTATTGAAGATGAACGCGCATTTCAATTGGCTCTCGAGCTGACAATGCTTTGTCTCAATTCTAACAAGACCGAAACGGAACTAGATAGTGATTTTAGGGGAAACAAGAAGAGTCAAAACACCACTGAATGTGTTCCCGTTCCATCTAGTGAACACGTGGCCGAAATTGTTGGTCGACAAGGCTGCAAAATAAAAGGTCTACGGGCTAAGACGAACACTTACATCAAAACACCAGTTAGAGGCGAAGAGCCTGTCTTCGTTGTGACTGGTAGGAAGGAGGACGTCAATGCCGCTAAAAACGAGATTCTTTCAGCGGCCGAGCACTTCACTCATATTAGACTGCAGAGAAAAAATAATGTCAATGGCTTAGGCCTCGGCATCCCAGGCACTCCAGGTCCTCAGGGAGTTGTCAGTCACGTACCTGGCCAGACGACCATACAAGTTCGAGTTCCATATCGAGTTGTAGGTTTGGTTGTGGGGCCCAAAGGAGCTACCATCAAACGCATTCAACAGGCAACGAACACTTACATCATCACTCCAAGCAGGGAAAAGGAACCAGTTTTTGAGGTTACAGGAATGCCAGACAACGTCGAGAGCGCTAGAAAGGAAATCGAAGCTCATATCGCCCTTAGAACCGGCGGACTAATCGACTCCTCAGTAAGATATTTCTGAGCATTCTCCTTTCTATGATAGCGCATAAATATCGGGAGGGAGATAAGAGATACTTAGGAAATGCACACAAAGAGACGCGCAGAGTAGCAGAAATCTAATATGATATAAAAAATTCATCTCTATGAAAAGAATTTATCAAAAGAAATCACTTATAACTACTGTAAAACCATCTAATTAAGCCCCGAAATAAGAAAATGTAACAACAAATATCCAAAAGCATATAGTTTTACTTAATAAATTTATGACAATTATAGATCGGCCTCTAATTCGCCTATTTTGAGGTAAATTCCGGTCTTCAGGCTTGCAGTTGATCGAATCTTTAATCATAAGTGTAATATATCGTTTGCGCGCGATTCTTCCTTTCGATGCGCAGGACCATCAACTTCTATCGCCAACCATCACCATCCAAGGGTTGGAGCACATGAGATCTCTGCTCTCGGAACAATCGTCGGCAAGGCGTATACCTCGGCATCAAGTGGATCTAACAACTAAAGGATGAGACGTCCCGGTTTGATGGATCCATGGAACCGCACCTTTCGAGTTTATCCGAATGTTTGAAGTGTACACCGGCATGTATGGCTGGAGGTGATTTAACTACTCGATAAGCAGACTAGAGCGACGGTATATTACCCTTTTAGGTCGATATTTTGGCATACAGCAAGAGGAAATAAGCATCACCCTTGAATCTGGTTTCTGTAGCACATAGAGGCGAATTGAATCGCATACTGTGACTGCTGTATTGTGGTGGGATGAGGAAGTTTCGATCCCATTCGAGGTTATTCTTCGACCAATGAATTCGCGATTCTCACTGCATCCTCCATCCACCTGGATAAGTCCTCGCAACTGCCAAGTATGAGCTCTTTTGTCCCAGCCAGAGCAACATACATACTTATGACGAGGGAAGCATGTATGGCTGATCTCCATAAACTCGATTGTCGATGAGATTGAGACTCGTCGATTTAGATCAAGAACTTATTCAGAGACGAAGATTGTGTTATAGAGTTTTCTCAAGTTTCGTTCCACAGGACGCTCACTATTTCAGAGTTGGAGCCTTCTGCAACCATGGCTTTAGGTCTCTATGATTATAGATGTATGGACAGAATGCTTTGTCTTCAAGACGACGCTATGACAGAGTCCCACAAGGTCGATTTCATGATTTAGCCATATTTAACATAATGTCAACATCGCTTCCACCATCAAAAGGCACAAACTTGGCTTTGAACATCGAACGTTTGTGAAAGAACTTCCGATGTTCTTCATCGATACCTTCCGATAAGCTCTGACTGCTTGTGGAAGAAAGGATAAGAATAGATTTCTCTCTCGTTATGGGATAATGAGCTTGTTGGCGCAATGTATCTGCTGAAGTCCCGTGGTGGACCAAGAAAAGCGTATATGTGATGAGATAAACATGTACGAGTTACAAACAACATTGGACCTTCGTGCCCAATAAAAGATTCACAATCATTATGCATTATGCGCAATAGATTAGCGCAATCCTATAGTTCCTGACAACAAGTGCGATGGAAACAGATCATACAACACCTGAATGATTCTCTTCTCTTTGGAACTCTATCAGAGTAAGGCTAGTTAGGGTCTAGGAAGAGTTGTGCTGCTCCTTTATTTGATCACGTTTCCACGAGCCTATTACAGCTCGTCGCTGTTGACACTCTGGCTCTGACTTGCCCAACTTTAACTACTGCAACACTGACAATAGAAAAGCATCTAGTTCGACAGACATGGATCGCCTGGAACGTTCTCTAGGCTTATGGGACGCTTGAGCTTGTCTGTATGTCCGTTTGTTTGGTCTGAACAGAGTATTTCATTGGCGTGAGCTATGGATTTTGAAAGCTAAACAACTTGTTGCGCTAATTCATCACCACGGCCGTCAAAGAGTATGAGCGCTTGAGTATGTGCGGTTTTGGTTTAGGTGGATAAACGATAGCTGGCACGTTTTCATTGGAATCCAGTTTGGGTACTTGCAAGCACAAATACAGCTCCGACAACAACAATAACCATTGTTTTTCCTCATTTCGGCATAGTGCTTTGGTGAAAAGTTGAACAATAGCATCAGATAGACAAGGATAAGTGGCTTCCGTTAGTGGAATTGCAATTGTTTAAGCTTCGAGCACTACAAAACTGTCTTTTTTCTACCAATGCATGACCAGAAGCCAGTCTTAGCAGTGGATAGCAGTCAAGATTTTTGAATTGCAACTCAGGTTCTCTCTTCTGGTGTGCTCAACTTAAAACTAAGAAACAAAGATGAAATCAGCAATCCAACAAGCGCCGTTCGAGCAAGTGTCAAGCTATTTGATAAATGAAACTTCGTCAAATAGCGAGATTGTTTTCAGCCTGGAGGAGCGAGCTTTGAGTGCAGTTCGTTACAATGATTTCGATACAATTTCGAGATTGTTGGACGAACAAGAGTTGACAGTAGATTGCTGTCAGCAGATGTTGTTCCTCTGTTGCGAGTTAAACCGAAAGGAGATATTAAGAAAGTTGCTCAAATCATTGCCTCCCAATCTGAATGTAAACCAAGCTCGCGATGAGGACCAGCTCAGCTGTCTGATGGTGGCTGCCAAAAAGAATAGCTACGAATCAATGGCTATCTTGCTGAATGCCCCAGCACCAAATAGTGTCAAGGTAAATCTGATGGACCAGTACGAGTGGACTGCGCTGATGTACGCTTGCTACTATGGCAGCACAGAATGCGCACGACTCTTGCTAGACGCTGGGGCCTTCGTAAATGTGTACGATAGCGACCACCTGAGTTGCCTCATTTGGGCTTCTGGCCGGGGCCATGTGGAGATAGTGCGCCTCTTGTTGCGTTTTGGCGCCAAAGTGGACGCCGCCGACAAATATGGCACCACTCCTCTCATTTGGGCCTGCCGAAAAGGCCACGACGATGTGGTTGAGGTGCTGCTTCAAAATGGGGCCAATATCAATGCGACCGGAATGTTCGGCTGGTCAGCTTTGCTTACAACAGTCAGAGGCAATTACATCTCAACTACAAAGATTCTTCTCAGGCAGGAGAATTTGAATGTCAACACTTGCGATGCCCAACGTCTCTCTCCCCTCATGATCGCCTGCAAAGATGGTCTCACCGAGATCGTTCGTCTGCTACTATCACGAGACGCTTTTGTCAATCTCAGTGATCGCTATGGACACACAGCTCTGATTCATGCAACCAAAAGTGGTCACCGAGACATTGTTGAGGAGCTCATCAAGGCTAAAGTGGACATTGACCATACGGGATTTGATAAGAAATCCGCCATCTTCTGGGCAGTCGAGAAGGGCTACTTGGAGGTTGTGAGTGTCTTGCTAAAAGCGAGTCCCAATTTGGAGATAACCACCAATGATGGCGAGACTTGCCTGATCAGGGCCGTGAAATCCAAGCGCTATGATATAATGCGACTCCTTCTTGCCCATAATGCAAAAGTTTCGGCCACTGACAAATATGGTGATACTGTTCTCCATACGGCGGTGAGAATGCAATCAAGATCTCTCGTTGAGTTGTTGCTAAGTAATCCGAAAAACTGTCAACTCATCTACAAGCCGAACAAGAGAAAAGAGACTCCATTCTCTTTGGATCAAAATAATCCTAAGCCAATATTTCCTTCACTTTTGGACGAATTTGAGCAGAGAAATTCGCTCAAGAAAAATAACTCTCTAAACTCAATACAGTCCAATGGAAGACTGCAACAATCTCGAGATAACACACCTGATGAGGGAAGGAGCGATTCTAGCAAATCCACACCACTTGGTCCACTCACCGACAAAACGAATAGGCAACAACTCATTCAGGTGGATTCGGTCAGAGATCGATTTGGATGACATTCGTGTTGGTTAAGGGACGGTTTATCCGAAAAGAAGCCAGCAAATGTCTCGTGAATAGAGGGGTAAGAATTGTTGATAGGAGTTGCGCAATAAACGCACAAGTAATTATCAAGGCAGCTTGTTTCTGTCGCGAAAAGCACAAATAAGCTGGTGTCCGGTAAACGGAGTGCTCATTAAGTTTGCCTCGCTGTCCCTTAAGGGGAATCCAGCTTGCAGAAATCAATATCGCGCTTTCCAAAGTTGTTGGCATTGATTATGCAACTGGAAATTCTCCAACTATATGGCGACAGACTCAACTGTGGCTTGCTACTGTGGACGACAAGGTCAGTGGTCAGCGAGATTGCCGGCTTCTAATGAGAGAGCGAGAAATTGGAGGAGTATGTTTGGAGAGAGTGGTTAGCTTTGAAATGAGATCTCGGCCTGTTGGTAAGATGGCACCGATCTGGAGCTGGTGGCGAGACAAGATGCCGGGGGCACTTTACTAGTTTGGGAGCCACGATGGAGTAAGGTTGGGCGACGATGCAAGCGGACGGCGGCGAGTCCCGAGGTCTGGCCCTGCAGATTTGGCGGGTTCGCAGGATTGCGGGAACAGCGAACATTGGAGCGCAGAGGCAACCGCTCGCAGGCAGGCCCACTCTGCAGATGGGCGGCACGCCCGTCCCGTCTCGTCCCGCCTCGGTCGCGCAAGCCGCCGCAAACCAATGCCAACGGTTTTCCTCCCGCCGTCAGTCTGGCGTTGCCGCGGGGGCAAACAATATTTCTGCAACACGCATTGTGCATGTTCCAACAGAACACCAATGCGGGAGACTCGAGTCTGCCCAATGCAAGTTGCTCCGCCTGGCCCAGGCAGCCTGGCTGTCTGTCGCTCTCTCTTTATTTCAGGCTCACACACACTCGCAAACACAACAGAAACGAATCTCTTGGCACCAGTGAATGTGTTTTGCCCCGCCGATCCTGTGGAAGCAAACAAGTAAGCGCGCGCTCTTTTCCTCTCACGTCTCTTCTCCACCGCTCTTGCTGATATCGCTTCTTCGACGCGCGACTCACTTGAGTATCGCTGATAATTAATCTCATCATAGGCAAACCTTTGTCATTGGGGCTCATCGAATGGACTTTCATAATCATCTCTAGTTAATGACTGTGTCAACCTAGAGACTAAATATTATCTACATTGCCCGACATATTCATTAAATTATTTATCCTAATTATTCGGGCACCGTTAAACTGACAAAAATTTGCGCGCGCCAATTTTTAGCTCCCAACGGATAACATAACGAACTGCATGCAACAATTCAAAGCACCCTTATTACTACTATCCGGACACGATTGAAACACGAGTGCCAACGTAACGCACCCAAGCTGCCATAATACTGAACAGTACTGCTTCAGGACTGAGAACAAGCCCCCTTGGATTTCCTAGAATATTCGTCATAAACTATAGAGATATCAATTCTACATAAATATTTTCCTAATTCACGCATCTCACTTGCAGATTGAAGGCTGCATCAATATTGAATTTAAACTTTTTACACACCCCATTCTCAAATCCTAACATAATGGCAAAACAGACACCGACTCCGGCCAAAAGGAGTTCCAAACCCATCAAAGGAACACCAAGACCAAAGGCTTCCTCAAATGCCAAGACTACACCGACACCTATCAAGAAGAAGTCTTCATCCACATCCACAAGTAAGAAACGCCCGGCCTCGAGCAGAAAAACGGCCTCTTCGAAGAAGCCTGTGTCTAACAACAGATCCTCGGTGTCTCCCATTGCCGAATTGAGCTTCTCAGCCAGTGTTGATCAAGACGTTAAAGCCAAAACGCCGTCCAAAAGTTCCAGCAAAACCACTGGAAAAACTCCCCTCAAGACTCCAAGCAGATCAGGAGTTAGCAAAAAGAAGCCACAAAGTTCGTCGAGCAAATCATCTAGCAAGACCCCAGCACGCTCTTCAGCTAGCAAATCATCAACGTCCCCGTCCAACGCGAGGCCTCCATCACGTACCTCCTCAAGACCCTCGACCCCTAGTAACAGATCATCACAACACCATCATCAGAATAATTCAGAGAATACTTTGACAAGTCAATTATTAGGCATGAAGGAATACTGCTCAATCATGTGAAAATTATCGAATATATAATATGTATCAATATTTTCGTCGGTGCTCAACAGTTTATATGATTATCCCATCGAATCTAATATCGATCCTCGGATCCAGATTGTAGACAGGCTTCGATCGGCCCTCAGCTGAACATAAGCTTACCGAAGCATCCAAGCCTCGCCAGTTTTATCATATGCCAGCAGATTCCATCATGGTCTGAAAGATCACCGCTTGATGATGCATCCGATTTTTGGTTTGCCAAGAAAGCCCTGCACAATTGATGTATATTCGTCTCTGGATTGCTCAAGCCCATAACATCTACATACGAATGATTGCCTATTCGATTTAGATGCCCCAATAAAAAGTCGGCAAGATGCATAGGTTCTATCACTTTGTCATTGATGGTTGAGCATAGAGCGAGTTTCATTGCTTGATCGTGATTTCTAGTTGCTGATGGTTGGAGAACACCCGGAGTGTCCAAAGTATAAATTAGGGGTCTTGAACAGATTCTGATTTTATTTTCTACGACTCTCGTGACGCCAGCCTGTTTGCCGGTTTTTGCTGCCTCTCCGCCGCGCCCGAGGTGGTGCTGACGGAGTCGATTGATTAAGGTTGACTTGCCGACGTTTGGAATGCCGACGATCATGATTTTATATTCTGACGTGAGTTCACGATTGTGTCTATCAGAGTCCCTCATGAGAGTGACTGCTCGCTGCAAAAGAGACTGGTAGCCTTGCTGCGAGAACTGTGAGCCGGAGAGATCCGTTAATATGACATTAGAGTCTCCCTGATCACGAAGTTTCTTCTCTATAACGTCCCAACGAGAAAGATCGGCAAGATCAATCTTATTCAAGACCAGAATATGCGGTTTTACTTTTCCAAGGTGCTCCCTGAACTCTCTGTTCCTACCTATCATTGGTATCCTAGCATCGTGAACCTCAACAACGCAATCCACCGAGTGTAGCTTTCCCATCATTGCCAGCATCCCTGAGTACATATGGCCGGGATGCCAGTTGATAGCTTTCGAGCCGGTCAATCGTCCTGAGAGTGAGTTCGCCATCCTCTTGATTGACGGCATCTTGACTAGTTGAATAGACAATAATCTCAGGCGTACAAAAATATTTCATACCGATCTTGATTTCGCAAAGCGACTCATCCAAACACAACAGTGAAGCGAGCGGAGTGAAAACATGGACTAACCCACGTGCGTGATCAGCCCCGAACTCTAGCTGATGGATCTCTCTCCCTCGAGGTAAGGAGTTCATACGAGCGAAATCTTCAAGTAATCTTCACAAGTTATCTCATGCCGATACGACAATAACTTTGAACCCGAGGGTAATTGATGCACCTGTTAAACATGCTTCGATCAATGTGTTGAACAATCTCATATTCAAAGATCTAGATTAAGGAAAGAAACTCCTTGGATATCATTCTTGCCTAAAGTATGTCTTCAATGCACCTTGTCAGTCGATCTTTGAAGTGTAAGCTCGTCGACATCATAAAGTTTCGAGGCCCCTTGACTGTGGCCGAATATATGAAGATTGTCCTGACAAATCCAGAGAGTGGGTTCTACATGAACGATGACGTGTTCGGGGTCAAGGGCCACTTCACAACAAGCCCAGAAATCAGTCAGACATTCGGGGAGATCATTGGCGCCTGGATAATACAAGAATGGCGCAGATTCAATTGCCCTAAGCCTCTGAGACTGGTGGAGTTTGGACCCGGCCGGGGGACTCTTATGGCAGATATATTGAGAACGATCAGAGGTTTAGATAGTCATGGTACTTTCGATAGCATTCAGATCAATATGATCGAAATATCTCAGAAACTTCGTGAGATTCAGGAGAAAGCTCTTGCAGAATGTTCGCATCAGCTTGTCAAGCAGACAAATTGGATTTCCCACATAGATGCTCTACCAACCGATGGCCAAGCTGGTACCAATAATGGGTTCACAGCCTACCTCGCGCATGAGTACCTCGACGCGCTTCCGGTCTACAAATTTGTACGTGACCCCAAGACTGATTCTTGGCGCGATTTGCTCATCGATTACGACGAGAGGGAGAATCTAAGATACTGCATTGCAAACCAACCTTCACTATCTAGTCGCCTACTGGTTCCTCAAGATTTTCGAGGTAACCATATTGAGGTATGTCCCGAAGGTGCGTTACAGATGGAAAAAGTTGCAAAGCGGTTGGACCAGTCAAATAATGGCTGTATGCTCATATGTGACTACGGTTTTGAGGAATCGGTTGATGAGAACCCGTTAGAGGAAACGGGCGCAAAATCAGTCAAGGATTGTAGGGACACATTTCGTGCCTTCAAAAATCACGAACCTTGGCCCGCTCTGAAGGAACCCGGAACTGCCGACTTAACAGCGGACGTCGACTTCGGATACTTGAGAAAAACATTGAAGGATAAGACGATCCTATTCGGTTCAGTTGATCAGCGTAGTTTCCTGTTGAGATGTGGAATACAAGCCAGATTGGATGTTTTATTGAAAAATTGTAAATCTGAAGAATATAGCCGTGCGTTGATAACAGGAGGGAACATGATGCTCGAAGACATGGGTCAACGCTATAGATTCATGGCGCTATTTCCTAAGAGCTCCGGATATCTCTTCAAGGATGACCCACCGGCTGGGTTTTGTGATGATAAAGTTTCTTGACTTCTCAACCACTTAGAGTTCAATCATTAATGAATTGGAAGGTCAGATTCTCACCACTGCAGTATTTTTTTTCCAAATCACCATAAGTCACTATATTAGGTCTGAACTCTGCGAGGGTTTCAACATTGATGATCTTCAAATGCCAAAACTACACATGCAGCCTCAGTTTGAGATCTGAATTAATACGCTTCGCAAAACTCGCCAGACTTTTTGACGAAATGGGAAATCAATCCTTTGAGCTGGAGCATGGAGTTGACGCCCTGGACAATTCTTATCTGTGCCACACCAATCTGCTTTAGATATTCTAGTTTCGTGTAATCGGCCATTTTGTGACTTCTCACCACCTTAAATAGACTGCCCACTATATCCTCAGTGCAATATCCCAAAGAGTAGAGGTTCGCTAGACTCGCAAGAGCCTCATCCAAGTTGCGCTTCAGGCAACATTCGATCATGTTCTGGATCACTATCGGCGGAGGCTCATCACACACTTTGAAGACATTCTCCTCTGTGATTTCTCCAAAACCGTCGTATGTTGATTGTAAATTGTTTATGGCCTGCCTCATATCACCTTGAGCTGTGTAAATTATGGCGTCAACACCTTTGTCATTGTACTTGAAAGACATTTGCTTGCAAATACTTATCATCTTGCTTCTAATTTGTTGATCACTGAGACGATGAAACCGGACGACCGCGCAACGGGATTGGATCGGCTCAATTATCTTATCGAAAATGTTACATGCAAAGGCGAATCTAGTAGTCTTTGAATAAATTTCAATGATTCTACGTAAAGCCTGTTGAGCGGACTCTGTCATGGCGTCAGCCTCATCCAATATCACCAGCTTCTGCTTACCCGGCTCCAGGGTGACCTTAGACTGAGCAAACATCTTTATCTTATTCCTCACTACATCAAGGCCTCTTTCGTTACTAGCGTTGAGTTCTAACACCGCCTCTTTTAGATGCGGGCCAAGGATTTTCCTAGCCATACAGAGAATGACAGTTGTTTTACCACATCCTGGTGGGCCATGGAGGATAATATTTGGCATATTTCCATCTTTGGCAAATTGTGCCAGCCTTGCGACTGCTTCTTCATTGCCAACAATCTCATCAAACTCTCTGGGTCTGAATTTTTCGACCAACATTGTTTTGAGATATGTATTTGACCTAGTAACCAAGTTCAAACAAGTCGCCGCCTCTCAGACGTATTACTACGGTCACGTGCAGCGAATCACTTGGCGGAGACTGCGGGCGGCGAAGAGCTGGGGCCTCAAGTTGATCTGCACGCTGTTTTATTTTGAAATCTTTGCACAGAGCTACATGTATGTCTCGCCACTCGTTAAGATAAGGGCTTCAACCAGTGGGTGATCTGAAATGACTACAAATTACTTGGCCCGAAGGGCTCGAAAATTGTTTCGCGATACGTTGAGAATAAAAGTTCAAGGTGGAGCTGGTGGACCTGGACTCCCTAAGTACGGTGGCATTGGCGGCAAGGGTGGTGATGTATATGTGGTCGGCACTAGTAGAGCGGCTACTCTTGAATGCGTATTGAACCATAGGAACAATAAGAATGGATGGTTTGAGGCCCCTAAAGGACAACCAGCGATCCGGTCTAGGTTGGTCGGACGGCCAGGTCAAGACCTGATTATCAATGTACCACTTGGGGTATCTGTAAGCGATTCTGAGGAGCAGCTAATAGGGGAGATCAACAAGAGAGACGATAAGATATTGGTTGCCCTCGGAGGTCGAGGAGGTGACAAATACAACGATGGTCATGGTCTTCTTGGCCAAAAGCGGGCGATCAGATTGGATTACAAGATGATCTCTGATGGGGTTTTCGTAGGTTTTCCAAACGCTGGAAAATCTAGTCTTCTAACCGCAATATCGCAAGCTAGACCTAAGATAGCCAATTATCCGTTCACGACACTAAGGCCTCACTTGGGTGTTGTACAGTATCCTGATCTAAGACAAATCACGTTAACCGATCTCCCTGGACTAGTTGAAGGATCGCATCGGAATATTGGCATAGGGCATGAGTTTCTCAAGCATATCGTGAGGAGTAGAGTTCTGATATTCGTTTTAGATGTGAACCATGTCGATCTGGGCCCAAATTATCCCTTGAGGAATCCTATTGAGGTTCTGTGCACTCTAATTAAAGAGATAGAGATCTATGACGATCGCATATTGAACAAGCCATCAATTTTGGTACTCAACAAAGTAGACTGCCACAAACCGTCGAGCCCTGAGATGGGCAAGTTCAGGAAATTCATCAAAGAGTTAGAGAATCTACGTAGCACTGATAGCCTTGAATCGTTGCAGGAAAGTAGGCGACCTCAAAAGCTCGTCGATTTTAAGGAAATCTTGCCAATCAGTGCAACAGCAAAGTTGGGCTTAGACCAGCTGAGGAAAGCCGTTCGTCAAGTGATAGATGAGGAAGAGGAAGCCAAGAAATTGGAAAATGATGAGTTTCGAGACTTTAGTGAAATTAGGGACCGAGAGAATAATAGACTCGTGCAGTGACCCATGCTATTCCGAAGGGACACCTCTTCTACGGCCTCCCAGCTGGGGTTATGAATGATATCGATTGACCCCAATCTCTCATTTGAACTCGATATAATTGGAAGTATACAGCCCAGCCCACAATTGGTATCATGTAGACAATAAATCCCAAGAATGAACCGCCGACATACCAGCGTATCTGTTGTTGCTCCTTAAACTGAGGTCTCAGGAATGCCTGTTGAAAGAACCAAATCACATTGACAAGCCAAAGGAGAGGCAAAATGAAGAATCCACCTGATGTTCGGATGTGTAATTAGTTCGAACGAGAATTAGTGATTTTGCAGTTGTAACCAATGCCAATGAGATGCCTTTACTATAATTTTAACTACCTATGAAGTATCTTTTGCACAATGTGAGTTTCTCGACGTCATTGACACGATTGAGATCCATTACGGTATGATGAGATACAGACTGATAGCTAGAACTGATGTATATTTTTTCCAGTTTTGTCTACAAACGCCCGGCGAGCCGTGAGCGGCGGTGGAAATTTAGAATGGCCGGACCCACCTCAGCCTTGCTGTCGCGTTTCTTCAGTCGAAACTGCGGCCCGCAGCTGCTCCCTGGCGGATAGTGTTTGTTGCTGCCACTGTTGATGTTTTGGTTGTTGATGACGATGTCCAAGCTTTACCCATCAAGAGCTCAATCAACACTACAATCATCCTCTTGACAAACCCGAACTTGAACACTTGTTCTCTACTACCCCAAGCTAGTGAAATGGTATTTGTTCGACCCGAAGAGGTCTTGTTAGCCAATGCACTATGGGACACCGAACGTGCCGACGACTATTTTATCCTCCAGAGGCGGAAAGGTTATGGATCCAAAGGTTTATCATCCATTCTCATAGGAACAATCGACTCCGTTCTAGAATCAAGACCAGCTCCCTACAGGATATTGTACCAAACCTCAGATACTGATGTTAGCTATACAGTGGCTGCCTCTATATCGCGAAGCGATATTATCCGAAACTGGATATGGTTAACAACTAAGTTAAAACCAACATTGGCAGATTTCGATGACCCCAACGAGGCTACGAACTTCGTCAAATGTAAAATTGAAAGTATTGTTGCTCAAAACATGAACCAGCATAATGCCCGTTATGCTGAGAAAGGCCAACTGCCGGCTGAAAGTTTCGAGTTCAGATCGATGTCGCAAAAATTGGTTAAAACGTTTGATCTGCCGGTCGAAGAAAAGTTGGTTAATTATTACTCATGCAGTTACTGGATGAAACGTATTCCTCACCAGGGTGTGATGTATCTAAGCGTCAATTATCTCGCCTTCCATAGCAAATTTCTATCCAGAGAGATCAAGATTCTTATCAAATGGCCTGATGTAACCTTGATTGAGCGCTCCGGGTCATTGATATTTTCAGATACAATTAGGATAACCACCAACAAACAACAACAACAGCAAACATATGAGTTTTCGTTATTCACGAGATCAAGCGAAACATATGACTTGATAGAGCAGTTGGCCAACCTTGCAATGAAACAGATCATGAGCAATAATGATGATGTAGAGCTTTCACCAGGCTCTTCAAATCTAATCAAAACATCCGACTTGTATACATTGAATCGTGATAGACCTTCAAAAAACGCACCGTCACATTTGAAGCGGGAGCTGGATGCCCGCTCTATGAGTGAGACCTATCGTAGAATCTTCAGGCTACCTTCAAAGGAAAAACTGGACGGTTTCATATCATGTACACTACATACCACATACAACGATCAGAGTGTCTGGGGAAGGCTCTATCTATTCGATGACTATGTCTGTTTCGCAACAAAGGCAAATATCCCTAACCAAGTGACCGTAATCATACCATTCCGTCAAGTAAGATATATCGAGAAAGCAAATATTAGCAGCAACCATGCTTCTTCCAACACCTCAATGAGCAACTCGATAATAATAAGCACCAATTCCAAATCAGAATTCAGATTCTCGAACATCAAGGATCGCGATGTATTGATTAAGAAGATGTCGGAGTTATTAGCCAAAACTGGTGAGTATCGAATCCAGAAATCAAGCTATCAAAAGCGCCGTCAATCTTCATTGTTGGTCTCAGAGCATTCTTCGAAAGATGCCGCAAATGATGAACGTGCTGCATTCAACAATAATAATACACCAAAGGAGGTATACAGCCGCCATAATAGCAATGATCAAATTTTAAGCCGACTGTCACTTTTCGAAGGCGGTGACTGCATGGGGGAGGACTTTATCCAAAATATGAGAGATCAACAGATACATGATGATCCAAAGCCGATTCCTGAAGATATTGCTGGTTGCGCATCAACCGTTTCCACAATTGGTGATGAGGATGAGCCCATAGAGCCATGGACCCTACAACCAGCTTTGAATACAATATTTCCTCTTCCCACAAATCCAGAGTTGGCAGCACGTGAGTCTGTAAAGGCTGACCTATGGAAGATACATTTCCTCGACCATGGCTCCGGGATTAGCACTTACAGAACCTCCAAGGCGCGTGATTTGGTTCTTATGGGAATACCAGAGAAGTTGCGCGGAGAATTGTGGATGTTATACTCGGGTGCAATCAACGAGCTTGAGACACATCCTGGTTACTACGACAAACTATGTGAGGGTAGCATAGGTTTACATTCTATAGCCTCTGAGGAGATCGAGCGCGATCTTCATAGATCTCTTCCAGAGCATCCAGCCTTTCAATCACATCTCGGCATTGGTGCTCTTAGACGCGTCTTGAATGCTTATGCGCATAGGAACCCGTCTATAGGTTATTGTCAGGCCATGAACATTGTCTGCTCTGTCCTGTTACTCTATGCAGCCGAAGAGGAGGCTTTCTGGTTAATGGTGGCTCTCTGCGAGCGCTTGTTACCAGATTATTATAACAACAAAGTTATAGGTGCCCTGGTTGATCAGAATGTTCTTGACGAGTTGGTCCACGAGTTCATGCCTGAGCTGCATCAAAAGTTAGCACCATTAGGAGTCTTGTCTATGATCTCACTATCCTGGTTTTTAACGATATTTCTCAGTGTCATGCCTTTCGAAGTGGCTCTACGTATTGTCGATTGTTTCTTCTATGATGGAGCGCGGGTAGTCTTCCTAGTTGCCTTGGCAATCCTTGAGGCCAATCAAGAGCGTCTATTGAAAGTCCGCGACGATAGTGAGGCAATGACCATTTTGAGTGGCTACATAGAAAATATACGCGTGAACGACATATCGACCATGATCAAGAACTCTTATGGGAAGTATGGTAAAATTGATGAAGAGATGATTGAGAAGTTAAGAACAAAACAAAGAATCAGACTGGTCCCAGCCGTATACATCAATGATCAATCCAGTCAAGTGACCAACACAGGTGGCAATAATTCAGCAACAAATGGTTCGTGAGTCAGCGGAACGATATGAACTTTTTGATATGTTTCTTCAATGAATTTAAAACAGTTGCCATAGTGGATATGAGATCTATTGATAAGAAATACTTGAAAGCTTAAATGATACCCAGAGTAACTGTACCATGAGTCATTATGCCTTGTCAAATCGTATTTGAAGTCTCCATTTTTGTCTTATCTAGTTTACCATAGCTTGTCAAGCACCATGGTGTTGATTTTACATCACAATGGAGCTCTATGTTGAAAACCTTGAATGAATACTTCCGATCGATGGTCATCACATGATCGGATGTTACGAGAAACTTGAGATCACTCAAGCCAGTGATTCTATCACGATATTTTAGGGCATCTCGCTGGTCCTTCGTCTTGAAAGTGTCACGTTTCCTGTTATGGTGGAAATGGAGAAATGTGTTTGTCCTATTTGTCATTAGATTTTTCGGCCTGAAGATGGGCAGTTTGGCTGCTCTGATTCTAGTGAAAAATTCATCGTCTTCGAGTCCCCAGCCGAAGTACCTATTTGAGAAGCCATTGACCATTTCAAAATGGTCATTCCTAATCAATAGGATTCCGCCGAAATATTTATCGTAATTATAATTAGGATGATACTGCGGGGAGGTCATATGGTAGGGTCCTAAATGGGGATAAGAATATGATAGATTCTTGTTCAATGGGACTAAATCAACATCATGAATTGCAATGTACTCGCTTTCGTTTTTCACCAACTGGTAGCCCGCATTGATGAGAGCCCCGCGATTGAAACGATATCTAGCAGACTGGTTGAGTATATAAACGTTGAATGAGCTAATTTTTTGTTGCTCGAGAAACTTAGAAATGTAGGGAACAAATGAAAGAAGTTCGTCAAATCTATCCCTGAAAGGAACTAATATAGCGAGGCGAAGCTTTGGGTCATCATGTTGTTTATGGTCAGTCCTCCGATATGTGTTTAAGATGAAAATTGTCAGTGATATGATCACAGATGTTGCTAGAACCCACTTCCTCCTCACCCCGATCTTCCTCAATATCATGGCTAGTATGCTTTTGTTTTAACACTGGATGATAACACTGTTCGGTTTCTCACCGAGTGCAGATGGGACACGAGCCCTGTCGGTGAGAGAGTCTGAGGGCTGTCCCCTGTTTACCAGGTGCAGCCTACAGCACCACGTGCAAAAACTTTGCATGTCCCCAGAAGAGGTGGACATACCAGAGTGGTACGAAACTGTTTCCAGTGAGAGTCGGCCCGAAAGCAACCACTGCTCATTATCAGTCTCGCTCGCTCCTACTGCTCAGAGTATTAGAAATTGCTTGCTTTGGCCCAGATGGCTATTTTGGCCGATCGAGCAGATTTCCTACTTGGACTACCGTTCAAATTTCTTTCGCATAATCACTCGCCGATCCAAGACTTGGGGAGAAAAACTTTCGCGATGAGACTTGCGCATTGTTTCTAGCATCTACGTTTGTCTCTTCCTCCTCCGCTATTTGTGTTGCGGAGCAAACAAACCTGTGGCCGCTTCCTTGAGCCAAAATAGACAGACACTCGAGAGGTGTTCGCTCCTTGTTTGGCCGTGCCATGGTTGCAACCCTTTCACCATTGAACCAGGCTAGTCGCTCTTGAATTAGCGACAGACACGGTTGCGCGCGGGTGGCATACGCCACTTGACAAGTTGTTGCCGATTCCAAGCCACTGTTTTGTACCAACCCATCTGCAAGTCATCAATTTGAACTTGAATTCAGTGGGAGGCAAGCTGGGAGGGCTGTTTCCATCCGGCACGATGAGGTGGAGCAGCGGAAAGGAGCAGTATTTGGCAGTCAATCGTAGGGGCGACAGGGAGCAGCATCAGTGGGCCTGCTGGCGGAGGTGTGCACGAAGGCCAGACTGGGAGCAGCGCCAGCAGGCAGCCAATGTGAGTTGCTGTCCGAAATGAAAATTTGGATAAAGACAAAATAGTGTGTAGGAGAAATGGAGAAAGAGTTGTGGAGAAAAAGGGCATAGAGAGAGTTGAAAAATTGCGTGGGCATTAGAGCAGAAACACGAGGCGCCTATTCAGCTGGCTGCCGAAACGAGTCGCCTCCATCTGACGACTCGAGTTTGCTTTGGCTCTAGTGCGCAAGTGCACTTTTGCAACCAATGGCAACATACGCTTGCAATCAACAAGTTCTCCTCGTGGGGAGTCTAAGGTTTGTCCTCTGGTTGCTCACATAACTTGGACTAGGCAGGTGGAGTTTTCGATGTCGTTTTGTTTGTTTGAATTTAAGGCTGGCGAGCAAGGAAGAGAGAGGGAGTTATAGTGCGAGACATCACTAAATTTAGTGTTCATCTAGCGATTGTTTTCCCCTTTTTGCTTCGTCTGGTCCAATTGTAATAGTTTTCCTTTGGAAGTCGAGCAACAGAACGGAAACCACCTGGTCTAGCGAGTCTTCTGTTCTAGATCTACAAGTTTCCCCACACACACAAGCATTGGCTGTGTGAGTATCTGGTTGTTGTTTGTTAGCTAGTGGTCGCACGAGAGAGAGAGAGAGAGAGACAGGCACCTTCGAAGAGATATAGAGACCAGAATCAAAATCCGAAATCACCCATAGAAAAAACAATCACTGATTGTCTGCTGGTGTCTACAAGATACACTCAAGTATCACGAACTTATAATCAGCCGGACAATTGCTTCATCGGGAGGGCAGCTAGAATTAATAAGGGAAACTGAACAAAAAGTGAACTCTTATTCAGAGAAGATGGTTGGCTACGCGTACGAACGTGCACAAGGTAAGTAGCTTGGAGGCTGATTTTTTCACCTGCCACATTCGAGAGTTTTTCCTCGTCTCTTCACTATGCGCAAGATATTGGCCACCTCCAGGCTCTGATCACCAGATTTCGTATACAAACTGAGACCACTTGTCTTGGTTCTGTTTCTTCATTTCTCATCAGCCCATTGATCAGTTAGACGCGAGAAAAGAGACAAACTTCTCCTCTTTCACAAGCATGGAGGTGCAATATTCCATTCCGAGGCACAAGAAATTGATGATCTCCATTAAGAACAGAAGTCGAGATCATGAAGAGACTGACTCAAATCCTCTTTCCCAACAAACAAACAAACAACCTCCAAATAAAAAACTGAAATCCGAACTCATCACTGGATTCATCAAATTGGGCCAATCAGATGACGATGATGCTGCAAGTGACGTCTCGACGGAGAACTTCAATGTTGGCGAGCGTGTTCTCTTGGATGGCAAGACGAAGGCTAAGGTAGGCTACTTCGGGCCGGTGCATTTTTCGCATGACGACGATTGGGTGGGAATAGTGTTCGAGGAGCCAATTGGAAAGCACAATGGAACTGTGGCTGACACTGAATACTTCAAGTGCGAATCGATGCATGGCCTCTTCGTCCGCTCGCATAGACTCCAACGCACTGACAGCACTGGACACATAACAGCTCGTGTCAAGTCGCCCTATAGAGTCAGACCCAAGTCGTCTGCTTCCATGCGATCGCAGGATCTAGAAATCGAGGACGTCTTTGGAAAGGCCGAGCAAACTGACCCATTGGGCTTCTTTGAGGCGCGCGCCGGAACAGTCAAGTCTCCTGATCAACATGATGCAATTGATTCAAAATTGGGCCGCTTTGTTGAGGAAATTGGTGATGGAGATCAAGTAAACTACTCATCTCCATGGATCCATTCGTCGCGCACTCCAACACCAACGCATAAACAATTTGGCACCACTGCAAGCATCCCAGCAAAGAGTCTGGCACCGAGTCTCGCAAAAAAAGTCACCACCATCAACAAGTCGAAACCCTATGGAATCGCATTTGGTCAAGGTGAATTGGATCACTATTAGTCGATCTTGACCTCCAAGTCATCTTTAGGGAGTGATTTTCTACTTTCGGAATCACAATACTCAAAGCAATTGTGTATATCTCACCGGTTCAATCAATTATACAACATGCAAGATAGCTTAACGTTCAACAACTAACCAAATGAGAATAGCTAAGGATTCTCTAGCTAATGATGCCGATTTGATCGCACAAATAAATTCACTATTGAGGGGAACAATCTCGTTGTGCCCCACTCAACGCGACTCTGCCGAATACTATCTCGAAATCTTGACGCTTAGACAGTCCTCACCTAAAGTTATATTTTAATGATGATGTGACAAATCTTTCTTGATTAATGAAAAAAGGAGACACCAAACAAAGAATCTTCGTAAAAAATCTTAACTATATAGTCCGAGAACAAGCGTCCTCAAGCTGCATCTCCATGGCCGCCAAATTGACTAAGAGGCCGTTGGTTGACTATGACTGTTTCAGCTGCTTTCCTAGATATTCCCAATTCTGTACCATCAATTTTTGAACACACAACAGGGCCTCATATCGGACATTTGGATCCTCATGCGTTAACCTTTGCATGACTAGGTTTTTACCGCCCAAACTTTCGGTGACTAGCTTTCCACGAGGATAGTGCCTAACGTACTCACCAAGGTCATGGGCGGCTACGCTCATGACCAGAGGTTCTTTAGAGGTCTCTAATAAGCTTATCAGTATCTTCAATAGCTCGTAGTTGTTCTCATTGAGCCTGTGTGCATTCTCGCGCCAAAATTTCTCTGAATTATGAACCGGGGACCATTCAAGTCTGCCACACTTAAGTTCCGTGGCGTATTCATCGAATGAACTCAAATCTTGCACTGATTCCTGTAACACTCCGATCAAATAGTCGACGTCATCGACTAGTTCAGGATCACTATCGTCATTTAGGGACTGCTTTATGATCTCCAATTGCTTCATAACCTTACATTGAACCATGATTATAGCATTTTCACGCGCTATCTCGCGGTCATCGACGTTCTGGATCAAATTGCGGAATACTGCCAAGACAATACGCTTAACCTTTTCTTTCACAGACTCACGAAGAATATCTGCTAGGCTCTGGATTATTTTATACTTTTTCATCTTGCGGGCTAGTTCGGAATTGAAGGTTAGGACCCAACAACAAAAAGCGAGCTGATATTGCATCTGGAAATTCAACTTTTCATTTGAGAAAACACGGTCAAGTGTTGCCAATCCATCTATTGCGTCGAATGCTTTGCGGTACTCATCAATTCTGAGCATCATCTGTAAACACCTTGTTACCGATTGCAAGTACGTATTTGAGGGATCACTAATCTGATCTCTTAGCCACGATAGATAGCGAGTTAAATCAGGACCATCCATTTGCTCGCTGCTCCAGCAAGTTATTTTTGCTATTATACGGCAACTCATATTGATGATAAATCCGTCTCTCCTGTTAAACAGCATCAAAAATGGATTCCAAACGGATACATTGATTTTTTTACAGTACTCACGGAATATTTCGACCCGACTTCTGTCTTCGTTCAACATATCATCTATAAGGATAAGGATGTATTGGATAGTTTGGTCTTTCGAGATGTGCTCAATTAGTGACAAGAATGTTTTGGCGCACTGAAATTTGTTTTCTTGGATAAACTTTGCTTTCTGCTCGCCGTTTAGCCTTTCAAATGTAGTTATAAAATTGAAATCCTCTTGATTGATCATCTGTGATGATAGATAGCTTTGCCAACTCACACGATTGGACTTAATTTCATTTGCTTGGACCCATATTTCGTCGGGGGTCTGGTTAATGCTTATTTGTACCATCTTGACCTTTGTATCGTATAGCTCCACAGCAGGGTATGAGGGGCAACCTATTCACAGTCCAGGAATGGTTAATACTATGAAAATGATTTAGAACAATGAATATTGCTTGGCAATTGATGCGATCTCCAATAACAGCAACATTTTTATAAACATACAATGATGGTTTGGCGAGACAATCTATGTCTAAACCCTTGTGCACGCTCAGAATTTAGCGGAATGTTTGATGCCCAATGTCGAACAGCCGCTGTAGCACGTTGCGCCAGCTCGAACGGTGACACTAGGCTCGCGAAACCACGTACCTATTGAATGCCTATAAGAAGGTTATTTAAATCCTAGGTATTTGACTTCTACTTTTTTCAGGCCCAAGATGGAAAGAACTTACCTGAGTGACCGATCGATTCCCCCTGATCCGGTGGAATCATCAATAATGAGACCTGATGGCATAAAATCAAGCTCCCTACTCCAACTCTCAAATAATATAACCCAATATATACTATTACATCCACTGATAGCACTGAGAAGAACGTGTCAAGTCAACCGAAAATGCTCACCATTCATTTGTGTTCAGCCCTTTTCTCTGATACCATTTTTGTACCACCAACAGAGGAAACAAGGATTGCCTGCTCTGTACAAGGGCTTAAGCAGCGAGCTTCTAGTCAAAGGGATCACTTTTGGGGCCGAGAGCGGCATCATAAGATACACTGATTGGCCGAGGGAGGTCGACCCCAAGAGATTTTCTAGAGATTCAATCAGAGTGATGGCTCTCCGGGCTTTGAGCATTGCTATCAGCACACCTTTCCTTTGTGCGGCCTTGAAGGAGACTGTCCAAAGCGTTATGATACTACGTGATCAACCCTCATTCATCGACTGCCTCAAAGATGGATTCGTTCGGCTCATTCATTTGAGATTAATTCCATCAGCACGGATGCTGCCGATCTGGTTACTAGTTGTTCCAACAGTTATTTATCATGTGTCTCACTCGGCAATTTGGTATGCCTCTACAAAATCTCTCGAGATGATCCGAGGGAGCCTTTCGTCGTCTTGCTCTTCGAGAAATAATAGGTCAAGAATCGCTCGATATCAAACAAAGAACGGTCGTTCGATAGTCGATGAGTCTGAGTGGCAGCACACAAACGAATTGACTTATGAGGTAGACGACACCACCATGGAATCAAATAGTATCGAAAAAGACGGTTCCCAAATTTCAGATTCTATCATCGCTAATCTCGTAGCAGACTTATCCTTATTACCAATGGAGACTGTGATCAATTGTCTTTATATACAAGGAACCCGCACAATAGTTGATAACGTCGATGAAACAACAGTCGTCCTTCCCGTTCTGACAAATTACAGCGGATTCAACGATTGCTACCAATCCATACTCAAGTCTGAGGGGCCCCTTGGCCTTTTCAAAGGTCTAGGAGCTATCACCCTGCAATATTCTTTGCATTTTCTGATATTTAAAGTGATGTACCATATATTGAAGGAATTTCAAGCGACAAAGCCGTCGTCCCCTCCCCGACCCCGAAGGCCGCTAAAGCCCGTTAGCAATTATAAGCGCCATTTAGAATATAATAGACATTCTACGCCTACAAACCCTCACCAGCCTAGCCCCCTATTCGAATCTATGCTCTTGCATGACAGCTCGATGGGGGGAGATCGAGAGCCACCAAATTATAGCCTTCCGAGTGGGCGTACCAGAAACCTGCTCCCAACGATCGATGACAATTGATTGTTGTTAGGCAGAAACGCTCACCAGTCGGTGCACCGAAGTCCAGTTGCGAGCTCGAAATTTTCCGCTCATACGTTGAATTGCGAAGTAGTAGCGTCGAAAATGAAGATTCTCCCGGGCTCTAGAGTTTCAGGATCGTTAGCTTCTTATTGCAGCTCAATTGACTCCACAGCTATTGACGAGTTTGGAGATGATATTGAACAGCGTAAACTTCAGCTCGATATCAAAACAAGGTTACTCTGGGAAAGATTTAAGTTGAGATTACACGAAATAGTTACGGTTAAGAATTTCGTTAATGCCAGTTTCATCCTCGCAGTATGTGTTGTGTGTTTTCAACAATGTTACTTACAAATCAGTGAATATCTCCTATTCAAGACACGAGTACAAGTCTCACACACCTTCCCAAGGAACACGGTTTTCCTTCTTCCTGGTGTTACGATTTGCAACAACAATCGTCTCCGTTTGGACAGACTGGCGGAAGAGGTGCCATCGATCGAGGAAGATGTCGCCAAAGTTCTCAATCATACTTCCACAGGCATGCTAAACGATCGCAAGCGGATCGAATTGATAAGATCAATCAAGCAAGCTGTCGATGAGTCAGTCAACATCTCTAACATCATAAACCAATCGCCAATATGGAAACTGATGCGACTATCGAAGTCTCCTATGATAAAGGATATAAATTGCAATACTTCGTGGGGAAAACAAATCAATTGCGAGAATATTCGAATCGTTGAGTCGTTCCAGGGAGTTCCATGCTATACAGCGTTCTACTTAGGCTCTCTATTGGAGGCATTAAGTAGTGGTGAGGCATTCGACTTTAAGACGAGCCTGTTGAACGGAAGTAGGAAACTAACCACCTTTGAAAGTCACGAAATCAGCGAGATATTGATTGATTTCGATCCTTTACAACATGGTGATTTTAACCGTGATGTTGGTGGAAAAATTGTAATCCATTCGACAGGGCATGTGGGATCAGTTCGTGATGTGGCTCACACTATACTACCTGGTATGCGATATGAGATTATCGTTCAACGCTTCATGACAAAGAGAATGCCTCCACCTTATGATTCAATGTGCTTTGATTACAAGCGAGAAAACTCACACAGAGTTCTGGAAGTGAATAAGGGTGCAAATCTCAGTGTTGAACTGGATAAGACAAGTTGCATTAGAAATTGTATCATAAGCAAGACAACTAAGGCGTGCAATTGTTGGCCCATTGAGGTGCCACATTATGCGAGGAGTAATACAGTGGTTAACAATAGTGACTCTTACAGGTTGTGCCCATGGGGATACGAGGAAGCAAATGTGATCGGTAATAGTTCCACAAAGCTTCATGTTGATTGTTATAGAAGGTTCCATGCGGAGTGTCGGGCTGAGTGTCAGCCAGCTTGTCGAACTGAGGATTACCGTGTCTATAAATTGTCCTACCCTTGGCCTTCGCGAGAAAAGTTTCTCATGGCCCCGGACGCCAAAGAAAAGATGGAGCTGTCAAGACTACGCGGGTGTTGCGCGGTCATCTCAATCAAATATTTAGATCTCATGGAAAGGAGGCACATCATGATTCCCAATCTGACACTAGCCCAATTGGTGAGCAATATCGGAGGTATAGTTTCAGCGTTAATCGGAGTTTCAACAGTGACAATTTATCGTTATATAACCAGACGAGTGCTGCATTGCAAGATAATCAACGATTACAATCCAGCCGAATCAATATCTGTTAAGAGTTTGCTTCATCTAGCCAGTTCAGAAATCAGTAAGCAACAACAGAAACAATATGAAAGCCAAGCATAGCGTTTATCCCTGAGCCTGGCCTCAACTAATGTCTAAACTGGAGACGTTAAAATTATATTGTAATCTCTAGTCCATCAGATTTGAATACTCTTCGTTCAGTTCTCCGCATCTGACTCTCAAGCCATCTCGGCGTTGTTGTGCCTCCTCGCAAAGTGTTCGAATGCGATCGATGATATCAGTGAATTGGCCCAGAAATGACTCCTTATTTCTGTTAGAGTTCGCAGTTAAATCTAAGTTGGCCGCTATCGAATCTAAAAGGTTTATCTCTTTCATTAAGTAATGCTTCGTGCAATCAAGGCAGTTGTATAAATCAAACAACTTTTTCACGTCCTTGTTTTTGCTTATGAGCTGCTGATGCAATTCGACATATCTTCTCTGATACTGTTTGATCTCCAGTTCGTTCGGCATACAGTCAAGCTTCTTCAATTGGATCAGTATCTTTTGATTAGTCGCGAGTAATTCATCGTCTAAGTCTTTGTGCAATTTTCTCTCCTCAGCGCTCATCTCGGTTCCTCCTCGATCAGAGACAGCTGGTCGAATGTCATTCTGAACTAGTTCGGATTCCGACTCATCGCTTGTCTCATTGAGATCAGTATACCTCGAGCTGTCAGCTTGACTATTCAGAGAATCATTAGTAGTGCAAGAATTGATTGCGCGGAAATGTGAGGGCAGTTTCACGAACGATACACTCCTGTTCTCTGCAAATTTCTCCCCGAGCTTGATGACCAATTTTGCCGCTCTACTGGAATTGATCTCGTCTGCAGAAGATAATTGTTTTGACTCGCCGGGAGCCAGAACTTTCGGTTTCATGAGGGTATCAAGAGGCACGACATGACACCAATGTGATCGGCTTTCATATTGGCCACCAAGTATCCTGGTTACTCGATGATAGTGACGCAAGGCTAATAGGCGATTGAAGGCTTCATGCTCGTCGCGTATCTCTTTGGATTTCTTGAGTAGCCACCGTATACAAGGCAACAAATTAGCATAGTCTAAACCAACTATCTGATGCGGTTCTATTCGATAAGGGCACTTCATTGCGATCAAGACCATTACTAATCGCTCTGTCAAGCTGATCTTCTGGCCAAGGTCGAGAGAGTCCGCGAAGAAGACATCTATATTTATGTCGTAACTGAACACCTGTAAAGCCCAAGCCATGCCACCAATAATCTTGTCGAACTCGGATAAACTACTAATCCTAGCTCGATAATAACCCGCATCGAGGAAGGATTCGATGATACCCTCCATGATGTAAAAGGGAAAAGTTCAAACTTAGAGTAGTTATCCAATACGTTGATGTAGATCAAACTCGGTTAACCACAAAGATAGACGGCATCCTTCACTCCACATCGATAGACATGATATTTCTCTTAGGGAGTTTCGATAACCGGCAAGTTTTAAATAGTTTATATCACTCATGCAACTTCGTCAAAATATTGCGCGGTTTTCGCTAGATGTGCGATCGGTTATAATCAAAGATCATCTAAACAGATATTGGATAGCGCCAGTCTCAACAATGAGCCAGTCTTACCGGGTTAGATAAGTAATTAGAGCTCTATTTTGAGATATTCTCTCGATCAGCCTACCGATGTCCCTGTCTCGTCGAAGGGTTCGGTGATAACAGACCGAAAAGGTATGGCTATTCTCCTCGAACATGCTCGGACCGGGCCCACGAGGAAAAGCTGGAAAGGCTCAGGTTGCCCTTGCAGTTGATAAACCGGCTACTAGGGTGACAATGAGAAATCAATCATGAGACTTTCGTTGCAAACAGATGTATGCGTTAACTTTCTACTGTGAAGTTGAAATGTGTGGATTATTATCTAAGAATTATGGATTCATGTTGATGTTGACACATCTACTGGCAGGGCTCACTCTTAAGTAGCTAAAAGATCAACCACATTTGTCAAAGATACCATCAATTGAGCTCAAGGATTGAAGTAGTGCCTCTGTCCAATCATTGATTGAGGAACAGACGATAACGCAAGATCTTGACACTCACTAGTTGGATAAATGGTTCCGAAGTTCATATCTGAGCAAATCATATCCAGTAGTTTCACAAGGTTGGGGGTCACTAGCAAACAATAGTGGAACCGAGGATACTCATGAGAGTCATAAGTCGCAATGGGCATTCACTCAGGTCAGTCCGGTCGTACACTTGGTTGGAACTTGAGTCGAACGGTTCAGCGATGAGACGAGACGAGATGAGCTTGTGTGCAGTAGCCTGGGCAGTGGCGGGTCTAACCTGCTAGAGAAGAGGCTTAGGAAAGAACATACCCCCGCCAGCAGTGGGGGTCGCCTAACCTGCAGGCTCCAGCAGCTTGAGCGTGCAGGCAACGTATCTGTTGTTGGCGTGCTCTGGCGAAATAAATACGGTTGCATGAATTAAACATTTTAAAAGATCCTCTCATTCACAAACTGAACATCTCTCAGCTATCGATTATTGTCATTGTATTGGCATTTAGATTATATCATACTTTACTATATTGCCTGGAAGCCTTCAGAAATGGATTCTAGCTCGCCAAGGTCGCCGCTCGATGGCGATGATGACTACAAAGAATTCGATGATGGATACGACGAAAATCTCATGGGAGATGAGGAGGATAAGAAGAAACTGGCTCAAATGACCGAAAAAGAGCGCGAACAAGAACTATTCAATCGTAGCGAAAGGCGTGAGATGCTTAAGATCAGATTTGAAATAGGTAGGAAGTTAAAGAATAAGCGAGAACTCGAGAAGAAACAAAGTAAGCAGGTCAGAGCAAACAAACGTCTCCGGGCCTCTGAAGTCTACTCAAGCGATGATTCCAGCGAGGACTCGGATGAATATACCCCAGACACAGACAAATCCAGTGCCCCGAACGAAATACAGACAACCAGCAAATCTAGCAAAATTAACACACGAGCCTCAGCTTTACTCATCAGCTCGTCGTCCGGATCTTCCGCCTCCTCTGCCTCATCATCGGCCGGATCATCATCCGAAAGCGAACAGGAGCATGACGATTTGGATCATGACGAGGATAGTCGTACCATGCAGAATGATTTCCAAATGACGCTCAACGATCTGAGGAGCATACAACTCAAGAGAGATCGAATAGAACAGTGGCTCTATTCAAGATTCTTTGATGACACGGCGAAAGACTTGTTTGTAAAAATTAGCGTTGGAAATCATTCACAGACTCTACAGCACATGTATAAAGTTGCCCAGATTACAAAAATCATTGAAGGCGCCAGTGTTTATAAGCTGAATCCAAATACACATAGCACCAAAAAATACTGCATAGTTAATATTGGAGGTAATAATAGGACTTACAAGATGAGCTACATTTCAAATAGGACTTTTGATGAAGACGATTTTCTTAAGTGGCGAGATCAAATCAACGCCGACGGTCAAGGTATGCCAACGAGAGAACTGTTCCTGAGAAAGAAGCGAGAGTTGAACGAAGCGATCAATCATATTTACACGGACGAAGATATAGCTTATGAAGTAAATGAACGAAACAAATACAAAGATGCTCCAAACAATTTTGCCTTAAGGAAAACTGAACTGATGGGCGAAAAGGCTGATGCAGAGGCATCAAATGATTTTGAGAAAGCTCGTTTAATACAGATGCAAATAGATGAGCTGGAAGAAAGGGCGAAGCAGTTGGAAAAAAGTCGTAGTAGTAGCACATTCTCAGCAATATCGTTTGTTAACGAGAGGAATAGGATAAAGAATATTGAGGAATCGGAGAGAGTGCTCAAGGAGAGCAAGTCAGTTAAAACTGAGGATCCATTCACTCGTCGAAAGTGTACTCCACAGATAGTTCACAATAGGAACATCAATGGGGACTCCAACTCCAAGACTGACGATAAGATTGGCTATGGCTCTAATGGCAAGAGCGCCGATCCTAGTAAATCAGTTGATGTTGCAGATGGAGCTGGTGGAGGAGGCAATAGCAAAGTCGATGATCTATTCAGTGCGCATTCGAGTATTGATTTGGACATCGATATATGAGAGCTATATTAGTTTCCCCTATTTATTAGCCAATTTGTACATAGTTAATAGCACATATTTTAATCAGTTCGTTTAGATTGGATCCTCGTTGGATGGCATTTCATGTGATTGTGTTGTTATATGAATAGTATTACAGTAACGCATCAAACTCCCCCTCACCATCAATAACAACACTCAGACCTATAGACGATCATCATCTATCGAGACTTCTAATTTATGAATAAAAATGAGCATATAAAGGCCTCTTTAAATGTATAAATCATGTAACAATGTAAACTCGATGGAAAGTGAACGGCAGCTACAGCTATAAAGATTCAGTGATAGATATAAAAAAAAGGGGAGCTGCCTCCAATCGCCCATGTTAAAGATATGGAGCATGTGAGTGGTCATCGAGTCATGGCAAGGGAGTTTTGAGTCGACTTTCAAAGACTCCTTGTTCCTGTTTGGAGTTTGCCCAATTGGAGAAAATGCGATAGATGAAAAGATTGACACCCGAATGTTATTGCGCGATCAGGTGGCGTGACTGTCCATTACCATTCAATGATTCATACGATGAGCACAGGTCTGAGCGACTATAGGAAAACTATTGATGAAATTATTATCACCAGAAACTCTTAGATATATTAGGAATACATTTATATGGACATTATTTACACTAACGGACTAATCTGTGATATCAACTGTGATCTATATTAACAAAGCCTTTAGAGTGATAAAATTATCCCACAAATTTGGTGTACATGATACGAGCAAATTAATCAAATCAAACTAATTAGAGAGGATCCTAAATTTGTTTCCATTGTTGTGTGTGCTAGTGGCGATAAATTAATACTATGTTATGTGTCAAGTTGTCTGTTTATCTTCTATTGTCGTTCATGGATTGAGGCATTTCCGGCCCATTAGAATGAGAGCAGGCTTAACGATGATTGCAATCTAGCTAGCGATGTGCAAGGCTCATTGGGCCCAGTGAAACGTTTAAGGGCAAACAGTTGTCAGAGTAGAAGGATAACGAAAGCGCCTTTGATTTCGCCACCAGCCTGGGCAGCTTGCGCCAAGGCAAGCGCCTCGGTGGCATTTGAGGCGGGTATCAGCATTGCATTGGTTCCCAGAGCTGAGAGAGCGCCGCACCTGGACGAAGGGGCGCCCATTGGATGGTTGTTCGTCTGGTCGGCGAGAGTTGCCTGGTTGGTGAGTCCATTGGTGGTCGTGTGTTGGTTGTTGCCATTTGCGGCCGCGGCTGCCATCAGGGCGGCCAGGAATTGTTCCTGCTGCTGTTTGCTAGAGATGGCCGGCTGCTCGTTGGCGCCGGCGGACACACTCGCTGAGGCGCTGCTACTTCCGCTTCCCCCATTCGAGAGGGCGAAATTCTGGCCCAGAGCGGCCAGACTGTTGTGGTTGCGCGCCGCCGCCGCCACCATGAGACTGGCCAGAGTGGAGGTGTTGGTTGAGCTGTGAGAAGAGGTGAGAGTTGTTGTGGTGGCCAGCGTGGAGCTTGCCGAGTGGGGCGCGTGCTGAGCGTAGGCCAACAGAGAGGCCGACTGCTGCTGCTTTGCGGCCCCTCCAGATTGCGTGCTTACTATACCACTGGTTGAATTCTGGTTGCTGTTGTTGTTGCTTGTGGTCGTCTTGATGGGCTCCGTGTTTGTGTTTGTGTTTGTGTTGGTGCTCGAGCTTGTGCTTGTGTTGGTGATGGTGATGTTGGCGCTGCTCGTGCTGCTGTTGCTGTTGCTGCTGAATGTGTTGGGCTGGCCCGAGAGTGTGGGGCCCAAGATTGCGTTTGCATTCACGCTTGGCGGCGAGTGACTTCCGCTCGGGGCAGAACTGTTACTCGTCTGAGCCAAACCGTTGGTCTGGAGGAGCGAGTCTTCGGGCCGCTGGCTGGCCGAGTTTGCCACTGCGGCAAATTGGCTGAAGAGATTTTGCGCGCCCGCAAAGTTGAACGCCGCCCCAAGTTGCTGACGGAGAGCGGCGGCTGCGGCGGCCAATTGCTGGGACTCGCCAGCCTGACCAACCGTGTAGAACTGGTGCTGGAGACTGTTGGGCGAGCCTGAATTAGTGTGGCGCGTCTGCTGATTTGGGTGGCCCTGATCCAAGAGACTGATGTCTCCCTCCTGCTGCTGCTGCTTCGGCGAGCCGCCCAACTCCAACGAGTGGCCATCTTCTTCGTCCAACTCCTCCACTTCCGCCTCCTCGTCATCCTCGCAATCGCTGTCGATGGAATCTGCTGCAAGAGAACATTTGGGGAGCAAGAGAAAAGGTCGATTTTTAGGTTAGAGACTTGGTCTGACTGGTGCAAGTTAAAGAGCGCGCGTCTTTGATTAGACTCGAGAGAGGGCGCCACTGTCGCTGAATGGGGCCCTTGTGCGGCCGGCCGATTGTTTGCGCATTTCACTCAGTGGATTGCATTTGCAGTCGAGCTGTGGGAAAGTCAAAAGGGTGCACTCTGTCTCGCTTTGAGACTGAGAAATATTTTTTTGAAGGATCTAAAATGATTTGCTGCTCAAGCATTTCCCCCTTTTGCCATCTGTCAGCTAATTGATAGAGTTTGCATGCCTGAGAAAGACTCGAGCTGATGCAAAGGTGCGACTTGCTGCTGCCACTCCCAAAGAAGTTCTATCAATGCAAACTCTTGAATGTATCTTTTCCCAATGTTGAAGGCCCAAAGTTGATGCCCATTTTGTGGCCAATGATGAGGATGCGCGCCCAGCAGATCAGTGCTGACGCATGATCTCGTCTTGTGTCGAGCTGTGGCCGCCTCATCGAGCCACGCAATCAGTCGCTTCAAAGTCTAGGCAATCAAAATGGGCGCCTCTTTTTTCTGAAACTTTTCGCCAAATGTTTCCCAGTTCGCCTAAGCTGAGTGGAAAAGATCACACAAAGTGTTGCTCCCGCGAGCGTCACAAACACATTCATGAAATCTATATGCATTTTGTTTTCATTTATACACAAGAGAGGCAGTTTGTCTGGGCGGTGTGACTTGCTCGAGCCATAAAGCTTCAATTTCATCTCGACTATGAAGATGAGCTTCCTCATGTCTCGAGGAGTCGGTAGTTGGCCGATTTGAAGGAGTGGAAACTGCCAGATGCAGAAATGTGACTGCTCGAGGACCTGAGATTTAGGCCGCCCATTGGCAACTGTCTCGAGGGGGAAGCCCATTTTTATGCATATAGATTTGTGCGCTGAGATTTGGTCTGCGCGCAGGACGATGCAATTCTTCGCCGCCGCTTGCACAGAAGCCAAGCAGAAGAGCGGCGAGAAAAGTCGCCATTTCTGCGGACAGACTGATTCCGCTGCACAAATTCACCTGCTCACTCGGGCGCGCCTATCTCCATTCAAAGTCTACTAAAATCTCTCTCTGTTTTGCAAGTTAGCTTGGCAAAAATGACGCCACAGACTAGCCCATTGGGCGTCTGCTCATAATAGTAAGTGCCATTTGTTTGCTGTCTCGCCCAGACGAGAAGGGCGACCTCAGACTCTTCCTCCTTTCGGTTCAACACCATTAATTATTACAATCACTATAGCTTGTCAATGATCAATAAAAATCCCTTTCGGGGGAAGCTCATGTGTTTGGGCAACACTTGGAGGGGGCGAGAAGTTGAAGAAAGGCGCGACTTATAAAGAGGAGAAGACTCATCCTTAGGTCTAGAGAGAAAGAGGGAGAATTTGTTGATCAGCCATCCGGCTCGAGTGGAATCTTGTGCAGGAGCTTTAATGCAAATTTTTCGTCTGTCGCAGTTGTGTGATTTTTTCTTTCCATTTTGTTTCTCTTTTTGGCAAATGGAAATAAGCAACGAAGGCGCCTTTTAGCTGCTTGATGATGGAGGAAAAGGAGGCTCGAAATATGGCCAAATCAATCAGGAGAAGAAGAAGAAGAAGAAGAAGAGAGTTGAGCAGCTTGCCAGAGTCTCAAGTGGAGCTTGAAGGCGAGCAGCTGGCCTTCGGGAGGCGCATCCAAAGTTGATGGCGAGCTGGAAAAAGCTCAAAAATGTTCCGGCCTGGCCAGATCTTTGGCAACATCACACTGGGCGACAAACGAAGAGCAAACATGCAAAGTCAAAAGAGCGAAACGGATGGCTGCCTGTTTCAAGTGCAGCTCCACAAGCAGCTAAAAGAGACTGTCATTGCAGACTAGCTTCGGATTGGAATCCAAATGGAATGGAATGAAATAGGAGCAAGTGCGCGTTCGTGTTCCATTGGAGCAGTTTGGAGATATTTTGCAATCAATCTGGGAGGCAAAAAAGTATCTGTTTTCTTTTGGGAGTTTGTTTTTTCCCCGCCAATACAGTTCATTATCGTTTGCCTTTGTCGAGTTTTGGGGCGCAAAGTCTGTGGAGCAAAACGGGCAGTTAATTGGCAGTGTGGAGGCTTGAGGGGCGGCCAAGCGGATTGGAGACTGCTATCGACTGGCTGCAGGTTGGCGAAGTGGGCGCGAGCCACACACGCGACCTCTGGCTCCAAATATGGCACGCTTAATGGAGGGATAAATCTGGGGATAAATCAAGTGGGACTAGAAGAGGAGGAAGAGGAGGGCGCCCCCAAGGAGAAGGTGCCGCGAGGGAGCAGGAAGCTGGCCTTTGCAGTTTGGCATCTTTTGCATTGTGTTTCTGTTCCAAGTGGAACTGTGTTGTGACAAGTGTGCGTGGCGACGCTGAGAAGTGAGCTCGAGTTTGGGCGCCGCATTTCTCCTTTGGACTGGCTGCGTGTGCCGCGCGCGTGGCTTATGCGGCGGACTGTGTGCAGCCGACTGTGTGCAGTGGCGCGCACTCACCTCTGCTCAGTGCTCAGTTCTCAGTGCTTTATGCACTCTGCAATCTGCACACTAAGCACTTGCCCACTGCTCTGCTATAGTTTTCATGCGCCAAACTCAACAGGTGACGCGCGTGCCTTTTCCACCTTCGTGGCGGCCAATTAATATAATTGCTCTCCGTTCTCCATTTTCCACTTCCACCACTTCCACCACCATCCATCAGGAGCAGCAGCAGCCTTGTGTCGCCTGAGCCAAACAATCTGTCCGAATAATGACCGACCGGCCGACTTTTGCCCCACTCTGGACAGACAGAAAGGCGTGCAGACAGAGAGAGAGAGAGAGAGAGAGAGAGAGAGAGAGAGAGAGAGAGAGAGAAAAAGAATAAATATATATATATATATATATTTGCCCCATCTGTGTCTGTGTATAATCCTTGAGGAGAGAAGTGTGGATGCTGAGCGAGCAGAATATTAGCTCGCCGACTTTTGAGCTCAGCCAAATGAACTGCTTTGCTTCCAGAGATCATCTGGCAGCTCCGAGTCCTTTTCTTTGGCTTCTCCTCCGATTCGCTGATGCATAAATGCCAGCTGAAGATCATTGCTCGCCGATTGGGCGCAACTGTTGCTCGCTTCTCTTTTCTCTTCTGCAATTCTCATTAGTTTGCTGACAATTATGGGCCGACGCTTTGGGCTGCACCAAATTGGATTGGACGCAAGCCAGAGAGACACACACAAACAGTTGGCTGCAAATGGTGGCAGACCTAAGGGAAGAGACAAAGGAGGGCGAACTGTGCAGACTGGTCTCCGATTTTAGCCAATGCACTGGGCTAATTAATCGGCCTCCTTTCCTCTTCAGACGCGCAACTAGCTCCGAGCGGCCACAGACAGTCTGTCGGCCGCCTGAGAGCTGCCCACTTGCAATGGAGCCACTTCCAGCTCCGAAGTGGAGCCCAAACTGAAACTGAAACTGGAACGCTGGAGACAGAGATCACCTTAGCTTGGGCCACGCTCGTCCCGCTGCTATGCTCTAAAGGTGCAGCAAACCACAGGAAAGAGAGAAAGACAGAAAATGGCATATTTGCTGCAAACTCTAAGGCCAGAGTATCATCTTGTGCATTCACCTGTGCAATTGTCTCGCAATCCATGACGAGATGCAATAAGTGTGCCGCTAATGATGAGCCGGCAACGTTGGTTCGCTCGTCATTCATGCATCAAGCGCCATCTCCTTCCGGCCAGTCTGTTTGCACTTCTCTCTAGTTTTTTCCATTGATGAAACTGGTTGGCGGGCGAGAAGGGCGACGGAAGTGAGCGCGCGAGATCGAGCTGATAATCCGGCGAGGAATGGTGCCAGAGATAAGCATCGGGGGGCGGGCCAAGATTGCATAGTGGAGACTGTATACTGGAGACTGGATACTGTATACTGTATAGTGCAGAGTGCAGTGTATTCTGTGCGCAGTCTGTGCGAGAGACTGTCTCCGCTGGCCCGCAGACTGCAGTGCAGCAGCCAATTGAATGCCGCACACAAGAGCACATTGGTTGGCCCACGCGCCTCAAGCAGCGCGGCCGACGCAGTTCACTGGCGCGTTTCTTATTGCCCAGCCCGCAAGTGGCAACAAGTGTCCGCCGGAAGGAGAGCAGCCGAAGAAGCAGAAAGTGGACTCCTTCTCGATCGAGCGCCACTGTTTCCGGGCGCAAACTAAGCGCGGCAGGGAGACAGTGAGGTGCCCGAGCCAGCAACTTGGTGGACAGACGTTGGGGCCAGATGTGCAGGAAGTGTTTATGAAGCTCGGAAGGAGCCCCCAAGTGGCCAGTTGGGGAGCCTCTCAGTTTGGGGCGCCTCTGAGGGTTGCAGGAAGGAGGAGGCGCCGTCGTTTAATTGCAGTTTGTCGTCGCATGGTTCGAGTGTGGCCTCGTGGCTAAGCGCAAATTGGCTGCCCAGTTTCGGTTGGTCGAGATGTTTTCCAGCTGAGAAGACCACTCGAATGGACGAGCAACTTGCCCTCTTTAGCTTCTTGTCCAGTTTCTCCTTGGCAAAAGTGCAACCATTTGAGGCGCCTCCTCGAACTTGGTCTCAGTTCCCAATTGGAGACGCTCAACTGTGTTGGCCAGTGGGCTGCTTTGCGCAACAATTTCATCAGCCAAAATGGGCGACAATCTAATTGCGTCTGCCCTCTGTGCCAATCCAATGCGACAAGAATAGAGCGGCGGGAAATAAATCAGGAATTTGAATGAAATCCGGAGCGAAAATTTGGCCAAACTCGAGCTGAGCTTGTTGATGATTGTTGCTCATCGAGACTGGCCAGCAATGGACCAGCTTGGACGATTAATTGAGAGTTGAGCTGAAGAGAAGGCGGCCAATTCGTCTCTTGTTCTCCTCAGCTTGTCCCTTTCTTCTGGAGGCCAAATCGGGATGAAATTGAGTCGAGAGTGAAAAGTTGATATAAAAGAGGAACGTCTGGGGCGAAGAGAGACTGTCTGTGGTGGGCCAGCTGAGGCCGATCAGCATTTGGCCGCAGAAAAGGAAAGCAGTGCAAGTGTTGTTGTTGTTGTCGTGCAGTGAGATTTGCGCCTCAATTCGGTCGCATGCAAATTGCAGCACATTGAGAGTGTGCGAAGTTGGTGCTCATGATGCACACAGTCCCACACAGTTCCAAGTGCATTATGTGAGTGGAAAAAGTCGCACACAACTCAAGCCAAACTTACTCTTCTCTTCTCTTCTCTTCTCTTCTGGGCCGCCCAAACAAATAGCTCCCAGGCCAAAAGTCGGCCCGATTATATTGCTGCCATCATGTTGCAATCTCGCAGCCAGAAACACAGACAGAGACAGAGCTACGCAAATCCACTCGCTCGGCCGATGAGTCTTCTCGTTGATCCTTGTTTATGCCTCCGCTTGGCTCTCTGTTGCCTTTTGCACGAAACAAGGCCAGCCAATTGAGAATGTTTTAAATATCTTTTGCATCATCCCACTCAAGGCCCGGTCGTCTTTTCCACTCTCTCTCTCTCTCTCTCTCGTTTGCCTCCGTCCCTCTCTAATGCTCGCCCCTCGCCAGCCGCTACTTAGAACTGGCGGGGACTCGAACGCGCGGCAGCTTGGGGCAGATATAAATTGGCGGATATATATAAATTAGCCGCCAATGGAGAGGGCCAATCAGGAGCGCTATGAGCTGGGAGTTTGAACTAGCGAGACTGAGGCTGAGCAACTGTGCATGTGCCAGTTGCCTGGAACTGTTGGCTGCTTTTTGTGTGTCCACGAGATGGAATTGCTACAAAATTGTTCGCCCAAAAGTGGGCACAAAATTGATACGAGCGAACAAATTTCATATGATGCAATTGAGATGTTGCACTTCTCGTGGGCAATAAAGCTCGTTGCGGGCGTGTCTTTGGGGGCAGATGATTGCCCGCTTGGAAGAGGGCGGCCAATTTGGAGTGTCGTGTCGTTTGGTTGGGCGCGACGACATTATCTGGCAATTTTGTGAATTTTCAATTAATTCATTGCGTCGTTGGGCGCGCAATGAGCTAGTAGTGAGCTCGCCAGTGAGCCTCCTCCAGAGCTTAGCTTTGGGCGTGGGCAAAGGTCCACAGCAGCGCCCAAGCAGAGCCCAACACTGCAGCAATGGAGCACTGAAAGCATTGAAAGCATTGAAAGCAGTGCGCCCTCCACTGTGCGCCCCCCGCACACTTCCCCCACCAGCACCAATCTCAGACTCTCTCTCTCAGTCTCTCTCTCTCTCTCTCTCTCTCTCTCTCTCTGTCTGCTCCCCCATTGTGCTTTCCCCCTCAGACTGACTGTCTCTGCTTCCATTCAGCGCCATTCCACTTCATTCGAGCTCGCGACACGCAATCGACAACCATAATTAGCCCAACTCTTTTTATATTTCCCCCAAACATCATCATAATGCAGCTCACATGGCCCATTTGTGTGGCCCGCCAATCGAACGAACGCCAACCTCTTTTGTCTCGGCGGCATTCATTAGCGCTTCCGGCGAAGCGTGAACTTGTCGTCGTTTCTTCTTCTTTTTCTTGTGCGAGATCTGCTCAATGTAAGTGACTCGCTTGGACCTTCTTGGCAGGAAACACTTGGCTTGTTATAGTGTCACGCAGCGTCTTTTTCTCACTCGCTCGTCTTCTGCTGCCAAAAGTTGGGATCAGAGTGCAGTCCTCAGGGTTGTTGCAAGAGCGGAAAGCAGTCGACTGGCAGAGGAGGAGGAAAGAAATGCTTTTTTTCGACGCGATTTCTAAGCATTTTTGCACCAATAACAAGCCAAATTCTGGACAAACTGCACAAGTGTCTCGAGAGGCCAACTTTTGAATGAAACTCGAGCTTTGCTAATGAAAATGTGGCCTCTTTTTGGCAGTTGATTTCGAGGCAAAAGAGGCCCACAACAGACAGAGAGTGGCAGCAGAATGAGAAGAATGATCGGCGCAAATTGGCAGCAGAAATTGAAAAGTCGATTGTTTTTTTCTCTCCTCCGACGAAACTTTTTGTCGAGCGCAAACAATTGAATCCATTGGACAGAAGCTCCCTTTGCATTCCGCCCACAAGTCAGTCTGGCCACTCGACTGGCAGCCAGACTCTAAGCATCTCTTACTTGCTCATTTAGCTCTCTGGGGCCAAGAACTGTCTCCAGTTCTTCAATTGGAGCTCGATTGTGCAATTTGGCTAGAAATTTGGCGAGTGGAGAAGGCAAAAATGGGTGGCCAGTGGGACAAAAGAGCGGCCAAGAAGCGAGCTCGATCGAGCCAGTTTGCTCGTGTCTGCCTATAAGGAGCGCCTGTTTGATGCGGGCGGAGACTGTGCGCAGAGAGGCGGACAGAAAGAGCAGCGAGAACGCACAAGACACGCAGAGCAGCGTGCGAGTGAAGCGCAAAACTCGAACTGAACAGCAGAGACTGTCTCTGCGAGCCGCCACTTGCCGCCAAGCACCCGCGCAAACTATATGCAATAAATCCAACTTTAGGCCAACTAATCCTATTAGCTGCAAGCCGCCCATTTGCCGCCCTCAGTCTGTGGCTGCGCGGCCCACCTGGTCATCTTGTGCTGCCCTCGAGCTTAATGGGCGCGCCTCATTAGGGGCGGAAGTTGGACATTGCGGGCGGGCTGAGAGGCAAAGAGAGAGAGAGAGAGACTGCTGCTGCTGCTTATGGTCGGCCAACTGGAGGCAGAGAGCGTAATTAGAGTCTGATCATCGTCGGCTGGGAATGTGGAGAAGAGGGAAGAATTAGAGACTAGGAGTGGGGCGAGAAGGAGTTGAGGAGAAATTTAAATTGGCCGCACGCAAGTTGATCTCAGTGACTGGGCGGCCAAACGGACAGAACGAGGAGACAGGAATTCTGCTCGCTCTTCTTCTTCTTGTTATTTCCGCCAAATGTTGGCCATTCTTATTCTCATTCCTTCTCAATGGAAAACAGAGCAGAGCACTGGACTGGACTGGCGAGGAGAAAGAAGAGTTGGCCGCTCAGTTGGCGCAAGATTGGCTTGAAAAAGTGGGGGAAAAAGTCGTTTGGGGGCGTCACTGGAAGCAGCTGAGGCGCAACGAGAGACAGTCCAGCTCGCAGTTTCCACTCCTTAGCATCCAGTTTCCTTAATTCAAGTGGCCAGTGGCCAGTTGTGGCCAAAAGGGGAGACGAAATGGAGAAGGAAGGGGTGCAAATTGAAAGATTTCCAGCAGGAAGAATTGAGAATTTCGCCTTGAGTGGCCCAATTTCAGTCTCTGCATTCTGGGGGAGGAAGCAGAGCTGGAAATGATGACTAAAGACTAGAGACTAGGGCCGATCGAGATGATCATTGGCGCTTCTGCTCGAGTTGTCTGTGCTTTGTGCGTCCACTCGTTGCTCAGCTGCACTGGAGGGCGCCCACTCTGCTCACTTGCCTCTCGCCCACAGCTAAGCTCCGATCCATTTGGGCCACACTCTGACTGAGAGGCGGCCAAATTCTAGCCAAATTCTGGCCAAATTTCAGCCAAATTTCAACCTGCTTGCCCCAACTATAAACTGACCAACCGTAGCGCACCAAAAGCGCGATCGCCTGTTGATTTTTATGGACTTTTTTCCATCTCTTTTTTCATTCTTCCACCTTAGCCTCGAGTTGTGCATTTCTCAGCGCGAATCCAACGCAATGGAGCTTCTCTGCTGCTGTTTCTCCTCGTCTTTCGAGAATTAAATATATATTTCCACTGGAAACTGTGCGCCAAATGGAAGATAAAAGTGGCCAAGTGCGCTGCTTCCCGTTGGACAGTGTTGCGCAAACTACCGAGCACAGTCTCAGCTGAAACCGAAACCGCAAATTCAAATTCGAAACTGAAAACTGAAAACTGGAAACGCCAAGACAAAGGCCGACAAAGTTTGCCGAGTTATGCAACCGATTGGATCGCAACAAGTGGCCAACAATGGCGGCCAGACACGCGCGCAGGTGGCCAAAAGTGGAGAGTCTCTATGGAATTGTGTCGATGATGAATTGATTGGCGCTTTCCGTTGCTCGTCTGGCCCTAGTCTGTGGCTTCTTGTGGGCCATTGGTTCTTCTCCATTTCTCGCTTTTCTTCTCGAGAAAAGAGAATTTATATTTGTATTTTTATACAGCTCGTCTCCTCCTTGCAAGGAAGAGTGGCTGCAGGAAAGGAAGATGATACTTCACGGAGAAGGAGGAGCTTCTCTTTGGCTGCATTTGGAGGAGCTTGGAAGAAGAAGAAGAAGGAGACTTTTTTGGCCAATCTCGCAAAGATTGATCGTCTGCGGGCTGCCAATTGGGCGCCAATGCAATCGGGCCAATGCAGAGCCCAGCAGGCCAACTGACTACTGTGCGCTCGTCCTTTGGGTGCGGAGGGGCGACTGTGTTTGGCCAAGTGGGGAGGCTTGTGAGTTGGAGTTGGAGTTTGAGTTGAAGTGGCGGCCAAGTCGAGTGAATATTTCCATTTCCATTTCCATTTCCGCTGGTTCAATTGCGCGCAAGGTGCATAAATCACACATCGAAATTATCATCCTCAGTTCGATTGGTGAGCCAGAAGAGGAAGGCCGCCCGAGACAGTGAGCGGCGGCCAAACACAGTGAGCGGCGGCTAAAGACTGTGAGCGGCGGCAAACACGCACAAGGCGCACTCTTGAAGCTCGCCGTTTGTGTGCGGCAAGAGAAAAAGAAAGAAAGAAAGAAGAAAGAGTTTGCTTGTCGTCGTTAAAGAAATTACGATTATCATTGTTATTGCCGCCGAGTGGCCAGGTGCTGTTGTCTTCAGCCAAAAGACTCAACTGAGACAAGCAGCTCAAAGTGTGGCGCAAAGCAGCGGGCTGGCTGGCTGGCTGGCCTTTTATTGTCGCCGTTGGAGTCTGGCCGATCCAGTCGGCCGATTATTATTGCTATCACAATTACTACTTCCATTTACATTTCCATTATTTCTATAACTATTATTTCCAGGGCTCAGCTGAGGGCGAGAGAGAGAGACAAGCACAAGCAGCAAGGAGAAGCAGAGCTAGTCTCTAACCGCCGGCAACAAGTGGCGCTGGGTCAATATTTGCAATGAATCAGAGAATCTTGTTTTTATTGCAAAAATTACAAATTCTTCGGGGAAAAATGTGCGCGTCAATCAAAAAAAAGGGGGAAAATGGTGGCCAAGCTAAGGTAAGGAGGCAGGAGGCGTGTCTGAAGCTGAAATTTGTTTCTTTCTGTCTTCTTTCTGCCTTCTTGCTGCTCAGCTCGAACCTTTGCGCAACTCTTTCTCTTTTGGCGCAACTCTTTTCGCGCAAAACGAGGAAGCCCAGACTAAGCTGAGGCGCAATTTGGCTGCTCTGCTGGCGAGAAAGAAACACAATCGACGGCGAAAAGGGGAGAAAATCTATCCAAGAAAAAGGAGGAAGGAAAAGAGAAAGAGGCAGCACATAAAATCTGCTCGCCGAGTGCAATCAATAATTTGCCAATTGCTTTTCTCTTTTCTCCTTTCAGCTTCCAAGATCCAATGAAAAATTGGGCGTGTCAGCACTTGTGCACTGTTGCCGTTCGCTCGTTTGATATTTTTATAGTTTTATAGTTTTTCCTCCTTCTTCTCTTCTTGGGCCTCCCGTTGTTGCAGCTGGCCAAAGCGTGTGGTTGCTCGCCGGAGCTTGAGACTGGCCATGAGTGTTAGTCTGGAGAGCTGGATGCAACGGCGCCAGAAACTAGTAACTAGCTCGATAACGAGCGCCAATCAGTGTGGACCGGCGCTCAATGTTTGCAGTGGGCCCTAAGGTGGAGCAGCTCGGCGGCCAGTCCTAAGCTCTGTTTGCATTGGTTGCCCAGTGCAGCCCTTTTTTGCCAGCGAGAATTGGGCGGCCAACTGTGTGTGGAGCAGTGGAGAAAAAGGCCGCACGCCAACAGGCCAATGCTGCTTGTGAGCTGCTTCTCTCTCTCTGCAGCTTCGCGCATCACTCCAGAACACTGACACGAAGATGCGCCAAAGTCGTGCCAGCGTGAGACAGTGGCAAGTGGCCTGCCCAAATCCCTTTAAAATAATAATGATAATCATAATAATTTCATGCAGATGCCCAATTGTGCAGATCGGCCAATAATTTTGGTAGCAATCAAATAAATAAGTCATGCCCGTTGCATCATCAGCCAATGATTATCATGCCGAGCGAGCGGCCGAGTGAGCAGTGGCCCAGCTGAATGGAGCTTCATGTTGGCTTTTAAGAGAGTCCAACTTTGAACTGGTGGGCAAACTTTTGGGAAGATCAACCATTGGCCAGCTGCAATTGGAGACGGACGCCAGTGGATGGGCGCGCTTCGTCGCCAATTGAAATGCCTGGACACGAACTGGCACTAATAAAGATATTTCATTTCCCCCCCGAAAGTTGTGAGCGCGGGCAACAGTGTCTCGTGGGCTCGCAGTTGTGCCCAATTAACAGGCGCGAACAGAGGCCGATTTTTGCTCTGAGCAGTCGGCGAGCTGACGAGCAGTCTGAGCTTAGGAGTCTAAGCTTGGGAGGACATGCATTTCAATATTCTCCAACGGACAGGAGAGGAGCAGGAGGAGGCAAAAGAGCAGTCGCCGGCCGATCTCTCCATCATGATCACCATCAAATCGGGCACGAAACTGGCCCGAGAAGAAGCGAGAAAGAGAGAGAGAGAGAGAGAGAGAGAGACTGTTGCTTCTTATTCTGCGGCTTCAGTTTGGGCTGCTCGTTAGCTCGTTTGGGAATCGTAATTAAAATGAGAATAAAATTCAGCTATCAAAACAGAAGCTCCATTCGAGCGGCTTTTTCCAAATTCCTCCCCCAATTTCCATCACAATTTGCTCCGTCACGAAATTGGACAAAAGTGCGCACAGACAAATCTGGCACGCAGACAGTCTCCCTTCCAATTGGCTTTCCATTGGCCAAGCGCACCAATTCCACTTGGTCCAATTCTGTTCCATTTGTTTTCTCTCTCGATTATTTATTTTTTCATTTTCACTCTCTGACCTTTTCGCAAAATCTCATAATTCTCTCCAATCAAAATCGGGCTCTGGAATTGAGAAGGCGAAATTGGCACACTTTCTTCTTTGCCGCTTTCTGGGTCCAATGCGATACGAATAGAAACTCGATAAGAACAGTCTATGATTTGTTTGCCGAATCAAATAGAGACTGTGTCTCGTGGAAATGGTCTGGCCAAACTTGATGATTTGGGTGCCCATTTTGCACTGTCGAGCATTGGACACGAATGGACCCTTAGGATTGGCGTCCAGTTTGCATTTCTAGACACCAAGAAGAGCCTTTTTCTTCTCTTGTTCTGGTGGAGAAGACGCCAGATGCCTGGAGGGAAAAGGCGCGAGTTTGTCTGCGAGAGAGTGTCTTATGAAAACAAACAACATTTGGGCGAACATTCCTGCTCGTCAACTTTTAGCCTCAGTAAGTCGATTAGATAAACAAGAAAAGGAGGAAACGAAATTCAATCTCCTCCAATGATCATCATGATGAATTTTTCTCTAATTCTCCAATTCATGCGAGAAAGATGAGAGGCAAAAGTTTGATTTTGGGCAATCGCCATTAGGACAACAAGAACAACAACTCAAATAAAAGCCAAATTCAGAGGCCTCTTTTAACTGTTGGCATTTGCATGAGGCTTAAGTCGTCGCAGATTGTCAGTTGGCAACCGAGAATTTGAATCAGAATTAGAATTAGAATGAAACTGAGACTAAGACTAAAACTAAAACTGAGAGCTTTGGCTTCAAATTCAGTTTCAAACTCAGTTTCAAATTCGGATTCAGATTTAGACTCGAACTCGAACTCGAACTGGCATTAGACCTAAGGATAAAGTTTGGAGGAAAAACAAAAGGGCGGGCCCATTTTGTTTGCTTATCGTCCAATGATCGAGCGAGAGGCCAGAAGAGGGAAGCTCCGTTTGGTCTGTGGCAAATTCCCGCCGAAGTGCAAGTTCAAAAGTTGGATTCCTGCCCATTTGAATTGGGCGGAATCGAAGCGAAATGAAACGAAATGAAACGAAATGAAATGAAATGAGTTGAATTGAATTGAATTGAATTGAATAAACAAGCGACAGAGCATGGCTAATGTGGCAAAGGAGAAAGAGAAGAAAAGAGGGAGAATTTTGGGAGAAAAATGATTTGGCCAAAATCTCATCGATCTTTCATTCTTTGGGGCCCGGCCGAGAATTGCAGTTTGAGCTCGTCTCCGGAGGACTGTTGTCCGCCAGACGGCCGGCTGCTTAATTCGTCTGAGCAACTGTCTTCGGCTAAGGCAAAAATCAATTCGGAAGCAATCCCATCGGACGGCAAATGTCCAATTGGGCGTTGGAATGAGAGAGGAAGAAGAAGAAGAAGAAGAAGAGGAAAAGATGATTAAGTGGCAGTTGTCTGCTGGGTTTCAGTGTGATTTTGAGTGCGAGTTTTGCCGCAGACTGTGTGCAGTTTGAATGGCCGAAAAGGGGCCAGTGTGTGGGGGCGGCAGAGTGTCCTCCGTGCGTCTCTCTGCTCGAGCTGGCGGTAGATCGAGCTGGCGGCCAGTGACGAGCAACAGTCTGCGGCTTTTGGGGCTGCTTCGAACTTTGAAGGGCGCCTTTTCAGAGGCTACCATTTAGGCGGCGGAACTGGGAAACTGGAGCTCGATCTTTGTCCACTTGCGGGCCGAGTATGCCACTGATGCGGCCGCAGACTAGGACTGGCGGCAACTCAGCCGGCCAGAGTGGAAACTGTCTCCCGCTTGCTCCTCCTCGATGGGCGCAGACTTAAACCAAATGTGCTCGGGCCCCAAAGTGTGTGGGGCGATTTGAAATGCAAACAGAGTTTAATAATGATTAATTTAACGCGCACCACCAGCACAGATGAGGGTGACACCAACAGGCAGCAGGAGGGTGAAAAAATGGCCACACGAACAAAGCGAATTATCATCAATTGCTCGTCCAAGTTTGGGCACTGTGGAACTTGTTGCTGGCCAAAAGGCGACTCCTTCTGCTCGCCAAGCAGCCAGCCTGCTCGTCTCTGTCAGTGGCACTCTCTGGCCAGAGACAGTCTGTGGCAGTGTGGCTGCTTCTCGTTCGCTTAGAGAATTCTAACTCGCCCTAAGCACAAACTGTCTCCAGTGGCCCAATGTGGCGCCCCACTGGCCAATTGTCACTGAAACTCGCTGACGCCAACAATTAAACATCCGGCGCGAACCAGTTTGCGGCCGCTTGGAAAGTGGAAACTGGACACAAAGAGGCGCAAGCAAGTCAACAATGCCACACACTTGGAAATGCGTGCAAAATGAAACGGATGGCAAACTGGAGAAGAGAAGAGAGGCCTTTTAATTGATTGGAATCGAGAATGTTTGGCCAAATGGAAATGGAAATGGAAATAGAAATGGAAATAGAAATGGAAATAGAAATGGAAATTGGTTGGCCTTGTGTGTGAGATTTGGACTGGGAGCAAAAGAGGCCAATGAGACGAGTTGGAGGGACAAAGAGCGAGAAGGGAGAATGGGCGCTCATTGTGTTTGGCTCGTTTGTTTGGGGCCCATTTTGCTGTGGGCGGCCTTTGGAGGGAGCGCATTTGGTTGGTGCGAGAAGAGAAGAGAAAAAGAGATTTGGGAATCGTTTTGCGGGAGGAAAATGGAAATGATTTGATGGTGGCCAAGCAAAGAGATGATGATCTTTGGGTCCGTCTTCATCACTGGCCACATGCTCGCCTTGCTTGCTCATTGGGCGAGCTGCATGTGCATCAGAATGAGATTGAGAATGAGAACTGCAACTCGGCGGCCACAGACAGTCTGTGGGCGCGCACGCAGAAGAGCGAGAGCCAAACTCGAGCAGAGCGAACAGGAATCGTCTCGAAGCAAGCAAAGCAAAGAGTGCACCTCGACCACCACAGACAATGGCTAATGGTCGAGGAGCAACACTCGCAAACACGCAAATCATCGGCCGGCTGCTGATGGGCAAGAAAATGGTCTGCCATTCTCTTGCCACACAAGCAGCTTGGCCCAGAAATCATTCTGATCTGATTCAAAAAAAAGGGGCACACTCACCTTGATGGAAGCGTTGCCTTTTGGGCGAAAAATGGCGATGGTTGTTGGTGCTTCTGAATAGCTGGCTGAGGGTGGCCGACGTGTTGCTGGTTGTGATTGAGTTTGAGTTTGAGTTTGTGTTCGTGTTTGTGTTGATGTTCGTGGTTGCAGTTGCTGGAGCGGCGGAAAAGGATCGCGGACTCGAGCTGGGCGAGACTGGGGCGAGATCGTGTTGCTGTTGTTGTTGTTGTTGTTGTTGTTGTTGTTGATACAATTGGAGAGCTGCGGCGGCGGCGGCAACTGCGGCCAACTGTTGCTGGTGCTGGTTCTGGTACTGCGCGTGTGAGTGCGAGTGTGGGTGAGAGTGTGTGTGTTGCTGGACTTGGTGCTGTGTGTGCGCCTGGTTGAGCTGCTGGTGCTGCTGCGTCAAGTTCTCGTAGTTTGCGGCAAGACCGGCGGCTCCAGATCGGCGCCCCTCGCGTCTGTTTCCGTCGATCGCCTGTTGCAGTTCCTCCTGGTGCGAGAAGCCCCTCTTAGCGCACTCGTATGGATAAAGATACTTCATGTATTGGGTGCGCAAAGTGAACGCGGCCGAAGTTATGCTCGAGGGCAAATTCAGACCCTTGGTTATTTCGCGCCAAATCTTCTTGTTTATCACCTCAACTAAACCTCCACGTTCCACCACCAAATTGTACAACTCGTACAGATCGAGCACCTGCTTGGCCATGATTGGAATCCTGTTCACTGGCTGGTTTCTGTCAGCCATGAACTGAAACAAATCGTCCAAAAACTCTTTCCGCTTTGGATCGTCGCTAAGCTCGTACAACTGCTTGAACTGTTCCTCGAAAGTGTAGCCAGTGTTTGCCTCGATCGACTCCACTTGATGCTGCTGGTGCATTGGCGGAGTTTGCTGCTGTCTAAGTTGTTGTTGCTGTTGTTGTTGTTGTTGTTGATGTTGTTGTTGTTGTTGCAATTGGTCTAAGGCCTCGAGCATGTCTAGCTTCCTCTTCAGGCCGCCGTTCACCGACTCGTAACTTGATGCGATCTCCATCCTGATGAAACTTTTGAAGTATTTGGCCCAACTTGGCGACTTTCTGGCTCGAGGGAGATTGCAGGATCCGAAGTTGGTGTCACTTTGGATTGGTTTCTCACAATGATTTGCGGCTGGAAACAGATTTCATGGCGACGAAAAACAACTGAGAGAGAGAGACGACCGACATTAAGAGCAATCCAGTTGCAGAGTGAGCGAGCGAGGCTGAACCGCAAACCAATGCAAACTGAGAAATAGTTTAGGCAAATATCTTGGCCTGTTTGGCGCGCATGCTCAACAGGGGTCAGCGGGCGGCGCACACAAAGCTCGACAATCCAAAGCTCCATCAAATGACTCGGGCCACACGCGGGACAGACACGCCCTCATGCGGCGTAAACTCCTTTCACTGAAGCACCCGCATCTATGCTTTGGCAGTCTACTGTAGCTCTCCTGATGGCAAACACTCGTGGGCTCTAAACACGGCTGGGCACCAATCATGGCTCACCTGAAGTCGTCGGGGGATTCTACACATCTATCCTCTGGCCAGGTTCGGCTATTGGGGGCGGACATGAAACCATTTCATCGGGCTCCCAATCAGATCTGGACACACCCACCCACTTAATGGAGGGGGCCGACCCTTGTTGCACGTGGTGAAGTTGCCCCGCGCGCACTCCCCAACAAAAACAATCTCCGCCCCTATTCAAACTGGTGCCATCCCCCAATTTGTCCATCTCAAGTCAGTCTCAGCTATTTCCATTGATTAAGACATGTATTTGTACAACCTTACCCTCAAACAACCCACAATGGTCACCCACGCCGTTGTGGGACAATTTTCAGGCAAGAGGGAGGACCACAAGAAGGGACTCTTTGAAGTAGCGCTCGCCAAGGGCCGCATATTAGAGATACTCAAGCCAGATGAATCTACTGGCAAGTTAATCACCCTCATAAGCGTCAATGTATTCGGATTGATTAGGTCCATGGCCGCTTTCAGACTGACAGGATCCATCAAGGACTATCTGGCGATTGGATCAGAATCCGGTCGTCTTGTTATCTTGGAATACATTCCCGATAAAGGCAAATTTGACAAAGTTCATCAAGAAACTTTTGGTCGAAGTGGTATTAGGCGCATCGTACCGGGACAATATCTTGCTTGTGATTCCAAAGGTAGAGCGGTCATGATAAGTGCAGCTGAGAAACAAAAGCTTGTCTACCAACTCAACAGAGACACTCAGGCCAACCTCACCATTTCCTCTCCATTGGAGGCAAATAAATCTAATACCTTCATTTATGATATGGTCAATGTTGATGTTGGGTACGAGAATCCCCTTTTTGCGTGCCTCGAGATGGACTACGAAGAGGCCGACGACGATCCTACTGGGAGAGCGGCAAAGGATGCCAAGCAAAATCTAACTTATTATGAGCTCGATTTGGGCTTGAATCATGTGGTCAGGAAATATAGTGAAGAGTTAGATGAATGTGCCAATATGTTGATACCAGTTCCAGGGGGAAACGATGGACCTAGCGGTTTGATAGTGTGCTCCGAAAATTATCTCACTTACAAGAATTTTGGGGATCAACGGGATGTTCGATGCCCAATTCCAAGGCGCAAGGGTGAAACCGATCGACCTGATAGGGGTATCATCGTAGCATGTTGGGCAACATACAAATATCTTGATGCTGGTCTCAGAAAGTTCATGTTCTTCATCCAGACAGAATTGGGGGATTTGTTCAAGACTCAGCTAGAATTTGATGATGAGAAGAGTGATATTGTTACTGAGATAAAAATGACATACTTTGACACCATACCAGTAGCTACCTCCTTGTGTTTGTTGCCGTTCTCTAGGCGTCACCTCGAGGGTGGTCTATTATTTGCTTGTGCTGAGGCAGGAAACCATCGTATTTACCAAGTGGAACAAGCTCAAGAAGGATTGGAAGGCGAAGTTCCTCAAATTTTCTCTAGTAAGACATACGATAGCTTGCATGCTGCCTCCAAACAAATGATTGACTCAGAGTTAGATGAAGATAATAAGTTATTCCAGTTCAAAACGTCTGAACTTAGACATCTAGTTCTCATTGATGAGATACAATCCATGGCTCCGATATTACACGCCGAAGCACAAAACTATCTCGATGAGCATCGTCTATTGGTCTCGTGTGGCAGTAAGAGAGAGTCTTCTTTTCGTGTTTTAAGACATGGGCTTGAAGTAAGCGAGCGGGCCATATCCATGTTGCCCAGTGTGGCTACAGGTGTCTGGTCAATCAGGAAAAGATGTGACTCCACATTCGACGATTATATCGTTGTGTCATTTGCAAATGCCACTCTTGTCTTGAGTGTCGGGGAAACTATAGACGAAGTTTTAGATTCCGGGTTTCTAAGCACCAAGACAACCCTTGCGTGTTCGCAGCTAGGAGACGATTCACTAGTTCAAGTACATCCAGATGGAATCAGACATATCCATGCAGACAAACGCGTTAGTGAATGGAGGACCCCTTTCAAGCGCCAGATAGTAAGGTGCGCTCTTAATCAGAGACAAGTTGCAATAGCTCTTAGTAATCATGAAATATTATATTTCGAAATGGACACCACTGGTCAATTGAATGAATATAATCAGCGCAAGGAGTTTAATTCACAAATTGCCTGTATGGCTCTCGGGGATATTGCCTCCGGCGAGCTGAGGAGCCAGTTTCTCGCCGTTGGTTTCGATCAAAAAGTTTCAATAATATCACTAGATCTCAATGACTGTATGACCGAAATTACGCGGCAAACATTTTCGTCCATCCCGGAGTCAATCACGATTGCCGAATTGGGTGGAGGACGCGATCTCAATTACACAGCCCAACTATTTCTTAATGTAGGATTACAGAATGGGGAACTTGTTAGAACGAGACTTGATAGAGTTTCAGGTGATCTAAGTGAACCATTGCGCCGATATTTGGGCACGAAGCCAGTCAATCTATTCGACATAAAACTACAAAGCAGGTCCGCTTTGCTAGCTTGCACGAACAAAACATGGCTCATACATTCGTATCAGAATAGGTGCCAGATATCACCTCTATCTTACGAGCTCTTTGATTATGTGGCGAGTCTGAATTCACCACAAGTAACTGAGGGGATAGTAGCTATTTCTGGGACTACCCTAAGAGTACTGACCATCGAAAAATTAGGTGATGTCTATAACCAACAAGTGCACGAGCTTCCCGCAAGCGCTCGTAAATTTGTCGTCCATGAGCCAAGTGGTAATGTGGTCGTACTGACAACCGATAGGTTACCCTTACTTATTGGCACTGATGACTCGGATCGCTGGCGATCTTCACTTCAATTGCTCAATCCTGAATCTGGAAAAATCTACAAGGAGATTTTATACGAATCAAATGAGGCTGCACTATGCATAGCCATTGCTTCATTTGGCACCTCCGATTACACCGTACATGTAGGCGTTGCATCAAACTACAAATTGCGAACAAATCGCTCAAGCCACAATGCAATTCATACATTCACGATACCCAACACTGGCGACGATCTCCAGCTGATTCACAGAACTCCATGTGAATCTATACCTCGAGCGATGTGTCCCTTCCAAGACCGTCTGATTGTTGGAATAGATCGTATCTTGAGAATCTATGATCTGGGCAAGAAAAAACTGCTCAGGAAGTGCGAAAGTAAGCAGATTCCAAACATGGTGGCGACCATATCGTGTTCTTCGAACCGCGTATTCGTTGGTGATATTCAGGAGAGCTTTATTTTCATGAAATATAGAAAAGACGAGAATGTTCTGAGCGTTTTTGCAGATGACACCTACCCAAGATATCTGATCAGTTCCGGAGTTTTTGATTTTGATACCGTCGTAGGTGGTGACAAGTTTGGTAATATATGCGTCCTCAAGATTACAGATGATGTAAATGACGACTTGGACGATGACCCAACGGGAACCCGATCACTTTGGGACCGTGGATGGCTCGGAGGCGCATCTCAGAAGGTCGACAATGTAGCGATGTTCCATGTCGGCGAAATGGTCACCTCCATTCAGAGAACCGCGCTCACTCTCGGTAGAGCAGAGTGTATTCTGTATACAACCCTGGCTGGAGCCATTGGGGTGCTCATACCTTTCGCCCATAAGGAAGATTACGAATTTTTCCAAACCCTCGAGATGCAAATGCGTTCCGAGGATCCGCCCTATTGCGGTCGTGACCACCTTGCGTATAGATCGAGTTATTTCTCTATCAAGAATGTCATTGACGGAGATTTATGTGAGAGGTTCATGTCTCTTGAGCCTGAAGTTCAACAGAAGATCGCTGATGAAATGGAAAGGCAAACTGGTGAAATATGCATGGCCATCGATCAGATGATTGAGAAGATATTATAAGGGATATTTAATAAAAATGTGTTCTATTAGGACTCTCGACATGGTCTTCAGGTATGTTGTTTCGACTGTCCCATTGTCGTCTTGCTCTTTGGCTTCGTCATTTAACGTCACCCTTAGCGAGTTTCTTGTAATAATTGAGCTGGTTGCGGGCATTCTCCCACTTCCTCTTAAGGTCCTCGGCTTCTGATTTCTTATTGAGAAACACTTCTACTTGGACACCCAACTCGTTTTCTATCTCTTGGTTACGGAACTCGAGAAGTTTGTATTCATCTTCAAGTTCCTTGTAACGCTTGTGCAATATTTCGACCTTACTCTCAAGTTCCTTAACTGTTGCCTCCAAGGTAGTTTTCGTTTGGTCTAGTTCCTGAATGCGTGCCTCGAATTCTTGACTGTTTTCCGTGATCACGGACTCAGCTACTACTTTGAGGACTTCTTCATGTAACAAGGTTTCTATTGTGTGCTCTTCCTTCAGTTCGTTTATGAGTTCTTCGTAAATAATCCGTTGCTTATCCAGCTCTGGTATTTCGGGGGCCTCCCAGTCAATGAGGTCTGAGGGAACTTCTGACTCTCTTTTTCTGACATCTTTGAGCCCGATACGCCTTACGAATGGTGAGAAGGGGCTATCCATCGTAGTGAGATCAATAATGAGACAAGATTGGTTGATGATACGAAATATTTCGGCTAGGAGGGGTTTAAGAAAAGACACTGGAGAATGAAAACACGCGCGGCCCAACGGTCAGACTGCGAGTGGCAATCGACTGGTCTGCGACGCGAGCGATTTGGTGCTGGTAAACACCAGACTTCATCAATCGTACACTCATTGTTCCTGGTCATGTGGCCAACATCAAACAAACAAAGGTGACTACGTTGAAACCGACAAAGTGAAATTTGTCGAAAATGGCTAACCTAATGAACTAAATATTGATTTGTGTTTCCAGCACGAGAAATTGATTTTTGAGGTTTCTCATTGTACCAGAAAAGTAGCCGCCAAAATCCCCTCCGATGGATGTTTTCTCGCTCTTTCGCCTTATGTATATACTTTCGCCTCTTTATCGACTCGAAACGATGCAGGAGATCTGCCTTCCCTCTTCGATAGGCTTATCCTAACTTTCACATCCCCTCACATAGGTTGTGGAGATGTTTTCCGTGGTGGAGCAGCACAACCCACAAATAGAGCCAGGCTTATGGTGGACTCGATAAGTTCGTTGCGATCAGTCGAGGTTTCTGGTTGCCTCTGGTGCTGGTTAACCTTATTCAGGAGTGAACTTAGCCCATGGGACTGTTTGAGAGTTTGGTGGATGTAACTCCTTCTGAATCGTGAGGAGGAGCGATCTGGGACCTGATGGGCCTGGAGTAGCACGGGAATGATCACACATAGGTTCAGATTTTCGTAACTCAGCACTAGGCAGCATCTCCGTTCTTTTTGAGATGATGAACCCGGTGTTTGATCTGCCCGAGTTCGAAGCTCGAATCTCTCTCTCAGCGACCAAGAGGATATCTTAAGAGTTGGATATGCTGTCTTGTTCGCAGCCAACAAAACTAGCAGTCGCACGCAATTAGCAACAATCGACTGTCTCAACACCCGGCCAAGCGCCCTGCCGAGCGGCCAGACTTCCTGTGCGACTCAGAGTATTCTGATAAATGAACAAGATCTCTGGGGCGAGCATATGGGACCACCGAGTCGTTCATCAAGGCGAAGAGAAGCCCCTCTATCCAGTTTCCAAGAGCACGTCAATCAAAGTGCTCTTCAAAGCAGAACAGCGAGATCATCGCTATTCTTATGGTTAGATTGGAGGCTGATATATCCACTGAGGATTTCAGGATGGGAGTTCCGATTTGTCTGAGAGGTAGAATAGATTTCGCTCTGTAACGGCGACACAGATGTGACGCACCGGTGGAACCAATGAGCTTTGGAATCGACGCGGCAAACTGTAGTCAACTGTGCCCATCAAGCGATTCACCAACGATTGTGGTTGAGGAGGTGAGAGATGGCTGAAAAGCAACCAGAAAGCCAACTACTCTTTATCCAGGTACTATTATTATGGCTCAATCTTCGACAACTCAAAAGTACTAACTGGAGCATATTCGTTGAGGTCTCAACTATGATTTAATGTAGTAATCTAATCAAGAATCTGGACTAGAAGTAAAGCAATTGAATTTTACAAAAGACTCTTTATTTTGGATCTATCTCATAAAGACGGATTCTGTGTCGGGCTCACAAATGCTTGCCGAGTCGTTCCCGAGTCGCAGGAAGTAAAATTTTGGGAGGCATCTATCACATCTTGCGGCCACTTGATCTCCCTAGCCGAGAAAATTCTGGTTCAACTAGTGTTGAGTCAGAATTGTCATTGATCATGATCGGACGAAAAGTTTCGAGCTTCCATCAGAGGAAAGGGTGTCTGGTTCAGGCGGAGTTGGAGGAGCTACCGTTGAAAGTGGAGCGAAGAGGCTGCCAGTTGCGCTGATGGCAGACTGTGAGGCTGTCCGCTGGGCATCTGTCATGGCCTGAGAGGAGATGGCCGAATGAGATCGCATTCGTGCTTGTTGTTTCTGTTGTTGCTCTGATATCCTGGCTGGCGGTGATGAAGACTGGTTGATTGCCGATTGGGTGCGGTCCCTTTTGGTGCAGTAACCCTCCTGGTGGGCCCGCAATGTTTCCGGCTGGGAGAAAACAATCCCACACGGCTTACAGTTGTAACGACTTACAAGAGAGTGTTGTCTGGTTATTGGTGCAGAATCGGTGCTTGTATTGTTCTGTGTCTGTTGCATAAGTTGAGATTGATTTAAGTGTGAGGGTGGTGGATGAAGCCGACTCAATGGGTGCGGCTGGTAGTGATTCAGAGGCTGCCGGTGTTCGTTGAATAAGCCTGAATGGTGGTTCTGTTGTGGGTTAGAGCCAATTGTTTGAGGACTCAAACATTGTTGTTGTTGTTGTGTCCGAGCTGCTTGTTCTTGAGGCTGCGGTTGTTGCGGCGATTGGGCCCCACCTTGGGCCTGTAACTGCAATGGTGAGAGTGGGGATTGTGCCTGAGCTGATGGTGTTTGCTGTCTTTGTGTCTGCTCGTCCTGTTTCTCACTCTGATCGATTGTCTGATGATGATGTTGATGGTGCTGCTGATGTTGGCGCTGATGGTGTTGCTGCTGTTGACGTTGGTTATGATGAAACACCACTTGGGGTGGTGGAGGAAGAGGATTGATGTGAAGATGGTGTCTATTTATGTAGGGCGGATTCAAGATAAACGCTCCTTTGGTCTCCTGCTTAATCCCAGATGCCCAGTTACCTGTTTGTTGCCGATGGAAATTTTCTCTATAACAACTCTGCTCATAACAATTATTCTGTCCAATTGTTGTTGTGGTCATTCTTGGATGACAGTGGGCGTGTTCCTCAATTAAACCACCGCCTTGACGCACGAAAGGAACACGAATTTGTTGACAAGAATCTTCAAAGGGACGCGAATGGATCCCATGATGATGTTCTAAAGATCTGCTGAGATTCAGCGCTTTCAAGCGCAAATCGAGTGGTTGATCGATTTCGTATGAGTTCATTTTGATAATTGGCTGTAAGATACTATTACTTTGCCTCTCTATATGCTCGATGGAGTGAATGATGCAGGAAGGAAAAAAAGATCAATCTAGTCCAGGGGTAATAAAAACAATTTAAGGGTAAAGATTTCACGATTTGTCTAGCATTGATTGTATCTAAACTAATCATATCGTGCGTTAGCCTTATTTGATACTATTACAACATCACACATTCATCACACTCCAACTGTCTCTCTTCTTGTTGAAGAATGGAGAGATCTTGTTTCTTGTCGCGTTTCTTTCTCTAGTGTTTCCCTATATCAATCAGTTAGTTTTGCTCGATACTCAAGTAGATCTAGTATCAATAAGCTCTGATTAAAGTTGCGGGAGTTAGTTGGATTTGAGGCTTGTTGAAAATGACAGGGAAAGAATTGATTAACAAGCAGCAATGACTTATAAACTTCTGCTCATACGCACCTCTAGATCGCTTCAATCGTCTCCTTGGAGTCTGATACTATTAAATGAATAACAGATCGTCCTATCAAGCTTGACATGAACTCCATCTCACTCATCATTAGTTCTAGTCTCTTTCCCTCTTGCTCTCCACAATAACTGGTCTCAGATCATCAATCTACGAGCGATTGTTGTTGGTTCCATCTTCGCAAGGTCTATTGCTGTTGCCAGATGAGAGCTGACAAAAAGAGTATCATGCAGATGGTATCATCTTGTTGGAGGACAATCAAATCAATTCGAACCACTGATCTAGACCGGCACGCAAAAGATTGATCCTCCATGAGAGGCTATTTCTCGCTATTTCTCTTTCTCTTTCACTTTCCAAATAAATGATCGGCATCTAATCAGATCATCCTGATGTTGATCTTTAGCTCGTTAGACAAGAAGAGGCAGAGACAGAGCGTGAGTGGAGATGTGAATTCGACTGAAACTGCGATCAGCCAGTCGACTTGGCCAAAGAACTGACTAGGACTTCCAGTTAGTCTGGAAACAGTCCAGTCCCGAGAATGAACTGGGACAATTCATTTTGCCGAGTCAGTATTGTATCAGTCGCAACCTATGACTGTCCTCAAAATTGTTTCCAAGAGTTTGCCTGATCTCGGTCCCTCAATGGTCTTTCTGAGCTAACTCCCTGGAGAACAACATTAGCATTGGATAGTCGTCATTCTGACAGTAATTCTGATTTACTGGCTAGAATTTTCAGGCGAGATATCCTGATCAAGTGAAAAATGTGCCTCCAGCTCAGTCAGACTGGCCTCGTCCAAGACTAGGCAGTTACAAAGCTCAGTTCTGTTGAGAAGGCCCACTTTGAAAACACAACTGCCATTCGGAATCATCTCGCCATCAGCTAGTCAACATCAGCCAGCGTGATATAATGCTCCTCCTCGATCATGTTCGATATCTCTAGTTTGTTTCTGATACAAACCATTCATCTGCGTCATCAGCATTACGAAGACAGGCATCTTTCGGCTTAGTTGACAATCGACAGCTTAATACACTTGAGCTGAGAACGTGCCGAATTAGAGCGCGCTGCGAAAAAAAAGACAGGGCCTGTCCGGGAATTGAACCCGGGACCTCTCGCACCCTAAGCGAAAATCATACCTCTAGACCAACAGGCCGCCTCGATGAGAGTGTTGGTTATCAACTAGATCCAATACCTTCCAACAAAGGTCTATTGCAACCGGGCCCAACTGAACCGGCCTATTCTATCTAGTTATCGGAATTGAATCGATTATACAACTGTCTATCTAGACGAACCAGCCAATCACAAGCTCAGATTTATTATTGTTTATGTTGGCTGCCATTACTGTTATTATTCCGTATGTGTGTTTATGGTCTAATTTTCGGGCGATGAGCAGTACCCTTCCCAAATCATAGAGAGATAATAACTTAGTTGTGAATTTTGATTGCTTTCTCCAGGTAGTTATAGCGCGATCTTTTTGGCGCTTTATTCACATGCTCCAAACCAAGCCAAGGCTTCGGTTGCATTTGTGATGAGGATACTAGATTCGTGATTTGACTATTCGTATTCGAATGAAAATCATCCTTGTTGACTATATATTCGTTATCTTCACTTAGCACATTCAGGCGGCCAGATGTGACTATAGCAAAATGATACTTTTCGAACTCTTTATCTGGAACATCTAACTTCTTTTGTATCCTTTCTTTAACGCTGCTGAACGGTTCCCGATTGACGAGTTTTATAAAGAATGGGATTCCAAAAGTCTGCCAAGGATCCTTGAAGAAATGTGCAACAGGCACTAAAAACTCATCACCCTCTATATTAACCTCATCAAGCGGCGTCTCTTCGATCCTGTAAGTTCGATTGCCAGTCGTATTCAAACATTCCAACAGAACATCCTCAGGTAATATGGATGTTATTCTGAAATTGGTGAGCTCAAGGCAGCGTAGTTTCCCCGAACCAGCTTCGCTCAATTCAACCAACTTTTTGGCCTCATCGAGCAAATCTTGGACAGTTCCATTCTTGTTTGGGTAAAGGACTAATTCTTTCTCTTCCTTAAGCTTGCTATTTATCCATGAGCAAGTAAACTGTTTTTTGTTCTCGAGCTCGTTAATGCGAATAGTTAGATGTTGGTAATAAATCTTTTTTGGAGTCCTTTGCTTGACCGGAACTAATATATCTTTTAAGGTGCCCTCAAAATTGCAGCGCAATGCATTACCAGGGCCCTCACGATATGATTGATTTCTAAAAAACTGCAATAAATATGGATCGGTACCCAAATGCTGGGCCACTGTTTCAGCCATTTGATCATAATTATTTTTCAATGACAACTCCAATTTAAAACCAGGATCATTTGGTATCGTCTTATCACAGAACGTTACCTCTACTCGGGAAGATAGGTCTTTATAATAATCATCGATAGTTGGGAATTCACATGCGGCGAATGACTTACGATCTCGTTGAAAGACAATTATCTCCCCATCGCCTAATGAATGTATTGAATTGCAAATAGGTCCATCATGCGGGAAACATACTAGTTGAACAGTCGATTTGTACTCGGCATACACTTCTAATTCTGTATCTTCCGGATAACCGGCCAGATGATTCAAATGCTTCAGTAATAATGATGCATTCATTTCAATTGAAATTATCGAATGACCACAATAAGTTAGAAATTTGTTCGCCGGATCATAGAGTTTGAAAAAAACTAATATGGATGTGTCTTTTGTTCGATCTATAGGTTCCAATGCCCTTAGACCAGAATCTGGTTTCAAGAGTTCAACGAATACCGACCAACTATGACCCATCTCACTAAGTTCACTGAGAGGTTTTTGTGCATCTTTCTCATGATCCAAACCAGATGGTCGGAATGTTAGGTGCTGTTGATCGTCGCCCGTCGACTTGAGTTGGAAGGGCCAAATTCTGATGGCATCTGTAGGATATTTCATATGAGTTGCAACTGTGGCTAAAGCCTCTTTGAGTGTGGCCTGTTTTCTAATACGGAACACCTTGGGCTGTGACTTTTCGCTATCATACAAATCATAACCGCAGTGTCCAATAAAATTTTCCTCGGTGTAAACATTCAAGTTCATGTATAGGTGAGCTTCGTTTCTCTCTCTACGTCTTTGAGCTTCCTGACGATTTTCTTCCTGTATGCGTTCAACTAGTTGCTCTGGTATGTCAGACTCATCTACGTTTTGAAGAACATTCCGCAATTCACTATCTCTTATATAAACCAACATATAGGCATTTGTACAGTGTTTGACACCGATATCATCGTCATTACCGCCAAAATTGTGATCTATTGCCTCCTGTTTTGTGCAACGGGACACAACATCATCATCAAACTTACACCACTTTCCGTCGCCTTTTGGGTTTATGAATACAACATAATGGCCGCCATGATTATCGCCTGAATGCACTAATACAGCGTGCAATGTGTAAGTTGCCGGCGTCGTCTCTCTATCCTTCAGGTATTCGTCTAAGTTCAGATGCTCCGGAAATTCAAACCTATCATTAATCTTAACATTCGTATCTGTTATGGGGTCATATTGAAAGCGTAACAGATGTAAATGAAGTACGGGTGGAAAATGCTCGAAAGTTATACCCTTTTCTGCCGCCTGCATACCAAGATCACCAGCATCGTATTTGTTATCCCCGTCAAGAGTTTCAACCTCGACGTAATCCTTGAAAGATTCATGGATATTTCTCTTGCCTTTTATATTGAGTTGTATGTCGTAAAACGGTTCGTTGCGAGATGATGAACAATCAACGTGTTTGCAACGGATGAAAGAGATCATCTTCCCTTCGAAAAGCTTCGGAATAGTACCCTCCACGCATGTTCCTTTCATCTTGCTTTCCATGTTATCTAAAAGAACTCGACATAGCTCTTGGACATCGTGCTGCATAAATGAATCTAGAGTTTCCCATCCAAATGATTTAGTTAACTTTTTCGTTCCTACTGGTTTGTCTGAGAATTGTAGCTGATAGAATACGCGTTGTAAAGCCAGTGCCACGGATCTAACTGAATCATCTGACTCTGTTGGCATCTGATAAACAGCCTTCCTTAGTTGATTTGTAAAAAATAAAGTCTGCAACAATGAGTTCATATAGCAGGTTGCGCCTTGATTTTTCAATCCGACATAACCGGTGTGCTTCTTACTATCCCAACTAACACCATGCGGTGCGTCAGCTGAGACCCATACTTCCAATATGATAGTATCATCCTTCACGAAACCTTTTTCTGGATCCATGAGATCCGCCCAGGAGAGGAAATGACTGAAGCCCCAGTCATTCTCTTTACTGTAGAATACATGCTGTATCCTTCGACTTAAGGGTTGGCAGCCTTCTTTCTGTGGTATTATTCTTAGATCGGCTTGCGCATTACAAGACCAAGTTGTCGATTCTGATTCACCATTACATTGTAAGAAAAAGCCGAGGGATTTTTGTTGACCAACATTTTGGCCCGGTCTGTCATGTCCGGCGGGCTGTTGACCAGTCCTTGGCATCGCCATAATCTTCCATGGTAAATTTCTAACATAGACTGGTTGCGAAAGAACACTCTCTTTAAGATCGCTTATATTCTCTATGACATGTCTAAATGTAGCCTCACTGGCGGCCTCAACATCGGCTATATCTTGGTTGTTGGTCTGGTTATTTTGTTGCTGAGTTGCCGTGGATGTGGCCGTAGCGGTTGTTGTAGTCGTGTCCATAGTCAACGTGATTAATTTATTATTACTTCAGAAATATATCGGATATTAACAAGTGCTTCGTCTGCATGTAATGAGTCTTGGCGAACGCACTGTATGAAGACTTAGCAATCATCATAATAATAATAATAATTTAGCGTGCAGCGGCGTGGCGTCGGCGGCATCGTTCACGTTGATTCTAGCGATACAGTCTCACAGCGAGCCGCATAGACATGAGGGCGGCTGCCGACTGGCTCCCATTGATGTGCATCGAATCCCACTAACAGGCCCAACAAACTGGGCAGAAAATTTGGCTTCGAGCTGACAGACGAGAATGCAAAGTCGCAATCCAGGCTTTAGGCTGCCGATCTGTGCATGGAGCTCCTTTCAGACCGACTGAAATTGATGCACAGAGAGTTCATTCTTACTTGTCCATAGGCTTCATTGGCACAAATGCAGCAGGTCCTCGCCAAAACTCGAGATAAATTTTCTCTCAATCCCGTTATCAAGTATGGCCGAGTTCCACCGGGGTATTGTGTGAATAACAAAGCTTGATTCTAAACTTTCTTGCTCAACTAGAATATCCACATTCCTCCTCTTGTGCCGAGGTGTGATTTGATTTAATTCGTTCATGTAGGCGTGCACCGTAGAGGTAATGAATGAACGATTGAAACTTCACCCATCCAACACTAGATACCGAAGATCCTACAACATACTACTATAACTAAACTAGGAGAAGCAACCGTAACTCCACAATGACACCTTCGTGTTATCTTAACTCAAGATGAAATCAGAAAATCCGGTGGAGATGCAATATTCGTCGGGCCACAGACTATGCAACAGATCTTACACCAAATCTCTTGTGTATAATTGTTTTCATTGATACGTAGTTTAGCTAGCGCTTGTTTTATAGTAATATCATTAGCGAATCCCTAATAAAGAGAGGATGTTCAAGAAGGGATCGGAAGTAGACAAGAAAAAGCTTCTGAGCAAGGCCTCGGATGTCAAGAAGGATTCTCTGACCAGGCTGAAGCACTTTAGAACTCTGATGGAGCATCTTGACTACAACGAACTCCAAATATTGTTCAAATCTCATTTCAGTTTCATATATCATACATTCATCGATACATTCTCAACCTTCGATTGCCATTCCAAACAACGTCGTGATGATCTAGATTGTATATTATTTATTTTGGAAAAGATTTTGATATTCAACCCTGATCTGATAAAGAAACGATGGCAATTTTACAGTATAACTTTTGTCATGCAAAAGATGCTGCACACGAATAATAGCTGGCAGTTAAGACAGGAAGGGGTAAGGTTATTCATCCTTTGGTATCAGATCCTCTGTGATGAGCAAAATGAGGAGTTACAGATCATATTTGCGAATCTGGTGCCTGGGGTTGTACCAAGATCGAGCTTTCAAAACAAAGATGGACCATTCGCCGATTCAGTTACCATCAATCCCCAACCTGCGACATCACAGCACCAGCAATTTGTTACCCAACACCAGCAGCTAGGTTACTACGGATTATCGGGGTCTCAATTGGCAATCAAGCTATGTAATATTGATCCCCTAATCCCCGCTACCCCCAACGAGCACTTACCGACGTCTGCCGGCGATGAAACTTCCTTCTACCTAGACTGTCTCCTCCAGTTCATGATAACTCAGATCACAAAGCCAAGCTGGTCCTCCTTGGAAGAGACGAAAAAGAATCAGGAAGCTGGTTTCGCCTTCATTTTCAATATGTTCAAAAAAATTTACCTGCAACATCTGTTTCCAAACTTCAGCCCCTTGCTGGACTTTTCCTCTATCACCAAATCATCCTATCATTCCAATGTGAATAGATACGTCGACGAGAACTCAAAATTTGAGGCAGGAGAATTGATGCAAACCGCAGTTGTTCCAATCCAAATGGATCCAACCCAAACCAAAGAGTTTGGACCTAAGCAGAAACAAACAGCCCGTAATTCAGGACCTTCAAATCTTGTTGCGAACTCAAATGAGGCAAGCCTGGATACTGATCTCACCCGATCCTCAGTGTTGAGTAATTATCAGGCGATCGTGATTAAGTGGTTAACAAGAATTTTACGTCAAGAAATGATATTAGGTCAAGAGGACTTGACTCTCAGGCCTGGAGGGAGTAATTCTGTCGAACGCAATCAGCGTGACTCCAAGAGCCAAGATCCTTCTTCAAGAGAATCATCCTCCGGTCCAGGTTTGGCTGTAAAAGAATTCAGTCAGAGTAATTTTGATCAATCTTCCACGATGCAAGGTTCAGACATGGGTACGAGAGAGATCGATGTAGCTCGTCGAGTGATTGGAACTTGGTCCGAAAACATAACAGTGGTGCATGAATTATTTCGTCGAGCGTTCTCGAGCTTTCACCAGCCAGCCTCAATGAAGCGTGTGGTTAATGTCTACAAGGAGTGGATATGTAACGGATGTCCGGCCACTGGACAAGGCGTGAATCGAACCACGAGATTGGGTTACGCGTCATTTAGTGATCTATTACAGGTTTTCGTTCAAAATTCATCGAATGCCTTTCTAACAAGGGTGCACAATCCCTCAATGCTTGACGAACAGGTAGAGATGTGCAAAAGAATCATGAATATCTACAGATATATGGTCATGAAAATATATATGAATACACCAACTTGGGAGCTCCTGTTGAACGTGATGCTCAAGATTACGGAGAACCTGTTTCCCTCGGTGCCTCCAGAGAAAAAAGAACTTACCATCGGCGGTCGAATCGCTCCAGCTTTCTTCCAAACATTCATAGTTTCTTGGATTAGAGCAAATCTTTATGTCCATATTTCAAACCAGATGTGGAAGAAGTTCCATAGCGTGATGAGAGACCTAGTAAGGTGGCGTGAGCTGGTCGAAGAGTGGAGCACTACAATGGGTTCATTAACTCGAGTACTCGTTAAACATGTGTATGGGCTTAGCTTAACTGACTTACCCCTCGATCGACCTCAAGACCGTAGACGGCGTCCTCGTGCCCTCAAAAGTTTTTCCACTGCTGAGGCCTCGCCGACGAATAGCAACAACCCTACTAAGAGCGCGGGCATTGATTTACCTAGTCAAACAAAGTCGGATGCTAGCGCGCCCAAATCAGGAAATAACTTGTCCACTCCAGAGTCCGGCAGGGTGAGATCTGGATCTGCTCGAACACGGGCGGTTGGTTACAAAGATCTTAGTAGAGCATTGAGGCGTAGTAACAGTGATGGATTAATCGAAATTCACAACTCCCGTCTTCATCATTCATCCACCAAGCCAGATATCCCTCTGTTGAGGCAGCTTATGCGCAAGATCAAGTCCGAGCAATTGCTCATCGAATCCCGACCGGATGCATGGTCTGACAATAGATATCACTCCCCAATGGTGCACAATGATGCCATCGACGGTTCAAGTCTGAAGGATCCCAACTTGCTAATCGAAAATGAGCAAGCGCTTGAATCTCATCATTCAGTCAAATCTTGCAGTTTCCAAGTAGCTTCTGACAGCTTGAGTCAGAAAGCAGTCAGTATGAAACGGTCTCCAGATGATAAGCAACACGATAACTGTGTCTTGTTAGGTGGAACCATAAGAGGATGGACAAACGAAAACTCGGTTATCATGTGGCGCCGGATGTTGGGATTATTTGGAAATATAAATCATATTGAGGATCCGGAAAATCATTTGACTGCCATCAAATGTCTTGCCATGATACTTTGTGATTTCATAAAAACAAGAGAGAATTTGGGCATCAGTCTAGACAACTATGTAACTCCTGAGCAGCCAAAATTGATACCACCACTGACATATACAGCTGCATGGCTATTAGAAGCAACTCATTTGCCTGAGCAATTTGTGGAGAGCCGCTTGCTCGCCTATAAGTTGCTTTGCGTGATGAGCATTCGTCGTCATGACATTGAGCTACCG
>Ga0058701_10000126_pt1 | contig 63548 bp, 55 predicted proteins | sample AgamicOrMae_FD_97039 | JGI IMG/M metagenome (GOLD analysis project Ga0058701, IMG submission 97039) | Agave microbial communities from Guanajuato, Mexico - Or.Ma.e | ecosystem: Host-associated > Plants > Phyllosphere > Phylloplane/Leaf | place: Guanajuato, Mexico | collected 2012-06-04
CTTCTCCTCCATCTTCGACATGCCACTCTTCTCCTCCATCTTCGACTTGCCCCCAGCGCCACTCTTGGCCCCCCCGGCGCCACTCTTGCCCCCTGCGGCCTCCATGGCGCTGAGCTCTTCCCGTTCGGAGACCTGCGCCGACTTGGCCTTCTTGCCGTCCTTGGACTTGCCCATTTCCGACGCGGTCACTTCCGTCGAAAGGACGGCGCTGGTTCTCTCGCTGGCCCGCGACTTGCCCTTGTCCTTCGCCTTGCCCGTCTTGTCCTCGCGCGCCTCCGCCTCCAGCTCCTCCTTGGTCATCTCGCTCGTCGACTTTCCCCCTCGGCCCCCCTTCGACTCTGCTCCCCCGCCGGCCTTGCCCATCTTCGAGCCGGCCATCGAGGAGTCCTTGTCCGCCTGCGAGCTGCCGCCCGCCGGACCAAACTCGCTGCCCTTCTTGTCGGACAAGCCGCTGGTGGAAATCTTCTGCGACTCGCCCACAGACACTGTCTTGGACACGGAGGTGGTCCTGGTCGTTTTCATCGTCGAGACCGACGAGGGTCCGCCCCCACCGGCCTCGCTGGCCGCCTTGTCTGCGCCCGACTTGCCCAGGTCGTCCGACTTGGACTTGTCCGCCGCCCCACCCGCGCCCTTCTTGTCCTCCGAGACGGTCTTCTTGCCGCTCTCCTCGGCCATCTTGGAGCCCTCGTCTTCCTTCGAGCCGCCGCTCTTTGCATCCTTCGAGACGCCACTCTTTGCATCCTTCGAGACGCCACTCTTGGCATCCTTCGAGCCAGGCCCGCTCTTCGCATCCATGGCGCTGGCCCCGCTGCTCTTCGCGTCCATCGCGCTAACTGCGCCACTCTTGGCATCCTTCGAGACGCCACTCTTGGCATCCTTCGAGGCGCCGCTCTTTGCCTCCATCGAGCTGGCTCCCCCGCCGGCCTGAGAGGCCTCCTTCGACTTGCCCGTGTCGCTCTTGGCCCCCTTGCCCTTGGAGCCGGTCTTGCCCACCTGGCGACTCTTGAAGGACTCCTCGATCTCCGCCTGGAAACCCTCGCCCGTGACCACCTCTTTGTGTTTCATGTCGCGCTTCTTCTCCTTTCCGCCCGTCCCACTGGGCTTCGATTTGTCCTCCTTGTCCACCTTGTCCATCGACTCAGACTGTTCCACTTTCACCTTGTCGCTGCCCGTCTTGTCCTTGCCCGTTTTGTCCTTGGCCTGCGAGTCGGCCGCCATCTTGCTGGACGCCTGTTTGCCCTGCTCCTCGGGGCCCGCCTTAGACTTGGAGCGACTCTCGGCCGAGACCAGGGCCATTCCGGAAGCGCCCGACAACTGGGACAGGGAGCGCCCGCCGCCCCCCTTTTTCTCCTTCTCCAGTTGGCGGCGCTGCTCCGCGCTCATGGTCTGCTGCTCCTCCTCGATGGTGGTCGTCTTGGTGGTCTTGACGCTGCTGGTTCGCTCCTCCTTGCCCATCTTGGAGGCCGAGGAGGCGCTCTTGATGCCGGCCATTGCTGCGCGCGACTTGGACATTTGCACCGGCTTGTCTGGGCCCGCCGTGAATGTGGGCTTCTCGCTGATCTGCCGCGCGCGCCCCCCGCTCGCCCCCCTCGACTCGGCCTCCTGCCTCTGCTGCTTGGCCTCCGACGAGCCCGAGGACACGTCGGCAATGGTTGACGCGCTCGAGCCCGCCCCCTTGTACCCCGAGCGGCCCTTCCCACCGGCGCCTCCTCCGCCTCCGCCTCCGGCTCCTCCACTTCCGGCGCCCGCCATCTCTTCGGCCCGGCTGGTCGACATGTGCTCCTTGATGCTCACGCCGCTCTTGTCGCGGCCCCCTCGCGCCATTGCGCTGGCAGACATGTGCTCGCGCATGGCGCCCCCTCCCTTGCCAGTTCTCGAGGTGGCCGAGCTGCCCGCCGCCTCCATTCGGCCCGCTGACATGTGCTCGCGAACTGACACGCCGCCACCGCTGCCGCCAACGCCCGACTTGGTGGAACCACCGGCCGACGACATTCCGGCCATCTCCATCCGGTTGGCTGACACATGCTCCTTAATGCTCACTCCCTCCTCTATGGCAACCACTTCCCTCGTCTCAACTAGATGCTCATCGTAGTAGTACTTGTGGCCACAGAAGGCGCACAACACCACCACATAACGTTCCTTGTAGCGATACATTTGCAATGAACACAGTAGTCGCCACTTTGACCGACTAAACGCCCGGCCCAAAAGGTGTTAGCTTATTTATAATCACATCGGCTGTTCGACACCTAAGAGGAGGGGTCAGGTGGGGGGAAAAACTAGCAGATTCTCAGCTCTCCTTAGGTGCTCGACATGTTGCGATTGGTGTTCAATTTAGGGGCACCTTTTCTATGGGTCTTTTAATGTTATTCTCTCAGCTGTTTGGGTGGCAGCAAATCACTGGGCTCAGTGCACGCGCGCTCCCAAGCCGCGCGCCTCCACCAAAGCAGACGACCAGTGCATAGGTGCCTTTTTTTCACGTGAAATCTGTTTATTTCACGTCTAATTCACGTCTACTTCACCTTCCTGCAGCCTCTGCAGATTTGGTGCATGGGTGCACTGCCAGACAATGCGCTCGACAATGCATCATCGAGAGAAATCGTCTCGGTGCATGTTAGAAACGATGCATTCTCGACCCAAAGGGCAGGTGCACGACCTGTCTGCTCGTACGACGTTCACCTGCACTTTGTACTGTATGCTCTATGTACTAGTGTGCATAGTGATTGTTTATGGGAATTGGAAAAAACGTAGAACTCTCTTCCAATGGAATTTGGGGGAATTTTATATGTACGATTTCGAGTCTGATTGCTCGTCTTTTGACGTAAATTTCTCATCTATTTTTCTCACACCCAAAGGGAAAACAAATCCTCCCAATGATCAGCTTTTGGCCCCCCACGCAATTTGAACCAACTGAGAAACCACCGAGCTCTTTCCACAGGCCCCAGATATTTATCACCAGCTGCCCATTCTCGCAATTAGCCCTTCAAATGTCCGCAACAAATCGTGACGCACCAGCCGCGAGCAACCAAGAATCTGCGGCCAGCCAAGAGCCAGCCAGCGGCACAGGAGGGCCCCCACCCAGTCAAGCTGAGGCGCCTTCCTCTCAGCCCTCAGCCCAAGCGCCGCCCTCGAGCAGGGCCACTTCTCAGCTCGGCGGAGGAAGTGCGGCTAGTGGGCAGCAACCCTCCTCTGTCCGTAACAAATATTGGCAGCAACAGGTGCCTGGCCAGAGTCCGGTGCTTGTACGGCGACCAAAGGCGATCGTTTTCGACATATTAGGCACCGCCTCGAAGTCCGGCTTCTTGGAGCGCATTTTGTTCCCCTATCTCAAGGTAAACCTCGAGCCATACGTGAGCACCCACTGGACGAAGAGGGACTTTTTGAAACTATATGCTCGCATTGTGGAACAATCAGTGGAGTTCAATCGCAATGATCCATCGTGTCCAATTGTGGCCCCGCACGACCGCGACGACGCCCGAACCACACTGGTCAATTTCATCAATTATGTCACAGAGACTGGACTTAGCTCGCCAGCAGTCACCCAGCTGCGCTTCAAGGTTTGGTTTGAGGGCTACCAATCGGCGCGCATCAAGACGCCAGTGTACAGCGATGTTCCAAATCGGATGCGAACCTGGTTCGCGGAGGGAGTCAAATTCTATGTCTTCTCAAACACTTGGACGGAGGCCCAGCAGGCGTTGTTGAAGAACACAAACCACGGCGACATGACAACCATGATCGCCGGCCACTATGACAACGATTTCGGCCAGCTCACCTCCGTGGAGTCTTGGCGCAAATTGTGCGACAAGATCAAACAGCAGCCAAACGATGTCCTATTTCTCACCAAATCGGTCCAGGAGGCCTCGGCGGCCCAAGAGGCGGGCCTCTGCGTGGTGCTGGTGCTCACCCACAGGCACAATGTGCGCGCCATCAGCCACGAAGACCGCCAACGTTTCCCCTACGTGCGCACTCTCAACGACCTCTCTTGGATCGATGGTGCTGGCGCCCCAAGTGGATCGCTTGCTCCCAGTGGACCGGCCGGACCTTCAAGCGGCATCTCGCACGCGGAAACAAAACGCACCAAGATGTCTCAGGTGGCCAGCAGCCAGCAATCAGTGGCCACCGGCGCAACCTCGGCCTCTGTGGCCACGGGCGCCACTTCCGGCGTGAGCTCGGCGGCCACCCAAAAGGATGGATCCTCAGTATCGGGCAACAAAGCCGGCGCGAAGTAGGCGAGTGAGATATTAGATGAGATAATTAGATGAGATATAAGATGAGTCTTGGTGAGCTCAAGGTGGCAACAAATGACCAGTTGTGTTCAAGTTCGGTGGCAATTCTAAACTTGGTCTATCTATCCACATGCATGGCCATTTTTGAGTGCATAAATGTGCTACTTTAAATGGATCCTCATTGCTTAGAATTATTCCAATCGAAAATTGAGAATAGTTCATCCTTTCGACTCGATGAAGCAACGTTGGCGCTTCGGACTAAGCTGCCTCTGTCGGAGGATGGAATTTGGATTTAAAAATCGACCACGTGTGATGGTATCCCAGCGAGATTATCTTGCACAAATATACTGTATTATACTGTAACAATGGACGTGTGCTTTATCCATGGAAGTGTCTGGGTTATACAAGCAGTTGTAGAAATATGCGACCAACAAGCGTTTCTGGCAGCATTCGAGCGATATCTTACACAGCATAGACGCTTATTATTCGGATCTTTCCCAGGCTCTAGCGCCTCTCTGGGACCGTAAAATTTTGTCTGATTTTCCACGCTCTGAAGTCGATGTTCTTGCCGAACAAAAGTGTCTTTACCAAAAGTGTTAGTACCGAAACTAAGACACAGAATGTGCTTGAGGTCTCTTACTCAAAGTACGTCTTAGAGCAAGAGTTAATGATCGTCCGCTTGAAAATACTCGGCTGATGCATCGGTTTCATTTCAATCAGCCTCCCTTTGTACAAAATACATCATGTACCAAATACATCGAGCGCAATCTATGCTTGAATACACTCTCCTCTCCTTTTTCTCTCTCGTCCTCTCCGCCTCTGCTTTATTCCTGTCGCCTTCCGATGCAAAGCTGAAATCTAACGGAAGTCTCTGTTGTATGGCCTATTGCATGTTGTGAGGCCAGACTGAAAATCTGGCAATCTCATTCACAATGAAGTGTGCCGAAAGAACGATGGACATGCCACCCTAGTGTTTGGGCTACTGCTGCACTTTGCATCATTGGTGGCGCGAGTCGAATTACAGACTGATCAAACTGAGGCGAGATGGTGGACTAATTTTTGGATGCAATTTGTAGATGCAGAAGGAGAAAGGATTAAAGCAGAACGGCGCTGCCGAGGCGTAAAAATTTCGCAAAACATTTCGATTTATTAATAGAGATCCTCTCGAGACTTGTGCTCAAGCTCGAGACCGGTCACGAGGACTGCTGGTTGACCAGCATGTTGAAGAATAAAAACCTGGCAAACTGGGCATAGACCTGCGAGGAGGCGTCCATTCCTTGGGACTGTTGTTGGAGCTGGTGTTCCTGTTGGTTGGCGCCTTGCTGCTGCTGCTGCTGTTGCTGTTGTCTTGAGGCGGGCGGCGAGGGCGAGCTTGCGGCCGTCTGGCTGTGGTGGGGCGACATTTGGCTGAGATGCTGGTGTCTGGCGAGCGAGTTGTTCACTTGCGAGGGCTCGTTGTGTGTCGTCTGGCCGAGCTCGTCCTGGTTGTTGTGCTCCTGCCGGTGCTGCTGGGCGGCGGCCGCCGCCATGGCCGCCATCAAGGCGCTTGGGTCGATGCCGTGCAAATGCTGCTGCTGCTGCTGGTCGGCGGCGGCACTAAGCCCGTTTGGCTCCCCGTTTGGCGCGCCCAAAGCCAGACTATTGAGCTCCTGGCGGCCCGGCGACAGACTCGTTTGCGGCTCGCCAGAGGGCGCCAGGCGCGCCGCCGGCCCCCCACTCGCGCTGTCCGCCCGCTGCTGCTCGGGCCAGCCCAGAGCTGAGGCGAGGGGCGAGTTGGCGTCCCTTGGCTTGCCGGCCGGCGTCTTGGGCGAGCTGGCGGCCGAGTTGGCCGAGGGGGCGCGCGAGTTTCCCGCCGAGCTGGGCGAGCCCGACGAGCTCGAGCTGGCCGGCGACGAGCTTGAGGCGGCCGACGAGCCTGGCCTCAGGGGATTCGTGTGCTGCTGGTCGAGCTGGGTCTCAGTTTGCAGACTTGACGCGTGGCTAGCTTGGCCCTCGCTGGAGCTGCGAGCTCCCGCCGGCCGGTGGCTGTGTGTGTGGTTATGGTTGTTGAGACTGTGTTGGTGAGACTGGCTGAGAGTGGCTTGGGCGGCCAGAGGGTGGCCGCTGCTTTGGCTTGGGGCTTGGCTGGTGGGCGTGGGCGCCTGGCTGGCCGCGGGAGGCCCGCTGGAGGCGGCCAGCAGGTGGCTGAAGTGCTGCAACTGGCTCAGGTGGCTCAGATGGGCGGCTGCGGCGGCCGCCAGACTGGCCTGCTGCTGCTGCTGGTCGGGGCCGGCCCCGAGGGCGCCCTCTTGGGGCAGGAGGGCGCCCGCGGCCGAGCTGAGGGCCGCCAGGAGCTGGTGTTGCTGCTGCGGGCCGGCGCCCGCAAGCAGGTGGCCCAGCGCGAGCTGGTGGGCGGGGTGCGGGTGGGCGTGGCCCAGTGCGTGCGAATGCGAATGCGAGTGCGCGTGCGAGTGCGGGTGCGGGTGCAAGTGCGGGTGCATGTGGCTGAGGTGGGTGTGTCCCGGGTTGTTTGCAACCGGCTGATTGGGGCCTCCGTTGGCCGCCTGGTTGGCCAGCAGGGCGCCCAGTGGGTGGGCGAGCGCGGCCGCCTGCAGCTGCTGGCTGGCCAGCGAGCCGTAGAGGCCGGCCGCGTGTTGGGGGCGCTGCTGGTTGCCGCCGGCGAGCAGGCTGGAGGCGAGCTGGCTTGCTGCTGCGGCGGCCGCCGCTGCTGCTGCCGCCGCCGCCCCGTTGGCGCCCTGAGCTCCGCCCGGCGAGGCGCTGCCCAGACGCCGCTCGGCCGAGCCCGCCCGGTTCGAGGCCGGCCCGCGAGCCAACTGGTGGTGGTGGCCCTGAGCGCCGGCGAGCAGCGTGTTGGCCACCTGTTGCTGCTGTTGCTGCTGGGAGTCTGCGTGGGACTGTTGTTGCTGCTGCTGTTGTTGCTGCTGCTGCTGCTGTTGCATGGCCAGACCTTGGTCCTGGAGGAGACAGTGGATCTTGAACCAGTTTGAGCGGCGGCCGTAACGCGAGCCACTCTTCGACATGCCAACAGAGAAACACTTGTTCAAGCGGCACGACTTGCAACTCGTGCGGTTCTTCTTGTTTATTATGCACTGGTTGCTGTTCTTGCACTCGCCAATTGACGACCGATTGTTGTAGGTGCGCCCGAAGAACGACTTGCAACCCTCGCAAGTGAACGCCCCAAAATGGTAGCCCGCCGCCACCTCGCCGCAAACTCGACAGCTCTGGTTCATTTCAGACTTGCGCTTCTATTAGCTTGCTTCTATGCGATACTTTAGCTTCCGGGAGACTGTCTTCTTCTTTCTACGTGCTACTGTCTCTGCTTTGCTTACTGTCTGCCTCTTTTTCTCAAGCTAGTCTTCTTCTTCTCAATCTAATTTTTCTCAGTTAATTTCAATTTCCTAATCTTCTCGGCCGAATTCTTGATTCAAATTCGATTTCTACAGACTGTCTTCTTCTCCACAGACTGTCTGGCCTCTTCAATCTTGCTTCGCTTGCCGGTCTGGTTCGGGCCCATGAGCTATACTGTCCACAGACTGTTGCTGGCAGCCGGCGCTTCTTGGCGCTTGTCTCTTTGTTTACTCTTGTCTTGCCGCTCGTCTGTCTGTCTGTCTGTCTGTTCGGCCTTCTGCTTGGCCCCCGAATGTCTGTCTGTCTTGAGCGGTGGCCTCAACTCGACTGAATTGAATTGAATTGGATTGGATTGAATTGAAGTAAACTAAACTAAAGTGAACTGAAAGTCGAACACACTGGCCCAGTGGGCAATATTGTCGCCCTTAGGACAGGCGAGCGAGTTAAAACAACAACAGAACAACAAAAACAACAACAACCACACGACGAGCCGCTCAACTGGACTGGCAGTTTGTCTTTGTGGAGCAATTGCGATTGGCGACCAAGAAGCACACACACACATGAATAACAGAGACAGACTCGCGCTCACACACCGCCAGCACGACGACCAGGACGAAAGTGTCTGTCTCCTTTTGCACGCACTTCACTTTGCGCTCCTCAGACATCAGACTTCAGACACGAGAGGCAGCAAAGTAAGGCGGCAGCAGCATTAGAAGGGCCGCACTGTAACTGGCGCCACAGCAGAGCAGTCTCCATTGAGAGCGTGTTTAGCTTGCCTTTCCTCAGGCAAACTGGTGGCTCTGAGCACCAGTTTGGCGCCGATCGAGTGCGCGTGCGCCGCGCTCTCCTCGCCGCAACAGTTTGCCAGGCCCAACGGAACCGAACTAGACTGTATGCAGTCTCTAGTCTGCACTGTGCAGTGTGCACTGTGCACTGTGTTGGCCTGCAGGCGCGCACAGTGCACAGTACACACAGTCTGCGGCAGTTTAAACTCGAGGCCCAAAGTGCAACACTTTAAACAAACAACCTGCAGACAAGCAGCCAACTGCAAACTGCAAACTGCCAAGATCTGCTCACCTCAGTCTCCAGCCTTCAGTCTCCAGCCTTCAGTCTCAACCTGAGACTCTCAGGCATCCAATCGGCGGCCTGTTGCTCGCCTTTCTCGCCCACCAATGCCAATTTCTGCCCGCCAACTCGCAGCGGCGCCTCCGACGAGCAGAATATCCAGAATATATCCAGAATATCGCCCATTGAGCTGACAATCCAAACCAAATAGCACTCTTCACGCACCCTTCACGCTCCGTCGGCCCAGCAAACGGGCCGCGCTCGCATCCTTAGGGCCGCTTATCTCTGGGCTCAGCTGGAAGCGAGCCAAAGGATTGCTGCTAATCCTTTTGGGACGCAAAAGGGCCAAAAATGATTGGCCGAAATGGATGCAAATGATCATATTTTGGGGCCGCCATTGGACGTCTTTGCCAATGGAGAAGAAGAAGAAGAAAAGAGTTCTTCAACGCTGGCCAAACTGCGGCCCACAAGCACCATAAACAAGTGCTGCTTGGAACACTCTGCAGCCAAATGGCAGCACAATCCAATCCAATCGGTGGCTCTTTGTTTGTTCCAGAACCTTGGACTTGGAATAAGAATGAGAGAGAGTGTGTCGAGGATTGAAATTTGGCCATAAGAGTTGGCCAAATTTCAAATCTGGCCCCCAAACACAGACTCTGGCAAATGCCCCCAAATGGTTGAGCTTTCGGATCGCAAATCTTCCAATTGTCGCCCTTTGACCTCTGCTCTTTGTTTATCCATTGGACTGGCGTCTCGCCGGCCAAATAGCTCCCCTTCCGCCATTTCAAACTCGCCGCATTTCCTGCCCACTGAGGCTGACCACTGAGGCTAACCAGTGACTGTCTGTGGCCATTGAGGAGCCACAGAGAAGGAGAATGGAAGATGGAGATCTGCTCAAGTCGGTGCGGCTCTTTGGGGGCCGCTCGACTCGAAGCTGCTGAGCCGCCGTTCACTTTTGGGCACAAATTCCGACATTCTGCGCCCGAAGCTTAGGGCCAGAATGAGGAGCGAAAATGGAAAAGTGGAAATCTGCAATTGGAACTGGAACTGAGACTGAAACTGAGACTGAAACTAAAACTGGAATTGAAAGTGGAATTGGAATAAGCCAATGGGTTTTCTTGCGCGCTTCCACTCCGCTTGAAGTGGCCGCCAGTTTGCTACAAAGGCCACTTTAATTCAATTAATTGCCCCTCCCACCAGGCCACTTCTCTGCCACTTCTCTGCCTCTTTTGGCTCCTTTTGGCGCCTCCCAAAGTTTCGGCTCTTCAGATGGAGACTTTACACTGAGACTGAGACTGGGAGGCCAGCGAGACGCCAAAGTGGATTCGGCAAACTCTTGTGGGCAATTGTTTACTGAGTGCAACAGTCTCAAATGAGAAAGGGAACAAAGTTTGCCAGATTTTGGATCAGTTTTCAGACTCTAGCTCAAGCCAGTTTCCAGCCGCTCGGCTAGCCCTTAAGAGTGCTTCACATTTTGCACTTGTTGCTCCAGAGACACTGCGCAATTGTCTCAAATGGGCGCCAATTTGGGCAAAAAATAAAAAAAAACTAATCCGAGCCAATTGGCGCCAATCAATTGCCCAGCGAGAAGAGTCACTCTTGAGGAAGAGGAGCACTCTTCTTTGCCGCAGACTGTCTCTCGTTTGGCCAAGAAGAAGAAGAAGAAGAAGAAGAAGTCGCCTTTTCCAGTGGGCAACTGTTGCCGATTTGCTGCTTCCACAAACTTGGGCCGCTTCTTCTTTGCTCGCTCGCTCGCCGCTGCTCATCAGTGTCAGTCTCTGGCCAAAAGCTTGGCTCTAGTTTCGGGCCAATTGTTTGTTTGTTTCTCCTTTTCCTTTTCCTCTTCTTTTTCCTTTTTCCTTTTCCTTTTTCGCCCCAAACACAAACACAAACACAACAACTACTACAAACCACTGCTCGCCGGCCAATTCCAAGCAAGTGGACGCGTGATCGATGATGACACAACACTGCAGGTCACTTGATACAGCCAAAGCTCCTCTGTGATTGATGATTCGCCTCTGCCTTCCCCCAGCTTTGCTTTGCCCGCTTTGCTCTCCCCGCAAAGTTGGCGCCAGACTTGGCCAACTCTGCACGCCACAGACAGTCTCTGGCCGGCGACAAAGCGCGCCTCCCAGGCCGCTTCCTGTGCTCTATGGACAGAGTGTGGCTGGCAGAGTGGCCGCACTCTGTCCTAGACTGTCTGCGGACTGTCCGTTCTGGGCGCACGCTGGGCGCCGAATCGAGATTGTTTGAAAAATGATCCCGCATTGTGGTGGCCAGCAGAGGCTAGTTGAGGCCAGCAGAGGCCAGTTGAGGCTAACATAGACAGACGCAAACGAGGAAGCGGCCAGAGAGTGGGGCCACCGGCGCAGCGGAGCACAGGTGGCAAACGGGCGCAGATAGAGACTGGCCCCACAGACAGTCTGCGGCTCGTTTGCAGTGCGCGCGCGGCACTGCTTCTGCTTCTGCTTGTGCTGCTTCTGCTTCTGCTTCTGCGGCCGCTCCTTAGGTCTACTGCGCGGCCGCTTAGCTCCGCTGTGCCGCTTTGCACTGGGCACCAAATTGAATTAACGCTCAACAGGGCGATACTTGTTGCTCTTGGCGCTTTGTTTCCACGCTGCTTCCTCGTTTTCATCGCAGACTCTCCTCGGTGGACTGTCCGCGGCCAACTGGCTCCACTGGGCCAAATGGGAGACAATGGCAAATGTGGAAATGCAAATGGACCTTGCGCTGAGACGGCACCAGTTTGGGGCCCGAGCGAGTGGCCAAAGTCCAATTGGCTGCAGTCTGATTGGCCGCAGATGATTGCTGGTGGCTAGAGAGCTCAGAGATTGGCCGCAGGAAGGGGCTGCTCCTGCGGCGAGCTGCTCGCCGGCCGGCCCTAAGCAGTGGAGAACCACTTCTCAGCCGCGGAAACTGCGCTTCTGGTTCTCTCTCTCCTAAGGTCCCATTGCAGAGCTTTGCCAATTGGAGTTCCCAATTCCAGTTGGTTCCCCCAAGTGCAACACACAGTCTCCAGAAAGCGCTCTTCATTTTCATTTTTGTTCCTCTTTTTGTTTCTACTTTAACTTTTAATCCGACGCGGCGACGTTTTTCCAGGTATTTCCAGGCCCCCATCATGGGCGTCATATTTTCCACACCCAAATCCCCCCTGCGCCAGACCGCCCGACTGGCCGGCTGGCCCTAAGGAGCGGCCACTCGCGCTGATGCAGTGGCCCCCCGCCAACCGAGGGGCCCATGTATCAGTTTGGTCTGGCGCCACTTTGACGCTGGCTCATATTTAGACTGGCGGGCCTGTGGCGCTGAGTTGTGCGCTCTGGCTGAGCTGGTCTGCGGCAGTGCGCCTTTGGGCTTGGCTGGCTGCTGGCACTTGGCACTGTGTGTTGTGTTTGGGCGCACATTGTCCCTGCGCGTTCAGAGGCACGCTCGGCGCACGACAAGCATTCTTTGCCTCTTGCCTTTTGGGGGGCGCCTTTGGGCCTTCCAATTTCTCTGCCTTTTTCAGGCTCTCTCTCTCTCTTTTGGGCCGCTCCTAAGGACTGGCAACTGCGGCAGGCACCTTCTTGAGACTGCCCTTCTGAGACAGACTCACCCCCAAAGGAGGAAGGTATTCACACAAGGGCGGCCCAAAAATCATCGGCTCAATAATTTTGGTCTCATTTTGGGCAGGCCAAAAACAAACAGCATTCACACAGAGAGAGAGAGGAACCTGTGCACTGTCCATATCTCAGTGGCTGGAAAAAATGGCACTCGAGCAACTTGGACACAGTTGAGCGCCGCACTGACAAGCGTGAGTGCCATATTTTGCCATATTTTCAGCCAAACTCATGCCCCCCAAAGGCCCACTTTCCCCAATCAGGCAACTTTCCGCCTTCCTGCAGCGTGGGCCGGCCGCCCCAGACGCTCGGTGTCGCTTTCGGGCGGCCTCAGTGGCTCGCTCTTGGGTCAAATGGCCCAAATGGCCCAAATGGCGGCCAATCTCGCGGTGCAAAGCTGCACAAATGAGAGATGAGGCCCGGCGGGCGAATAATCATAATTCATATCAATTTCCAATCGGCAGCCAGAGGAATTCGCCTTATCTTGCGGCCAATCAGGAGCGGCGCATTGCTGGCCTGCAGTGCGGCCTTTGCACTGAGGCAGAGTGTGTGTGCTCGGCGCGCACAACAAGCCACAACAAGCGGCCACTTGTTTGCCGCAGAGCGTCCTCCGCGCGCACTGCTCCAAGCAACCCGCAAAGAACCACAGCGCCGACCTCTGTCTCTCGAGCTGCCATTCCCAGTTTAGCTCCAACTCAAAGTCCAATTCCAATTCCATTTCCCACTTCCCATTTTCCCATTTTCCATTTCCCACTTTCCGCTTTCCACTTTCCACTTTCACTCCATTCCAGATCGCCGCCCAACGGATCAAGCACCACTTGTTGATCCGATTTGTCCGCTGCCACTGCGCCTTCAGCCCCACGAGCTGCAGCTAAGCCGCCGCGGAATTGTCTCACAGTTCTCGCCAATACTTTTCCCCGAACGACAAGCTGGCGAGACTAGCTGGTCCGAGTTTCCAGGCCCTGTCAGTGGCCCACACTCCAGGATCAGCCCCACGTGTAGGCAGGCGGACAGGCTGGCTGGCTTCTCCTTTTAAAAATAGAAACAAATTCGATTGGCTAAAGTTGGCGCGGCTCGTGCATGAGTGGCGCTCGCCTTCCAGCTAATCGAGCCAGATTTCCTTATCCAATTTATCCAATTTCCCAATTCAAGTTCAAGTTCAAGCTTGCCTGTGACGCGGCAAGCTTGCAGTTGCAGCAACAAGCTCGCTGCCAGTGCAGCGCCGCAATGCAAAAGCAACCCACAGACTGGGGCTGGGGAGAAAGTCGCCCGCCCAAAGCAGAGCAAAAGCAGCCCGAACGCATGCAAATGCCCCGCCATTTGCGCGTCACACTGGCACTCAAATTTTTCCCCCCAATTCGCGGGCACAACTCAACCTGCTTTCCCCCCTGATTTCCCCTTTCCGCCCCCGCGAGACAGTGTGCGACGCGGGCCTGCACACAATCGGCCAAAAGTAAAGTGGTAAATTTCGGTTAAGAGCTGCGCACAAATGTAATCTTATTTTTGACGCAGTGTGCACACAACGCAGCATGCTCTGAACTTTGCACGGGGCAGACAGTCTCTGCTGGGCCTGCAAACTGCACACTGCAAACTGCAGACTTTAGACTGCAGCTGCCAGCCACTGGCGCATATCCAGCAGCCGAATTGAACAATTAGAAGTTCAATTTAGACTTGAGCCAAACTAGACTTGCAATTAGAACGAGTGCACTGATTTGGGAGCCATTTGGAGCAGATTTGCCTCCCATTTGGCGCCCGTTTGGCGGCGCACGAGCTCCAGCAGAGCCAGTCTATTTAGTGGAGGCGGCTGCCTTATGGCAAACAGCCGCCAAGACCCCAGACAAATGCCAGGCAACCGGCGAGCTCTTGGACTTGGAACACGCGCCGCCATTTCCATGCCAGCGCACTGCTTCGGCTGCAGAGTCTCCGCATTTGCAAAGCCTCGGTCGAGGCGAGGGACTGAGGCAGCCAGAAGGCGTCCTCAGTCACCTTTGGGCGTGTGTGTGGAAAGGTGGCCAAGTTTGCGCTGCTGATTGGCCGCCGATTTGGATTACGCGTTGGAGTTGCTTTAGCTCGTTGCGTTGGCGCTAATGAAAGATAAGAAGTGGGCCAAAGGGCTGCTCGAGGGGGGAAAACAATGGCAAGTTTGGGCGAGAGAAAAGCCGAAAGAAAAAGCGGCAAGCTCGAGAAGGGAAACAACAATTGGCCGCAAAATAACCACCTTCCTCTGCGTGACGCGTGCCACCTTCCCTTCCAAGAGCTGCTCCCTCCAAGAGCTCAGCTTATCACTGTTATTATTATTAATATTATCATACTATACCTACTGTGCGTGTTATCAGCAGCGTTCCATGCTGCTCGTCGCGCGCCTGTGCCTGCGCCCTTGTGTGTTCTCTGCGGCGGGCGGAAGTTGTTCGAGTTGGCGACAAGCTGTTGATTGCGTTGTGTGCAACGAGCTGGGCCACTTGCAAACAAAGCGCCTAGCTGCAACCAACTTGGGGCGCAAACTTGGGCACGCGCCGAAAAGCAGCCAGGGGAAGCCGTTTCGGAAGTTGGGGGTGTGCTTAGGTGTTGTGTGTGCTTGTGTGCTTGTGTCTGTCTGTCTGTTTGTGCGTGGGCCAACAGAGCGAGGGAAAAAGTCGACAAAAGTGGCTCCCTTTTGTTCGGCGCGCCTCGAGCGAGACAACCAGTTTGATTTGTTGCCCCCACACGCTGTTGCTCCAAACTGTGTCGCTTGTGGAGCAGACGGCGAGCCGAGCACAACAGGGCACAACAAAGGGAAGGAAATTGTTCCCATTGTGGAAAGGGCGCTTTTTGGAGTGAAAAAAATGGCAGCAATTTGCATAGGAAAAGAAAATGGAGCCAATCGTGTGTGGCTAAGCGCGAGTCCTCTGCTCTTACAGTCTGTCTTACGCTCTTTTCATAACAGCCTCGCGCACAAAGCCGAGCGAATTCGGCGCCCGCACGAAACTGGTCCCTATCTGAGTTTGCGTGCAACGCTGTTTGGCTCGGCTCGCACGGCTCGATTTTCGCGCGAATCAATCGTGCGATCGTGCAATGTTTTGGTACAGAAAAGGGCTGCACGATTTCTTGAGCTCTCGTTGCGCACTTGACTCCAGGCAACAACCTGTTGCAGGCGAGCTTGGCAAACTCGCAGACACCACCATAAGCCACCCGCAGGCTTATATTTATATCCATTCCTCGGCGCAACTTGTGCCATTATTATTCATTGTTATTATTATCATCTGGAGTGGAGCAGAAGCGGCGAGCTCGGCGGCAGCAAGGCGAGCAAAGAGGCTCGCATTGACAATCAAATTGGAGCCCAAAATGGGCTAAAAGTAGTCCAAAAGTGGAAATGAAACTTTCCGGAACGCAAGTGGCACGTGTTTTGTCAACAAGAAAAGAGCTCTGGTCGCAATTGGCTTTGGAGCTCCAATTGTGTTGTGTCTCGCACTGTTTGGCCGCAAATGGAACGAAACGAAAGCGGCGAGCATGTGTGCAAAATTGGACGCCTAATTTGATTGATCTGCGTGAAATGCTGCCTCGCTCACCTGTCGAGACTTGGGCGCCCCTCGAGGTGGCAAAGGAGAGAACGAGTTTGGCGCGGAATTTGCACTTTTTGGGGACTATTATTATTACTATTTTGCCACAGAGACGGAAAAAAGTGGAGGCGAGAAGGCTGTTTCGCGTCGTAGAGCTTCTCGTGTGGGTGGCTGAGTGTTGAGGAGGGAAACTGGAGGGAAAATGGGGGGAAAATGGGCGCCAATTGAGTGGTGCTTTACTTGGCTCCTTTTGGGCGAGCTTACTGGCGAGCTTAGCCCCGCGGCAATGCGACGCTAAAGGCTGACAGACCGCAAGGGAGCCAGTTGACAGCTCAATTGTTTTATTGTTCGCCCCTTCCTGTGAGTGTCTGTGTCTGCTGGAAAGTTGGTCGTTCTTTTTGGCGAAATTGTGCCCAAGAGCAGAGCTGAATTTGCTCCCTTTTGGCTCCCTTTTGGCTCCCCTCACAGACTAGGTCGCCTTGCTGTTTGCCACAGTCTGAGGCGCGCACGAGAAGACGCTCAAACCAAGGCCCACTTGCTGGCCTAGTTCTGCACTCTCGAAACACTGTCTCTCTCGCTCCACTGGCTCGGCGGAGACCACTCGGCAACTGTCTGAAAGCTGAGCTCTCTGACGCAACTTTGTCCAATTTCGCACATTTTGGCGCCGCCTCAATGGAGTTTCGATTTTTTATTGCCTCGCCGGCTTGCTCACTTGGCCCTCACTGAGGGCAACTGGCTAGATAGTCAGCCAGACAGACAGTGTGTCGCCGAAGTGATCTGGACAAAGTGGAGAGACGAGCTGGAAGTGGGCGATTTGTTGGCTCTCGTTTGCGGCCGATCGAGCTTGGTGTGTGGCCGAAAATGGAGAAAAAATGGAGGCAAAGTTGTCTAAGCAAGACTGGCCGAGACTTGCCTGTGGAGAAAGTATCTAAATGGCGAGCATTTGGCTGGAGAAATGCACACAAACTTGCACAGTGCTTATTATAATTCTGCACTGCTCGTGCAAGTGAGCGGCGGCTAAGCACTGGAAGGTGAGCGGCAAAGAGGCAGAGTTGCGGCCGCAATTTCCAACGCAACGAGTGGCCACCAATTTGTGTGGCCAATTGTGCTTTGTGGCGACGTGTCCGAAAGTGAGTGAGTCTGCGACATCAATAAACTCATTAAAAATTAGACTAGCCCAAATGTGTTTTATTTGTTTCGCCTCCAAGACGTTCCCGACGCGACACAGTCTTCAGTGTACCATTTCATCAATGCACAATTTCATCACCTCGCTGTCTGCCTCTATCTTGCCAACTCACTGAGCTTCAAGTGAGCTGTTTGCGCGCCGACAACGAGCTACCACGACCAGCTAAATGAGTCTGGCTCGCCTCAATTGGCATCCAATTAGCCTGCCATTCGAGAATAATGCGCCGCGAGGAAATGGTTCCCAATTTTGCTCAATTTTACTAATCAAAATCATAAGCCATTCAGCTCGCGTGTCACTTTTATTGGCCCGATGGATGATCTCCGCCTCAGCTCAGCTCCAACAGCGCTGGTCTTCCCACAGAGAGCTCGCCAAGAAGCTCGCCAAGAAGCTCGACGAGATGACAGACAGTCTGGGCGGCTTGTTGCGGCCGTGATGCAATAATAAAAGCGCAGAGATCAACCAAAGCTCCACTGGTTGGCGGCAGATACACGCCCTAAGGCAGCGCGCAGTCTCAGCCTGCAGGACTGGTTTCCCGTTCCTGCCGGTTCCTGCCACTTCCTGCAGTTTCGTGCACTTTCCTGCAACTGTTGCTCCTAAGCTCGGCCAAAGCTCGGCCAAAGCTCGCCGCCCAAAGCTAAGCGGTGGAGGTTCCTCTGAGAATTCCTCTTGCCTCAGACGTAGAGATGATGGAAAACTTCCTTTCGCTGAAACTTAATCCAATTCGAGAATTTTTCTCCAAGAAAAGAGCTCCCAAAAAGAAGCCCAACTTGTGACTTCGTCGGCTTTTTCCTCGCTTTTTTAAGACACAGTTCCAATCGGTGACTGTCTCAACCAGTGCGCCAACCAGTGTCTCATTTGGACGAGACAAGGAATGGCGCAAGCAGAGCACCTGAACGACGTAATGGGGCCACATTTGCGCGGGAAACTCTCCACCTAAGCTCAACCAGAACGACAACAACAACAAGCCCAATTATTCCAGAACATTCGCCGTCTTGTGATCATCGTTGGCGCTTGGGGGAGATTTCGGCGCCACAAAGAGGCGGCCAAATTACGAGCCAGGTGGAAGGCGCCTCCTCGAAAAATTGGGAGAGGCTCTTTCAGGTTGCAGCAGTTGAGCTTCGGTTGAAGTGTTCTGAGCGAAAGTGGCGCAAATTGGCAGATTTTGGGCTCGCGAGTGGCGCCAGACAGTCTTCGGCAAGCTCCAGAGCTTCTCAAAAGCTGCACGAAGAGCAAGAGAAGAAGAAGAAGAGGGCGCTCCATAGGCCAAGAGCGGGAGGCAATCGTTTGAGCTGATTGTTGTAATCGCATCTGAGGCACGTGCACGTCAGCAGAAGTGGAGGCAAAATGGCAACCTGTTGACGCAAAACTGTGCGATAGCAAAAGAGAGTCTGCCACTCTCTCCAGCTGCATTGTCGTCCTCTTGCTCATTAACTTTGGAGCGCCTCTCTGACAGGCTTGGCTTGTCAGAGGAGGAGACAAGCTCGCTCGCTGGGCGGCGGCGGCGCCCCCCACAAACAGGGCTTAGGTAACGAGCGCGAGCGAGATAAAAGCGAGAAGGAGAAAGAGAAATAAAAATGGCTCCACACGAGCTCGCATCTCGAGCAAAATCGAAAACCAGATTTAGATTTAGTTTTGGAATTGGAAATGGAAATGGAAATGGCGAATTGAAATGGAATTGAAGGCGAATTGAAGGCGAGATTGTGCTCGAAGGCGTTCAGGCTAAGCTTTAGAAGGAGACTGAGCAAGTGGAAGGCTGCAATTGTGGTGCACTTGTAACGCGTGTGCGTGTGCGTCTGTGTGACGCAAACTGGCACACAGCTTCCCTGTGGGCCAGCAGGCAGCCAAGAGTGCACCTTTTCCGTCTGGCGTCTTGTTGCTCAATTGGTTACCTCTTGTTGTTGTTGTTGTTGTTGTTGTTTGCGAGTTTGCAACAAATTCAAGTTCAATGCAGTTCACGCGCCCTCTCCTCCAAGTCAAGCACACGCAAAGGGCAAACGGGGAGCCAAATTAATCGTTAGAGTGAGCAAAAATGGCTCACAAATGTCGGAAGATATCAATTTGAATCATTGTTTGGCCCAATCCAAAATCCAAAGGCGACGTGTTGCTCACTGTGCGCTCCTCTGCTTGCAATCTTTTGCCAACTCCCGAAACAATGGAAAGCGATCTCCCCAAGCGTCTCCCCTTAGCTCAGTCTCCAAGTGGCGCGCTAAGAAGCCGCAGGAACACTAAGGAGAGCTCACAGAAACGAGCAAAACTCGCTTGCCGAGCCAGATTCATTGCATTCTCGAAACTTTAAAGAGAACTTTAAAACCTTTAAAACTTGGCAACTTTGCAGCTCTTTTCCAACTTTGATCATCGCTTAGCTTGCCAACTTTTCCCAATTGTTTCCAGGTTTTGGTAAGTCTCCTTTTCGCTCGCCAGTTTCTCTCCAAACTGCCAGAAGAGAATTGAACAGATCAATTTCCCATCCACCTCTGTTAATATTTTAATATTTCTCTTTGAACTCGCGGCCAAAACTCCTCATTTGGCGCCCATTTTGCGCCCGTTTGCCTCGAATTGGGCACCATTTCCGCTGCCAAAAGCGAGACAAAATGCCACACAATTTGCAAAGACAGTTCCAGGCGCCCTCGACTGCAGGAAGCCAAGCGTTTGGGCACGCAATGGGCGAATTGGTGGCTCAGATGTGGCGAAAAGTGGGCCCAAGGAGCTCATTTTTCGACAGGAACAACAGTCTGTTGTTGGAACAGTCGAAAAGTCCAACAACACAAAGACCGAGCCTCCAATTGTGCATTGTTGGCCAGTGCTTTTATCCAACGCTTTGGCTCAATTAGCGCCCAATTAGCAGCCATTTTGAGCCAAGTGGCCACTTAGGCCGAACAATATGCGACAATTGTTTCTGGCCGCATCTGGCGAGATGCTCAGGCAGAGTCTAGCCCTCAGAGTCTAGCCGCCAGAGTCTAGCCAACGAAGCGCAGTGTTGTAACAATTGCATTTGCGTGCCTGTGAGCTGCACTCTGTAGGGGGAGGGCAGTGATGAGTGGGGCAAGAGAGGGGCTTTCCCATTGTTTTGCGCTGCCAGTTCGGCTTTGCAGCCAGTGGAGCCCCCCGAGAGGCTGAGGTGGCTTGCATGCGAGCGAGGCCCATTGGCATGTTTTGTGTTGTTGGTTGCAGACTTGAGTGTGCTGCAGACTGTGTGCGGCGGACTGTGTGCAGTGCAGACTGTCTGCAGTGGAGGGGAGGGAAAAAGGGCGAAATGCGGGCAGATGCAAAGAGCGGCGTGCGTGTTTGCCATTTGGTGGCCGGCAACTCTTTTGCGCTTGGCAAATGGGCGCCCATCCAGCCCAGTTGGGGCGCAGTTTGGGGGCGGCCAAAGAGCTGCTCTGTGATTCTTTCTGGGAAAAAAGCAAGTCCAATTTCAGTCAGTCTCTGCAGAGACTCACTGCAACTGGCTGCCAACTGGCGCTCTTTGGCCGCGGCTCAGCTCGAGAGCACGCAGCCGGTGGGCAACTGGCTGCTCGGTGCGCGTGCTCCAAACACGCCCCGAGGAAAAGGGCGCCCCATCCATCTTGCTCGCCGGCTGGCTCAATGCAGAAAGCTCACTGAGCAGCAGAGAGCTCGCATTAAGCTCGCCCAAAGTGGTAAGGCGCCCCAAAAGCCGCCAATTTACGAGCAGAACGAACAGACGCCGCTTCTTCAAACACGCACGAGACTGAGCCGCGACCAGGAGGCGCGTGTTACGTGATTTTTCTCCCCGTCTGGCCTGTCTCAGTCCCACTCTTTTGCTCTCTCTTTTACTCTCTCACTGCCTCACTGTCTCACTGTCTCGGCAGAGAAGTGGCCCAGTGGCGCAACCAGCTCAGACGAACTAAAAGAGTGAAAAGAGCGCACGAAGACGCTGGTTGCCTCTGAACTGGATTCAATATCAATCAAGTGGCAGCCTTTTGAGATGGGCCGTGAAGCTTGCCAGTTGATGGGTTCTGCTTAAGTTTGAGCTTCTGCTTCTGCTTCTGCTTCTACTGAGTGTGTGCAAAGCCAAAAGCCCAAAGCCAAAAGCCCAAAGCCAAAAGCCCATAGCCAAAAGCCCAAAGCCAAAAGCCCAAAGCCAAAAGCCCATAGCCAAAAGCCCAAAGCTGAGCCTCCCTGCAGACTGGCGCACATTCGGCCCGCTTTCCTCCGCCCGCCCTAAGCTTCGGGGCCGCTCTGCTGGGGCGCCACTTTGCGCCACAGACTGTCTGGCGGGCCTTCCTTCAGTTTGGGGCCTTCAAGTTTGTGTTCGTCTTTCTTTGCCTTTGCCTTTTCGCTTTGGGGCGGCCCAAGCGAAGCGCAGCCTCAGCAACACTGAATGGAATTCCTCGCCACTGCCATTTGGCCCAACAAGACGCCCAACTCGTGCGGCCCGGCACGTCGCGGCTGGGCTTGCGTGTGACCTGCTTCCCAGCTCGTGCCCTTTACTCTGCCTTTCACTCTGCCTCTGCCTGTGACTGTCTCTGGCTGCTCAGCTTCTTTGCCGCAGCTTCTTTGCCGCAGCTTCTTTGCCGCAGCCAGTCGCTCGTTGCGCAAGCGGCCCACTCGAAGCCTCTCGGCACGCAAGTGCTCTCGTGCAACAGATTTAGCAAGAAAAGGCGCGCCAATTTACAAAAGTTGCTCCCGAGCGGCAAACTTTCTCCTGCGTCATTGCCCATTCAGTTCCAGATCCAGTTCTACTTGTTCTCGCAACTGCCGCTCGTCGCTCGTCGCTCGTCGCTTGCCACTTGCCACTTGCCGCTCCTTCTCCTCCTCCACTGGTGGGACACTGGTTCCTCTGCCACTCGGCGCTCCTTTTCCGCCGCAACAGTGCCGCCCAGACTTGGCCAGACTTGCCCAGACTCCTCCGGCGCCAAAGAGCAACAGGTGGCCCGCGAGCTAAGGGCGCTCGGCGCTCGCTGTTTGGCGCTTGGCGTTTGGCGCGGGCGGCGCCACCGCGCGACGTGCGCGCCTTCCAGCTGCACGCGCAGAGCCACGAGCGGGCCGAGTCTTCAGAGAGCGCGCAACACGGCCGCTCCTTAGCCGCGGCTGCTTAGCGCGCGCACTCCGCCCAAGGTCGCGCTCGTTCCTGCAGCTCGAGTGCGGCGCGCAGGCAGCACCACACACTGTCTGCCGGGCACGCAACTGCACACTATCCGCCAAAGTTATGGTGATAAATTTCTGTGCGGCGCTGCGCAAACATGTAACCGTATTTTTGACGCGGCGTGCACAGTGGCGTGCTCAGCCGAACGCAGTCTGCCACTCAACACACTCTCAGACGCGCACAAACTGGGCGAGAAACAGCGCGAGAAACAGCGCGCTGCTCCACCTGTTGAACTGCGAGCAAAGCGCGCCCGCTTTACATTTACTGCAAATTGGGCTGCAGACTGTCCGCCGGGTTGCCTCTGGCTCAAACCGCTTCTTTGCCTTCTTTTCTCGACCTAAACTTCAAAATTTGGCCCAAACTTCCGGCCGCGAATCTCCGATGAATGCATCTCCTAATTTCAATCTCCTAATCACCAGAATCGACCCGAGAAAGTCGAGAAAATCTCAAGTCTCGACTTTCTTCCTTCTGAAACTCGCTCAGCTCGTTCTGAGCGAGTTTCCTTGCTCAGAACCAGAAACAAAACTCGCCCAAAAAGTCTCTGAGTCTTCGCTGAGCAAGCGAAACTCTTTCGACCAGTTTCCAGGCCAGTGCATGAAAAGGCGGCCAGTCCCAGTCCCAAACGTGAGCTCGGCCGCCCGACACGCCCTAAGCTCCGGCCGCTCCACAGTGGGCGCGCGTGTCCAGCCGGAAGTGTGGCGGCGGGCCAGTTCGCGGCTCACCGACTTCTCTGGTGCACAGTCAGCGCGCAGTGCTGGGGGCTCATGTCTGGCTCTGGGAGGACACTCTGTGGGGGCTTCTTCGCGTCCATTTGGCCAACGGAAGTTTCACGTGCCCCAAAAGCGGCGAGTTGTCGGCCAGCGGAAGAGGCGCGCAAGTGCACGCGGCAGCTGCACCACGTCTGCTGGGCTGCGACGTGCGTTGTCCGTTGCACTCGAGCAAGCGGTCTCACTTGCAAAGCGCCGCAACTGACCAAGAGCAGAGCAGAGCCGCACGAAGCAGAGCGCGGCCTCAGGAGGAGTGTCTGAGGCAGAAAAGGCCCACACAGAGCAGTAGAGAATAGCCTAGAAGTGCCCTCAAGCCTCACACAGTCTCTGGCAACCACCTGTGCTCAGTGTGCGCGGCCCACTTCCGATTTGGGCCAGGAAAAGGCGGGCGGAAGCGGCGGGCAAGTGGCCTTGTGATGAGAGACAGTTGCGTGCACTGGCCGCTCGCAGAGAGCAGCTGATTCGCGGCCCCACTCGCACCTTAGCCCCGCCCGCATTGCAGCATTTCTGGGGCATTTCTGCGGCCAAAGATTTGTGCAAAAGGAAAGCAAAGCCCCAAAAGAGCCCCAAAAGGAGCCCCAAAGACGAGCAAAACTCGGCAACCACGTGCCGCAGACAAGGGTCGGCGCTGCACAAACAGTTGTTGGCCCAACTATTTCAACTATTTATTGCCGCCGCTTCATTGAGCTGAACTCGAGCGGCTCGCAGACTGTGAGCGCCAGTTTATAGGCGCCCAAATGGGAGCGCCGTGCGAGAAACTGGCCAGAGACTAGGAGTTGGAGCTTTGATTTTATATTTTGGCCAATTTTGGGCCAATGTGAACTTTCTTTCACAGAAAATGGCCACCAAAATGGGCCACCGAGAGCGCGGCTGCAGACAGACCGAATCCTCAAGGCTAAAGGAGAGCTAAAGTCGAGCTGAGGGCTGGAGAAGAGAAAGAAAAGCTTGCAAAAGACAGAGACTGTTGGGGATGCAAAATTTCGCATCGCTGTTCAAAATCCGCCGCCGCTAAGGAGCAAAGCGAGAGCCAAAGGAGAGCCAGAGAAACGGAAATGGAGGTGCAATTTGTTGCTGGCTCGCATTGTTTGCAAATTCTCTTGACACGCAATTCTTTTATTATTGAGTCGCCTTAGAGTGTGTCCCGCATGGGCAACTGTGCCTCTAGCCTAAGGGCTGCTCCTTTGCTGTTGGGCGCGCTGAAAACTCTTGCTCAATGATAATAATAATAGTAATACTAATAGTGTAGTTGTTGGCTGCAGAAGAAGAGGAAGAGGAGCTTTCTGCTGGGAAAAGTGTGCTCTTTTGATTGGAGGAGAAGAAGAGGGCGGCCAGTGTTTCCCTGTGGCGGTGGAGGCGAAACAAGTTGATCTGAATTGAGAAGAGACAGAGATTGAGAGAGAAAGAAAACAAACGAGAAGTTTGGAGGAGCAACAAGTGTGAGTCAGTTTGTTTTGCTTGCCCTGTGCATTGTGTGTGTGCCACTTCTCAGCGCAACTCCTTAGCTGCGGCCGCTTTTTCCCTCCGCTTTTTCAGCCCCATTCGGCTTTGTTTATTGTGCCAACGCGCGCACCTTAGCTCACCGCTCACCTCCAAGCATTGGGCCAAGTCTAACAAGTAGTTGCGATAAGTTATAAATTTGTTCGCTTTGTCTTTTTATTTATTTATTATTCTTCCTCTGCCCAATTGGCTCACCTGACTCTCTCTCTTTGCCAGCTAGTGAACACTAGCCAGTGCCTCACTTCAACTTTGCCTCATTTCAGCTCATCTAACGTTCACTTTGAGGCTCAACTGTAGCCTAGCTATAGTCTAGCTCTAGCTTAGCTCAGCTCAGCTCAGCTCGGCTCACTCATCCAAAAAGACCCCCAAAAAGCTTGTCATCTTTTTCTCTCGGTTTATCTCGCCGCCTCTTCTTGCTCCTCATCTCAGGCCACTGTTTGTGTGCATTGCGTGCACCACTCAAACGGGCGGCCTGAAATCACTTTCGGGCGCCAAACGTCCCCAAAATGATTTACTTCTCTGCCGCTTCTCAAGACACCTAGTCTCTGGCAGAGTTTCCCACTTCAAGTGGTCTTCTAGAACGTCTAAAAGGGCGGAAGAGCCACCCTTTTTCTTTTTTCTTTTTTCCGCCACAGACACTCTCAGGCAGCTCCAGAGCGGCGCGTGTGGTCCTGCAGCCGAACGGAATCAATTACTCCAATTGAGCTCCGATTGAGCTAATTCCTTCTCGCTGGTCTGCGTTCGTTTGGCCGCCGAAATCTCGTGCAGATTTCCCTCACCACAAGAGTGCATTTCTAATTGAATTTGTGCCTCCTGATTGAGGTTTCACTGTCCAAAATTGACCCATTCGTCTGCTCACTAGCCACAGTCTCTCCAGAGATCTCCCACGTCGATCGGCTCAACTTTCGACTGTTCTCCGAGACAAAGACGCCAAGCAAGAAGAACTAGATCTCGGCCGAAAAGCCAGAAGTGCCAGTGAATGGATTTGGGGGCAGAATTTGGATTTGGATTTGGCCTCCCACTGCAAAGCTGGTCCCAATGTGCTGCTGCATGCAAAGTGGCCGCCGCAAAGACACTCGCAAGGCACAAACACGCCGAATGCTAATCAATGGCGGCCTGTTTGCCGCCACTTGTTGCTCTTTGGCGCTTTTTGGCGGCCAAACTTGCAGCAAAGTGAACTGAGCTGAACTGAACTGAACTGAATCGAAGAATTGAAGTGAAGTGAAGAGAAGCTAGACATTAGAAAGAGCTTGGCTGGAGCAACTTGTTGCTCATTAAGAATTTACAATTCGCACACAAAGAAGGCCATTTATTGCTGTTGCAACTCCATTCAATGCGGCTTTCCATTGCCATTCCATTGGGCCGGCCGCAATGGAATGGCAATGGGAAGACGCGCTCAGTGTTTGGCGGCGGCTAAGGTGCAGTGGAGTGCAGCTAAGGTGCAATGCAGTGCAATGGAGTGCAGCTGAGGTGCAGACTGCAGCAAGTGGCCGAGTGGTGAGCCGAAAGGAGGCGACTCGAGTGCGTGCCTTGTGCGTGTGCGCGCCAATGCAGATTACTGGCCACCTTTGCTCCTTTTCCTCCTTCTGGTCCCTTTTGGTGGCCTCACAGCTCACAACTGGCGACTTGCAACTAGGGCCAACATCTAACAGCTAACATCTAACAGCTAACATCCAACATGGAGAATCCAACTTGCAACACTGCTTTGCGTTCAGTGATCGCTGCTGGCAGCCAAAAGTGGCAAGTGATTGGAATGAGATCTAAGCTCGTCGCTCGAGCACTTTTTTCTCTACGGCACACTTGTACCAGCAACTCGTGCCAGTCAGCAATGGTGGACTGTTGCTCGTCGAGTTTGGGCGTCAAAAAAGGAGGAAGATTGGCCGATTTGCGCCCGAAGACTAGCTCAAGAGAGGCGCTTATTCTCTAGAAGAGGCGCACAAGGAAAACAAGCTGCATGATTATGATTTACATATTGCACGTTAACAAACTTTTTCTCGCACTCAACTCGCCTCTGCCTTTTGGCTGAGGTGCAATTGTTTCTTGCAAAACTGCACAAAAAGGCATCGAAAATGCAACATCCAACAAGTGGCCTCAACAACTGGGTCTCAGTTGTTCGAGCATCAGTCTGTGTCAGTCGCTGGCTCTGTGCCTCACTTTTTGCCCAAGTTGAACCACAAAGCGCCGCTCAACTTGGGCGTCACGTTTGGGCCGGCGCAACACCGCGCTGAGTGGCTTAGGTTGGCCCTTAGCTCGTCCAGATTAGCCGCCGAGTTGCACTCTTTTGCAAACTGCGCCGCAACAAACGAGAGACAGTCTTCGGCGCTTGTTGGCGGGCCAAATGTTGCGCTGGAAAAGTGGCAAACTGTTGCATTGGAGGAGGAAAAAGTGCGCCGAGAGAGCCTTTTCTCCTCCAACAAACTCATGCAACAGTGTCAATCTGGCCCATTGGTGGCCCTCCAGATTGACGGCCGAGCTTGCGGTTGGCGCTTTGGATAGAGCACACAGTGTGCAGTGCAGTATGCAGTGTGCTTTGTGTGTGTGTGTGCTCCGCGTGAGTGTGAGTGGCAGTCTGCAACTGGGCAACCTCCTGCCGCGTTCGTCATGATTAGCCCCAAATTCTGCTCGGACAACACTCTGGCGCGCGTCTCGAGCGGCCACTCTGCTCAAGCAACTCTCGAGCAACTCTTGTGCAACACACCAGAGTTCCCACCCGAACGGCTGCCCCTCGCCCGCATGCTGCCCACCACTAATAGGCACCACTAATTCGGCCTGTCCGCATTTCCTCGCCTTGCTCGTCCAGCTCGCCAGTCTGCCAGCTCGCCGTCCAGGCAGACAAACTAGACAGACTGGCTGTATGCAAATTGCACCTCAGCTTCGCCGACTGGCCGCGCGGTGGGCGCGCCCTCCGAGAAGCCAACACTTTGGCGCCCAGTCCTAAGGCGGCGCGTGGGCGCGAGCCAACTCTATAAAGCGCCGCCCATTGAACTGGTGCACTTGTTAGTGCACACACTCGGGCAGCGCGCGGGCCTTCTGCAGGGGGGCGTGGCTGCGACCGCACATGTAACAGTGTGCGGACAGCGCGCAGTAAGCGCAGAGAAGCGAGTGGGCGCGGCGCGCGGCCCGCACGAGTGGACGCGCTTAGGGGCGGCCACTTTGAGGCTGTCTCTTTGTGGGACTCTTCGTGAGACAGTCGTCTGAGGTTCTGAGAAGTGGAGTGGGACGGCCGAGGAGACGGAGATTTGAGCTTGAGATGGCAAGAGGGGCTGCTGCTTTGTTGTAAGGAAGCGAAGAAGGCAAAAGACAGAGAGCAAATTGGAGGCAAATTAACAGGAGGGGAGAAAATTGCACTCTTGCACAATAACAATAAATCACAATTAATGTCAATCATTTTGCGCGGCCAAAACTGTGCAACTGGTTGCCACTAGTTTGGATTCACCTGGAAAAATTGAATTCAATTGCGGGCCAGTTTGCGGCGCCGGCGCAACAAAAAAGGGGCAGAGCAAAAGTCTCATGTGGCCAGTTTGCAGTTTGGCGGCCCAGAGACTGTGTCTGAGTGTGTGCTCTTTGTTGCCTTGTCTCGGTGCCATTTGCTTGGGCTGAGCGGCGCCAAGAAGCGTCAATTTGCACTGGCAAGCCAAACAAAGCTCGGCCGCAGCTAAGGGCCCTCAGCTAAGGGCCCTCAGCTGGCCAGAAAGCTGCCCAGGCGAGTAGGTAAATTTGGAGATTCAAATGGCGCCCAATTTGCTTTGTGCTCGCCGCCACAGACAAGCCTCAGTGGAGCGAGCGGGCGCCAAAAGGAGGGAAAGAAAATTAGATTTCGGCTTGAGAGAGAGAGAGAGAAATCCAATTGGAATTGGAATTGGGAATGGAAATGGAAATGGACATGGAAATACAAGTCCAAAGGGAAATAGAATAGTTTAGAGTTGAGAATTGCAAGTTGGGCAGGTTAGTTGTTGGCTAAAAGTTGCAGCTTCTTTTCCAGTTGTTTGAGCTCGCGAGTTGCCAGTTGCCAGTTGTGCGCTCCTCTGAAGTGGAGCCACAAAAGACAGTCACTCAGACAGACACTCTTTTGCGGTCACTTAATCGAGACTAAGGTGAAATTTCTCCAACTTTTTCTCCACAACTCAAGCCTTGAAGTTTGAGTTCTCGATGCTTAGTTCTCGCCTTTTCGAGCCAGTCTGGTTCGCCATTCAGCTCAATGCGTCTGAATTGGGATTGCATTTGAGACTGCAATGCATCCAAAGCAAGTCAATGCATCCAAAGCAATCCAATGCAATCCAATGCAATCCAATGCAATCCAAGGCACGTCGGCCGGCCCGAAATGCGCTCGATATGAGCAGCATGAAAAGGAGGAGCAAAAGTCAACAAGAACAAATGGGTTTCCATTAATTTTTCGCCGCCTCTTTGCTGCTCGTCACTGTTCCTCCTTGCTGCTCTCGCTCTTTTCTGGCCATGTTGCGCCATTTCCATCACATAAGCACAACAAGCTCCCAACAGGGAAAAGGTTAACTCGGGTGGGCGTGGCCACAGGTTCGACTAGGCGTGGCTGCGGGCCTCTGTGAGCGATTGACCAGGCGGGCGCGACTGTATGCGGTGGACTGTGAGCGGTGGACTGTGAGCGAGTGGGCGCCCCTCGAGCAAGTTGGGCGCCACTCGAGGGCGACCTTTGCGGCGCAAGAAGAGCGCAGGCGAGTGGGTGAAGTGGGCCAATTGGGGAGGGAGATTTGGTGCTTCAATTGGTGCGCCATTGGGCCGGAAGTGGAACTGGCCCAACGAGACGGAAGTGCAAAGGTTGCCTGTGTGTGATGATCTAGTGATCTGTTTGCGAGTGATCTGTTTGGCTGTTTGGCTGTTAGGCGATTTGCGCGGCCAAACAGCTTTCAAGTGGCCGCAGTGAGTCAGTCAGCGAGCGACTGACTGGAGTGCGCAAGTTAATTTGCGCATAAATTAGGCGCCAAGAAGAAGTTGTAGTGCACGAATTTGGCTCCACTGTTTGTCCATTTGTTTGAACTGAAACGGAGAAGAAGAAGAAGAAGGAGAAGCAAAAGAAGAAGAAGAAGACGGCAGGTGATTGAGTTGTTTGGCTGGCAGCTTATTTGCGGCGCCGGATCTCGCCCGCTCGCCAAACTGCCATGAGACTGTAGCTCCTTCTCTCCTGCGGCCAGTCTTCTTCTTCTACAGCTACTCGAAGGCCCAATCTCGAGCCACTCTTGTTCCTGTTGGGCCGTAATGAGCTCGAGACAGAGGCGCGCATTGCAGGCAATAAAAGGCGGCCGAATTGTGATCGAATTCTTGCCTCTGGCCCTGAGCTCAATTCTAGTGCTTAACTGTGGCCACTTTTGCGCAATCACTTCTCCATATTGCGCGCTCTTCCATTCCGACACTTCTTGCAAAGAGAGAGAGAGAACGAGGCGCCTTTTGAAGAATCGGGCGAAAAAGTGGCCAAGAAGAAGCAATGTGGAATAACTAGAATAACTAGAAGAAATGGAAGAGCTGGAATAGCTGGAAAAGGAGCAGCAAAGGAGCACAACAACCACAGGCACTTGTTTCACTGGCATTCATCAGCTGATTTCTCATTGCTTGTGTGCAATAATTACAAGTGCGCGCCCCAAGTGCAAATGGAAATTGGAAATGCAATGGAAATTGGCCATTCCAAATTGGGATTTCCAGCCAAAATTTGCCCATTCGGCCTCCTTTTTGCTCCTCTTTCTTCTCATTTGCACTACTTGAGATTTCCAATTCTCCAAATGCTCAATTTTCTGAATTTTAAAAAAAAACTTCTCTAAATTTCTCAAAATTTTCCAAATCTTCCACATTTTCCATCCTCCAATTCTCCACTTTTGCAACTGGCCAGCCTAAAACTAGCAAAAAGTGGCAACTGCCAACAACTGACTCGAACCAGCCAGACGAGCAATAATAATAACTCACCATTGCCATTTGGCAGCTCGTGTGAAACGAACTAGATTCATTGGCGCACTTCATTCGCCAATGAAGTCGTCAAGCTTCGCGCACGCAGCTAGACTCTGTTTCTCGCAATCAGTCCACAAGGCAACGCAATGAGGCGGCCAAAAGAAGAAGAAGAAGAAGAAGGCAAAACGCGCGCAGCTAAGGTCTCACGCGGCTAAGGAGCGCCAGTGAGGAGGTGCAAATTGCGCAATTTACTTCTTTTTCCCACTTTTGGCCCCCACTTCTTTCTCTCCCCCAAAAAGATGAAAGGCGCAACAAGCAACCTTCTCTCTCGCCCAATCAGAGGCCTTCTTTTCTCTCCTCTTTTCTCGCCACTCCTTTGCAGCCCCAATCTGAATCATCCATTATTTTCACTTGTCTCAATCTCAAAGTTGCGCCAAAAAGCGCCGAAAAGCGTCGAAAGGAGCCCGCCTCGAGCTGCAGAGGACTGTCTGCGGGCGCGCCCAAAGTGTTGAGGCCGCGCTGAGTCACAGCATTTTCCAATTGGCTCAATTGCATGCAAATGGAGCTTGGAGATTCTCCTGACAAAGTGGAGATTCTCCACTTTGCGTCCACTGAGCTTTGCGCCAAACTCTCCAAGTGGTCCAGTTGTCGCCACACGCAAACACGACCACACGCACTGGCAAGCTCGGCCCACAAGCTCGAGATCGTGACCGAGCTCTTTTGTTGAGTTTGCGGCCGGCAAGTGGTGGCCAGTGGTGAGCAGTGAGGGCGGCCAGTGAGTTGGTGGTGGAGAATTGGCACTTGCGAGCGCCTTTTGTGCATCGCTTTCTTGCCTCTCAACTGTTCAAAGTGTGTGTCTTCTCCAGTTGAGTGAGAAATTGAAAAATTGGAAGCTCGACAGTGAGCAGCTCAGGTTGCCTGTTGAGAGCAATGGTTGGACAATGGAAAATATGCAACAATTTGGCCCACAGCTTCACTTTGGCTCGCTCCTCTGAACCCACTTGGGCTAGTCTTCGGCAGGCCAAGAGTGCAGCGCTGAGTGTGCGCCAAATGGAGAGACTGTGTTCGGTTTCGGTGCAGCGCTTTTTGACGCACTTTGTGTGCTGCAGTTTTCGGCCCTTAGATGACACGCTTTGTGTGCGCCTCTGCTGCACACTTGCACACTGGCCGCGCGTCGCCAACTGGCGACCCTTAGGGCTGACGCAAGAGGCGCACGGGCGGCAAAAGGCAGCCAAAAGCAGCAAAATAAGGCAGCCAAAGGAAGAAAAAGGGCAGGAAAGTGGCAAAGAGCGCGAAATCGATCAGCTAGAACAATGTTCCATTGGGCGGCCTGAGGTGAGCAGTCAGAAGGAGCCACAAGGAGGGAGAAACAAACAAACGCAAATGCAGAAATCCGCCTCCCACTGGCAAGTGCAGAGCCACTTCGCATTGAGTCGAGCTCCTCTTGGTCACAAGGAGGAACTGGCGTGGAAATTGGCCTCGACGGCGAGCAAGTGGCCACTGGCCGGCCTGCATGATAGGGCCAGTGTGTGGCCAAGTGTGAGAGAGTGGCCGCAAGTGGCGAGAAACTCCGCTCGAGCTCGGCCGGCCACACAGACGCACAGACAGACGGACGGGCAAGGAAACGGTTGCCGAACGAGGGCGGCTTGTCGTCGGCGTTTGGCTTGGCTTTGGCTTTGGCTTGAGCTCAGTGGCGGCGGCTTGACGGCGGAAAGTCGGCGGGCGGAAAGAAGCGCCAGGAGGAAGTGGAACTGGAAAGGAACAGGCGCAGAAGAAGAAGCGAGAGGCGCGCAGAAGGAGAAGAAGTGTGTGAATTATTTATTGGATTTTGCATTTGGCCCAAGCGCCTGCATTTGGGATTGGAGGAAGGCAAAGAGGGCGACACCAAGACGACATGTTGAGAGCGGCACTTTTGCAGGTGTCTTGTTTTTGTGTGCTGCGCCTTTGTGTGTGTGTTATTGTTTAGTTAAAAAGCAAAGCTTTTCCTCCTAAGAAATGCTTTCGCGTCGTTCACTTTTGTCGCTACTTGTCGGCTTGAGTTTGGGCCAGAAAAGTGGCAATGATGATGATGAAACGACGTCCCAGAGCTCAGTGCTGGCAGCTTAGAGTGGGCAGATCACAGATGGCAGATCGCAAATCGGAGATCACAGATCGCCGACCAAAGTCTGTTGCGCGCACTAAGCACCGAGCACTGAGCACTGAGCAGTGCAGAGTGAAATGCAGCCGAAGGAAAACAAATGCACACAAGTGCAGCCAGTCGATCGCAGCCGAAGACTAGCTCAGGAGCGCAGCGAGCAGCCAGTGCAAATAAAGCGCAAATAAAGCTCTTGGTCGCCGCTGACAAATCACAAATCGAACGGAGGAAATGGCGCCGCAAGTCGCTTTTATTTTCTCCTCGATTTTTCTTCTGGGTTTTCTTCTGGATTTTCTCAAAAAACAAGAAATATAAGAGAGAAAAATAAAATGAAAACGAAAACGAAAACAGCGGCAGGAAATTTTTCCCTCCTCTGTTGAAAAGTTGTGCCCGAAAAGTGGTGTGTGTGTGTGTGCTCACACATCTCGGCGGGCCCTCATCCTCATCCTCCTCTTCTGCTGGCTCCAGAGCCATAAAAACGCACAACAAGTAGGCAGCTCTGCCAGCCAGCCTCTCTCTTGCACACAAAAAGGTCACACGCACGCATACAGAGCGCCTTCAGAGCCAACCTGTTGCCTCGGAAATTGCACTCGCCCCCCCGGCTGAGCTAAGCTGCGTCTAGTGCAGCCTCGTGCAGCTCAGAGCGCAACCTATATTGGACTCTGCTCAACTCTTTCGCCTTGGCCTCTCGAGCTCGCCCCCCGCGACCAGCCCGAAGAGACAAGCGCCGGCCAGAAGGGGCGCCAGGGCGAGAAAGGAGGCCGTGGAGTGTGTGTGCCGCCCACCTGTTGCCGGTGTTCAAGTAGATTAGAGCAAACAAAGGAGTCTAATATAGGCGCCGTGTGTGCGATGCTTGGCAGTGTGTGTGCACTGCTTGGAGTGCGCCTTAGGTTAGGGAGCGAGTTTGGAGCTTTGGCCGAAGCTTAGCGCAGGCAAGCAGAGCGGCCAGTTGTGCGCTGGGATTTGGACTGTCTGGAGACGCGCGCAGAAGAAGAAGGAGGCAAAAATAGGCCTTTTGTTGTCCGATTTGTGCAGCACACAGTCCAGATTGGTGCCCGCATTTCCAGCCACTGGGCCAAGAAGGCGAACCAATGGGGAGAAAGAGAGAAGAGAAAGAGAAAAGGAAAAGGTCGCCCGCCCTCCCAGTTTTGGGCCGCTTGAAACAGGAAATAAATAAGTAAATAAATAACAATAACAATCGAAATGGTAATAATAATAATAATAATTCTTCCTTCCTTCCTTCTCTCTCACACACACTTGCTGCTGCTGCTCCTCCTTCTCTCCAAGGCCCGAAAGGCCTTCCTTGTGGCCCAAAAAGGGCCAGCTTCTCGTCGAGTAGGAGTGTCTGTGTGTGTGTTTTGCCGCTGGGAAGACGCGCAACTGCAGCCCAAGACAAACACAATTGTCGTCCCTTTGTGGCGGCCAAAATTGTCTCGCATCATCGCGATTTGCGGCCGGCCAGTTGCCAGTGGCCAGCTCCAGACCGAAAGCTTAGAGCCCAAAGCTTAGAGTCCAAACATGCAAGCTCGAGAGTGGCCTTCTTTGGCCGCACCTTAGCTCTGGCCAGTGGATTGCAACTTGCTCTCCAGCTTGCAATCCGGCCGATCGATTGGACGCGGCCAAGTGGGCGTTTCGCGCGCGTCAACCTCGTTTGCCCTCCTCTCGAGGACTGCATCTGGCAGCTCGGCCTCGATCGGCTCCATTTCATCGCCTCTTAGGCAATTCTTCTTCTCCTTCTTCTTGGAGCCTAAGAGTGTTCTCTGTGCTTTGGCTGAACAATTTCGACAATTGAATGGCCCTCTCGAGCGGCGCATTGTGTGCACAGACGGCGGGATTGTCTTCCCTTGGGGCGCGCTCTTTTCCCTTTGGCTTCCCTTTGCGACTCTCTGGCGCTCAAGAGAAGCCAAACACAGTCCCAAGCACAAGTCGCGAGCAACCTGAGCTGCGGTCAAGAGAGTTAATTGGACCAGAGTGGCGCGCGAAGAGTGGCCGGCATTTTTCAAGTAGTTTAACTGAATTAGTTCATCAGCGCCGAGCCGGCTCTTAGGGCTAGAGTTTTGTGCTTCCAGAGGCGAGCTAACCTACGCAGCTAAGCTCTGCAGAGATAACCTAAGCTAAGCTACGGGTCTCCATTGGGAGTGCGAGTGTTGCTGGTCTCAGGTGAATGGCTGCAAGTGTTGCAGCATGTTGTGTGCATTGGCGGCTGCACACACAACATGCGATTGTGTAAAGTGGCCAAAATGAACAATAAACTGCATTGCATCACACTCGCACACTTGCACACTTCAGCAGAGGCCACTCTTCTTCTCTGCTGCTGCCCATCGATCTCAATCTTGGGCCGGAGTTCACTGCCAGTGGAGCAGCAGAGGAGCCACAAGGAGCAGAAGAGGAGCCACAAGGAGCAGCTGAGGGCAACTTGCCCTTAGCTGTGGCCCATTTTTCTCCACCTTCTGAGCGCCCAACTGGCTCTCATTGGCACGACAAGCCGCTGGCTCAGTGCGCGCGCCGCCAACTGTCTGCGCCAATTCCAACCAAGAGAGAAATAGATTTTTCCGTTTTAATCCTCAATCCTCAATCCTCAATCCTCAATGCTCAACAACCAAAGCAGCCAAATTGAAGCTGTCCATTGATTGAACACTTCTTGGCCCCACCAGCTTGGTGTTGATGTAATTCTAATTCGCGTGCTAATGTGCAGCAGGCGAGAAAAGTGATCTGCTAGATTTGGCTAGATTTGCGCCTGGCCAGCAGCATTGGCACAAACCAGCGGCACAAAAGCGGGTCTGCATGGAGGATGAAGTGATGGTGGGAATGCGGGCCGAGCTTAGCCTCCGCGTCTGGTCAGTCTGTCTGTTTGAAGAAGCAGAAGCTCATGAGGCTCGAATTTCCACACTGGCACACACGCACAATGGAGCGCAATCAGTAGTGCAACAAGTGCGCCTCTCTCGCCCTGCAAAAGAGCCACTCTCTGCTGGCCGCCGATCCTCATCATCATCATCACCCTCAATTGAGAGCCCACTCGCCAGTTGGCCAGTTGGGCAATGCGGCGGCGCTCCACTAGCATCGAGCGCCGCCGAGCCAAGAGAATGGCCCGCTAATGAGTGACTTGCGCCCGCCCGCCCGCTCCACTTCAGGCTCCACTTGGCCGCGCTTCTGCCGGGCGCCACTTTGCTGCAGCCAAGGTGGCGCTGGGCGGCCAGTGGGCGCCAACTCGGAGCTCCAATTGTAAGGTACAAATCAAATAATAGAGTGCCACAGAAGAGCAGCACCAAGTGGCCCGTCTTGGACACTCCGATTGGGCTGCGCGCGCACATGAAAGTCTGTGCTTTGTGTGCACTTCGCGCACACTTTTGGGCTGCACACTGGCCGCAGACTGTCTGGACACTGTGCAATGCTCGGCCCCATCGGCGCACGCAACACTCGCGAGCTGCGGACCGACCGATGCTCTTCAGTGGAAGAGCAAAATTTACAATAATGAGGCAACATTTTGCATCCAATTCATCCATTTTCGATCTTCTTTCTCCCTTTTTGAGACCTTTTGAGGCAAGTCTCTTCTCGCCTCTGCTTAGTGCAAGCCAGTGGGGCCACAATGACGACAAGCAGCAGACGACTTGTGGCGCCAAACTGGAGCCAGTGTTGCACAACAATTGGGCCCAAAAGTGGCCCACTTTTCCGGGCCCAGTCTCGATCGTCTTTGGCCGGCGCCAAAAGGGAGGCGCCGCCGAGCAAACATTGGCCCATCCAAGAGAATATCGCGCCGGGCAATCAGAAATTTGCAGCCAGTTTCCAAGAGCCGAAAGATCTAGATCTACTCTCCGCCAACTGTTGCACTCCTTTTTCCCTTAGCCCACGAAACTGGCCCAAAACTGGCGAGGACTGTCTCGTGTTTTGTGTGTTCCCAATTCGATCAGGCTGACAAGTGGGCGAGAAAAAGAAAAAGAAGAAGAAGAAGAAGGAGAAAAGCTCCTCAGCGGCTCCTCCTCCTCAGCTCCAACTGATCGTTTAACAAACGACGAGCCTCAGCCCAATGAGACAACAACAATTGAACAGTGGCCGCCTCTTGTCGTCTCGCACTCAAACTCCAATTGTCTGGCCATAAAATGAAGTGAAAAAACAAAACTCGCCCACCTGGCCAGGACACAGAGGCAGACTTAGGGCAACAAGTGTTTGTGTGTTTGATTTGGCTTCTCCCTCTTTTTTTTGCTGGCCGGCCAAGAGCGAGAGAGCAGCTTGCCTTGGCTAAGGCATACAATGGCCAAGAAGCACCTCTGCTGTGTGTGTTCTTGTTGATCATTTGTTCCCCTTTTTCTTTTTCACTTGACCATTTGAGTTGCCTCCAAAAAGGAGCCGGCCCATAAGGAGTAGTGGCAAGAGCCGGTTATTGGCTTGCCGGCCAAATGTCGATATGTTATGTGTTCCCTTCCCCAAAATTGGCCTTCTTGACGCAACGAGCTCGCGAGCCAATCCAATGCTCTGCTCTCGTCTCATCGACTCGTGTCTTGTTTCCTCTGCTCAAATACAAAGCCAAGCAGAAAAAGATAGAGAGAGAGAGAATTCCTCCTCCGAAGCACAACATTTGCCAAGACAATAAATGCTGCTCGCTTGTCGTTTTTCGCTCCTCTTCCTCCTCTTCGCCTAGCTTAGCTTAGCTCAGCTCAGCTCAGCTCTTCCTCGTCGTGAGCGGGCAGTTTTAGAGGCGAGACAAAACACACATGACACAGGTACATGCATTTAACAGCACCGAAACATTAACAAACAGTTCCCAAGTGGCCGGGCCAAGAAACGCCGCCAGCCCTTCGCTCTGGTTCCGAGGGCCGAGCCTACTTGCTAACTCGGGCGCCACACTTCATCCCAAAGGCGTCAATCTAATATCCATCGCTCGGCCCTTCTCTAAAGTGGCTCCTGCAACCATTGGACACTTGGCTCTCGTTTGAGTTTCACGAGAAAGCAAAATTGATTTCCTCCTTCTCCTGCTCGAAAGGGCTCCTCTTGGGGAGCAAAAAGTGGGCCGACAAATTTGCTCGCCTCTCAAAAGTGTTTTGTCACGCTTTTTAAGGAGCACCGCCACTTGAGAGCAAATTGTTTCCCTTTCGAGATTAATAAAATGGGCTGCAAAATTTGCCCAAAAAACTTCTTCTAACAGACAAACTGGCCTCCCGCGAAAATGCTCTCTCCTCTTGCACTGTTGGCGAGCAATTGCAAAATGGTCCGACCACAAACCTAATCATCAAGCTAGATCGTCTCCTTCTTGTGTGTGATTTGTGTGCACACAGCCAAAGGGAGCCAAAGGCAAAAAACAATGATGACCAAGCTGGTGGCAAGGAGAATGAGAGAGAATAAACTGGAGGGAAAAAGATCGTGTCATGAATTGGCCTTTTCTCTCCTCTTTTCCCTTTCTTCTCTCTTGCTTGTCTCATACAGACACAGTATTCGTGTGCAGTTCGATGTTGAACTTGGGCGTTTTTCACCCAACCGTCAATAAGAGTTCAAATCTAGCTTTGAAATTTGACCAAAAAAAGCTCTCGAATAAGATTCAAGCGCCCTTAGTTTTCCGACTAGCAAGTCCTATCTCTCTTTCTCTTTCCCTCTGGCTACACTCTGAAACTATAAACACTGGCCAGATATGACCTCCTGCTGTGTCCGGCCAATCCTCTTAGCAGAGCACTCTGAACGAGAAGGTCGAGTGCGAAAAACTAGCTCGCCATCCCGAGCGGCTTAGCCTCCTATAGGTTTGCTCTCTTTTGATGACCTCTTTTCCGCCTCCTAATCCTGCTCGCCTCTGCATGCCCCAGATCTTCCGACACTCCTTGCAGACAGTTTTGCTCGGGCGGAGGCGAAAGGTAGACGGCAAGACGATTCTGTTTGCCTCTCCTCTCACGACCACCTGCCCGACCTCTCGTGGTACGGGTAGGAACTAAAGATTGATCAAATCTACCTCAAGATCAGCCAACCTTCAAGTCGAACCTCCCTAGAGACTCCATCTTCCGTTTTGTTTCGTTCGCTGATGTAACAATCAAGAACTGGTTAATTTGATATCATCATGAGAGGATATATTTCATCTCTGAATTGGTTGCTCCATTGTACTGGTGCTGAAAGGTGAGCGATTCAAATTGACGCGCTAAAATCGAGTCGCGCATGGTGTGTTTTAGGCACGCACCACGCTTTTGCCCATTCTCCAACTCAATCTCATTGGAAGCCGCCTCGAAGCAAACAACACACGGCGGATCCTTTAGGCGGGCCACTCTGGAGCACAAGGAGCGCGCCTCCTTACGATTCGCAGACTCCGAGATAGCCAAAAAAGAGTCGACAAAATACATTGGGCTCCCATATTGTTGCCTCTAACTCCTATTACCGGATCACCTTTTCACTCTACGTTGAAATCAACATCCAACATCGCAACCCACGTTTGGGAATTAGGACTTGCCTCCTATCTATCCTGGTTCCCCATTGACCAGTTATTATCATTTGATCATTGTTCATAACATTGTCTAGCCAACATGTCTGACCACGAGGATTCCGACAGTGAAACCACAATTGCCAACGATTTGGTTGTAACTAAGTACAAAGTTGCCGCTGAAATTGTCAACAAAGCTCTCACCGCTGTTGTCGAAAAGGCCATTGTCGATGCAAATGTTCTGGAATTATGTGAAATTGGTGATAATATTATAATCACCGAAACTAACAGTGTATTTAAGAAAGAAAAAGAAATGCGCCGTGGAATCGCATTTCCCACTTGTATCTCCATTAACAACTGTATTTGCCACTTTTCACCTTTGAAATCAGACCCAGAAGTCAAACTCAAACAAGGTGATCTCATCAAAATCGACATGGGTGGCCATATAGATGGCTACATTGCCGTTGTTGCACATTCGCTGATAGTTGGAGCCTCCAAAGATAGTCCAGTCACCGGTCCTGCGGCCGATTGTATGCATGCAGCTTATCAGGCCGCTCAGGTGGCCTTGAGATTAGTTGTTCCAGGTGGAGAGAACGAAGCAGTTACTGATGCCGTGCAAAAGGTTGCTGAATCTTATAAATGTAAGCCAGTTGCCGGAATGCTATCACATGAGCTAAAGCAATTCAGAATTGATGGAGATAAAACGATAATACAAAATCCGACAGAGCAACAAAAGAAAAATCACGAAAAATGTGAGTTTGCTGTTAACGAAGTTTATGCCGTTGATGTAATTATATCGACTGGCGAAGGAAAAGGCAAAGAATTAGATTCAAAATCAACTATTTATAAGAAAACTGAAGAAGTTTACCAGCTCAAGATGAAAGCGTCGCGTGCTGTACTAAGTGATGTAGATAAGAAATTTGGTGTGATGCCATTCACATTGCGATATTTTGATGACGAGGTTAAAGCTAAAATGGGACTGAAAGAGTGTTTGAATCATAAGTTGATTGAACCATTTCCTGTGTTACACGAAAAAGATGGAGAATTTGTAGCTCAATTTAAATTCACCGTACTACTGATGCCATCGAGGTCGCACAAGATAACTGGCTTACCAGTGGACATGAGCGCTTACAAAACCGAGCTTAAGATCGAAGACGAATCGATTGTGAAACTATTGCATGGTAGCAACCCTACCTCAAGCAAGCAGAAGAAGAAGAAGAAGGCTGCCAAAAAGGCAATTGCCTCGATTGCGCAACCGGAACAAGGAACAGCTACTAGCACCGATGCAAAATCAACACCAGCTGAAACAGCAAAGACGACTCCAACGCCTGACAAGAAGAAGTAAATCTGATGCTGGGCAATTTCACCAAGGATCGATGCGACATTTCGATCTAATTCAATTGACAAAATATGATGATGATCACGTTCTATCAATAAACTCCTCGGAGCCTTGGCGAGATTAGCAACCATCGATGGGTCGACATTCTTCGAGTGAAGCTACATGAACAACGAAGGTATAGAAGCTTCGGCCATTTGTGTTTACTACTTTTTAATGTTTGTTCGTGTTCGTTAAAGAGTAAATCAACCATCGCCGATGTATTACGACAACCCTAAGAGTCCGACCCAAGACTCATTCCAGTTCTTCCTTCCCATTCGCGAACTTCCGATCAACCATGATGTTTCTTGTAATCATCGGCTGGCAACTTGGCTTTGTAGCCCCATGGAGCGAACTTGTGTTTCTTGTGTCCGTGTGACGGTCCCCTCCAGACCTTGATGTGGACATGACCCTTCGAGCCAGCCATTGCCTGGTCGTAGGAGGCAAACATGAGTAGCAGAGCAAAGAATATGCTGCAGGTTGTGAATATAGCCTAATTTTTGGATGGAAAGCCATTTGATTTAGATTAGCACTATTGAGATTGACGATGACTGGAAAGGGATTCTGTGTTTTGCTGCACGATTCTTGATAAGCTGGGCCTGCATCTTCTTGCAATACTTACTTTCATTTTGAATCTTGGTGAGTGCTTGGCTTCAACTTCGAACTATTGTGCAATAAATAATGCGACTTGAACTATTTCGGCTCTTCTTGCTCTTGTCTCTTGACTCAACGATTTCCAGATCGAAACTAAAGTCGAGTTGTCCCCTGGCTCCTTTTATATTGTAGGACTTTTGCCAAGTTTCAATGAGCCCGATCAGAAGGTGAAACTGAAACGTAGGCAATCGATCAAGATCCGCTCTTGATGGGCGGCTCGAGGGAAGCCTTCACCTGTGTGAGCAATTTCATACATACCAGAGAGCAGCCTATCGGCGTTTACGGGCAGGTCACAAAATGGGCGAGCATTTGAAAGCTCAATCCAATGGGCATCTCTCTGAACTATTGATGAGACGTAGTGACGGTTGCTGTTGGAGTGCATTGGCGGAAAGGAGAGAGAGTGTCGTGAAGGAGGCAAAGTGTAGGGCCCGTGAGCATTATGCATTTACATTGCGTTTGCATTTGAGTTCATTTTTGACATTGTCATGCAGGCCGATAGTGTGTTATTAAAGTTTTGTTTCGATCACACAGGAAAGAGTAACAATCTTTCGAGTGTCTGTCTGTCACAGCGAGTTGCTGGTTTTAAGACGCACCATTGTGCTCTAAGGGTTGCCAGGGATCATGGTCGACCTAAGGAGAAGAGTGCTGGCTCTACAATGGTCCACCTGATCTACGTTTATGTTGAACACTTTCTCCCAATTCATCACGATCGATTTTCTACTCCTATCCAATGCTCAATGCTCTCGATTTGGGCCAGCATCATTTTCATCATTCCAACTTTCGCTCGCTTGGTGTTGAAGAAATCTTGATCTCATGTGGTTGTTGCGAGGAAAGAACCACACAGTCTGAATGAAACTAGAGTAATGCGACAAAAATCACTCACCCAGTGGGAAGGCAGTACTTTGCTCCATAGTGTTGGCTTTCCAGTGTTGCCTTACTATTGCAACACGAACATGATCATAAATCTATCTGTATCAAGCAACACACTGGACGCGGCAGTGCAACTTTTTCGCATTGCACATCCACACGATTTCGTGGGGAAGATTAACCTGGGGATTGACAATCACAAGTGGTAAAAGCATACATGAGGAACCATAGTGGCGCATTCTAAGCGAAATCAGTGGAACAAGTGTGATCAAGTGTTGACTTTGACCTCGTTCTCTGTGGCTTTGATTCGGAAATGAATTGGAAAATCCTCCGCATTTTGCCTAATTGCACAAAATTGAGAACACAATTTCTCATCGTCGCCAAGGATACTCTCTGCCCCATGGGATCGCTGTCGGTTGATAGCTGGTTACTGGGCAAAGTGATAGTAACCTTCATCACTGATGGAGGCGAGCTAGATAGGCGATTGGACGAATGGCAATTAATTATATGTATGAAATTAGACATAGTGGAATATAAGTCGACTAGTAGCCACCAATTGTTGTGATTGCAGAAGTTTTTGTTTGTTTCCAGAAGTTGATGAGAATTATGGATTCGAAGAAAAAACAGACTTGTTTCAAGATCAAACCGAAGGGAGGCCAAATTTTGTTGTGCTTGCTTGTAGTCTGTCTAGCAACCTCGTGCACACTTGATGCGCAAAGCTCTGAGGGTGGCCAGTCCGACTCAAGCGCCCAAAGAGCAGCCAAATGGACTACCTATGGGTCGGATCGTGTTCCAAAACCTCCAGAAGAAGGGCGTGTCTCCTTCCAGCAGCAACAAGGAACGATGCAGGATCTCAGGCCGCAAATGTTGGGCGACCCAAGGGAGTTGAGTCAACCAGCGGCGGCGGGCCAGTCGCAGGCTGTGAGCCTGTACAAGCAGCCCAACAGTTGGTTGCTGGGCCTTCTCAAGGAGCTGTTCGATGACATCGACTGGCAGGCAATAGCAGACGCTCGGGACCAGATTGAGAAGTTCATCAGGAGGGTGGACTCTCTGGTGGGCTCCTTCAGGGCGGTGGTGTCTCGGTTCAACTTTGGCGGCGGCAGCCCACCCTCCTCCGGCGCACAAAGCACAAGCAGAGGCTCGCTGGACGAGGGTCGGGCCTCGAGCAGACGCTGGTGGTGGGATTTGGGCAACAGACAGTCGGGCGGCACCAACAAGGCGGCATCAGACACCTCGAGTGTCAGGGAGATGCTCGAGCGGATCGCCTGCTTCGTGGGCTACGTCAGACTGATGAACTTCAGCAACGAGGCTCTGGCCGAGCTGGACGCCTCGAAGGTGGTGACAAATCTGTTTGGCGCCGGCTCCAAACGCAACACAACCAGCTGGTGGGCCTCGAACTGGTTTGGCTGACTCTAGACTGTGTCTCTGAACTCTCCCAGAGGCCCAAGAGGCCGCTGAGATTGACGACGGCAGAGGGCGCCCTGCCTCAGTGGGGAGGGCCTAGAGTGCGGCGCCACAGTTGGCGATGATTAAATCCTGCTGCTCCGAGTTGGATGGATGTCCAAATGTCTTGCGAGATTGAGACTCTGTGTGAGAGGAGGAGAAAAGATTGGCCGGTTGGCTTGCGGTTATTTGGCGGCCAAATGGCAACTGGGCGGAGTCTTGGCGAGCTGTGGCCGCGCATGTGAGCCAATGCGCCGTCAGAGCGCACAATGCTCTGCCGATCTCTGTGTGCGATTTTGCATCGGCGCAACGCGTCGGCCCGCTGCCAATGCACAGGCGGCTCTCGCCTCATGGCCAAAAGCTAACTCGCTCCAAAAGCTCCACAATTCTCCTCTGTCTGTCTCGCCCTCCAGGCTCAATGTCCTTCTTCTCCCCCCGGACACTTTGCCTACTCTTTCCGCTTCCCTCCACTGATTCGATGTCCAGCTGGTGTCGTCGTTGTTAGCTCGTTGTTGTTGTTGTTGTTGTTGTTGCTGTTGCTGTTGTTGCTGTGCTACACAGTCATCATTGTTATCCAGGCCCCTCGCCTTTTTAGCGGCCGGAACGAGCCACATCGAGAAGGAAAAGGAGCAGCCAGTTAGTGGTGGCCTTAGTTCGCTCGCAAGTCCAGCTCGTCTATTAGTTTTCTTCCAACTTTTCTCTCCCTTTCTGCAAACAATCCAGCCCCAAGGCGCACTTCCTTCTCAAAGCTCACCTCTTTTCTCCACCAGGCTCGTTAATATTCAAACGCCTCTTCCTCATCGGCGCGCTCCTTTTCGCCCGCCGCTAGTTTCCTCCAACAAGTGCCAGCGACTGACCATCAAGAGAGAGAGACTGTATGGGGAGGAGAAGCATAAGCGTTTGGCAGGAGAAATGCAGTGAGAAATGAGCCATGGTGGTGCGGGCGGCAAATCATTCTTGCAATTAATAGCAACCTTCCCCATTGGGCGTCAGAAGAACGTCGAGCAGACATGAACGAGCAAAAAATGATGCAACTCCAAAGCAGCGGAAGCGAACTAGAGACCAACAACAAGAGCACGAAGAAGCCAAGCGGCAAGGAAGAGCAGCACCAAGAGAGAAATTCCACCTGCGGTCTGATGAAGATGGCCACGAGAGGCAAGAACAAGCGCCAGAGTTCAAAGTTAATCGGGGTGATATTTGAGCGCAGGTTCAAGATCAAGACCTCGGTGGTGAGACAATTTTATTTATTATCTTATTTATTATTATTACTGTTTTTGTCACCGCTCGGCTCGGGGGCGCGCACAGTGCAGGAGAGCCCGAAGGGCGAGGGACGTGCTTTGGGGCCCAAACAGGCGCAGCTTAGGGCCAATTCCAATGGCAGCGAGCACAGAGCTGGCCAAGTGCACGAGAGGGGCCTCATCGATTTGTTGGACGGTCGTCTGTTTGGCGAGCAACAAGCGCCAAACGGACACAACAACTCGAGCACCACAAACGGAGGCAACCCAGGCGCGAGTCTAAACTCCACCGCGGCGCCCCCAACGCTCCAGAGGGCGCCCACTGGCAGCGCCACCGCAGCCCAAGCGGCGTCCAGCTCGAGCTCTAATCCGAATTTAAATCCAAATCCGAGCTCGCCGACGGCCACCCAAGTGGATGGGAGCCAAAACGAGTCGGCCAGAAGCCCGTTGGAGTGCACGAATGGGCTGCTGACGTTCGAGCTGCTCACTGGCTACATCTACAAGCCGTCCAGTGCACTGGAAACTCTTTCCATGATGCCCAGCACTTTGCAGCTGACCGATTGTTTGGACTATTGTCTCAAGAATAGCTCCTGTTTGGCCACCAATTTCGAAATGGGTCTCTGTGTGTTGCTCGCCTCAAGCGCAAGACAAAATCAGAACAATTTGTATACGTCCCAATTTCCAGTGTTTACCATTTATGCCGAAAAGAAGTGCCTCCTAAAAGGTGAGTATATGGCTGCTGCGTGATCAATGGGCTGCAAGGGTGGCGCCGATTTCCATTGGGCCGATTTTCCCTTTCGTTTGTCATTTCATTTTCCCCTTTTCTCTCTCTCTGTCTCTCTCTCTCTCTTTCATCTTTTTCCCACCCGCAAAACTTGCAACAGTTTCAGTCAACTTTTCTACTGCTGCTGCTGCTCCTCGAAACAGTGTTGTCACACTCTTTTTGCCGCCGAGCAAAAAACGGGCCCACCGGAGCAGCTGCTAAACTGAGTGCCTCCTTGTTGCTGGTTCGTGACTTGGGCGAGATGGAGAGAGAAGAAAAAAAGAGCAAAAACAACGAGCAGAGAGGCAAAGAATTGGTCGTGACAGTTTTGCCTCCGCTGCCCATTTGGCTGGGTGGTCGCCATTGGAGAGCTGGGCGGCCAGCTTGCAAGTTGGACATGTTTTCCACTGGCCAGAGCTGAGCAGAGTTGCCTCCTGAGCATGGCGGCCAATTGTTTGAGTCGCCTGGTGAGAAAGAGAGCCAGAGAAATGGCGGCCAATGAGAGACTAGGGATGGCGCTTTTCATAACTTCTGTCAGGCCGAGAGAGAGAGACGATCATGAGAAAATGTTGCGGAAAATGAAATGTTGACACGCCAACAGGTCGCAATTGAGTGTTGCAAGCAGAGAGACTTTGCTTTTGGCCAAACCTTTGCCAGAGATTTGTGCAAATCTGAGCAAACTCTTCGAGCGGATCAATTTCTGGCGCCGATTTTTGCCTCTTTGTGAGGCCGCCAAGAGTGCAGCCTTTCATTGTCGGCCACTTGTTAGCCTTGTATTCATGCAGCCCTGCTCGCTTGGTGTCCCTTTGTTGCGGGCGAGCACGCACCTTCAAGGCGCGCCACTCACAAATGACCGCAATAGATCGAGGCCAAGCTCCGGCGAGGCGCGTGACTGTGTCTGGACTGTGTTTGCATTCTGGGCTCGCGTGCAGCCACGACAAACAAACCGCCTAAGTGGATGTCAGACGAATGGACAGACGAACGGGCAGAGAGGAAAACACAATTAGATGGTGCGAGCAATTTCTCGAAAACTGGCCCGCAGAGTGTCTCTTTTGAGGCCACCTTTGGAGGCTTTTATTTGCCTGAGCTTGATTTTCGAGCCGATTTTCGGAGCCTCCTTGATTTGGAATCTTCGCAAGAGGGACTGTCTGTTTTGGGAAACAAACGAAAGAGTCGCTTACAAAAGCAGACAGCTCGTCTCCTCAGGGCCAATTAACACCATTGTTTTCCATCGGAACTTGCAAGACAACTGCTCCCTCCAGACACGCTCTTTCCGGCCAATTTTTAGCCCCATTGAACGGCCTCTGGAGGGCTGCACTCTGCTTGGTGTCGGTCCATTTTGCGTGACGCAAATCAATCAATGCGCTCCGGCGATTGGGCTCGTTTTGCTCGTTTGTTTTGTGCAAACGATAAGTGCGGCCCAAAAGTTGGCCATGAAATGGAGAACGAAGAGAAGACAAATGGCCTCAGCTCAGACTGGCCGCCAGACGAGCAGAGAAGAGAGCAGCCAGAGAGAAGGAGCGTCAAAGTACAATGGAGCCAATTGTGGTGGTGAATGTGCAGTGCCTGTGCACTGCCCGCAGTCCAGTAGTCTATTGTTTCGGGGGGACGAGCGGCAGCAACTGTTGGCCGCAGATCGTGTTGCATCTTGCCAGCCGCCAAGATGCAAGTCTCCAGCCAGCCAGCCACCAAGACCGCCTCCACCAAGGCGGCCAGAAATAGAGAGAGACGGCCTTCAGTCTGTTGTTGGCGCGTGTGTCTGTGTGCATCCAAGTGGCCAGATGGAGGAATAAGTCACTCGCAAATGACCACGGCCAATGATTTTCCCTCATCTCATAGCCTGTCCTCCTCTAGCTGAGCTTGGCGGATTCCCTTCCGGAGCTCTGCGGGTGGGCCGGGCAAACAGAGGCGACTTGAGTCTGACGTGTGTCTGTCTGTTGGGCGCTTGAGTGTAGTTTGTGCACCCGAACACTGTTGTTCTCTGGCGACAAATCGACTTGGGCCGATTCGACTGCTGCTGCTACTGCTGCTCGACTTGAGTGTCAGCGAGCGCCACCAACTCAATCGGCCCGGGTGGTCTTTTGTGTGCCTTTTATTGGCCACAAATCACTTCCAGAAGCAACTTCCGAGCGCCTCTCCACTTCAGACAAACCGCAACAAAAGCGACCCAAAAGTGGCAGCATTTCCTGCTCGCCCGCCTTCAACTCTCGCAACAATGACCAAGTTCTATTCTCTGGGTGCATCGGCCCAATCGTGTGGGCTCAATTTTATGTCTATTTTTATTTTTTTCTTCTCTTCTCTTCTCTTGCCTTTATGTTTATCTCTATCTTTATTGCCCGCACGGAAGCCAAGCTCCTCCTAACGAGCCTCATTGGCCAATTCTTTCTCTGAGCTGCCCTGTTCGAAGCTCCCATTTGAAGGCTCGAGCTTGTCGCTGGGCCATTTGCATCCACTTCTCTACTATTGGCCGAACCTTAGCTCAGCCGATCAAAGGCCGCCCAACTTTGCTCGCTACTCCAGCGACCCAGTCAACTGGAGTGAGCCAGTTTCCATTTGGGCGATCTCATTCTCGCGTGAGCTATGAGCACCCAGTCTCGCCCACTTTTGCCACTCTTTCTGCCTCACAACTAACAAGCAACAGGTGGCCGCCAAAATGGAGTGGAAAAGGTCGACTAATTGGCTTAGTTGGCCACCATTTAGTGGCCACTGTGTCGTCTTGGCGTGCTGCTAAGTGGCCCAGTGCACACCCTAAGGAGCGCCACTGCTAAGCCACCAATCATCAGCAACGATTAACACTTGCACTTGGCGAGCTCGCGTGAGAATAGATCCACCGACCACAAACCGGCGCTAAGGGTGTCCTACTAATTTTTGGACACCTAACGGAGTTTATGTGTCGCCCGAGGAGCGCAAAATGGGCCGTTTTGTGGCCCTCTTGCAAAGGTGTGTCCTCGAAAGCGGCTCACGCTCTCTGCAAGCAACATGCTACACACAAGGGCAAAACAAAGTGGCCATCATGAGGGTAGAGCAACAAGACTCTTTTCGCCTCGTTGTGCCACTTCTCTGCCTTCTCTCAGAGCACCAAAGTTGCCACACAACAGCGCCACAACACCAATTACGCCGCCAACAGGCAGATAATGATAATGCCCCGTCGAGCTGTTCCGTTTCGTGCGATTTTTATTCTTATTCTCCTCCTGCTGGCCTTCCTCCCGCTGGACAGGCGCCTTTTCGTGCCTCCATTGTGGTGGCGCCAATGTGTCATGATCTCGCCGGCCAAGTGTCAGCCAGAAGGCACCTGCCTGTGTGTGTGGCCTTTGGAGGGAGCGCGCGGCCGACTTGGCAAGGCGGCAGAGATGATTTGCCGGCCCTTGTCGCTCGTCCATCCAGCCGCACGACAATGGTGCCCTCAAGCAGCCCTGCAGCATGAGTGACAAGGCAAGGAGAGCAGCCCTTCCATTCCCACTGGCCCATCCGGAGCTTTCACGACTCATGAGCCATGATTCAAGGGCGCAACTTTGACTTGAAGCAGAGCGCAGGGATTTGCGCGCCCTCCAGCCGCACTCAAGCCGCCGCCACTCAGGAAGGCGCCCTTTGCTTCCGGGCGAAACTGGTCGACACTTCGCCCTGAAATGGACCCTCCCGAATGGATTAAATCGAAGTGGGAAGAACTACCTCATTTTTTGCCACTTTGGCGCTTAGGACTGCCTGTCCAAGTTCTTTCCAAGTTCTTTCCAAGTTCTTTCCAAGCTTTCCAGCCTGCATTCTGATGGATCTCGTGCAATCTTCCGCATGGAAAATCATCCATCGACAGCTGATGATGATGATGAACTTTGGGCAGTTTTTCTCTGATGGAACAAAAGCGAAACAAAACTAACCTCAATGGAACAACCAACTAAACTCTCTCACACTCAGACATTGCAGGAAGGAGCTCTCTGTTGCAGCAGAAGCGGAAAAAGTGCCAACGAGCCTGGACCTTCGAGCGGGTGATTGGCTACGAGATGAAAATCGAGCCGCGCAAGAAACTGCGCGCCCTCGGCTCTAAGGAGTTCTGCATGGACGCCTGCCTGTTGGAGCAAGAGTTCGAGTGCCGTTCGGCCAACTGGTACCGGAAGTCGGGCGACTGCCACCTGAGCGACCAGGACCGCCACTCGGTAAGCCAGTCGGAGGCGGGCGACCAGCGGCTGAAGAGCGGCCTGGGCCACTACTATGGGCCGGCGGTGGCGAGCAACCTGAGCAGCTCGTGGAGTGGGGGCGGCGCGCAGGACAGTGTGCAGAGCCGGCCCGCGCCCATGAGTCCGCAAACGGGGGCCAGCTACTTCCTGAACCCGGCGAGCTTGTTTGCGGGCGCCAAGTGGCGTCTGGGCAAGCAGGCGAGCTGGCCGCCCGTCGCCGGCGCCGACAACTATCTGCAGTCCTACTACGCCGAGTACGAGCAGCAGCAGCAGCAGCAGCAGCAGCAGCAGACGAGCGGCGCCAACGAGGCCCCCGTGGACTATCTGGAGAACAACTGCATCTACGAGCCGAACAAGCTTTGCGAGTTCCACAAGATCCAAAATCGGATCCTCAAAACGGTGGACTCCATCTACCAGGAGGTGGCCACTTTGGAGGAGTGCAAACAAAAGTGCCTCAATGCTCCTTACCGCTGCTACTCCTTCGACTATGGAGACACCTCAGAGCGAGTCTGCCGCACCTCCCACCTGGACCAGGCCTCGCTCATGTCAGTCCGGGATCCTTACCTTGAGGTGGTGGGTGCAATCACCTACGAGCTGGCCTCCTGTTTCAACGTTTCCATCCAGTGTCGAGCGCGCGAAATGGTGGCCCTGGTTAGTGCTAGCAAGCGTTTTAGGGGCAAGATCTACGCCAAATCGAGGCCCAATTCGTGCGTGAACGATGTTGGCGAGGCGCTCCACTTTGAGCTTGCCATGAGGTACCAGGACGAGGCGTGCGACGTGCGCGCCACCTCGAACGAGCAGCGCGGAGTCTTCAGCAACGACCTGGTCATCCAGCACCATGACCGCATTGTCACCACCCAGGACGTGGGTCTCTCCGTCTACTGTCACTACGATTTGGGCAACAGAAGTGTCACCACCAACCAGGTGGACTTGGCCATCGAGCGGCTGGGCGCCGACGATCTGGAGCCACAGGCCAGTGGGGGCGACGGCAAACAGGCGGAAGGGGCCCCGCAGCAACAGGCCCCTGTCTCTGGCCAATCGAGTGGCAACAAAAACCGCCCCGGAAGCAGCCACAACTCGCCCCTGACCATCACCGGGCTGGCCACCACGGTGGTCAAGTCGCCCAACGTGACCATGCGCATCACCAACATCAACGGCCAGCCAGTGACCAGCGCCACCGTGGGCGACCGGTTGGCTCTAATGTTCGAGATCAAGGAGAAGTCAAGTGAGTATTTTGTTCATTTTTGCATTTTTATATTTCTTCTCTCCAAATCTTGTTTGTTTGTCTCGAAATCTAGAGGGAAATTTTCGGCTTTTTTCCCCACCTGAACCTCAGTCTCCTCTTGGCCGACTCAGTGAGACAGCGGCTGACCAGTGGCTATTTGAGTGGCGAAATTAGCTCAAAAACCAATGGATTTAACGATGGAAAAGGTTGTGATGGAAAACTGGCTCATTGCTTCGTGCACGGGCGGGTCTCACGAGCCGAGCTGGTGGCCCATTCTTGGCCATTCAGTTTCTCTTTGTGGCCCATTGGCTTGAGGCGGAGAGCTTCAAGTGCATCCATTGAGTCGGCAAACAACTCTTGTTGCGCCTCAATTGCCGCCCATTGGGAGGCGACCACTTGGGCCAGCCTCAAGTGTATCAAATGCATCTTTTTGTTTTGGGACGCGCAGCAGCACGAAACATGACCCTTCCCAATGGACTGGCTGCGAGAGGGATGAATTTTGGCCAGATGAATGGATTGGATTTTGTCGTCGAGTTTTGTTTTGCTTGGCGCCGCTTTGTTTTGTCGCCCGCCACAAACCTCCACAGACAGTCCTGTTGGATGTTTTCTCGTGCTGCACTTTTAGGCAGTCAGGCCGCATTGATAGTGAAAGAGGACAGCCAAAAGTTTGGCCGCTCAAACTTGGCCAACCCTAAGCTGGCGGGCGCGACTCTTCAAGTCTGCAGGCAAGTGGCCAGCTCCACGAACACTCCAAAACACTCCAAGCCAAGCGGCCAATTGGAGACGAGCTGCCAATTGGAAGACGCCAACCATTGGTTATTGTGTGCGCGGCTCGTACAATAAAATAATCATGAACACAGGCCGGCCGGCCGGCCGGAGCCAATGGAGCATGATGCACTTGTTGCAGCAGCAGCAGCAGCACTAAGAGCAAGAGCAGCAACAGCAGCTGGCCAGCAAACAGTGGCCAGCGATGTGTCTTGGCCGCAAAAGTGCCCACGTCCGGCAAACTCCAACAAAGTGCCGCTCCGCCGCCGTTTTGTCCCCCGCCCTTGGGGCTGTTGCGCGAGCTCAATTGAGCGGCCAAGCGAGTGGCAGGAAAGTGCTCCTCTTCAGGTGCTCCTCCTCCTCCTGCTCGTCTTCGCAGGACAACAACAATGGACCCAGTCTTGGCCCGCCAGTCTTGCCTGTCTCTCCAGTGCACTTGGAGTGCATCCCGAATTGAATCAACACACAAAGGCGAGCGAAAATCTGGTGGAAAATTATGCTACGGCATCAAGCAGCTAGCCAAAATGGCCACTTTCGGGCGTCCATCTTGCCAGCCAGTTGGCTCGCTTTGCTTTGGGCTTCGGTCCGGAAATAATGAGCACCCATTTCACGCTGCTCAAAGCATTTCATCTGGCTCGCTTGCAATTTGCGCGCCCGCATCAATTGGTCTTGGAGGGAAAAACACTCACTCACTCACTCACTGCTCCAAGAGGGCTGGAATTTGCCTCTTCCCAGGCTTCACTCTTGCAAACTTCTGCCTCCTTGGCCACTTCTCAGACCATTGATCACGCTGCAAAACTGGAGTCCATTGATTTTCTCGCCTCTCCAATTGGGCCGCAAACAAATGCCGCCAAAGAATGCCGCAAACAAATGCTGGAGCACAGAAAATGTAGCTCACGAGCTGCTGCTGCCGGTGGCCAATTCTTTCCGGCCAACTGTTTGTTTTCTTCTCCTCTCTATTTTGCCTCGCTTGTTCCTCGTCCATCAGCCCAAATCACATATCACACCACTGACACACATTTCGCCCATTTTCCACCCGCTTTTCTCTCTTCTATCTCTCTCTCAAGGTCCCTTTGGAATTTTCGTGCGAGAAATCGTGGCCATGGATGGGAAGCAGCTAATTTCCGCATTGTCCACCAGCCCAAACATCAACCACCAGCCCAACTCGAGCCAAAGCAGCCACTCAAAGCCGAGCTCAGTCTATCATTATTCAAACAACAACAATAATCTGCTGGCTCCACTGGACGAGCAGACAATTGAATCGTTGGTTGCGCAGCCCCAATTCAGCTCAAACTCAATCCAATTCATCGACTCCAACGGTTGTCCCACTGACTCCAATCTGATGGGCCCCCTGGTCAAAATGGACCCGCAGGGCCACCGCCTCCTGGCCCCATTCGACGCCTTCAAGTTTCCCACCTCGGACATGGTCTTCTTCCGGGCAGTGGTGAGCTCGTGTGTGGCCGAGTGCAAGCCGGCCGTGTGCGAGTCTTCACAGAATGAGCTTGCCAACTCCGATCAAGAGCAGGACCAGCCGCGACTCTCCAACTACTCGCCCGACGACTCGGCGCTCGGCTCCACCTCGACCACAGTGGCCGGCGCCTTCGGAGATCCGCTGGCTCTGAACGGCATCCAGACGGGCACGAGCCAGCACGACGACCTCTACACGGCGGCCTCCAGTTTGGGCGCCACTGGCGAGCAGTTCGAGGCTCGCTCCACAACTCTGCTGAGCACTGCAATGCCAATTGCGTCAACCTCCACCTCAACCTCAACCTCCACCTCAACCTCAACCACAACCACAACCAGCACCACAACATCGCCAAGCTCAATGGCGAGCTCATTGGCCAGCTCAGTGGCGAGCTCAATGGCGAGCCAGAACTCCACTTCCGGCCTCTCAGTGGACAATCTGGTGGCCAATTCGAGCGGCAGGAACCAGCTGCAGCAGCAGCAGTTTGCAACCACGCTCGGCCGAGAACGGTCCTCGTCTTCGGGCCAGCGGCAGGAAGGCTCGAGTGCCGGCGACTCGCTCACCACAGTGCCTGGCTTCTCCAGCACCACGAGCTCGGCCACAACGAGCTCGCCATCCGCCGCCGTCGCCTAGCACGAGCTCAACTCGATCGCCGCCTCCAACGAGCTCGCCACACAGAGCAAGAGCTCGTTCTTCAACCAGACCCACTCGGAGCTGAGCCTCGAGCAACAGCTGGCCAACAATCTCACCCTGAACAGCAACCACCTGCTTGGACACCAAGTGCCGCCCAGAAGGGCCCACACCCAAGCGCAGGCGGCCGACTACCCGGCGGCGGGCTCGTTGCTCTCCGAGGAGCAGAGGAAACAGATCAGCGACCTGCTCGTAGGCTCCAGCTCGAACTCTCTGCGCTCCGTCTTTCCCCCAAGCCACTCGGACCAATTTGGCCCATCGGGCAAACTGAAGTCCAGCCCTGAAGCTCAAGAGCCCAGCTCGCACTTGGACTATCTGGCCAGCCTGCTGTCCAAGAGCCACCCTTTTGGCCATCATGAAATGGGCAAGGGGCGACCATATGGCACAGAGGAGACGCCTAGCTCCAGTTTCAAGATAAACGATCTGCTGGGCAAATACATCGAACTCTACGACAGCCAGCAGCGTGCCCAGCAGATGGCCGCAAGTGGCGCCAAGTCTCGTGGCCAACAAATGGGCGCACCAGGCGAGGCGCACAACAGTCTTGTGGCGGGAGACTACATGCGGCCGCCAATTGACACGGATTGGGCCCAAAACAACCGGATGTCGAGCGGCGGGCAGCAGATGCAACTCGCAAAGGGCAAGGCCAAAAGGAATAGGCTGGCCGCCGAGTCGGTCGCTGGCCAATTTAGCTCCATGGGAAAGAGGAGACGTCGTCGTCGCCAAGTTGATGATGAGCGCCACGAATTGGGAACCGAATTTGTTAGAATGCAACAGGTGCTCACTGGTGGGGACAATGAGCATGATTACAACTTGTCCACGAGCCACAATGGAACGAGGCCAGTTGTTCCCTTGTTCACGCATGGCACAGTGGAGATGTATCACACAAATTGCGACAAATTGGATGAGAGACTGGCCCGATTCAGGCGAGATGTAGCCCCAATTGCAGAGCCGACGGGCGAGGAGCTGATTGTTCAGTCGATCAAGATTGTGGACCGGATGCAATTTGAATTGGAACAACAACAACAACAACAACAGCAACAAGCCACCAGAGGTCGACCCAAAGCCTCCAGGGAACTGAGCGACCCAGTGCAGCAGGCGCCAAAGCAACACAATCCCACTCCAAATTTATCAAATGACATGGAAGATTTTGAGGAATTGCCCGCTCCCAGGAGTGCGTCTAGATTATTTGAGAGCGGAAGTGCGGGTGCAATTGGAATTGTCTTGGTGGCAATTTGTTTCATCTTCGTCCAAGTCTCAATGGTGCTCGTTTGTCTGATTGATCAGCGCTTCAGGAGACCATCATCAGCGGTGGTTGGGTCTGATAGAGTGCACGCTGATCAAGTCAGAATGGTTCAGGATCATTGTAGACTCAAATCGGAGTTCAACAATGCCACAATCCATTTGCCCACTCAGACCAGCTCACCTTTCGATTGGTCTACTTTGAGCAGACAATCAACAATCACTCGTGCATCCGACAATTTGCCAGATTATCCTGATGCCTCAAGACACAATCGACTAGATCAAGTTAAATTATATCAGCTAGATGCAAACGTAGGTAACATAGTATTTAGGCAACAAATTTCAACCGATGGATCTCTCAAACAGAATCCGATCTCGCCAAGTCGCCGAGATCAGCGCTTCAGGGGCTCGAACCCTGCCAATGGATTCTCACAGTTTGATACACAATACTTCAATTGGAAGGGCTAAGACTCTTTAGTCAAGTCACACAGTGTTGATGGACCGACCACCAGATGGCCTGAGAAAATTGGAGCTCGAAGGTGGAATCCATTGATGGATATTATAATATTCGCAGATGTCGACAAAATGCTCGATATCTAGTATCCTCGGCGTACCTTGTCTGGTGGGTAAATTCCAACTAGAGTTTACTTAGAAGATTGAGAGCTCACGTGGTTTACTTCATAGATCACAAAATAACAATCAGAAAAACCGACCGCCACAAAGCTACATTGAGGCAGATAATTCCCCTTTTATAACAACAAACAAATAAAATTCGATCTCATACGTTCAAAACTTTTCGCACCATAGCTACCACATCATGTGCTTGAGGTAGTGCTGCCTGTTCTAAACTCTTGGCATAGGGCATTGGAACGTCGGCCCCAGTTACCCGCATTATCGGCGCGTCCAGGTAATCAAATGCATCACTTTCTACAATGCTTGCCGATATCTCGGCACCTATGCCACACCTTGGCCACCCCTGTTCCACTGTAACTAGTCTATTTGTTTTCATCACACTTTGTTTGATTGTCTCCATATCCAATGGTCTGAGTGAGCGTAGATTAATAACCTCTACATTTATGTTATTTTCCTCTTGCAATTGCTTGGCGGCTTCTAGACATGTTTGTACACCCTTCGAATGAGACACTAGCGTGCAATCTTTGCCTTGTGATTCTATTTTGGCCTTACCAATAGGTATCAGGTGATCGCTGGACATTACCTGGTCGCTGACTTCAAATGGTTGTCCGTAAAGTAATTCGTTCTCTAGGAATACAACAGGATCGGGGTCTCTGATAGCAGACTTCAGAAGACCGTGGCAATCTTCTGCTGAATAAGGTGAGATTACTTTTAGCCCTGGACAATGAGCATACCAAGCTCCATAGCATTGTGAATGCTGGGCGGCAACTCCAGCTGCAGCCCCGTTAGGACCTCGGAATACGATTGGTACAGTTATCATACCAGCCGACATTGCAAATTCCTTGGCCGCCGAGTTAATGATATGGTCAATCGCTTGCATCGCAAAATTAAAGGTCATAAATTCGCATACTGGTCTTAAGCCACCCATGGCTGCACCAACTGCCATACCACAAAAGCCAGCTTCGGTGATCGGTGTATCGATAACTCGCTTATCCCCATACTTCTTCCAAAGACCACGACTAACTTTGTAGGCGCCATCGTACATCGCAACTTCTTCTCCAATTATGAAGACTCTCTCATCTCTTTCCATCTCCTCGTCCATCGCTTTGTTCAAGGCATCTCTGACTGTCATTGTTAGCCATCTTGTCTGCTGTTTGAATATGGATTTGGGCGACGAGAATCTACAAGCATTGCTACTAAGACGACTGAGCTGATTGAACATGACTCGTATACGGAGATGGTTCCTATTTATCTTTAATAATCCTATATAGACGGATTTTATAGTTATTGATATGATATAATAAAATATTGCACAAGATTGATAGGGTGTACCTGGTAGGTGACGCTTAATTCCACCCTATCTTAGGGTTAAATAAAGGCCTCTAGGTTTGAACACGCAACGGCCCAGCGATTTTGATTGAAGGATCTTCAGTGATAAAAGCTAATATTCCCTGAACGGGGCATTGTTGGATTCAGGCAGCTTTGATCCGAGCTTAAGCGCGTGAAATTTCCTTTGCTTATCCCCAAGTGAAATCTTGCTTTCACTAGCCCAGCGCTGCAACGAGCTTAAAGGCTCGACAACGTGGCTCGCGGTGCCCCCAGGCTCCGATAGCCCTGTAGCACGCTCGATCATTTCGACACAAAAGAACACTTTGCTATTATTTATGTCCGATAAATCAATAGCGCATTGATTAGATTATAAACTATTATGAATTCCTAGAATATGTATCTTATGTACTACTTAGATCAAGAAGGCAAGAGGGTTCACACATTGAGCAAAGTCGCACCCGACGGCCAAGCAACAATTAGCGCCCATCCAGCCCGCTTTTCTCCTGAGGACAGATACTCTCGTGAAAGGATTCTGATCAAGAAACGCTTCAATCTCTTGATCACAGGACCCTCAGCCAACGGTGCTAACCTGAATATTCTAAATGGCGTCACGACCACCTGCAGCTAAGGCTTCTAAGCCTGCAGATTTGCTCAAAAGCTTGAAGAATAATCAAAAGAAACCAACCATTCTAGAGCAAGCCGCCAAAGATTGGAGCAAATGTAAGGCGGAGGAAAACCTTGAGGACGAGTTGAAACAGGCAACAAAGTCTAAAGGGTCTTACATTGAGCGCCAGAGGTTTTTGGAACGTGCAGACCTCCGCCAGTTCGAGAAAGAGCGTGAAATCAGGGAGAGAACCCGTGCTGCAAATCAGAATCAAATAGGTAAATGAAACGTCTCCCTAGATACTGACGGATGAATTCAGCCGATCGGTTCAATACCGATTTGCCAGTGATTAAACATACCTGTCATGGGAAACCTCAAGCTTTGCAGAGGTGATATCAGCCCTCTGCCACGCAGTTCCTGTGGCTAACTTAGACTACTCTTTTCACAGGATTCTGGTCCTCCTAACAAGAATCGATCGTAATCAACGATATACACCCTTGATGGTTGTAGGCATGGAATAAATACCAAGCACCTCCTCAATCTTTTGTTGGAGCACTTTATTCATCTTCGTGATAGATGTCGTCATCTGGGCGGTGGGCTGACTGCTTCAGTTTCCGTTTTGATCTTGATTATCGGCTCTATCGTTATACATCTTATATCGCACTCAAGGAACTTGAATCTGACGTCTTGAAGGATCTTTGTTACTTGAGATTCTTTCGTGACATGTTTCTGGTCCAGCCTTAGTCTACACGTAGCAACCAGGTCACTTTCGGCGGTCAAGCTCCATATGTGCATCTCTTCCACCTCAAGTATGTGATCGCTAGTCCGCTTAATTTGGCTTTTCAGTTTATCAAGATCAATCTTATCTGGGGCCGTCTGCAATAAAACTTTACCAGCACGTTTCATGTTTGGGTAACTAGCTAAAAAAAGTACAATAACGATGATGAGAGCTAATGTCGCATCTGAGATCTCTGTAAACCATGAGCTATCGACAAACAGTATTATCAATGCGCAACTGATGAGCGCTAGAGGCGAGCTGAGACACCGAATCCAGAATAAAGTATTTCCACGATCTAGTGGAAAATTATGCGAGTCTGTCGATCGGCCGATTGAGGCCCGCTCAGGATCAATCGACTGGCTCCGCTCCTCGTTCGAATCCGGCATCAGGTTGTCATCGAAATGTTTCAGACATCTCAGAGAGATCCGCTGGATGTTTTTATCCTCATATCTATCCGGCAGCTCAAAGCTTTGCCTCTTGTTTAGAGTGAACGTTTTCAAATGATTTGACGAAGAATCTCGAGTCGATGTCTTTGGTCTAGTTGATGTCAACGATTGCGAACTTGTTGTGACTTTTCTGTCAGTTCGAGGAGTTGTCTTATCTGTCGATCTGGGTAGCCCGAAAACTCCGGGCTGATCATTGTCGGCTAAGCTTATCTCCGTCAAATTGTTCGCATCCAATTCCAATGGTTGAAAAGGATGTCCTTTAGCCCCACTGAGTTCCTTCTCCCTGCCTCTTTGCAGATCCATCAGACTCTCAAAGTCGAGTTCTTCTCGGAGCATCTCATGTGCTTTCAGTGTGCAGTATTGCATAACTAATCCCACAATAGCGAACCCTATGAGAATCAAAGGATAGTTGAGTGGATTTTGAGTTAGAATGGAGCTGGTGTCACCTTCAGAGTGGCCAACATGCAAGCAAGTTTGAAGTCCCTCAATTGCAGCTGACATCAAAAGTGCTGTGAGGAAGAGGCCATTGACAAATGAACCCAGAAGGGGTAAACGCTTGAAGTGATATGTGCAGATGCAATCGAGAATCCTGCTTGACAAACATCTTCCCAATACACCCAAGTCCACGTTTGAATGTGGAATCTTGCTATCGACCTGTCCAATATTCAGGCTTCTTTGTGTGTGGAGGTGCACTATTCCCAGGATGATATCGAGGATCTTGAACAAATTTATATAGGAATCTGTAAGTATTATCAAGCTATTTGTTGAGTGGATTTTTATAGAATACTTGGTTAGCGCTTTTCGCGTAGATAGCGATTGAAGGAAAACTTGAACTGAGGGGAAATCGAGCTTGACATTGTTCAACTTACGAATGAGTTAGGTGGCTTGTGACTAGCTGGCAGCTCCATAATGTTACATAAACAAACAAGATGAGATAATAAATTATTTCTGTCTTCATTTCCTACAACCCGGGCAGCATGTGACAATGTTCGTAAATGTAAAAGTGAATGCGAAAAAAATCAATCCGAACATGCCTATAACACACACTGAGGAAATAGTTTACACCCGGAATGTCTTTGAAATTTGGTCAAGTTAAACACAAGTCAGACTGTAGTTCTGTCCCTTGAGAGTGCAGCCGATTCTATGAGAAGTATCTGAGGCGAGCCAGTGGTAGCTGAGCGCTTTTCATGTCTCTTCTAGCTATTTGAAGGGAACACCAAGAAGAAGGAAGATTAATGACACGATTGGCGAATCTTGTCTGTTTCAATCATCTTTCCAAGTTATCAACATGGTCTGTGGAGTTGGTCAAACAATAGGACCACCCAATCTCTGTCTACTGATCAACAATGATCAAGCAACAATTGCTGGCCATACCTCGACTTTGTTTCTGTCTGAACTTAATCTCTCTGCACTTATCTCTTGTCTTGTGTGTCTTACTCTCTGCTCCTCAGACAGCAGCAATAGCAATCAACAGCCCAGAGCTGCTGTCTGCAGATGTTTCAGGAGCTGACGCAGCTCTTGTTTTTCAGTCGAAAAATATCCTACTTGCTGCTGCCTCCTCGCCGCTGGGAAGTCCCACTGCAAAACCTCAATTCGTCTTCTAGATAAACCTCAGATCATTGCATACTAACCAACTCGCCTCTGAGTCTCCTTTATGCTCACTTTCGAGCAGCGGAAAATTCAATGCTTACTGAAGACACTCTCAACTCTTTCAGAGATTAACTCGCTGCCCTAATCAGACGTGCTCATGTGTGAAACCTCGACGTAAGTCTAGATAACACACGATCATTATCGCTATTGTAACAGGGCCATCCTGCTGTTCGTCCGCCTTGATTGGAGGCTTCCACCAGAGCACTGATATTGATACCGGCCCATTGCAGGACTCAACGTGAGTTCATTGAAAACTGCCGACAAGTCAGAGGTAAAGGATGGCGAGCTGTCATGAGCGTGGGTGAAAAGCGAGACCGAATGAATGCCGCTGTGTAAACTTGCTCACCTGTTGCCCAGACTACGCAAACAGTGAGTCCCTTTGATGATGATGACCTGTGAGAATCTGGGCACGATTATGCAACTATTCCGCTTCGAATAGCGCCGACGACTGTCATGGGCGTTGGCCATCACAATTGTCGACTCGTTACGGCAGAGTGAAGGAGAATCGTTTATCATTAATATGGCTCTAATTGGCTTCTTGAGCGGCCTTAACACCTCTGACATAGATTGATGTGGCTGGAATGTGGAGCTCCATCCGCTGGAATAAATACGTGTATTTCAAATAGGTTTCGGGCAGGATTGAGCTCTATCGCATCTCAGTCCTTGGGTAGGATCTCTTCGAAGGAAATCCATCTAGACTCTCTGGTAACAATCAATGTTTATCAAGTGACTTCGTATCTCAATGATGAGCTATGTATCACATGACTGAATAATCTTTCACCTACTAAAAGTCGTTCCAAACGACCGAAAGGTTATGTCAACTGCTAGCTGCTGCAAGGAAGGGCCTCTTGACCGTTAAGTGATTTGTGGCCGATTGTAAACTGATTTTCTCACAAGTTAGGGGAGTTCACAAGCATCCAAAGAGTGCTTTGTGTTCAATCCAGGGAGGCAAGATCGAACCATGCAAACAGGACATGGATCTGGAGAGAGATGTGGCACAGTTGAACCTGGTGCCAAGAGTGATTTCTCTGTTGAGCCTTCACAGGCTCCACGCACTCATCGAGCGTCTTGATCTCTCGTGACAATTCACACAATTGCGCACAGCTCTGAGAGGAAAACTAGGGGAGAACTCTTTCAAGATAATCGGGAAAGCTGATTTCCAACTTTCGTGAGGGCGCGACAAACTATGGCCCGTCGTCCAAAGAAGATTAACAAAATTGAAAATATCAGATTTAATAAAGAATATCACATTTTGCGCGCACTCAAAGCTGATTCTGGTAATCATTTGATTTGGCCTTGGTTTTCTTTTCGAGATCATCTATGAGGTCTATCAGTTTCTCGTGTTGTTGATCTAGATCTATGCCGCCATCATGGCTCTCAAGATCCGCTATAACATTAATTAGCTTTACAGAATCTTCATTCTTTATTATTGATGGCACTACATCCAAGTAACAATTCGTCATCTGTGAATTGTTCATCTTCGACCAGTTAGCTGAGATTTCTTTTAAATAGGGTAGATAATCGACCAATACCTTCTCAGTGTCTACACATCGTGATTTAGATTGCGCCATCAAGCTCATGAGGTGTGATAGGATCATACGGTGGTCATCAATCAGTTTTGGTACACTCAACGAAACTGGCTTGTTGAAACTGTACAGGTCTCCATTTCCGTTCGCCGAACATTCGATACTAGACTTCAGTGTGAATGTCGTCCCGTTGAGCGATATCTTCTTATGACTAGATTTCGTAATCTTTGATTGATCCTCATAGAGACTGAATGCTGTTGCTTCAATGGCTAGGTGTGATTGCAATTGATCAATGACAGTGTGCATCTCATAAAACTGCGATGATTGTGTTGCATCTATTGATATTGAATCAATATCTGACAGGTAGTCAAGGAAAACAGCGGCCTTTTCGACACTTGTTGCATGACAAAACTTGTGGTAATGTTGATGAAGCCAAGCCAAAAGCATCTTGGATGATATCTCTAGTCTAGAGACAAGGTACTCGGTACTATTTTCTGTGGGGTATGGTCTATCAATCCATCTGGGTATATTCGAAGCATAGCCTTGATTCGGTGGGTAGAGACGCTTCTGGTAGAATATTTTACCTAATGTGTGGAAGAAACCCAAACTCTTTGTAACACCTCTCAACAGATTGACGTTCAGTTTTAGGCGGTTAGGGTTGAGACGTTGACGTTTACTGACCTGATTTGCATCTAATAGATTCAGAGAAGTCAGATCACTACTTGTAATCAGGACATTATTACAGGTACTAGCTCGACTTTGCAATAATTCCAAAGTATTGTTACAGGCCCGCAAGTCACCATCACAATCGTTGATCAATAACTCTATGGCTTCTCTATCGATAATGAAATTCGAGAAGTTCTTGAGATGCATTTCGATGAAACGCTTCATGTTTGCCCTAATGATTGGATTGAATTTGATAGTTTGTATCCCTAAAGAATTTTTTAATTTTGCTGGTAATGAGAAGGTTTCTCTTTCGCATTCTAGACTTTCAAAAACTATTGCAATTCGCCTCATAATGCTTCTAGATGAGTCTCTAATCACTTTAATAAGTCTCAGAATGGTCTGGATGAATACTTTTTGAGATCGAGCAAATGAGAGAGGAGCCTCCAAATGGATGATTATTCCACTGGGCTTTGGTTTCGGCAGGGGCCTATTGTTGGGTAATGTACTGGAAAAGTCGTCATCACTCTCAAATTCTGAGTCAGCAGTCGGTGGTGGTGGTTCATCACTGACTGGATAGAGAGTGGTGAATCTTAAGTGCTCAATCACAAACCTCTCGAACTTGTTTGCCTTTCGCTTGGCGATAGATAGAGTTTTTTCTTCATTGCTTTCGTAGGTGTCCGTATGAGAACCAGCCAAGGCGTAATTGATGGCGGTTGTGTCTGTTGTTTCGCTATAGTCTTGGATAGATATTTTGAGCTCTCTTGCAATGCATTTAAGCGTGGAGGTTTTACCGCAACCTGTAGGACCTTGAATAACGAGCAATGGGCATTTAGTGCTGTAAGTTTCTTGAGAGCTTGCGATGAAGTGTTCATGAAACCATTGGTGGACCTCAGCGATCTTTTTTTTGTTTACAACTGTCTCGAGCTGCTGTCGACAAATCATAATCAAAAATTGTGCTAACTGGCTAGAAACTACCAGCTAACTCAAGATTTGCAAAAAAGACAAGAACCGATTCCTGACAAGTCAAATTCAACATCATCTACCTTCGTTGTTTTGATGATAACCACATCACAGTGAGACAGTTCGCGGTGAATCTGGTCTACTGGTCCATGTCAGTGGAACTTGCACTGTGCAACACGTTTGTACAGGGTGTCCACAAAAGAGGGGAAGTTTTGAACGCTGCTTTTTCGGGTGAAAATGAGCATCTAGTGCATTTTCCTTTTCCACAGGTATTCGGGAGATAGACACTTTTTTTTTCGCCCGCCA